>Ga0192647_102117_pt1 | contig 12541 bp, 10 predicted proteins | sample LauGreFa1BDMLBSN_2_FD_133046 | JGI IMG/M metagenome (GOLD analysis project Ga0192647, IMG submission 133046) | Freshwater lake microbial communities from Lake Michigan, USA - Fa13.BD.MLB.SN - reassembly | ecosystem: Environmental > Aquatic > Freshwater > Lake | place: Lake Michigan, USA...
GCATCCTCTTTAGGAAGCCAAGAGGAGTGGAAGTTAAAACTAACCGTTGAATCTAGCTTGAACTCATAGCTAGCAAGGCCTGCTTCATTGATACTTGCTATGGCAAGCGCAGTTGGAAGATCTGAGCGATGCACTAAATCTAGGCTAACCGCGCTATCTAAGAGCTCCTTCTCTATCGCTTCACCATAGCTATCACTTGATATTCCACCAATAAAAGTAGTTGAAAAACCGAGGCGAGCTAAGGCTTTTGCACTATTGCAAGGTCCGCCTCCAACCATTTCTGAAATACTTCCATCAGCTCCTGGTATCAGATCCATTAGGGCTTCGCCCACTACCCAGGTCTGGCTCATCCCTTCAATCGGTCCTCCACTAACGCAGCAGCTTCTAGCCAACGAACAACTTCATCGTCAGAAAATGCATTAGAGCCATCTCTTACTACATAAATTCCAGAGAAAATGTCACCAAAAAACTGATATAGCCCTATCAAGCTGCGGGCATTTCCTTCACTCCCAATGTTTACTCTTACAAAAACTTTCTTTGTGCCTGAAGCGCCAATGGCTACATTCCTTGGGAATTCTAGAAAAGTGTGTGATTCAAATCGTCCACTAGCATCAAGTGCCCCTGAATCTGACTTGCACTTATTGACCTGCGCTTCCAATTCATTAAATGCCTCCAAAGCAGACTTCGAGTCTTTATATCTAACTACTTCACTCGAAAGAAATAGATAGGGCGAAATTTCCTTGAATACGGTAACTTGACGACGCTCCAGGCGATTTAGATCAGACTCATACCTAGCCTTACATAGATCTAGGGTTGGATCCAACAATGTCGTTCCCCTAGCCATTGGAAGAACGTTCCAGTTTCCCCCAAAGTCTGAGGCGCTAAAGCCTCGCTTCATAAGTAACACTTGCTTTGAATCTTCCAATGACGTATCTGGAGCGAGTTCTCTTCTCAAGATTTCTTTCTCCACTTTTACTTTCAAGCTATAGGTTGAGATGCCGTAGAAGGAGAAATTTTTGCCTGAAATTCGCAATACTTTTGAGCGGTTATCAGTTGTTCCTTGATGGCCCATTTTTATCAATCCATTACCAGAAGAATTAACTTTTCCAATTCTCTTTCCTGACAACAGCAGATCTGGAGAACCAGAACCTGCCAAAACCACAAAGTTGCCTTTAACACTAGTAGAGGCAGTGCAAGATCCAACGCAAACAAACTTTGTTAGGCCTGAGATATCTTGCTCTTGAGTCCACTTTGAAGTTCTCTTGCTTTTTGAGGCTGGTAGAAAGCGGTTATCTATCTGGATTTGGCTTGAAATTCCATTTCCCAAACAGTCGTACACTTCAACTCTATACTTCTTAACACCCTCCAATGGAAATACTAGCTTTGGATCAGCTTTCGAGAAATCCTGCTGTAGCACGAAGTCATCTTCATTTACTACTCTTGTATTGCAGAGTCCAGATCCAAGATCTTTGGTACCACTCCAAAGAACTTCTATTCCTTTTCCAGTGACAACGCTGGGTGTGAAAGTTGAACTAATTTTAGGAAAACTTCGATCTATATATACTGAAATCGCATCACTCCAAGGGCTTACATTGCTGGCAAAATCTATGGCACGCACAGAGAGGCTATATTCACCCTCTGGCAAATTTCGCACTAAAACACTAGCTGGTGCTTTCAAAGGATTTAAAAAAGTTGGGGTCCAAGAGGTACTGGACTCACTTTGAACCATTGAGGTCTTTCCATTTATTTGTACTTCATAAGATCTAATGTCAAACTCTGAATTAAGGTAACTTTCAGCAATAATTGAAGAGTCCGCAGAAGTCCATCTAGATTTTTCAACTAATAGAGGTTTTTTCGGTGGGATGGTATCTGGCTTTCGCGAAACACTTACTTCAACTGAATCTAGATCTAATCCTAGACCAACCGTGAAAGTAATTAATCCACTATGGGTGGTAAAACTCCTTTCAGTTGTGAGAGTCATGGATCCAGAAGTCCTACCTTGGCTGTAGCGATAGTCGTCCAGATTTAACATCCAAATATCGGTAGCAACAGCGGGCCCAGGATTCTCTGCAGATGAGTCTTCAGGATTTGGGCTCGAGATAAATCTAGATAGCGGTGGATCAGTTCTATAGATTACTAACCCTGGTTTATAGCCATTTTGTAGAGCTGCTTTTCTATACTCGACCCAATAGGTTGAATTACCATCACGGATAAAAATTGCTCGATTCCCAGTTTTGCTATCAACTGCATTTAGCGTAATCTTTTCCTCTACCCAATTTTGCACGACATTCTTTGAATCTAATAGTCCAATCCGCCATTGATGATAAGTTGATAATGGAAGTCTGTTATCAACATTTGACATCAAATCAATTACGCCACCATATTCAACGCCTTTGCAATCCTGACTCCAAGCACCATCTTTTGCCCCTGATGCACATTGCAGCAAATTTGAGTGACCAAGGCCCAGCGCATGGCCCAGCTCGTGCGAAATTACGAAAGGACTTATATTATCCTCGAGTAGAACCACTCCCCCTGAATTTACATCGTTTGCTAACAAACTTACGCCCTCCCAGATACAGCCAACATTAGGAGCGATTGCAATTAAGTATCTATTTGACGTATCTGCAACATTAATTTCTTGATAAAAGGACTTTCGGATATTAATAAGCTGTGAGGAGACTTGATTACCCGAGCAATTGATCGGGGTTGCAAGAACCAAAGGTTTGGAGGAACTTTCTCCTAACTGAAATTTAATTCCATTAGAACTCCAGTGTGGAATTACGTCTGAAACTATGCCATTTACTAAGTCTGAATTCGATTTTCCAGATACTTTACCCGCAGCTTGTAACACTACAATATCAAGTAATTTAGGATTCAAAACTTCTGCTGAGACTTTCTCAATTGGTGAAATAAGTAATAAGCAAATTAAGGCCCAGATTAGAACACTTCGATATGGCCCAAGGCCTAAACCCTTAATTTTGCTTACTGGCATCATGACCCTCATCATTGCCAAATATATGGCGAGATTTCTCTTATCCCAAATGAAGGCCTCATGGCCGGTTGGGGTAGGGTTGCCTCATGCCTCAGAGAGTCGATTACAGGAAGTTTAAGTAGCGTGTCAATCGTAATATTGGGAAGTAGGGGTCTCGTTGGCTCTGCCCTATGTCGCCAATTGGCATCTAAATCTATTGATTTTATACCAGCGACTAGAGAACTCATTGATGTAACAAATCCGAAGTCAATAAATCAATTCTTTGAATTACATCGCCCAAGTGTAGTAATTGCAGCAGCGGCAAAAGTTGGTGGATTGATGGCAAATTATGAATTCCCTGTTGAATTTTTGACTGAAAATGTTCTTTCTCAAACATATCTCATGGAAGCTTCTCATAGATTTGATGTAGAAAAATTCATTTTCTTAGGATCTTCATGTATTTATCCTAGAGATGCAGAGCAACCAATTTCAGAAAGTTCGCTTTTAACTGGACCCCTCGAGGTAACAAATGAGGCATATGCCATCGCGAAAATTACTGGGGTAAAACTCATACAAGGATATAGAAGAGAGTATGGACGTAAGTGGATCTCTGTCATGCCTACCAACCTCTATGGGATAAATGACAATTTCGACTTAAGAACAAGTCATGCTTTACCGGCGTTAATGAGAAAATTCCATGATGCCAAGATCAACCGAAAAGACTCTGTTGAATTGTGGGGCACGGGAAATCCTCGCCGAGAGTTTATGTTCTCTGATGATTTTGCTTCAGCCCTCTTGCACGTAGTGGAGAACTATGATGATGAGGCACCAATAAATATAGGTACTGGTCAGGACATTTCGATATTAGAGTTGTCAGCAATCATGAGAGAAGTCGTAGGGTTTCAAGGAGAGATTGTGTGGAATAAAACTGTTCCTGACGGAACTTTTCGAAAACTTTTAGATGTCTCTAAACTAAAATCGCTTAATTGGTCTCCACCACATACTCTTACTGAGGGAATTAGGAAAACTTATGACTGGTTTAAGGCAAATTACAACAACGCTCGATTAAGTGTAAATATCTCAAGCCGCTAGCAGGGCTCTATGAATGACTTTGGAGACATGTCCCCACTGCTCATTAGGATGCCAGAAACCAATTCCAGTTTTGGACTTATCGCTTAAGAATTCCCTAATTGCAATCTGCTTGCTCTCAATCTGGTCAGCTGAAGTTTCTTTTACTTTTCTGACTACATCATCAGTATTGGCGTTAGCTCGGATAACACAAGCCTCTAGCTTTGGAAATTCTTTAGAGAAATCTGGCCCAACATAAATTGGAATGGCACCAGCGTATAGGGAGTCAAATACTTTTTCAGTAACCCAGTCCTGCTCATTTTCAATAACCAGTGATAGTTGAAACTGAGAGAGAACTCCAAACTTGTTTTCAACCCAACCTTTATATTCTGGGTATGAATACCAAAGCTGAGAAATAAACTCTTGAAAACAGACTTTCTCTCTGGCAAGTAAGGAGTTTTTTAAGGAAGTTATTCTCTTTCGAACTTCCATAATCTTAGACATATGCCAATTAGTTCCATAGAGTGAATAATCAACGCCAATTTCAAATAGTTTCTTTGAGGCAGCGCGCCTTAATCCGTATAAACTGCTGCAACCAGAGGAGAATTTGGCAGAGTTAATCATGACTAATCTCTTAGTCCGACCCTCGTTAGTAGTAATCGGCTTTATTCCATCAAAACCATAAGGATGATATGCAAATTCCTTTAAATCTAAATTCTGCGCACGCCAACCACTCATTGGAATCACCAAGTCAAAGGTAGAGTAATTCGCTTTCTGGTATTGCCAAGGCATAACTGCCTTAGGTTCCCAAAGCAGTAGAACACGAAAGTCCGCTGGGGGAAGCTTGAATGAGGGATCATGATTGAAGGAGACGCTTACCTTTTTGTACTTTTTATGATTGAGAGAAGTCATCTCATCCAAGATGGATTTCTTTGCCACCTCATCGTTGAGGCCAAAAAATTCAACTTGCAAAGTACGTCACCTCTTCCTAACGCTCATTTTGTACCATGCTAGCATTGACCATTGACAAAATAGATGAGGAAAAATGGCAAAAAGAGCTCTGATAACTGGAATAACAGGACAAGATGGTTCTTATCTCGCCGAATTGCTTTTGAACAAGGGATATGAAGTTCACGGGATAATTCGTAGATCTAGCAATTTCAATACTCAAAGAATTGATCACTTATATAAGGATCCACACTCAGAAGACAATATGCTGCATCTTCACTATGGTGATTTAACTGATGGTGTTTTGCTCACAAATCTCATAAGGGAGATAGAGCCAAACGAGGTCTACAATCTTGGTGCACAAAGCCACGTTATGGTCTCTTTTTCCGTTCCAGAATATACAGCTCAGGTTGATGGAGTTGGAACAATAAGAATGCTTGAAGCTATCCGCTCAAGTAAATTAGATTGTAGATATTATCAAGCCAGCACAAGTGAACTGTTTGGATCAACGCCCCCTCCCCAGAGCGAAAAGAGTCTCTTTCAACCAAGAAGCCCATATGCGGCAGCAAAGCTTTATGGATACTGGGTAACAAAAAACTATCGAGAGGCTTACGGACTTCACGCAACAAATGGAATTCTCTTTAACCATGAGTCCCCTAGACGCGGAGAAACTTTTGTCACGAGAAAAATAACTCGAGCTGTTGCCAAAATAAAATTAGGGCAACAAGAAAAGCTGTATCTAGGTAACCTCTCCGCCATTCGGGACTGGGGATATGCGCCAGAGTATGTTGAAAGTATGTGGATGATGCTGCAACAAAACTCGCCAGATGACTATGTAGTTGCTACCGGTATTGGAGCGACCGTAGAGAATTTTGTAGAGAGAGCCTTCACTAGGGTGGGATTAGATTGGAAGCAATATGTAGAAGTTGACGATCGTTATCAGCGCCCAACTGAGGTGGAAGCATTAATCGGAGATCCAAGCTATATTCGCAAAAAAATTGGTTGGGTGGCGAAGACCCACTGGGGCGAGCTTGCGGATTTAATGGTTGATGCAGATTTAGAAATCTTGAAGAAGAACTAACGTAGACGAATATCTCTATCTTTCCTCAGAATTCTTCTTAGAATCCACGAAATCAACCGCTCACTAAAAACTCTCAAATCAATTCGGCCAATTACCCAAGTACGAGTCCCCATTGACTTAATGTCATGACTTATCATTCTATTTAGGGCAGCTCTTGAGGCCGGAATTCTCTTTGAATGAATATGAATATTGACCAATTTGGAAACCTTGGAATTTCTAAAAACCAGCAGGGTGGTTCTTTCCTTACTTAACTCAAAGGTAATTCTCTCATGGCCTGGATCTATAGAACCTTCTCTAGAATCAGAAATACCTCGTCTTGAAAAGGGATTCCGATTATTTCTTGCATCGGTACCTAATAGATAACGTCCATAAGTTTGCGCATCAAAGATGTAGTCAAATTCTGGTATTGATGGAAGTATTTTTACATCTTTTCTTGCGGAAAACTCTCCTAGGAGTTTCATATCGTCTTGATCTACTTTCTCCCAAGAATTTTTTACAAAAGTATTAAACTTGATGAGGGTTGTAAGTTCCTTTACTAGAAAAATAGAGGCACATCCAATTTCCTTGGCCTGAAGTGGGTAAGCCAGACCCCAACCTGGGGTTTCAAAAAGTTGGTCTAGGGGATCTCTCTCAAGTATGACGTTATCGGACTCTTGGTGAATAACCTGACTTACTTTCTTACTTCTCATAAATTCTTCTAGGACAATAAATCTATAAGTAGTGTTAATCCAAAACTCTAACTGACTAGTAGATCTCCTTATTTTTTTTGAGAAGTAGTCACTAGGCGAGTCTATTTTTATTACACTTACTCCTAGTGACTTGAGCCTTGAATTCACCCTCTTAGTGGGTGTCTGGTCTGTGAGTAGTACTTGCTGGCAGCTAGGAAGTAATTCTTGATGTAGGCGCATATTTGCAATTAAATGAGGAGGTAATTTTCGGCCTACCTCAATCCAGACCAAAGGTGCGTGGTGATTCATGTTATACCCTGATAAATTTCAATTGATTTATTGAGTAATTCACCATAAGGAATCTTTAGTGAATCATATGCTGCTTCAAGTTCTTCTCGAGACTTTTCTATAATCTCTTTCCATTCTTCAATAAAAAGGATTGGCCATCCTTCTAGCGCAGCAAATCTATCTGAATTTAAAACCACCGGAATTGCCCCTAGGTAAAGCGCCTCCCAAATTCGATGGGTGTCTAGGCCATTACCTCGCGGACAAGGCACAAACAAGGATTTCCTCATTAAATTGTGGACAGTTTGAGAAGTGATTCGCTTTTTAAAAATCAAGGAATTTTCAACCTGCTCAAAAGCTTTCATAGCCTCTAAACGCTTCAAAGGATTAGTTTCTTGATTCCAAGAGACTAAAAAATTAAATTTCCTTAGTTTTGAAACCTGCTGAGGACGTTTTCGAAAATCACTCAGCTTTCCACCACTCCTATAACTAGGACTTTCAAGGCCTAAAGGAATGGCGCGGACACCTTCAGAAATATTAATCAAGTTAACACTAGAAATAATCTCAATCCGGGATCTCAAAAGTTCTAAAACAGCAGGATCTGGCGTTATGTCATCATCTCCAATTACTAGTGACTTCAATGTCACTGGTATTTGCGGCAAAATCTCTGATAGTTGATTTACAAACCTTCCAGGGACATAGAAGCTGCTGCCCTCTCGCAAACCTGCTATCACACCTTGGAGAGAGTAAATATCAAGATCACGGCCAATAGATGATTGACAGTGCATGGCGTAGCCATCCGAGGAGAGCAGAGGATAGGTATCTACTCTCTTTTGCAATTTTCTTGGTTTTATCCAAAAAGATACCTTGTTTGATAATCGATAAATGTAATCAAGAAAATGAAACATTTGTACCTCCACTCAGCAATGATATCCTCAAGCATATGGAGGATGTATCTGAGGTAACCCTGGGGATTTTGGTGTTTAACCAGGCTCCATACATTCAAGACCTTTTAAATTCTGTTTCCTCTCAAAACTTACTTCCTAAGCGCATCGTTATAGTTGATAACGCCTCAACTGACGCAAGCTTGAAAATGCTAGAGAGAGGTGTGCAAGACCTTGGTCTTAAGAACATTACAAGACTTGTATCTAATAAGTCCAATACCGGTTCTGCTGCAGGACTTCGACAGTTATTAGAGTTAAGCTCTTCCAAATATCTTGCAGTCGTCCATGGAGATGACATTCTCTCCGATAACTACATTAGAGTTATCGGTCAAACAGTATTTAAAAAGCCAAAAGTTCGCGCCTTCAATGTGACTTTACTTGCCTTTGCCAGCGAGATAAAAACAGAATTACCAAAGAGTCTCTATCGTCCACTTTGGACAAACTTTCACTGGTTAAATAAACTTCTCGTGTCTGGTCTAAATCCAGGGGTTATGCCAGGCAGTGTTTTGGACCGAGATTTCATCCTCAGAAATAAACTTCTAGAATTTGATGAAAAAATCAATGGCGTTGAGGACACTCTGTTATGGATTCGAATTATCAGAGCAGGCGGTCAAATTCAGGCAATACCTAAAGCTTTATACAAGTATCGGATACACCAAAGCCAATTCTCATTTGATGATCGAAGAAATAGTTATTTTTTCGGATTAGCAAGAAGGATAAATATTAGTGAAGCTAGTGGATTTCTCGAAAGATTCTTAGCTGCTTCAGAGATTTCCTATGAAGTCAAGCGATTTGGAAAAGATAGCGAATACATTAAAGGATTACAAACATCTTACTTTGCAGAGTTCGATAAATTTAAATATTTACGCATCATAAATGTGATGTTTCGTCGCCTTGCTACACTTTTAATTAAACTAAACTACAGATAATTCCACTCATCTACATAAAGTCCAGTGCTCTTGACTAAGACTCCACGCAAGTACTGCTTAGGGAAGTAAACTTGCGTGTTATCGTCACTTAGATAACCTGCCCACCATGAAAATGTTGAATTTGAACAAATGATGGCACGCGAGCCAGACATGAGAGAAATAGTTTCTGCCTCATTAAGTCCAGTTTTCTCATCTAGAACACGATCAATATCTATCAAGGAAGCGATCAAATCATGAGCTTTCTTTGGCTCATCGCTAAAGAGCCAAATTTTGGCCTTCTTAAGGTCAATGCTTTTCTCAATTTGGTTTAGGGCATTCCTGAAGTATTTCAGCCCAGTTACTTCGTAAACACTCTTGAAGTTCTCATAATCACCTAATCTAAAGTGAATTGAAATAACCGGAAAGTTTTTTTGCTCCTGCTTCAGGTTGTTCAGTTCAATAGAGTTTGAAACTTTTTGATTAGCTAGCAGGGTTTTAATCTCAATTTTTGAGGGCAAAATTGGTCTATTTATCCAATGTCCGAAAGTTACAATCTCTTGGGCCACGGACTTGACATTCTGATTGAGTTCTAGGTCAGGATAAAAGCCAAGAAATTGTGAAATTGCATGAGGGAGGCGTTTTATTACTCGCTCCACTTGAATAGAGTTCTTCCACATCAATACACTTTCCACCTGAAATTTGCTCAAAACTTCATATTGATCTAGCGAGAACTGGCGCGGGCTCAGCAATCCGTTCTTGTTGCCAGCTCGTTGATACCACGAAGTGTCGATAACTAATACTCTATTTAAAGAACGGCTCAACTCTAATCCAGCAAAGAATTGAAAGAGTTGGTTCCCGTGTCCACCCTTTAGAATTAATCTCAAACTTCTCATGAATGTATCTTATGACTTATACGCCTAGCTAAATCAGATAAGACCTTAGTATTTTCCATTGCCGCAAACTCTGGAGAGGTTATAAATCTCTTTCCAGCAAGTAATACCGAATCAGCTAGTGATCTATCAGTAAGCAAAGAGCGAATAGATGCTTCTATTTCGTTCACTTCCGGCTTGCATGTAATAGCTATTCCAGAGGGAAAGCCGCAGAGCTCCAAGTCTGGACCTACATAAATTGGAACAGTTCCTGCCAAGATAGCATCAACTAATTTCTCAGAAATATACTCGAGTGAATTCTCAATAACAAGTGAGTATCTATAATCACTGAGAGTCTCGATCTTGTCGATAGCATTGCCAAAATAGTTATCGAATCTCTGGCCAATATCAACAAGGCAATGGAAACTTAAGGTTTCTCTAGAAGCAATACTTTTTAAACTCTTAATTGCATTCATGGAATCCCTTAAAATTCCAAGATTCCATTTACTTCCAAAGATGTCAACATGAGGATTCATTTGTCCAAGCACTTTTCTTCGCAGAGAATACTGTTCGCCAGATATAAAACTCCACCGATTTGCTTGAATAAAACAAATTCGAGGCTGACGTTCTTCCCATTTCTTCTGGTTTTCTATAAGTTTTTTTGCTTGTGGCCAAGCGAAGTATTCCCCGTGATATTGCTTACTCCAAATAGGAGATGGGAAATAAACTTGTTTAAACTTATTTAAGTTCTTTTCACTGAAGTTTGCTGGCATGTTTGTTGGTGGTTCCCAGATGATCAAAAAGCTTTTTTGCTCACTATTGACTTTACTTTTTCTATAGAGTTGGCCTGCATAGTTATTCATAATTAACACGTCAGGATTGTCATAGACAGAAACAAGTCGATCATCAGAATTTAACAAATTTTCAGCAAAGCTATTCCATGGTTCGCCTGAGAAAGTAAAGTCACCAGTTCCGTCTTGTGAAGTTACAGATATTCTCATTTTTTCCTCAATAACTCTAAACTTCCAAGGAGGATGCCAAGAGCGCCCAAAAATTGTGCTCTCATAACGAGACTAAGGAGCATAAGTAAGTTAACAAGTGTAAATCTCCAGGTATCAATACTTTCAGGTGAAATAGTCTTTAATCTGTATCTGTTCACTACCCAACTTCGATAATGTTCTAATGAATTTGGCCTAGACTCAACCGCCATGAGATGATCGAATTTTACGTGAGAATTGACCAGCAAAATTCCTTTCTTTGCGGCTCGTATTGAAAAGATTACGTCCTCAAATACTGATTGACCAGAGAAGTCCTCTTCAAACCTTAACTCATTAACTTGGTTAAATCTCCAAACGCTACAACCAATCAGCCATTCAACTTCGATGATTCCTTCAGTGCAACGAACTGGCGTATTAATTGCGGCGCGGCTCAAACTACCTTCGCCCCCTATAAGCTTTAAGTTTCTTAAGAGTCTTGATGGCTTTTTAAGTTTTTCTCCAACTGCAATTGCTAGACCCGAGATTCCTACTGCTTTTGGATTCTCAACTAGATTTTGGCATAGATGTTTTAGATATGAAGGCTTTGGTCTAACGTCATCATCTAAGAATGCTACAAAATTAATTGTTGGATTCGATTTTTCTAAGTGCTGAATTCCTAAATTTCTTTGCACAGCAGCCGACTTTAAAGTAGAGCGAATAACTGTGATGGGAATTTGATTACTCTCAGGCTTGAAGGTCTCATTACTTGAGTCCACAACAATTACTTGTTCTGGTAAAACTTCTTGTTTTGCCAAGTCCGAAAGAAGCTCTGCCAGCAATTGATGTCGATTCAGCGTCGGTATAACCACAGCTACCGAGGCCTTCGTGTTCTTGGAGTCCAACGCCACTGACAAATCATAGATGTTAATCAGAGATTTTGAGGAGCATGTAATACCATGGGAAAATGAGAATTCAAACCAAAGACGAAGATTCGATTTTTGACCTTCTTCGCAAGTGTCTTAGTTTGCTCTCAAAAAGGGACAGACTTCTAATCCTTTTTTCAGGAGTCCTTCAAATGTCCCTTGGCTTTCTTGATCTATTTGGAATCTTATTAATTGGAATTATTGCTGCGATCGCGACAAGCGCTGTTCAGGGTCGGCCAATACCAAACGTGGTATCTAACTTTATTGAATTTACAAACATGGGGTCATTAACTCCACAAATCCAAGCCATGCTTCTTGGGCTTGGAGCAACGAGTGCCCTTCTTTTGAAGAGTTTAATTAGTTACTACATTACCTTTCGAAATGCTAATTTTTTATCCACACGTGAGGCAAGACTAGCCTCAAACATGGCAGCAAAAATTCTTAATCAGCCAATTACAAATCTCCAGAAATTTAGTACTTCTGAATATCAACACTCTTTAACTACAGGAGTTAACTCAGCAATGGTTGGTATTCTGGTAGGAGGTATTGCCTTTCTGTCTGAAATATTTCTCCAAATTATAATGGGCTTTACACTCTTTATTTTTTCTCCTACATTATTTATTATTTTTATCTTATATTTTGGTTCTCTTTTCTTCATATTGAATAGAAGCTTGGGTTACAAGGCAAAGTCACTTTCCAAGTCAATAACCGATATTTCAATCCGCAGCCTAAGTGCCATTGCTGACTCTTTGGGAAGCTATCGGGAAATTGTTGTGGGTGGAAAACAAGATTACTTCATTAATTTGTTTAGCAGAGCCAAACATGAAATAGGTCAATTTTCCGTAAAAAATTCGATGCTGGGTCAATTTAGTAAATACGTATTTGAAAACAGTGTAGTT
>Ga0192647_102121_pt1 | contig 12533 bp, 8 predicted proteins | sample LauGreFa1BDMLBSN_2_FD_133046 | JGI IMG/M metagenome (GOLD analysis project Ga0192647, IMG submission 133046) | Freshwater lake microbial communities from Lake Michigan, USA - Fa13.BD.MLB.SN - reassembly | ecosystem: Environmental > Aquatic > Freshwater > Lake | place: Lake Michigan, USA...
GGCCAAAGCCGAAGGTGCCTTGACGCTGTACACCTCCATTGCCGAGAAAGACCTCAAGCCACTGATTGACCCCTTTGAAAAAAAATATGGCGTCAAAGTGACCACTTGGCGTGCCAGTGGCGACAGTGTCATGAACCGTACCATCAATGAAACCCGTGCCAAGCGGTACAACGTTGATTTGGTGCATGCGGGCACCGTGGAGTTAGAGGTGTTGTACCGCGAGAAGATGTTGCAAGCAGTGGCCTCGCCTCATTTCAGCGAGCTCATGGCCGGTAGCGTGCCTGCGCACAAAGAATATGCCACCACCATTTACTCAATGTGGGTTCAGGCTTACAACACGGGCTCGGTCAAAAGCGCTGAATTGCCCAAGACCTACGAAGACTTGCTCGACCCCAAGTGGAAAGGCCGCTTGGGTTTTGAAGTTGAAAACATCGATTGGTTTGTCACGGTGGTGAAGTCGATGGGCGAAGCCAAGGGTCTGCAATATTTCCGCGATTTGGCAACAGCCAATGGCATCTCCGTGCGCAAAGGCCACACCAACCTCACCAACATGGTGGCCGCGGGAGAAGTGCCAATGGCCCTCACGGTGTACAACTACATGCCCGAGCAGTTGAAGAAAAAAGGCGCACCGATCGACTGGCTGGTGCTGCAACCAGCCGTTGTGCGTGGCAATGCTGTGGGCGTCATGAAAAATGCCAAAAACCCTGCAGCAGCGGCTTTGTTCATGGACTATTTGTTGGGTGAAGGCCAGCAAGCGTATGCTGACTTGGCTTACCTGCCAGCCAACACAAAAATTGCGTCTTCCTTGCGCAATTACAAAATGATGGTGGTCGATCCTCAAGAAAGTTTGGATGGCCGCGAAAAGTGGCGCAAGCTCTACGACGAGATCATCATCCGCGGAGGTAAATGATGAACACAGCGGTGGCCAATTCTGGATTGTCCAAATTGGACATCCGCAACATGGGCTTGATTACCTTGGGCCACTCGCTGACGCATTGGTATCCAGCCACATTCTTCATGCTGCTGCCCATTATTGGCAACGAGATGGGTTTGTCTTACAGCCAAATTGGCTTCGTCATGACCTGTCAATATGCGGCAGGTGCTTTGTCCAATGTGCCTGGCGGCATGTTGGTGGATGTGTGGGGAAAGAAGGGCCAGTTGATGGCCCTTTCGCTTTTTTGGGTGGGCTTTCCGTATTTGATGATGGGCTTTAGCACCGAGTACTGGATGCTGTTGCTGTGCGTGGTCTTTGTCGGCATCGGCAACAACCTGTGGCACCCCACGGCCATCCCTCTGCTAGGGCGCATGTTTCCGCAGCGCAAGGGTTTGGCATTGTCATTGCACGGCATGGGCGGCAATGTGGGCGACGCATTGGCGCCCTTGGCCGTGGGTGCCTTGCTTACCACTTTGTCTTGGCGCGAAATTGTGGTGTTGAACGTGGTGCCAGGTGCCGCCATGGCCATGCTCATTTTGTTTTTCATGGGCACGCTCACATTTGCACCCAAGTTCAAAAAAGCGCCAGTTGAGTCAAGTACGCCGCCTGTTCATGGGGCATCAACAGCCTTGCCCGACAGCACGTCGCAAAGCATGGGCAGCTACATGGCCGGTCTGCGCACCTTGATGCAAACACCAGGCTTGTTTTTGCTCACCTTGAGTTCGGGCTTTCGCTCGATGACGCAAGGCACCTTGCTCACATTCTTGCCCTTGTATTTGGCCAACGAAATGAAATACGACGTGTTTTGGGTCGGTGCAGGCATGGCGCTGTTGCAGCTAACCGGTTTCATTGCTGCGCCCATTGCTGGGCACCTCTCAGACACCATGGGCCGCAAAACCATCTTGATGTCTTCATTCGGCATGAGCGGCGTTGTGTTGTTGCTCATGACGGTGGCAGGTAACTCACCTTGGTTTGTCTTTTTGATTGCGGTGCTGGGTTTCTTTTTGTACGCAGCGCGTCCCATCATGCAGGCGTGGATGCTAGAAGCTACACCCAAAAACATGGGCGGCACCGCCATTGGTTTGATGTTTGGCATGCAGTCGGGTGCTCAGGCCATTGCGCCCATTTTGGGCGGCATGGTGGCCGATCGCTTTGGCTTGTTGGCCGCTTTTTATCTGTTGGCTTTCACCATCGTTTTGGCCAACCTCATGGTGGTTTGGATTCCTGCAACAACAAAGGATGCATCGCATGACTGATCGACGTAATTTCCTAAAGGGTGTTGCCACGGCTTCAGCCGCAGGTGTGGCCATGGTTCAACAAGTACAAGCTGCAGCCCCTGCAGTGGCCGATGCTGCCAATGCCCTGAGCGCTGCCGACACCAAGGCCGTTGAAGCGGGCCGGCTCATCACGCGGCCAGGCTCCGACTTCATGGTCGATGTGATCAAGAGTTTGAACTTGGAATATGTGGCAGCCAATCCAGGTTCAAGTTTTCGCAGCTTGCATGAATCGGTGGTGAACTATGGCGGCAACAAAGCCCCCGAGTTGATCACGTGTTTGCATGAAGAATCGTCGGTGGCCATTGCCCACGGCTACGCCAAAGCGGCGGGCAAACCAATGGCTGTGATGGCGCACGGCAGTGTGGGCTTTCAGCATGCCGCCATGGCCGTTTACAACGCATGGTGTGACCGTGTGCCGCTCATCATGTTTGGCGGCAACGGTATCGATGCTGACAAGCGCAGGCCTGGCACCGAATGGTCGCATTCAGTGCAAGACCCTGCCTTGATGCTGCGCGATTATTTGAAGTGGGACGATGCGCCAGGTTCGCTCCAACACTTTGCAGAGTCCACCGTGCGTGGATATCGCGTAGCGACTACTGGTCAAATGGGCCCCGTGGTTATCATGGCCGACATTGACCTGCAAGAAGATGCAATCCATGGCAAACCACCCACCATTCCCAAGCTGCGACCCACGCTGCCCTTGCAAGGTGACACAGGCGCGCTGCAAGAAGCCGCCAAACTTTTATTGAATGCCAAAAATCCTGTCATCTTGGCAGACCGTGCGGCGCGCAATCAGGAGGGTGTCAAAGCTTTGGTCAAGTTGGCTGAAAGTTTGCAGGCGCCTGTGGTTGATTTGGGTGGGCGCATGAACTTCCCCAACACGCACCACTTGTGCCTGAGCGATCAAAAGCGTGCACTGGTGCGCGATGCCGACGTCATTTTGATGTTGGAGGTCTACGACCCTTGGGGCCAAGTCAATGGCCTCAGCGATCCCTTTAAGACGGTACGCCCTCAAGCTAAGTCCGATGTGAAGATCATCACCGTTGGCATGAACGATGTGTCGATTCGCTCCAACTACCAAGATTTCCAACGATTCTTGTCGGTTGAAATGGCCATTCCGGGTGAAGCCCAAGCCTCAATGCCGGTCTTGACCGAGTACATTTTGAAGAATGCCACGGCAGCTCAGAAAGCGAGCTTTGAGGCGCGCAAAGAGCCCATGAAAAAACGCTGGGAACAGCAACTCAGTTCAGCCAAAGAAGCTGCGGCACGTGGCTGGGACGCTTCACCCATTAGCACCGCACGTTTGGCCATGGAAACCTTTGAAGTGCTCAAAAACGAACCCTGGTGTTTGGCAGTCAGCGATCGCATTTCGTGGGCGCGCAAATTGTGGCCCACCACCCAGTACCACCAAATGTTGGGTGGCTCGGGTGGTCAAGGCGTGGGCTATGGCTTGCCAGCCTCTGTAGGCGCCGCCTTGGCCAACAAAGCCTTGGGCCGCATTACCGTCAACTTCCAACCCGATGGCGATTTGCTGTATGCACCTGGCGCGCTTTGGACTGCTGCGCATCACAAAATTCCGCTGCTCATGGTGATGCACAACAACGGTGGTTACTACCAAGAAGTGATGCACTTGCAGCGCATGGCGGCTTTGCACAATCGCCGCACCGACCAGGCTTGGATTGGCAACAGTTTGCGCAACCCTGACATTGATTACGCCAAAATTGCGCAGGGCCATGGCGTCTGGGCCGAGGGTCCTATCAAAGATCCAGCGCAGCTCAAAGGCGCATTGCAACGCGCATTGGCTGAAGTCAAGCAAGGCCGACCTGCCTTGTTGGATGTGGTCTGCCAAGCGCGCTAACGCTGGCTAGGAAGGGCTGCTGGGGGAGACCTCTTCAGCTGCCTCTCAATTTAACGCATGGCGTTTTGAAGCAGCGGAATTTGTGCCACTGGGGGGCTGGTGCGCATGTTCTCTACAAACGCATACAAGTCTTTCAACTGCAGCGCATTGATGTTTTGCACTGAGTAACGCGGCATCACGTTGCGCGGTGTGCGCATTTGCAATTCAAATGCCACAAAGGGTGTTGGGTTGGGAAAAATTTTAGGGCCGGCATTGCGCTCGCCACCTTGCCCCTGGGTGCCATGGCAGCTGTAACACTGGTGTTGCATATAAAGCGTCTCGCCCCGCTTAATGGCTGCTGGGTCTGCGGCTGAAGCCGCACTGCAGGCAGCGATGAACATCCAAGCGACAAAGGTTTGCTTCATGTCATTCTCCAAAAAGAAAAAAAGCAGATGCTCCGCAAAGAGCATCTGCTGATTCAGTGCACCAAAGTGCCCAGTTTAGAAGCGAGCCTGAATGCCCACAGCTGCTGCATTGATCGTGCCGCCAATAGCGGTACGGCCAGCGCCGCTACCCAAGGAAATCACAGCGCCAGAGTTGGCAGAACCCTTGGCAACCAAGGCGAAGAGGGCAAAGTTTCTGTCCAAGTTGTACTTGGCGCCAAACCCGACCAAATTACCACCCAAGCCAACGGTTGAGCAACTGATGGGGCCGTTCAATTCACATGTACCTGCTGCGTTGTTCGCATATTGTGCAGCCACAGCCAGGTTGCTAGACACGTCGTACTCACCAGTGACTTGCCACGTGTTGAACTTGTGCTGCTTGAAGCCATTGACTTGTGTGGAAGTCTCTGTGTACTTCAAAGTAGATGTGTCAGCGCCGATGCGGATGCCCTTGTCGCGGTAGCTGAATGACAAGCGTGTGCCAGTGTCTTTTGAACGCAAACCAGCGGGTGCGTTGTAGACAGAACCTGCAGCTGCTGTGGATGCTGAGCCGCTGAACGCAAAATAATCATTGTGCGTTTCTTGTGCCAAGCCGACATAGTACTTTTTATCTGTCCAGTTGATACCAATGGAGCTCAAGCTGGCATTTTTGGCAGCTGTTTTGGCGGGGTCTTGGCGCAGTGAGTATCCCACTTCAAAACCATTCATGCGGGGGCTGGTCCAAACCAATTGACCATTGATACGGGTGTTGAAAGAAGTTGAAACACCCTTGCCACGCCATGAGGGGTTTGAGGCCACATTGGACGTAGAAACAAAATTGCTGGAAGAAACGCCCAACATGCGAACCTTGTCGCCGTACATTTTGTACACAGTGTCTTGCTGACCTGCTTGCAATGTGCCGAAGGCGTCATGTGCAACGTAGACAAATGCATCACGGGGCTCTGACAAGAAAGAGCTGCCGGTTGAGTTGTCGATGTTGACAACACCTTGCAGGTCATAGCCCAAAGTCAGGCCGTTCGCTGTTTTCTTGCCTTTGAAGCCAATGTAAGAATTCACAGAATTCAATTTGCTTGCGCTTACTGCACCTGCAACACCTGTATTGGTAGGCGTACCGGTTTTGCCGCCGGTCAATGTGCTGACTGCCGAGCCAGTGGGCGAAGAATTACCAAAAGTGACTGTTTGGTACTGTGGGTAAATGTTGCCGTAAACCTCGAGCAAGTCGCCTGAAACTTTGACAGCCTGAGCATTGCTCATTAAGCCCATGGCTGCGAAGCAACCCAATGTCAGTGCACGATATTTGAAAGTCATGTGTATCTCCGAGAGTTAGAAAGTGAAATCATTGAGCCCAGGGGTCTGGGGGGTTCAGCCGCCTGTTCCGGCATGAAGAACACTGTTCTCTTTTGAAAGACAGTGGTGTTATTAAGCGAAAAATTGGCAAGACGCCCCATTCGTGAATACCCTAGCCAGCCCTTTGGTTGGTGAGATAACAACACTTTTTGGTAATGCGCGTTGTGAGAAAAAGCAACAGCCCAAAAGGGTTCAAAAGCGACCAACCCTGTTGACGCTCTGAGGGGGCTGGTTTAGCATAGTAGAACGCTGTTCTTTATAGAGGAACGATTGAACAGTGCCTTTCAACCGATTTGAGATGGACCCATTGCATGCCTCACGATAAAGACACCAGCCACTGGCACGAACCAGCTGGCAACAAGAAAGCCGGTTACGGCGTCTTCAAAAAACAACCCACGCCTTACGACGCTTACATGGAAGCCGAAGGCTTGCCGGTGTTCCGTGATGTGGGCATCAACAAGGTTCAAAACCTGCCCTTGGTGCCTTGGAAGCGCACAGGTGGCAAAGGCCACTTTATTCAACTGTATGGCACAGAAACCAAATGGGGTTGCTATGTGGTCGAAGTGCCCGGTGCAGGTGCGCTGCATCCCGAAAAGCACATGTACGAAGAAATCTACTTGGTGGTGGAAGGCCGTGGCACCACAGAAGTTTGGCAAGAGGGCGACACCAAGAAACACGTGTTTGAGTGGCAAGCGGGTTCGATGTTCTCGATACCCATCAACGCATGGCACCGCATTGTGAACGCCACCTCCAATGGTGCGTTGTTGTTGGCTGGCACCACCGCGCCCAATGTGCTCAACATGTTGCAAAGCACTGAAGCGGTTTTCAACAACCCCTTCGTGTTCCGCGATCGTTTCAATGGCGCAGACGATTTTTACCAAGCACGCGATGAGGTCGAAGCCGATCCCGTGCGCGGCTTGGCCATGCGCAAAACTAATTTCATTCCCGATGTGATGAAGTGCGAATTGCCTTTGGACAACCGTCGCTCACCAGGCTATCGCCGCATCGAGCCCTTCATGACCAACAACTGTTTTTACTTTTGGATTGGTCAGCACGAAAACGGTCGTTATTCAAGAGCCCATGCACACACCTCAGCGGCGGTGCTCATTTGCTTGAACGGCAAAGGCTACACGTACACCTGGCCTGAAGACGAAGGCGAAACACCGTGGAAAGATGGCAAAGAGCATTTGGTGCGACGCATCGATTACGAACCCGTCGGTTTGGTGTCTGCCGCTCCCGGTGGTGCACGTTGGTATCACCAGCATTTCAGCTCGGGCGAAGAAGCGCTGCGCTTGACCGCATGGTTTGGCCCTCATAACCCGGGCCGCGATCCTGGTGCACCAGGCTCAAAGCACACCGACTACACCGCACAAGACGTGACCGAAGGCGGCACCACCATTCCATACTGGTTGGAAGATCCGCACATTCGCAAAGAGTACCAAGAACTCTTGAAGAAAAACAGCGTACCCGATCGCATGGACCCAGATTGGTACAACATTCCTGCAGAGTTCATGGAAAAGTTTGGACCTAAAAAATAATGAGCCCAACCACGACTCAGCCTGCTGCGCAAGAAGCGCCAGTGGGCGGTCGCGTTTTCTTCAGCAATGTGCGTCGTAGCCTCGAAGGTGAAGACGAAATCATTTTGGTCAGCGTCGGTGTGGACATCGGATCGTCCACATCGCACCTGGTGTTTTCTCGCTTGGTGCTTGAGCGGCTTGATAACCGATACATCGTCAGCGAAAGAACCGTACTGCATGAGTCGGATGTCTTGCTAACGCCTTATGCCGCAGACCAAAGCATTGATGCAGTGGCGCTGGGTGCTTTCATTGAAGCGCAATATGCACAGGCCGGTATTGCGCCTGACAAAATTGACACGGGTGCCTTGATCTTGACGGGCGTTGCCGTTCGACGAAGCAACTCACGCGCCATTGCCGATTTGTTTGCAGCGCAAGCAGGCAAGTTTGTGTCGGTGAGTGCAGGCGATGCGCTAGAAACAACTTTGGCGGCATTTGGTTCGGGTGCAGCTGCACGCTCAGTACGCGAAACAGCGCGCGTCATGAACATCGACATTGGCGGTGGCACCACCAAAATTGCCGTGTGTGAAAACGGTGAGTTGGTCGATTTAACGGCTGTCGACATTGGTGCGCGCATTGTGGCTTTGGATGCACAAGGACGCTTGGTTCGCTTGGAAGAGGCGGGTCGTAAATTTGCCGAAGAAGTGGGTGTAACTTTGCAGTTGGGGCAACCTGTTGCGCAAGAAGACCTAACACGCATGGTCGATCGCATGGCCGATCGTATCTTTGAAGTTGCAGGCACTTCCAATCCCGACAGCATCAGCCAGTCCTTGTTGCGCTTGGAGCCTTTGCGCGCGCTCAAAATGCCCGATGTCTTGACCTTTTCTGGTGGCGTGTCTGAGTACGTGTACGGTCGTGAAGCGCAAGCTTATGGCGATCTGGGCCCCTTGTTGGCTGCAGCAGTGCGCCGCAAAGCACAAGCCTGGGGCCCTCGTTTAGAGTTGCCCGATCAGGGCATTCGGGCCACGGTCATTGGTGCCTCGCAATACACGGTGCAAGTCAGTGGCAGCACCATCTACGTTGAACCCTTCAGTATTTTGCCGCTGCGCAATGTGCCGGTCATTGCGCCTCAACTTGACTTGGCCGTCGATGAATTGAATGTGCCTGAAATTGCAGATCACATTCGCCGTGCGCTGCGTCGCTTGGATTTGCACGAGGGGCATCAAGCGGTGGCCTTGTGTTATCGCTGGCAAGGTTCTGCCACCTTTCATCGCCTGGACGCCCTGTGTCGTGCAGTGGCCGATGGTATGTCTGCTGTTTTGGCGCAGGGTCATCCTTTGTTGTTGGTGGGTGAAGCAGATTGTGGTGGCCTGATTGGCATTCATTGCCATGAGGAACTGCACCTCAAGAGCCCTGTGTTGTCGATTGATGGCATCACCCTGAAAGAATTGGATTTCATTGACATTGGCGTCATGTTGGAAACCTCGGGGGCTGTGCCAGTGGTCATCAAGAGTTTGGTCTTTCCAGGCTCGGCAGGCTTGGGCCGAACGGCTTTGAACGCATGAAGGCCACGTGAGCAAACCATGACCCATTTGTACCCTCCCATTGCGCCGCATCGGTCTGGTCACATGGCAGTCAGTCACGGCCATCAGGTGTATTGGGAAGAATGCGGCAACCCGATGGGTCGGCCTGTGGTGTTTTTGCATGGCGGGCCAGGCGGTGGCTGTACGCCCACATCTAGACGCTTGTTTGACCCCCACCGCTACCGCATCATTTTGATGGACCAGCGTGGCTGTGGCCGCTCGACACCGCATGCCGAAACGACCCACAACTTTTTAGCCGATTTGGTGTCAGACCTAGAGCAGTTGCGGCAGCTCATGAAGATTGACAAGTGGTTGCTGTGTGGCGGCTCTTGGGGTTGTACATTGGCTTTGGCGTATGTCAAAAAGTACACCCTACATGTCACTGGCATGGTGCTGCGAGGCGTGTTTGCCGCGCAAGACCATGAGCTCGATTGGCTCTACAAAGCGGGCGGTGCCAGCCGAATTTTTAGAGGAGAATGGCAAGACTATGTGGCAGCCCTTCAAACAATTGCAGGCCTGGGTGACGCAGACTTGCTTGCGGGCAATGGGCAGCACAGTGCGCTGTTAAGGGCTTACGACCAAATCATGCAAAAGGGTACCGATGTGCAAGTCTTGTCGGCAGCGCGCGCATGGTGCACGTGGGAGGATGCGCTCAGCAGCGTGCACCCCAGCGACCCCATCTACGCTGGGCAAGTCAATCACGATGAAGATTTGAAATGCTTGGCCATGGCCAAAATTTCGGCGCACATGTTTGCACACGACCCCGATTTGGGCAGCCGAGGCAGCATCGTACCAACCAATGCGAATGACTTTTTAAAAGACATACCCGGCATCATGGTGCAGGGGCAGTTTGACATGGTGACGCCCGCTGAAACAGCGTGGCAATTGAAACAGGTATGGCCTTTGGGACAGTTGCGCATGGTGCACACCGCAGGACACTCAAGCCAAGACCCTGCACTGCAAAGCGCACTGGTTCAGGCACTGGATGAAATGCTGACAGAAGTTTAAAAAATTACACAGGAGACAACATGGCTTTGACACCCTTCTCAGTCGACGGTCAACCCGTCAAAATCGACAGCGATCCGCAAATGCCTTTGCTGTATGCATTGCGGGATGATTTGAAATTGAACAACCCTAAATTTGGTTGTGGCTTGGCGCAATGCGGTGCGTGCACGGTCCATGTCGATGGCCAAGCCATTCGTTCATGTGTCATGCCAGTCTCTGCGGTCAAGGGTAAAAAAGTTACTACTTTGGCGGGACTTGGAACACCCGACAAGCCACATCCTGTCCAAGTGGCTTTCTTGGAAGAGCAAGTGCCGCAATGCGGCCATTGCATCAACGGCTGGGTCATGACCTCTGCTGCATTTTTGAAAAAAAATCCGAAAGCCACTGACGCAGAAATCAAGACTGCTTTGGAAGGTTTGAAGTGCCGCTGTGGCACACACGTCTCTATTTTGCGCGCCATCAAGCGTGCACAAACTTTGATGGCTTGAGGAGTTTCCATGCACAACATTTTCAATTCAAAAGACGGCACGCCAGAAGATGCCGCTGTTGCCCACAGTGGCACATCACGCCGTGATTTTCTGAGCGCAGCAGGCGCCTTGGTGGTGTCGGTGGCCGGTGGTGGTTTTGCAAACCAAGCAATGGCCCAAAGTGCTGGCGCAGCATCGGCTGCGGGGGCCTCTGCTGCTTCTGCTGTCAGTACCACCTTGGCAACCATCAGTGCCGTCAAACCTGCTCTCAAAGCCGACGAGCTCGATTCATGGGTGGCCATTCAACCCGATGGCAATGTGGTGGCTTACTACGGCAAGGTCGACTTGGGCCAAAGCCTGGATGTGGCCATTGCTCAAATCGTGGCCGAAGAGTTGGATGTGTCTTATCGCAAGGTCAAAATTGTGATGGGCAATTCGGCCACCTCTCTGAACCAAGGCGGCGCCTCCAGTGCCCTGGGCATTCAGGCGGGTGCCAAACCCTTGCGCAATGCGGCCGCTGAAGCGCGCCGCATTTTGTTGAACTTGGCCAGCGAAAAACTCAATGTGCCAGTGGCTCAATTGACAGTAGACGACGGCGAGATTTCTGTCAAAGGCAACAGTGGCCAAAAAGTAAGCTATGCAGAATTGATCGGTGGCAAATTCTTCAACGCCAAAGTGGAATGGAACAAACGGATTGGCAATCCACTGGATGTGAAAGGTTTGGCCAAACCCAAAACGCCTGCAGAGTACAAAGTGGTGGGTTTGTCCATTCCGCGCAACGATGTGGCGTGGAAAGTTTTTGGCACCGATGGAAACATCGCCGATGTCAAAGTGCCTGGCATGTTGCACGCACGTGTCATTCGCACGCCTTGGGCTGGCAGTGTTGCTGAAAAGGTAGACGAAGCGTCCATCAAACACATTCAAGGCGCACGTGTTGTCCGAGAGAAAAACTTTTTGGCAGTGGTGGCGCCCCGTGAGTGGGATGCCGTGCGCGCTGCCAAAGAATTGAAAGTGACTTGGAGTGCTTCACCTAAGCCTTTTCCTGAGTTTGAAAAACTCCATGAGCACATTCGCCAAGCCCCAACGCGCAAGCGAACAGAAGACGTTAAAAAGGGCGATGTCGCTGCCAGTTTGAGTACCGCTGTGAAAGTGGTGGAAGCTGAATATCTGTGGCCATTTCAGTCGCATGCCAGCATGGGGCCCGCCAGCGCGGTGGCCGATGTCAAAGCCGACAAAATCACCATTTGGACAGGCTCTCAAAAACCACACTACGCAAGAGACGGCGTGGCCGCATTGTTGAAAGTGCCTGTCGAATCGGTGGAAGCCATTTGGGTACAAGGCCCAGGTTCTTACGGTCGCAACGATGCGGGTGATGCCGTGTTGGATGCCGCCTACATTTCCAAATTGGTGGGTCAAGCTGTGCGCGTACAAGGCATGCGCCACGATGGCACGGCCTGGGATCCGAAGGCGCCAGCTTCGGTGCACCGTGCGCGTGCGGCCATTGATGCCACAGGCAAAGTGGTGGCCTATGACTTTACAACGCGTGCTTTCTCCAGAGCCACCATTGCCAGCAATGAGTCTGACCCTCGTGACAGTTTAGTGGGCATGGAATTGGGACTACCGCCGAAAGGTGGCATCACCTTTGGCATTCCAGAAGAAAGTTATGCCTTCGACAACAAACTGATGTCATGGGAAGTCATTCCAGATTTGATTGCCAGCGCCTCGCCTATGCGCACCTCGCACATGCGCGATCCTGTGGGTTTGCAAATTCAATTTGCCAGCGAGCAGTTCATCGACGAGTTAGCCTATGCCACGGGCGACGATCCCATTGCATTTCGATTGAAGTACGCCAAAGCACCACGCGACATTGCCGTGCTCAAAGCGGCTGCCGAAAAATCGGGCTGGGAACCGCGTGGCAATTCAAAACGCGATCGCACGGGCAATGTCTTAACAGGTCGCGGCATTGCGTACGCGCAGCGTGCAGGCACCATTGTGGCAGTGGTCGCAGAGATTGAGGTCGACCGCAAAACAGGCCGCATTTGGGGCCGTAAATTTACAGTTGCGCATGACTGTGGCTTGATTGTGAACCCCCAAGGTTTGCGTTACACCATTGAGGGTGGCTTGGT
>Ga0192647_102122_pt1 | contig 12519 bp, 10 predicted proteins | sample LauGreFa1BDMLBSN_2_FD_133046 | JGI IMG/M metagenome (GOLD analysis project Ga0192647, IMG submission 133046) | Freshwater lake microbial communities from Lake Michigan, USA - Fa13.BD.MLB.SN - reassembly | ecosystem: Environmental > Aquatic > Freshwater > Lake | place: Lake Michigan, USA...
CAGTCTGAAACGTCATTCCATTGCCGATAAAATTCGTCACCTCTCATCACTGCAATAATTTTGTCATCTGCTTCACCTCCATCCAACAAACGAAAACCACCAATTGGAATGGCTTGTAATAAAATATCACCATGAGTAACGCTACGTTCACTTAAAACGCAAATATCCAAAGGATCACCATCACCTTTAGCTACTTCTCTTCCCGATTTTAGCGATGCATATTCGGCAATTTTCTCAGCACAATAGGTTTGTGGAATAAAACCATAAAGCGTAGGAATCATATTGGAAAACTTTTGTGGCCTATCGATTTTAAGATAGCCACTCTCTTTATCAATCTCATATTTAACCGTGTCAGAGGGAACGATTTCGATAAAAGCTGTAACAATGGTAGGTGCATTATCTCCTGGTTTTATGCCATGCCAGGGATGAGCTTTGTGTTGTATATTCATTTGCTAATGATAATTTGTAAACTAATAAAAGTATTTTATTAGACAGAAATAGCTGCCTTAATATGTTCATGCGCCTGATAATCAGCACAGTAAAAATCTTCATACTGATAATCAAATATTGATTGTGGTTTATTTTTAATCTTTAAATGACAGAGTTCGTAAGGTGTACGTTTTAATTGCAATTTAGCTTGGTCTTGATGATTTAAATATAAATGCACATCACCTCCAGTCCAGATAAAATCACCCACTTCCAAATCGGCCTGCTGAGCCACCATATGTGTTAATAAAGCATAACTGGCAATATTGAAAGGCAAACCTAAAAAAGTATCGCAACTGCGCTGATATAGCTGACATGACAATTTACCATCTGCGACATAAAACTGAAAAAAAGCATGGCAAGGGGCTAAAGCCATTTTACCTTGTGCTACATTTTTTTGCGGGCTGATAGTTTCATCGGGCAAATCGCCGACATTCCATGCTGATACGATAATTCTTCTGCTGTTAGGCGTTTTTTTTAATTGTTCAATCACTTGTTGAATTTGGTCAATGTGCCGACCATCCGGAGTAGGCCATGAACGCCATTGAAATCCGTAAACAGGTCCTAAATCACCTTTTTCATCAGCCCACTCATTCCAGATATTAACCTGATGTTCATGCAAAAAATGCAAATTAGTCTCACCTTTTAAAAACCATAAAAGCTCATAAATTATTGATTTTAAATGTATTTTTTTTGTTGTTACTAAAGGAAATCCCTGTGCTAAATTGAAGCGCATTTGATGACCAAAAATAGATAATGTACCACTACCCGTTCTATCGCCTTTCAAAGTACCTTCATTCAGTATTTTATCAAGTAATTCTAAATAGGCCTTCATACCGTTTTTTTATAAGCATAATGAAAAAGTAAATAACCTATAATAATCATTGGCAATGATAATATTTGTCCCATCGTCACCCAATTTAAAGCTAAAAAACCAAGATGCGCATCCGGCATTCTAAAAAATTCAACAAAAAATCGAAAACAACCGTAGAAAAATAAAGCTAATCCAGTAATTGCTCCCACAGGTCTTGATTTACCGGAGTAAACCCATAAAATAATAAACAGTATAAATCCTTCTAAAAAGGCTTCATATAGTTGCGAAGGGTGGCGAGCAATAAGACCGCCATTAGGGAATATCATCGCCCATGGAACGTCTGACACTCTACCCCAAAGCTCTGAATTAATAAAATTACCTATACGCCCCGCCCCTAATCCTATAGGTGCCAAAGGTGCTATAACATCTGTTAATTGCAGAAGAGTGCAACCCTGTTTTTTTCCAAAAAACCACATGGCAATAAAAACACCTAACATACCGCCATGAAAAGACATGCCACCTTGCCATATTTTAAAAAGAATAATCGGATTAGTTAAAAATTCACCGAAATTATAAAATAAAATATAACCTATTCTGCCACCCAAAATTACACCCATCGCACCATAAGTAACTAAATCTTCTATAGCTTCTGGTTTAATAGGCGACCAAGGTTGTTCTGCCCGTTTTTGACCTATAAACCAAACGGCGGCAAAACCAATTACATACATAAGTCCATACCAATGTATTTTTATTGGTCCCAAACTTAAAGCAACTGGATTAATTTGAGGAAATGTCAACATAATTAAACGTCCAGATTGGTAACATCCAAGGCATTTTTAACAATAAAATCTCTTCGTGGCTCTACAACATCACCCATAAGCGTAGTAAATATCTCATCAGCGGCAATTACATCTTCAATTCTAACTTGCAGTAATCGGCGATTATTCGAATCTAATGTAGTTTCCCATAACTGTTCCGGATTCATTTCTCCCAATCCTTTGTATCTTTGTATATGTTGTCCTTTTTTAATTTCTTTCATCATCCATTCAAAAGCTTCTTTAAAACTACCTACAAACTGCTGCCTTTCACCCATTTGCATGAATGAACCTTTATTAAACATATCAGCGACATGATTAGCATATTGTGCAATCTGATGATAATCTTTTCCATTGAAAAAGGTTGATGGTAATACAAATGTTTTAATGGTTCCATGAAGTTTCTTAGTAACTACCACTGAAAACTCATTACTAGTTTTATAATCAAGGGTAATATTAAATACTGCTTTATTATCACTGTCTTTTAACTTTTGTTCCATCTTGGCAAACCAATCCATTAGTTTTTGATGATTCTGTTTTATTTCGTCTGTTAAAACTTCCATATAACTAAACTGCTCCAAGAACGTATCATCATAACGTCTAGATAATCGATTAATGATAGCTTCCACATTTGTAAATTCCTTAGCAAGCTTTTCCAGACCTTGCCCCTGAATTGGAGGCACAGTTTCATCTGTAAATAACTGAGCTTTATCAAGTGCTAGTTGAATTAAATATTCATTTAACTGTACATCATCTTTAACATAATGTTCTTGCTTACCCTTTTTAACTTTATACAACGGTGGTTGAGCAATATAGATATAACCTTTTTCAACTATTTCTGGTAATTGTCTATAAAAAAATGTTAATAATAAAGTTCTTATATGAGAACCATCGACATCAGCATCAGTCATAATAATAATACGGTGATAACGTAATTTAGAAAGATTATATTCATCTTTACCTATTCCGCACCCTAACGCTGTAATTAAAGTACCCACTTCTTCTGATGAAATCATTTTGTCAAAGCGAGCTTTTTCAACATTTAAAATTTTTCCCTTTAACGGTAGAATAGCTTGTGTACGGCGATCTCTACCCTGTTTTGCTGATCCACCCGCTGAATCCCCTTCTACCAAGAATAATTCAGATAAAGCTGGATCTTTTTCCTGACAGTCAGCCAATTTTCCAGGTAATCCAGCAATATCCAATGTTGTTTTTCGACGCGTCATTTCACGAGCCCTTCGTGCTGCCTCTCTGGCACGGGCAGCATCAATAATTTTTCCAACTATAGCTTTGGCGATTTGCGGTTTTTCCAATAAAAACTCTTGGAGTTTTTCATTCATTGTTGATTCTACAAGTGGTTTTACTTCTGACGAAACCAATTTATCTTTAGTTTGTGAAGAAAACTTTGGATCAGGTACTTTAACAGAAAGCACTGCCGTTAAACCTTCTCTTGCATCATCACCTGTAGTTTGTACCTTTTCTTTTTTGGCCAAACCACTTGATTCAATATATTGGTTTACCGTTCGTGTTAGTGCTCCCCTAAAACCTGCTAAGTGACTTCCACCATCACGTTGGGGTATATTATTGGTATAACAAAATACATTTTCCTGATAAGAATCATTCCATTGCATTGCAATTTCAACAGTTACACCATCTTTTTCAGTTATAAAATGAAATACTTCTGGAAATAAAGGTGTTTTATTTTTATTGAGATGAATAACAAAAGCACCTATACCACCTTCAAATTCAAATATATCATTTCTATCTGAACGTTCATCATATAAAGAAATACGTACCCCTGAATTCAAAAAAGATAGTTCTCTTAACCTTTTTGCTAAAATATCATAATGAAATTCAACATCTGTAAACGTTTCAGAACTCGGCTTGAAATTTATTAATGTCCCTGAGCCTTCAGTCGACCCAACCGCTACTAATGGAGCTACTGGATTACCCATTCGATACTGTTGCTTATAAAGTTGTCCATTTTTTCGCACCTCTAGATTTAGTTCTTCTGATAACGCATTAACAACGGAAACTCCAACCCCATGTAGACCTCCTGAAATTTTATATGCATTATCATTAAACTTACCACCTGCATGAAGAACCGTCATAATTACTTCTGCTGCAGATCTACCTTCTTCTTGATGAATATCAACAGGTATACCCCTACCATCATCGGATACAGATACTGATCCATTACTATGAATAACAACTTTTACTTCTTTACAAAATCCTGCTAAAGCTTCATCAATTGAATTATCTACAACCTCAAAGACCATATGATGTAAACCAGATCCATCATCAGTATCACCAATATACATTCCTGGACGTTTTCTTACAGCATCTAATCCTTTTAGAACTTGAATATTAGTACTATCGTATTGATCATTTTTATTATTCATAAGTCTCCTGCAATATTCATGGTTGCATAATGTTCCACGTGGAACATTATGCTTGCTTTATTTTCCCATGTTCCACGTGGAACATTTTATATTTTTCGATATTAGTTAAATCGCCAAATTGTGAAATTTCAGTAGCTGTTATAAATACTTGGCAACCCATTGTAGATAAATATTGTAATAATTTTGCACGATTATATACATCAAGTTCAGCTGCAAAATCATCAATTAAAAAACAACCTGAAATATTACTTTCATTGAAAAGTAATCGCATTTGAGCAAGTTTTAAACTTAAAACCAATAACTTTAATTGACCTCGCGATACAAAATTTCTAGCTACTCTGTTACTAATTAATAAATTAAAATCGCCACGATGTGGGCCACTGTGTGTAAATCCATAGTTAAGATCTTTTGAAAGATCATTAATTAAGATTTGTTGAAATTGTAACGATGTATCCCAACCAGATGATAGTGTTATATCAATATCTGTAAAATTAAAAAACTGCTTAACTATATCAATAAATACAGGTGTAAATTTTAGTAAATAGTTTTGTCGTAAGTTGTTGACTATTGTACCGTAATAAACAAGTTCTTTATCCCATACATTGATATGTTGTAGCTGCTTTGATTTTAGCAAAACATTTCGTTGTATTAATGCTTTTTTAAAGTTTCTCCAAGCGGGTAAAAAATCTTTATTATAATTAAAAACTCCCCAATCTAAGAATTCACGTCTTGGTTGTGGACCTGCATCAAGCAGCTCATAACTTTTAGGATGAATAATTTGTAAAGGCAATGCATAAGCTAAATCAGATCTCTTTTGCGTGGTTTTTTGATTAATTCGACAAATAAAATTTTTATAGTCTAATTGAATTCCTATTTGAATAATAGGGTCAGTATGTTGAACTATTTGAGCAGAAACAATTAATTTATCATGAATAAAATTGATAACCGGTCTTATTGTGGCAGAACGAAAAGATTTAGCACGTCCTAAAATAAAAATAGCTTCAATAATGGCACTTTTCCCACTGCCATTCTCACCATAAAATAAATTAATAGTTGGGTCAGGAATAATAGTTTCTTGTTGAATATTTCTAACTGCGTGAATATCCAGTTTTACTAACGTCATTATTGTAAAAAAGTTAGAGTCTCATTGGCATTACAATAAATTTAAAAACTGAATCAGATAGTTCGCCTATAAAACAACTGCTGGTATCAGTAGCAATAGTTAATACAGTAACATCAGAATCTAAATTAGAAATTGCATCTAACAAATATTGGACATTAAAAGCAATAGATAATGGATCCCCATTATATTCAATAGCAATTTCTTCTTCAGCTTCATCATGCTCAGGGTTATGTGTGCTAATTTTTAAAGCCTCAGAGTTTATATCTAATGTAACTCCTTTAATTTTTTCATTTGATAAAATTGCAACTCTAGTTAACGCATCTTTAATTATTTGTTTTTTTATAGTAATTGAATTAAAAAATTCTTTTTGAAAAACTTTACTAAAATCGGGATATTTAGAATCGACTAATTTTGCTGAAAAAATTAAATTTTTTATAAAGATTCTAATATTAGTGTTGGAAAACTCAATTTTTAATTCTATATCGTGATCATCAAGTAATTTATTAAGTTCAATAACCCCTTTTCTAGGAAAAATAATTCTAGATTCATAACCAGTAACTTGTTCTAAAGAATCTTCATAAATTGATAAGCGATGGCCATCTGAGGCAACAAGTTTAATTTTATTGTTAGAAATATTAATTAATAAACCATTCAGATAATACCTAATATCTTGATTTGCCATGCAAAAAATAGTTTTATCCAAAGCTTTCTTAAATTTATCAGCATTAATGGAAAAATTATTTTCAAAACCATATTCAGAAAATTCAGGATAATTATTAGCTGGTAAACAACTTAAAGAAAAACGACTTTTATAAGAGGTAATTTTTATTTTTTCATCCGTTAATTCAAATTTAATTTCAGCTCCATTAGGGAGAAATCGACAAATATCTAAAAGTTTTCTTGCGGGGACAGTTATAGAACCAGGCGTTGATGATATTAAAACAATTTTGGCAATAATTTGAATTTCAAGATCAGTACCTGTTAGATGAAGTGAATTTTCCTCTACAGTCATTAAAACATTAGATAGTATGGGCATAGTTTGCCTTTTTTCAATGACACTAACTATTTGTTGTAAAGGTGTTAATAGGGTTTCTCTATTAATAATAAATTTCATATATTTTTAATATTGAGTATCACAAGTTAAGGTTAATAATATAATTTCTTAAAACTTATTTTATTACTATTAGATAAGATAAATTCTGTGGATAAGTCAATTAATTACTGAATTATCATAATCTTATAATTTTTTGTATCTTGTTATTAAGTTGTGGATAACAACTTTTTAAAAATACTGTATTGAATACAATAAGTTATAATCACAACTTTGTCCCCAATAATGATTGATTTATACACAATTTTATCCACATGTTTTTTAATTAAAAATTCAGATATTTTATTGAGAAAGAGAACGTAAAAGAATGGAATAATCTTCTTCAATTTTATGATCTATTTCTTTTAATCCACTAATTTTTTTACAGGCATTTATAACAGTAGTGTGATCACGACCACCAAACGCATTACCAATTTCAGGCAAGCTCTGAGATGTTAATTCTCTAGCTAGGCACATAGCGATTTGTCTTGGACGGGTAATATTTTGTTTTTTACTCTTCGAAGATAAATCTGAAATACGAATTTTGAAATATTCAGCAACAATTTTTTGGATATTTTCAATACTTACAAGTTTGTCTTTTAAAGTAATAAGATCATGTAAAGCTTCTTTAGTAAATTCAACAGTAATTTCACGTCCTGTAAATTGAGAATTAGCAATAACTCTTCTCAAAGCACCTTCAAGATCTCGTACATTAAAGGGAATTTTTTTAGCTATAAAAAAGGCAACATCTTGTGGAAGTGTAATATTAACTTGTAATGCTTTTTTTATTAAAATAGCTGCTCGTGTTTCCATATCAGGTGGCTCAATCGAAACGGGAAGACCACAACCAAATCTTGATTTTAATCGTTCTTCAAGTCCAACTATTTCTTTAGGGTATTTGTCACAAGTTAACACTATCTGATTTTTTTTATCTAGTAACGTATTAAAAGTATGAAAAAATTCTTCTTGGGATCTTTCTTTACCAGCAAAAAATTGAATATCATCTATTAGAAGTACGTCAATGCCACGATAAAATTCTTTGAATGAGTTTATTGAATTTTGTTGTAATGCTCTAACCATGTCTTGAACAAACTTTTCAGAATGAAGATAAACAATGGTTAAGTTTGGATTTATTTCAAAAACAGCATTGCCGATAGCATGCATAAGATGTGTTTTTCCTAAACCAGAACTACCGTATATAAGTAAAGGGTTGTAGGATTTACCAATATTTTCAGCAACTTGAATTGAAGCAGCTCTTGCTAATTGATTAGACTTACCAATTACAAAATTATCAAATGTAAATGTCTTGTTAAGAAAATTAGGTTTGGAGTTTTTAACTTCAATTGGTTTTGTATTATTTGTAATTGAAGGAGCGACAGTTTTTTTTGAACCTATTTCAATAGATAGTTGTAAGGAACCATTAGATAAGTCGTTAACAGATTGTTTTATTTTAATAAAATAATGTTGCTTAACCCAATCCAGAACAAATCGATTAGGCGCTAATAATGTAAGGATGCCATTATTTTCTATGACTTGTAAGGGTCTTATCCATGTACTGAAATCAGAACTAGCAATTTCATTTTCAAGTTTTGTTAAACAGTTATCCCAAATTGAGTTCATTTAAGTAAAAAGGTATTGATAATAATTTGGTGAAGAGGAATTAGTTTATAATCACTATACAGCATTAAAACATTGCACTACAGAATTGACATGCTATGGATATTATTTTATCATCCATAGTCTTTTTTATCTGTTTTTGTTAACACTCATTTGATTAGGCTTTAAGTAATTATGAAAAGAACATTCCAACCCAGTAAAATTAAACGCGCTAGAACGCATGGTTTTCGCGCAAGAATGGCGACAGTAGGTGGTCGTAAAGTTTTAAATGCTCGTAGAGCAAAAGGTCGTGCAAAGTTAACTGTTTAGTTGGCTTTGAGTGACAGAGCATAATTTTAATTTCCCACCCAATTTGCGATTAAAGAAACCAGCAGAATATAAAAACGTTTTTGCTAAGCCAATAAAGTCAAGTGATATGTATTTTACACTTTTAGCAATAAAAAATGATTTTGATCATCCTAGGTTAGGGTTGGCAATTGCAAAAAAAAATGTAAAGAAGGCAGTGCACAGAAACGTTATTAAACGAGCTGTGCGGGAAAATTTTAGAATACAGCAACAAAATTTAGGTAATATAGATGTTGTTGTATTAGCGCGAAAAGAAGCAGTTAATGTTCCACAGGATTTATTAAGTAGATCATTGGAAAAACATTGGCTGAGATTGGTATCCCGATGCGCTTCTTGCTTATAGCAATAATCAAGTTTTATAAATACTTTATTAGCCCTTTGCTAGGAACTAACTGTCGTTTTTACCCAAGTTGTTCAAGTTATTGCTTAGAAGCACTTGATCGTCATGGCATCATCACTGGCTGCTATCTCACTTTCAAAAGATTATTAAAATGCCACCCTTTTCATCAAGGGGGTATAGACCCCGTTCCAGAAAAATTTGGTAATAAGAATGGATAATATAAGATTTATACTCGTTGTTACATTTTCAATGCTTATATTCATGTTGTGGCAGGCTTGGGAACAAGATTATGGCCCAAAACCTGAAGTTGCCGCAATTGTGAACCCTGAAGGTGCTAAATCAAAAGAAGATTTACCAATTTCAGCAACGCCTGTACAAGCACTATCAGCTTCACAAGAGCCAGTTTTAATAACTAACACGACACTGGCCGCCGTTGCTAAAACTGTAAAAGTAAAAACAGATGTAATTGCTTTAGAAATTGATATGCAAGGTGGTACCGTTACCAATCTTGATTTATTAAATTACCCAATAGAAAAATCGAATACTGTAGTAGATAGTTTAAGAAAAATGATTGGTATGGAAGTTCTTAAAGCTAGTTCTGTTCCTGTAAGGCTGTTTAATAATAATCCAGAAAATATATTTATAGCACAAAGTGGTCTTATTGCAGATAGTGGATCTGCAAATGCATCCGATCACTATACGGTTTTTAAAAGTGAGCAAGATAGTTATGCTTTGCAACCGGGTCAAGATAGTATGCAAGTTCCATTAACATGGACTGATAACAACGGCCTTGTAATTACTAAATTATTCACATTTAAACGCGGTAATTATGAAATAGTCTTAGAGCAAAATGTAAAAAATAACACAGGTAAGGTTTGGGCTGGAAGGCAATATAGTCAACTATTAAGAACACCTGATACTACGAGTAAAGGTAATATGCTTACTGGTGGTATGAGAGCATATAATGGTGGTGTTATTTATACAGAAAAAAATAAATATCAAAAAGTCAGTTTTGATGACATGGCAGATGAAACTTTAGATGTTGTTTCTAAAGGGGGATGGACTGCAATGATTCAGCATTATTTTGCTTCAGCGTGGATTCCACCAGTTGATCAGGAAAACCATTTTTATACTAAAGAGTTAAAAGATGGTCGCTATGTAATTGGCACTTACTCTCCCTCAGTAAGCGTAGAAGCAAATTCAACTGCAAATTTTTCTTCGCAGTTATTTGCTGGCCCTAAAATTCAACCTATGATGGAAAAAGTAGCTACAGGTTTAGAGCTAACAGTTGATTACAGTGTTTTAACATTTATTGGTAAACCTATTTATTGGCTTTTAAATAAAATTCATAGTTTTATTGGTAACTGGGGAGTTGCGATAATAGGAGTAACATTTTGTATTAAATTGTTGTTTTTTCCATTATCACAAGCCAGTTTTAAATCGATGGCTAAAATGCGAAAAGTGCAACCACGTCTCAAAGAATTACAAGAGCGTTATGCAGATGATAGGCCACGTTTTAATAATGAAATGATGGCGTTGTATAAAAAAGAAAAAGTCAATCCACTAGGAGGGTGTTTACCAATTTTAATACAGATACCCGTATTTATGGCGCTGTATTGGGTTTTAAGTGAGACGATTGAATTTCGCCAAGCACCTTTTATGTTATGGATACAGGATTTATCAATCCAAGATCCTTTTTATATCTTGCCGATAATTATGGGTATTTCCATGAAAATTCAGCAAAGTCTTAACCCTGCTCCGATTGATCCAATTCAAGCAAAGGTTATGAAAATGTTTCCAATAGTCTTCACGGTTTTCTTTTTATTTTTCCCCGCGGGTTTAGTTTTATATTGGGTAATTAATAATACTTTATCTATCATTCAACAGACCTATATAACAAAGCAAATAGAAAAAGCAGGGTAGTTTGTCTTTAAATTACGATACTATTGCAGCTATCGCAACGCCGCCTGGAAATGGTGGCGTTGGTATCATCCGAATTTCAGGAACTTTAGTTACTGAAATAGCAAAAAAAATACTTAATAAACCCCCCGTTCCTAGATATGCACTATTTTCATCATTTATTGATGCAGATGGTTGCATAATTGATTCCGGTATTAGTCTTTATTTTCCAGGTCCAGCTTCCTATACAGGTGAAGATATTCTTGAGTTACAGGGACATGGTGGCTCTGTTGTATTAGATATGCTATTGCGACGAATATTATCATTAGGCGCTAGATTGGCCAATCCTGGTGAATTTACTGAACGAGCTTTTTTGAATAATAAAATGGATTTAGCGCAAGCAGAAGCTGTAGCTGATTTGATTGAAAGTAGCACAGAACAATCAGTGAGATCAGCACAAAAATCGATGCAAGGTGTTTTTTCAGAAAAAATTAATGAAGTAGTAAATGAGTTAATAGAGCTTCGAATTTATGTTGAGGCTGCTATTGATTTTGTTGATGAAGAAATTAATTTTTTGACAGATGGTGTTATTGAAAAACGTATATCTCGAATTTTGGAAACCGTTAAAAATATACAAAGTATAGCTCAGCAAGGTCGTTTATTGCGTGAGGGTATGACAGTTGTATTAATTGGGAAACCAAACGCTGGTAAATCCAGCTTACTTAATGCGTTAACTGGCCATGAAGCAGCTATAGTTACTGATATTGCAGGGACTACCAGAGATGTTCTAAGAGAGCGTATACAACTTGATGGCATGCCTTTACATATTATTGATACGGCAGGATTGAGAGAAAGTGATAATTCAATAGAAAAGGAAGGCATACGTAGGGCGCATGAAGAAATAAAAAAAGCTGATAAAGTATTATTAATTATCGATGTTAGAGAGAATGAGACAGAAGATATAGTAAAAAATCTGCCAACAAATATAGATGTTATAAAAGTTTATAATAAAATTGATTTATTAGGAATGAACCCTGAAATTAAAAAAACAGGCAATGAATGCAGTTGTTATTTGTCAATAAAAACAGGAGAGGGTATGAATTTATTAAAACGACACCTTAAAGAAAGTGTTGGTTTTAATGAAGCGACAGATAACGTTTTTATTGCCAGAAGACGGCATATAGAAGCAATGAAGAAAGGTTATGGTTTTATAGAAAGCGCTTTAAATCAATTAAAAATAAATCAAGCAGGGGAATTGGTTGCTGAAGATTTAAGGCAGGCACAAATAAGTTTTGCTGAAATAACAGGTACTTTTACATCAGATGATCTATTAGGAAAAATTTTTTCTAGTTTTTGTATTGGGAAGTAATAAACTAGATTGGCTCTTGTTAAAAGAATTAAGTAATTTAAGTTCTAAGTAAATTGCAATATCATGTTTTGTAGAGAAATCCCTAACCTCCACATTGACAAAGGCTTGATATAGGTTAGAATGGAGGGCTTTCTTGGAGCTGTGGATTAGTTCTGAGGGAGTAGAGGGAAGAAATGAGGGACAAGGTGTTGACAAGACAGGAAGTGTCTGTATAATAGT
>Ga0192647_102127_pt1 | contig 12505 bp, 7 predicted proteins | sample LauGreFa1BDMLBSN_2_FD_133046 | JGI IMG/M metagenome (GOLD analysis project Ga0192647, IMG submission 133046) | Freshwater lake microbial communities from Lake Michigan, USA - Fa13.BD.MLB.SN - reassembly | ecosystem: Environmental > Aquatic > Freshwater > Lake | place: Lake Michigan, USA...
TTATGTCTAAAACGACTTAATTACCCATTTTTATACCTTTAGGATTATCGGTAATAAGTTCTTCAAAATCTTCAGCACAGTTGTAATTTCTTTTTTCTATTTCTTTTAGGGCAGCATTTTTTGCTAATTCACTGTAACGTCCTTTTTCCAAAATCCCACATAATTCGTAATTTGAAAAATTTTTGACCTCAGATGGATCTATACCTAATGGTTTAGAAGAGCAACTGACAGTAGAAATAGATGTAGCAACTATTGTTAACTTAAAGAGGGTATAGAGGTTATTATTTTTATTCATTAACTATTCCAATTTTTTAGATATTAAGGTTGAAGAGAATTTACTGTGCTTAAATAATTATTTTTAGTTTTTTTGAATATTGTGGTTTAGTTTGTTAGGGTTGATTAAATAAGCCTAAGTACTATAAATTTTCGAACAATGAGAGCGTTTATTAAGCTAAGCCAAAAAAACCTTTAATTTGTAAAAGAAAACTATTTTGTTGTTCTGACATCATTTTGGCTCGTGTTTCACTATCTATTTGTTGCTGTAAATTATTAATACTGAAGAGGCGACTAACTAATAATTTACTGATCTCATTAGCAAGATCAGGGCGTTTGGTTAATATATCCTGAAATGATTCTTTATCTAATCGATAAGCTATAACATCTGTCTTGGCTATTACTGTTGCGCTTCTTGGGGCACCTGTCATTAAACCCATTTCCCCTAAAAAACACCGACCATTTGTAGAGCTTATCAATCTTCGTTCGCTATTTGGGGCTTCTAAAAATATATCTGCGGTCCCTGTTTTTATTATGAAAAGCCAATTGGCAATTTCACCTTGACGCATAATTGTGTCGCCATGTGCAAAAGGAGTGTAAACCAGCTTTTCTGCAACTTCAGTCATTTCACTATCATTTAAAACGTTAAATAGTTCAAGTTGATTTAAGGCCTCCATTCGTTCTTTAAAAAAAAGCATGTGTTTATTTTGTTGATATGTGTCATCTTTATAAGTCAAATGTATATTTTGCTGAGGGCAGGTTAAATCCATCCCTGCTCTTTGAAGTGCGGCATAAATTCTTGAGCGTACTGCTGAATCTGTAGAGTCATCAGCTTCAATATCAGTTAACCAATAACGTAACGCATAGTTAGCAGCACTTGGATTTAAAGCCATTAAAATACAATTGGGAATAGGGGTATCTGCTACGTTCTTGATATGACCATTTATAATCGCGTTTTGAACAGTTTCGATGACCTGGCCAGATAAGAAATCATACCCAACATCAAACCTGACCCATCTTCGCCATTGTAATGGTTGATTTTTACGTCTTCCGTGAATAGTGAACTTAGTTTTCATCAATAAACTATTTGGGATTACCACCATTTCCCAATTTCGAGTTTCTATCGCGGTATATCGCCAGCGGACTTCAGATACGCGACCTTTGACATTATCTATTTCTACCCAATCCCCTAATTTAATTGAATTATCTAATTGTAGAGATAATCCACTAAGAATATTACCTAAGGTGTCTTGCATTGAGAATGCTAAAACAGCAGTTAATACAGAGGATGTCACGACAATTTCTGATAAATTCAAACCTGCCTCATGGAGATAAATCATTAGCCAGGCTGCATATGCCCCAAATACAGATAGATCGCCAATGATACTCAAAAGATTAACACGGCATAAAGGTAATATTAGGTGGAACAAATACAAACCTAATATTCTGATTACAGCAAATCCGCAAAATAATATACTGGCTTCATGTAAGCCATTACCGAGCGATACGAAATGCAGTGTAATTAGTAGGCCACTTAACATAAGGCTGCCAAATGCTACAAAATACAAAATTAATGAGGTAATAACAGTCTTGCGATCATGAGGGCACTTAAGCCACAATGAAATCGTCAATACTATCGATATAATAAGTAGGAAACTAAATTGGATATGATGCAAAGCAAAATTACCAAAATCATTAAAAAATTTTTCAGATTGAGACATTGTTTTTTATCTATATCTATTAAAGGTTAAAAGTATTTTTATAAAAATTAAAACCTATTGCTAATTACAAATCCTATAACGTGAATTATAGAATGTATAAAAAATATCTATTGTGGTGTTATTCATTGAGCAGTAAAGCTATTTTTTAGCGTTTAAAAATGCTTAGTTTTCTAAATTTAAGCAAAAAGCTGTCCAACTGCGAAATAATAACAGTCAAGTCATCATAGCGGAACAATATGACAATATGCCATTCGAATAAATAACATAATCACCAAATAAAGCACAATAAAGGTGCGGTACAATATTTATTTTGCACCAAGATAGACCGTTAATTCTAAGGTAATATATATTGATAAAGATTAAGCACCTGAATTACTTGCATTTAATTGCTTTGAAAGATATGGCATAGCACATGCTAGATAAATCTTTTTGGTAATAGTCATTAGCATTGACCGAATAAGATACTTAACAGTTTTCTCGAAACGTTAAATGCATTAATTCAGTGCGGCAGAAAAATTATGGTGCTTAAATCAAGTGAATATTGAAGATGAGGTGTTTAAAAATTTTCTTGCTGAGATGGCAGAACGTTTGATTGATCTTGAGCAAGGCTTACAAGATCTTGAGAAAGAATTTAGTATTGATGTAATCAATAAGTTGTTTCGAGCTGTGCATACTATAAAAGGAGGTTGTGGTTTTTTTAGTTTAACTAAAATCACTGAATTATCTCACCTCTTTGAAGATATCTTAATGAAAATTAGAGAAGGTGATTTAGTTTTTGATGTAAAAATGGTACCTACTTTTTTTGCAGCATGTGATGCATTAAAAGATATGCACGAATCTGATGATTATGGCAATAGTTATGATATTAAAGAGATTTGTGCGGATTTATTAAGTGGAAGTCTAAGTAGTCAAACTTTTGGATCGCCTGAGCAACAAATCAAAAAAATATTGCCTGTTGAAATAGAATCTCAAGATAAAGGTTCAAATCTTCCTAAAGCAGAATTACATAATGCTCAGATAAATCTCATGCCTGTTGATAAAAGCATTGAATCAGAGCCAGTAAAAAAAGATTTAGAAAAATCAGTTTCAGTCGACAATGATTTCACTTTAGAAGAAGTGATAAAGTCAATCCAAAAAAATTCCCTAGATAAAAATCAACCACAAAATGAAACTATAAGAGTCAAAGTTGATTTGCTCAATAGATTAATGGAATTGACTGGTGAAATAGTGGTTGGAAGAAATCAATTACTCCGTCAATTTGCTGATTCAGATAATAAAATTGCCCTATCATCTATGGCTCATTTGATTTCTGATTTGCAGCAAGTTGTTTTGCAAACCAGAATGCAACCAATAGGTGGAACATTTACAAAATTTAATCGTATCGTTCGTGATCTTTCTAAGCAAGTAAACAAACAAATAAAACTCGTTGTCAAAGGGGAAGAGACAGAATTAGATAGAAGTATTATTGAGTCGCTATCTGACCCTCTTACTCATCTCATTAGAAACTGCTGTGACCATGGCATAGAAAGTTCACAATTAAGAATATCAAATGGCAAGGATCCCACTGGCACAATTTGGTTAGAAGCCAAAAATGAAAGGGGACAAGTTTCAATCACCATTGAAGATAATGGGGCTGGCATTGATACAGAAAAAGTTAAATTAAAAGCGTTAAAAACGGGTTTAATTACATCAGTACAAGCCGCATCGATGAGTGATATTGAAGCAGCTAATTTAATATTCAATCCTGGTCTATCGACGTCAGATGCCATTACCAGTTTATCAGGGCGTGGTGTCGGTATGGATGTTGTGAAATCTACGGTAGAGAAATTAGGGGGGGCGCTGGATCTTGAAACGAAAAGTGGCTTGGGAGCTAAGATAACTTTTTATCTGCCGACTACTTTGGCTATTATGTCTTCGCTTATTGTCCGGATTGGCGATAATAGATTTGCTATACCGCATTCTGAATTACGTGAAGTGATTTTAATTCGTCCAGGAGATGAGTTACAGATCGAAAAAATCATGGATCACACTGTATATAGGTTGCGAGGCAATCTTATACCTATTCTGAAAATGTCTGAAATTACTGGTGATCCTTCACAAGATAGCATTGGAGGTGATCACAGTGTTTTTTTGGTTCTCCATTCTGGTACAAATCAATTTGGTTTAATTGTTGACTCAATTGAACATACTGAAGAAATAGTTATTAAACCGCTTCCACGCATTTTGAATAAGCTGACTTATTATGCGGGTAGTTCCATTTTAGGTGATAGTGATGTAGCAATGGTTTTAAGTGCCAATGGTATTTCTCAAAATCAAAGTTTACATTTGCAAGAATTAGATTCTCTTTTCCTAAATAATAAATCGTTTGAAGATATGCAATTAATGGATATGCAAGAGAAACAAGATTTATTGGTTTTTCGTTGCGGTCCTGATGAACAATTAGCGATTCCATTATCGTTGGTTTTTAAAATTGAACGAATTGATGTCGATCAAATTGATAAGATAGCCAACAAGCATTTCATCAATTTAGGCGATAAAAATATATTACTTATCTATTTAGATCAATATCTTGATTTGAAACCTTTTCCAAGTGATTCAAAATATTTTTTTGTTATCACTACTAAAATTGATAGGTTTGAGGTGGGTATTGTTGCCTCCTCAATTGAAGAGTCATTTCACGCTCGTTTAGTGCTTGATACCCCACCTATTAGCGGAAAAATTATTTTAGGTATAACAAAACTATATGACAGAATCACGTTAATTTTAGATTTGTTTAGTCTTGCAGAACAAGTTAGTCCTGAAAGCTTTAAAGCCATAGACTTTTCTGGGAAATCAACTAATAAAAATCAATTGCTAGTCGTTGACGATACGCCTTTCTTTCGGCATCTTGAAAAGAAATATTTTGAATCTGTAGGATTTAAAGTCACACTTGCATCAAATGGCAGAGAGGCTCTAGAGTTGCTTCTTGAAAAACCATCTAAATACGATTTGGTAGTGAGTGATATTGTTATGCCGATTATGGATGGTTATGAATTAGTCAAGAATATGAAAATTAATTCGTTATTAATGAAAATCCCTGTAGTGGCATTAACTTCTTTTTCTGAAGCAGAACATCATGAAAAAGCCCTTGCTGCTGGTTTCGATGGTTATGCGATAAAAACAAACAAAGAAACTATTCTAAAAGCTGTTAATAGATTTTTGATAGAGGAGTAGTTACTATGCTTTATTCACTTTTTCACGTTGATAAAACATTAATGGCTGTACCTATCACAACTATTTTAGAAATAGTTAGACCATCAATGTTTTACTCCATTAGTGGTTCACCAGAAGTCATTGATGGACTTATTAACTTTAGAGGTAAGGTTGTCACTGTTATCAATACTGGTTTGGCTTTTGGTGGGAATAAGGTTGAGACAACTGAAGAATCTAGGGTCTATATTTTCAAAAAAAATTCTGAATTGAAAGTAGCTGACGGAACGGGCCTTGATAGTGAGCTATCTCCCGATAATATTGGATTACATGTTGATAATATTGAGAATGTGATAAACATTGAGATAGACGAGCTTCAAGCTGTACCAGCAAATATGGCGCATCCCTTTTATAAATTTGTAGTACGTAAAGGTGATGATTTTATCATTATCCTAAGGCCTGCTGAAATACTTAACTTAAATAAAGATAGAGATCTTTTATCATGACAATATCGACTGAAATTAAATTTAATATCTATAATCCTGTGATCACCTATGAGCATAGGGCTGCTTATGATATGGTCTTAAGTCAACTTCATGAGATTTTTCCAATTTGTAACCAAGGTAAATGTAAGGCGCTTGAAGTAACAGATGATCCACAAAAGCAAAAGCAGATAAATGATCTAATGGAAAAAGTGGAGTTCATTTCAGACAGCCTCATCACTATTACTAAAGTATTTTTTGATCAATTGTATCGCGCTAAAGAATCCTCTTCTCAATCTATTGCTCATTCAATGGCAAAAATCACTATTGATATGATAGAACGAAATTTGCTGGAAAGAACATGTGATGTTAGATGGTGGGCTCTTGAAAAATCATTTTGGGAATGTGTAGAAATATCTAATTTATTGAATTCGGGTGCAGCAAAAAAATCAACAGTTAAGATAACTCCTGACAGCGCTGTAAACTCAGATAAGAAATTAATTGAATCCTCGTTAGCAAATCTGGTCACAATTGCTTGTACTCGACTAGAAGACATTCGCAGTTCATATACCTTATATAGAGATTTAGTTCTTGTTGATATGAGTGGCAAAGTAATAGCGACAGCAAATATTGATAGACGAGAAAAATTACTGGGCTTTAATATTTCTGAAGAGGTTTGGTTTAAGGAAGCCTTAAAAACTATAGACGGTACAGAGTATTTTGTTCAAGATTTTTCTAAATCAAAACTCGAAGAAAATGGATCATTGATTTACTCCACTGCAATTCGAGATAAGGGTGATGAAAAAGGCGAGGTCATTGGTGTATTGGGCGTGTTATTTGATTTCCAAGGCGAGTGTCAAATTGTATTAAATGATTCTTTACCTAAGGATAAAAATGGTGAGACTTTGGATGGTTGGTTTTCTTTTTTTACCAATAACCAAGGCAGAGTAATTTGTTCAAGTGATCAGGATTTCATTCCGCCAGGTTTAGTGCCTCATGTCCCCAAAAGCCATAGAACACTTAGGAATAAAGGGGATTTTAAATTTTCTACCGCTGTTTTTTGTGGCATTAATTGCTTAATTGTTTCTCATAAAAGTGAAGGTTTCGATGATTACGATGGTCTTGAATGGACTAGTCATTTAGTTTTACCTGTTGCTTCTATGTTTGAACGACATATAGAAAATAAAGAATTTGGTATCACACCTAAAGAGTTAATGAACTCTCATTTGATTCCTGAAATTAACAGACAAACTTTTCAAGAAATTCAGAGAAATACTGATAAGGGAGATATTCAGTTAATTTCAATTAACGGTATTGTATTGGCTACGGACTTAGGTAAGTCAGGTAAAAGTTTTATGCCGATATTCGATCAAATTACTAAAACAGGTAGTTCGACAACTGGCAAAATGGAATTATTGCTTTCTGAAATGTCATCTGACATGTTAAATCAAACCTTGAAAGCTTTGGTTAATCTAAGTAAACAAGCAATCGAATTAATTGATAGAAATCTTTTTGAAAGAGCAGCAGACGTACGCTGGTGGTCGAGTGATTTTGTATTTTGCGAAGCTCTAAAAAACACTGAAACTGAGAATTATGATGCTGTGTCTAAACGGCTAGCTGTTATTAATTCATCTTATTCAATGTATCGTGATTTAGTTATTGTTGATTCGAATGGACGTATTGTTGCTAATTCTAAATTAGAGAATAGAGACAAGTTAAAAGGGGTTAGTGTTTCAGATCAATCTTGGTTTAGACAAGGCATGCAAATATCTAAATCTGTTCAGTTTGGTGTTCAAGATGTTTGCAACAGTGATTTAGAAAGTGAAAAGACTTCTTTAATTTACAGTGGTGGTATTTTAGAGAACGGACAACGAGTAGGAAAAGCCCTAGGTGTTTTGGGCATTTTCTTTGATTGGGAAGCTTTGGCGCATCCGATTTTAGAAGGTTGTGTTCCAAGAATCGATAATAATATCGTTGAAGGCGGAGCTTCATTTTTTACTAACACTGACCATCAAATTATTGCAAGTACCGATGAGGAGTACTTTACTACAGGTAATCAGGTTGCTATACCCACTGCTAATTTAACCTTAAAAGAAGGCGAGTCTACAGCGGGAATGTTTTTGGCCAACGGAAAAAAATACATAATTGGCTCAACAAAAACTAAAGGATATCGTGAATATAGAGGATTAGAGTGGACGGCGCATGTTGTGAGATCGATTGATTAGTCATTCTATGAAATTAAATGAGCGTGTTTTTTTAGCTTATAGTATTGAAGCGATAGCGAATAATATCAGTAAAATTTGCGAGAATTATGGAGTTTTACTCACTAAAAATAAGCAAGAGTCTTATATTCTTCAGGAATTGATTGAAGGTAGATTTACTGTATTATTTCTTGAGTATGGTTATCTAGAGAGTATTAATAAAAAATTAATTCAGCAAATTCGCCAACATAAACAATTAGAAGATTTATTTATTGTTGTCTATGCACCGAGTCAATTTCCTAAAGAAAATATTAGTATAACCGCGGGTTGTAATGTCCTTTTACAAGCACCATTCACTGAGGCCAAATTATTAACCATCTTTAAGCGTGCATTTGCTTTATCCAAGCAAATACTATTTCTTACACATAATCCAAAACAAGATTTTGCCATCGCATTAGAAAGGATGGGCTATAACGTGTCTTTATCAGAAAGTCCTGAAGACGTTCTTTCTGATACCAGTCCTGAAATCCCTGATTATATTATTGCAGAATATTTCTTATCTGGGCTGAATGGTCTTGAGTTTTATCAAAGAAAAAAGAACAGCGAACGATTAAAAAATATTCCCTTTATGCTCGCTTATACTGGTCGAAATGTTAATGATATAGAGGCGATTATTAAAGCTAATGTTAATGATATTATTCTTTCGCCGTATTCATCTGCTACTAATCTTAAAAAAATTCAAGATTTATTACCTTTGCCACCAAAAGGAAAACGATTAAGAGCGCTGGTTGTTGACGATAGTCCAATTGTTAGAAGTTTGATTGTAGCAATGTTTAATGAATTAGATTATCACGTTGAAACTGCTGAAAATGGCTTTGAAGGTTATAAGGCAGTCGAAAGTTTTAATCCAGATATTATTACATCAGATTATGACATGCCGGTACTTGACGGTTGGCAGTTTTGTTCTGAAGTTAGAGATCATGAAAAGTATAAGGATATTCCAATAATCATGATTACGACTAGAGCTAATGATTCAGACTTAAAAAAAGGTGACTTACTTGGGGTGTCTGCATATCTCACTAAACCTTTCTCAAAAGATCAACTAAAAGAAGCTGTAGAAGTCGCAATGAGAAACGCAAAGTTAAAAAAAGAACAAGAGACAATAGCTAAATTCATCGCTTCTGATACATTAAAATCGATCAATAATATGGTAGATGGTAGTTATTTAAAAAACGGAGAAGATAAATTTATTACCGTTTTGTTTGCCGATATGTGTGCGTTTTCTCTTAAATGTGAGAAATATTCTGCCAGTAAAATTGTTCTACTGCTTAATACTTATTTCGATTTAATGGTTGATATATTATTTGAACACGGTGCGATTATTGATAAGTTTATAGGGGATGCAATTGTAGCTCGTTTCGATTCAGGTAATTCAGCTATTGATGCTAGAAATTCTGTTTATGCAGCTTGGAGAATGCATGAAAAACTTATTGAATTTAATAAGGAATCCTTTGAAGAAATCCAAATTCGTATTGGTATTAATAGTGGGAGAGTCATTTTAGGAAATTTAGGAAGTGAGCGTCACCGACTTGAGTATGCAATGATTGGGGATAATGTAAATATTGGTCAACGTCTCGAAAGCAGTGCCCCAGATCGTAAGTGCATGATTTCTGAGGCAACATATAGCTTGGTTAAAGATAAGGTTTTGGTAGGGGAAAAACAAGAAATTAAAGTAAAAGGGAAAAGTGAGCTTGTTTCTGCTTATATTCTAGAGGGTATTAAACCCTATTGAGCTTATTGTTTTCAATGCATTATTTCAGGTTTTTAATTTAAAATTCAAATGCTATAAACTTTTCAAAAATTTTGTTGATTAAGGATTGAAATTAAAATTAATTTTTAAAAAAGCTAATTTATGTTTTCATTCAGGATGAATTTAATCTGAAGTTCCAGTTAATTGAGGCAATAATTAAGCAATGAAAAAAAAATTGTCAGCAGCAAATTTTTTAGAACATTTTTTTGAAAATTGTGAAAAGCAATTAGATCTCAATGAACTTGAGAATTTCTTTGTAATAATTGAAGAGAAAAATTTTAGATTTTCGGAATTCATAGGTTTATTGATGGAAACCAAAATTTGGCAAGATGATTTTGAACAAAATACTTCTTATAAAGATTTGTGCCTTAAGTTAGCATTGGAAATAGAATGTTTTTATATGCAATTAGAAAAGCAACCTGCCTATCATTCAATCAGTCATTTTATTGATGTTTGCTTTTCATTGAGCTTGCTGCGTGCTGCTGATTTCTATACGGTTGAGGATTTAGAGGCTACAACATCGATTAATCAACTAGAAGATAGTTGGATTTTACTACTTTGTGCGATAGGTCATGATTATGGCCATGATGGCAGTTTTAATAAAACCCCTCATCAGTTAGAAAAAAAATCACTTATATTAATTCAGACTTTTTTGGACAAACAGAATTTAGAGCTAAGTTTTAAATTAAATTTAATTAATAAAATAGAGCCCATTATTTTGGCTACTGATCCACAATCTTATCCATTACTATTCCTTAAATTCAGTAATCAAAATATTACGTCGCTACAGCCAATTGATTATTTATGTATGTTGATGGTTGAGGCAGATTTATTGGCCAGCACTTTACCCATCAGAGGTGTAGTCTTATCAAAAAAACTTTCACTGGAATGGGCTGAACATAGTCCGCTTGCATCATCCGATGTAATTACAAAAAAAGGCAGACTACGATTTTTAAATTACATACAATTTCTAACGAAACAATCAAAATTATTGGGTATTGATAAGGTTTTGGAGCTTTCTAAAGAGTTGACGATAGAAGTAATTCAATGATCAATTCCTCTCGTAGGGCATTCTTCCGAATTACGCCAAGGTTGGTTTTTAAGTTTATATTCGCTCTTGCATATAAATGTATATTTAAAAGCTTGCGCTTATTGAGTGCAAATTGAGAACCCATAACCAATTTGGTGCATCAACTATTCATAATTACTTGTAAGAAAATTATTATTAATAGCACTTAAATATATAAGAACACCTCTGAGATATTATCGATCATCAAAAAGCAGTCAGTTCAATAGAAAGACAATAATTAATTTGCTTTGGCACATTTTCTGCATAAACAAAGTTATACAATTAATATGTTTATCAGAAATCGGTATATTGCTTTAGATGAAACAAAATGATCTCTCTGCAAAACTCGATACTTATTATCAGCAAGTTCAAAATATAATTCTTAGTCGACAGGATTGGGTTACTGGTCTTTTACCGGCAAGTACAGCCATTAATAGTCATGGAAATTATACGGATGCTTGGGTAAGAGATAATGTTTATAGTATTCTTGCTGCATGGGGTTTGGCGTTAGCCTATCGACGTAATAATCAAAACCAGGGAAGGACTTATCTTTTAGAACAAAGTGTCGTTAAGGTAATGCGTGGTTTGTTAACAGCAATGATGAAACAAGCAGATAAAGTTGAAAAATTTAAATTATCACAAAACCCATCTGATGCTTTGCACGCCAAATACAATACAACATCTGGTGGTATAGTAGTCGGGGATAATGAATGGGGGCATTTACAATTAGATGCAACTTCTTTATTTTTGTTGATGCTTTGTCAGATGACAGCCTCTGGTCTTAGGATTGTATTTACTATTGATGAGGTTAATTTTGTCCAAAACTTAGTCCATTACATCAGTCGAACCTACCGTACCCCCGATTATGGTATATGGGAGCGTGGTCACAAGATTAACCATGGTATTGCAGAATTAAATGCCAGTTCTATTGGAATGGCAAAGGCAGCATTGGAAAGCCTTTCTGGGTTTAATTTATTTGGTAAAGATGGTAATCAGGCCTCCATTATTCACGTTATTAGTGATGATATTGCCAGAACAAGGATTACGCTGGAATCTCTATTGCCTAGAGAGTCAATTTCTAAAGAAGTAGATGCCGCTGCGTTAAGTATTATCGGTTTTCCTGCGTTTGCAGTTAATGACCCAATAATCCGTAAAAAAACAGAAGCACTAATTCAAGAAAAACTAGAGGGTCGTTATGGTTGTAAACGTTTTCTTTTAGATGGTCATCAAACTGCTATAGAAGATAGTCAGCGTCTACATTATGATCCCCAAGAGCTGAAACAGTTCATGAATATTGAATGTGAATGGCCCTTATTTTTTACCTATTTATTTCTTAATAATTTGTGTATGGGTAATGAAAAGTTAGCGCTAGATTATCGTACAAAATTAGATAGTTTGTTGGTTGAGCAAAACGGGGAATATCTATTACCAGAATTGTATACTGTACCAATACATTTGATAAGTGCCGAAAAGGAAAATCCAAATAGTCAGAATAGACTACCCAATGAAAATATCCCTTTAGTCTGGGCTCAAAGTCTTTTTATGCTTGGTTGTTTGATTCAAGATAATCTAATTTTAATAGATGATATTGATCCATTGGGTCGACATAAAGTTATCGAAAAGGAACAAAACTATAAGCTTCAGATTCATTTACTTGCACAAGATCAAGAGGTTAAGGATAACTTAACAAAATACGGTATTGATACGCAAACGCTTGCTGAAATCGCACCGATACAGATAAGAGAAGCTAGTGAATTAGC
>Ga0192647_102136_pt1 | contig 12475 bp, 9 predicted proteins | sample LauGreFa1BDMLBSN_2_FD_133046 | JGI IMG/M metagenome (GOLD analysis project Ga0192647, IMG submission 133046) | Freshwater lake microbial communities from Lake Michigan, USA - Fa13.BD.MLB.SN - reassembly | ecosystem: Environmental > Aquatic > Freshwater > Lake | place: Lake Michigan, USA...
CTCATCTTGCCCAGCGCATAGCTACGTATACGAGAAAAACGCTCAGGACCCAATTTGGTCTTGTATAACCCACCTTTTTGGTCCCCATCAGCATGAATACCTGCCGTTTGGGTAAAAACATCAGCGCCAACAATTGGCGCATTAGCAGCAACACGCTTACCAGAAAAGCTTTCAACCATATTACTAATTCTTACGATATAACCCTCATTAATAGAGAGTTGCATATTCATTTTATCGCGCAATACAACTGCAACCTCGGCTAATGAAGCATTACCTGCGCGCTCACCCAAACAATTAACAGTACAATGTATAGAATTGACACCAGCTCTAACGGCAGCCATTACATTAGCAGTTGCCAAGCCATAATCATTATGCGGATGGAAATCGAATTCAAGCTCAGGATAGCGATAACACATATCACTTAAATTATTGAAGACCTCATCGGGCGACAGGACCCCAAGCGTGTCAGGCAACATAAAATGATTAATGCCAATATGGCGTAAATTATCCATTAATCCATAAACATAGTCTGGACTATTTTGATAACCATTCGACCAATCTTCTAAGTACACATTAACCCTAAGGCCTTTCTCTAAAGCATACTTTACTGTCTCTATAATATCCTTAGTATGTTGAAGAAGTGTTTTTCCTAATTGTTCCCGGCAATGTTTTTCGCTACCTTTAGTAAGTAAATTGATTACACTACCACCTGTTTCCAGAATCCAATCAACGCTTTTGGTATGATCAACAAATCCAAGAACTTCAACGCAGCCATCAAAACCCTCTTGTTTGGCCCATTCATTAATGTTAGTAACCGCTTCCTTTTCGCCCTGAGAAACACGTGCAGAAGCAACCTCAATCCGATCAACTCGTAAGGAATTTAATAAAACCTTAGCAATATTAACTTTTTCAGTTGGGGTAAAAGATACACCTTGTGTTTGCTCGCCATCACGCAAAGTAGTGTCCATCAGTTGTATGGTTCTTGAATCTGTGGACATACTTTTTAGCCTGTATTTTCTAATTAAGAATTTGTTTTTAGCGAAAAAAGCTACTTTTGATGATTTTAATACTTAGTTTCAGACATAAAATGAAACGCAATCTAGAGATTATTAAAACTTCTTTTTCCGTCTTTATATCACTCAATAAAATCCTTAAACCCAAAGCCATGGATAAGCTTGCTTGTGTCGAGTTTCGTAAGCAGTTATCTTATCTACATGCTTCAATGTCAAACCAATATCATCTAAACCGCTTATTAGATTGCCTTTACGGAATGGATCGATATCAAATGTAAAACCATTGCCAGCAGGAGTGATAACCTTTTGATTTTCTAAATCAATAACAAAACGAACGCCTTCATTGGCATTTATCTCTGCCATCAAACTGGCCAATTGATCTTTATCGACTTTTATCGCCAGAATTCCATTTTTAAAACAATTGTTATAAAAAATATCTGCATAACTGGTCGAAATGATGGTATTGAAACCATAATCAGCAATTGCCCAAGGCGCATGTTCACGGGATGAACCACAACCAAAATTATCTCCCGCGACCAAAATTTTTGCACCTTTGAAAGCTGGCTTGTTCAGCTCAAATGCTTCATTATCAGTTCCGTTATCATTAAATCGCCAATCATGAAATAGGTGTACACCAAAACCACTGCGTTCTACTTTTTTCAAAAACTGCTTGGGTATAATTTGATCAGTATCCACATTACTACGATCCATCAAAGCAGCGATACTTTCATGTTTTTTATAAGGTTCCATAATTTTTCCGATCTACTTATCTGTTAAAGGTTACGAATGTCGACAAAATGGCCGGCAGAAGCGGCTGCAGCTGCCATTGCAGGCGAAACCAGATGCGTACGACCACCTTTACCTTGCCTACCCTCAAAATTACGATTTGAAGTTGATGCACTACGCTGACCTTTGGTCAATTCATCACCATTCATTGCCAAACACATTGAACAACCCGGATCCCGCCACTCCCAGCCTGCATCAATAAATATTTTATCTAAACCTTCATCTTCAGCCTGTTGCTTAACATGATAAGAACCGGGCACTGCAATTGCAATAACGCCTTTGGCAACCTTAGTACCTTTTGCTACTTGAGCAGCTATTCGGAAATCTTCAATACGTCCATTAGTACAAGATCCTATAAATACAAGATCGACCGGAATATCGGTTATTTTAGTGTTAGGCTTCAACCCCATATAAGCCAAAGCACTTTCACATGCTTTACGTTTTATTTCATCTGCAAAACTTTCCGGAGCAGGCACACAACCGTCAACACCAATAACCTGTTCTGGAGAGGTTCCCCAAGATACTTGTGGCGCAATATCAGCCGCTGTCAATGTTATAGTGGCATCAAATTCTGCACCCTCATCACTAACCAAGCTTTTCCAATAAGCCAAAGCCTGATCCCAATATTGACTAGATGGTGCAAACTCACGCCCTTTAAGATATTCATAAGTTTTTTCATCCGGTGCAACCAAGCCAGCTCTTGCCCCCGCTTCAATGGCCATATTGCAAAGGGTCATTCGTCCTTCCATTGAAAGATCTTTAATCGCCGAACCGGTATATTCAATTACATAACCAGTTCCACCCGCAGTACCAATTTTTCCGGTAATTGCCAAAGCAATATCTTTTGCAGAAGCATATTTGGATAATTCACCATTCACTACTACCTGCATTGTTTTAGATTTTTTCTGAGGTAAAGTTTGTGTAGCCATGACATGCTCTACTTCAGATGTACCAATACCAAATGCAAGTGCACCAAAAGCTCCATGTGTAGCTGTGTGACTATCTCCGCAGACAACCACCATACCTGGATGCACAAATCCATGCTCAGGAACGACAACATGAATAACACCGTTATTCGGATTTTTCATATCATAGAGATTTAATCCATTTTCACGGCAGTTTTCAGCCATAGTCTCAATTTGTTTCTTTGCTATCGGATCAGCAATAGGAAGATCACGATTTTTTGTAGGTACGCAATGATCCATTGTTGCAAGAATGCTTTGAGGATTCCGCACTTTACGACCAGATAATCTCAAACCTTCAAAGGCTTGTGGACTCGTTACCTCATGCATTAAATGACGATCGACATAAAGCAATGGCGCTTGACCAGCTTCATCAACGACAAGGTGACTGTCCCAAATTTTTTCGTACATGGTTTTTTTCATTACGTATTCCAAAGCTTACTTATTGGCTCAATATATTGAGCGTATGGCGTGTTGCAGTGTATTTAGCAACATAATTACATGTTAAATTCTACTTATTATCGCTCAAACTGATCCCTGTTGGCAACGAAGGCTTATTAGTCGAAGCATATGAATTGACTGTGCAGATACAAATTAATAGGCTGAAAGCAAAATTTTATTAAGAATGCTATACCACGGCTATAAATTTGACTCGCTCTTTGTATAAGAAAGTCACTGCCTCTAAATCAGATTATTGCTTAAAGTTGTGCTTACAAGATAAATAAAATGGGCGAGATAACCCACCCATTTCTTACAAATTGCTAATCGTATTATTTTTTAGCCGCAGTCAGGTGAGCTACCCCCTCTTCAGAGGCCTTAGTGGCTGGATCAACATGATTCAATGCTGCATGGTCAATAGCCTGCTGCAAAGACTTAGATGCAGCATCAATATGATTTTTTGAAACGCTTTTAGCAACAAGAGATGCTGCCAAGGAATGATCCAAGGCTGCTTTAGCATGAATAGCCAGTTTTGGAGCTGAACCTGCGTGGCCCTCAGCTACTGCTGCATTGGCGTGCTCAAGTGCCGCATTTAGATGCTCTTCAGCAAATACACTTACACTTATAAACAATAAAGAGCCCGCGATTACAGATAAAATTTTTTTCATTATTCTCTCCTCAATATTTATTTTGAAAATAACCTTTAATTTGTCAACTCCACTGCTGTTATAAAAGCCAAATAACTAGATATTGACATTAGCATATTTACCATCATAAATTAATTTTGCAAGACATCAATTAATGATGGAATCATAAAACAGTAGCAATACAACCTTTATTCTGAATTATTTAGCTATTTCCTAATTCAATGAATAATTAAATAATTTTTAAGACATCTTATTATGCCTATCCATTCAAGATGGTATTATCACAGTCAATATTAAACATTAAATACATTCTAACAACTATTCATATGTTTTAACTTTGAACTTATAGAGAGACTTGCATAGAAACTACACATCCTTTATAACTGCATAAAATAAAAACATAGCGCCTATAACTTTTATAAACTACCAAATACATTTCATACACACAAAGAAACATAATTTTTTTCGTGACCGACTAACTTGTATAGTCTATCGAACATCCTAATTAAATTTGAGGCATTCATCATGACAACAATAGCAGATCCTATAATTGGTAGTTGGTACAAAGACATAGAAAACAATTTGAAATTTAAAATTGTCGCCATTGATGAAAATGATGATTCAATTGACGTGCAATATCTCAATGGGGATATTGGAGAATACGATACTGACAGTTGGTATAGCTCCACTTTTGATTATATTGAAGCACCTGAAGACTGGAGCGCACCTTTTGACGACCTTGAAATCGACGACATGGGTTATACGGACACAGATGAACATAAACCCAATCCTGAAGATATAGACATTGATGACTATCTGGATCAATAAGGGATCTATGATATGAAAATGAGCCCCCAGGAATTTTTAAACTGGCCATCAAAAAGAATTACTTTACTAGCAATGTCAGGTGCTGGAAAAACCACACTCGCCAATAAACTACCAAAGGCCAAATGGTTTCATTATTCTGGTGATTACCGAATAGGTACAAAATATCTTCGGGAGCCCATTCTCGATAATATTAAAAGACAAGCGATGAGCATTCCATTTTTACGGGAATTATTATTATCCGACTCTATCTACATTTCTAATAAAATAACCGTTGATAATCTTGCACCTGTTTCAACTTTTTTAGGTAAAGTTGGTGATCCTAAAAAAGGTGGTTTATCTCTTGAGGAATTCAAACGTCGACAACTATTACATCATCAAGCAGAAATTGCAGCTATGAATGATGTGCCTGAGTTTATACATAAAGCCGAAGACATATACGGTTATCATCATTTTATCAACGATGCAGGTGGAAGTGTTTGTGAACTGGATGACCCACAGTCTTTGGAAATTCTGGCAAAAAATACATTAATTATTTACATAAAAATACCACCTGCATTGGAACAAACCATTATTGAGCGCGCAAAAACTGATCCCAAACCACTCTACTACAGAGAAGCTTTTCTAGATGACAAACTCAATGAATTTATGCACCTAAAAGGCTATTCATCTACTGACAACATGCCTCCGGATGATTTTGTTTCATGGGTTTTTCCTGAGTTATTTAAATCCCGTCTGCCACGCTATCAAGCCATTGCAGACCAATATGGTTATACCGTTGATGCTAAAGACGTTGCCACCGTTAAAAACGAAACTGATTTTCTCCATCTAATAACAGACGCATTGGCTAAACAATTATGATCACTTCTCAGCTACCGTCATGCCTTTAGTCGCCCATATCGATTTACCCACTTTTAAACGCCTACATGAAGAAGGGGAAGACATATTAGCTCCAGATCGTGCTGCGCAACAAGATATTAGAGAAATGCATATCGGCCTCCTCAACTTGATGCCTGATGCCGCATTAGAGGCTACTGAAAGGCAGTTTTTTCGCTTGGTAGGTGCTTGTAATCAAATTGTTCAGTTTCACGTCCATCCATTTACAGTACAGGGACTTAATAGGAGCCCTGAAGCGCAAGCACATATAGATACCTATTATGAATCCTTCGAAAAAATAAAACTGGATGGCTTGGATGCATTAATTATCAGTGGCGCCAATGTTACTCAACCCCACTTACCTGAAGAAGATTTTTGGGAACCATTGATAGAAGTTTTCTCTTGGGCAAAGAAAAATGTCACATCTGTACTTTGCTCATGCCTTGCTACCCATGCCGTCATCCAGCACTGTTATGGCATTGAACGCACCCGTTTACCCGCAAAACGTTGGGGTGTTTTTTCTCACAAACTCATTAATAAAAGCCATCCTTTGGTTGCTGAAATTAACACACGCTTTGATGTTCCGCACTCTCGTTTCAATGAAATATTCCAAGCCGATATGGAACAATGTGGGCTTAAGGTTCTGGCCGCCAGCAAAGAAGCTGGCGTTCATCTTGCCGTTAGTCCAGATGGTTTTCGTATTGTATTTTTTCAAGGCCACCCTGAATATGACGACATTAGCTTATTAAAAGAATATAAACGAGAAGTAATGCGTTTTTATCATGATGAAATAAGTAACTATCCGCCTTTTCCTGAAAATTATTTTAATGACATTGCACAGCAGATTTTTTCTGAATATGAAGCGCACGTCAGATGGGCAAAAACCTCCAAGAAACCACTCAATGAGTTTCCTGAAACACAAATTCTCGATCACATTGATAATACTTGGAAAGATACAGCAAAAGCCGTTTTCAACAACTGGCTTGGTAAAATATACCAACTCACTAATCAAAATAGACGCTTACCTTTTATGGATGGTGTAGATCCTGAAAATCCGTTGGGACTCTAAATACTTAAAAAGTTTTTTGCTGTAGATCACCTATAAAACTAAATTTTTTGTGCCAGATGACTAAGCAACAACTATTATTTTTCAGAAAAAAATCTCAGCCTTTTGGCAATTATCCACCCCCCCTTTACACTTAAAATTTATCTTTGACTGAAAACTTTTGCCACTTTGAATAGCTGAAACTATCAAGAACACAATAAAAATTGAAATCTGGCTGATACAATACATCAAATTAAACCTGCATAAGAAATTAAGAAATGGACATAATCCAACGAATTGCTGAAGAATTATCTGTTAACAGCAAACAAGTCAGAGCTGCAATCGCATTGCTAGACGGAGGCGCTACAGTACCCTTTATTTCACGCTATCGAAAAGAAGTTACTGGTGGTTTAGATGATACTCAATTAAGACAATTGGAAGATCGTTTAGGTTATTTACGTGAACTTAACGAACGTCGAAAAACCATTCTCGATAGTATTAGCTCACAAGACAAATTAACACCTGAACTTGAAAAAGTCATTAAAGAGGCAGACACTAAAACACTGCTGGAAGATTTATATTTACCCTACAAACCGAAACGTCATACAAAAGCCCAAATAGCCCGTGAAGCAGGGCTTGAACCCTTAGCTGATGCGCTATTAGATGATCAAAACCTGATCCCCGAACAAGTCGCTACGAATTTTATTAATCCCGAAAAAAATGTGCCTGATATCGTTACCGCTCTCGATGGCGCTCGACAAATCATTATGGAACGCATTTCTGAAAATGCAGAGTTACTGGCTGAATTACGTGAGCGAGTTTGGCAAAAAGGATTTATACATGCATCGGTCATCGCCGGAAAAGAACAAGCGGCTGAAAAATTTAAAGACTATTTTGATTATCAGGAAGCTATCAACAAAATTCCATCGCATCGAGCATTAGCTCTGTTTCGCGGGCGTAATGAAGATTTATTGTCCTTAACACTAAAGCCCGGTGTTGAAGAAAAGGATGCGCATAGCCTTTGCGTCCAATTTGTCGTTCAGTATCTTAAGATCAAAGATAACACGAAACCTGCCGAGGCCTGGCTGGCCGAAACTGCGCGATTTGCCTGGAAAATAAAACTATTTACCCGCATTGATCTGGATTTGAAACTTAGATTACGAGAGGCTGCAGAACTGGAAGCGATAAGAGTCTTTGCCAGTAATTTAAAAGATTTACTATTAGCAGCACCTGCTGGAGCCAAAGCCACCATGGGACTTGATCCAGGAATACGCACCGGTGTTAAAGTTGCTATTGTCGACCCTACAGGAAAATTGTTGGCAACTGAGACTATTTACCCACACCCACCCCGTAAACAATGGGACGAATCGATTGATACCTTGGCAAAATTAATAAAAAAACACAACGTTGCCTTGGTTAGTATAGGTAATGGCACCGCCTCCAGAGAGACTGATCAACTGGTTGCTGATATTATCAAACAACACAGTGATCTTAACTTTACAAAAATAACCGTATCAGAAGCTGGAGCATCTGTTTACTCTGCTTCCGAACTTGCTGCTAAGGAATTCCCTGATTTGGATGTATCCCTTCGTGGTGCAGTTTCTATTGCCAGACGTTTGCAAGACCCTTTAGCAGAGTTGGTTAAAATTGATCCAAAATCTATTGGTGTCGGTCAGTATCAGCATGACGTCAATCAATTTCAATTAGCAAAAGGTTTGGATATTGTTGTCGAAGATTGCGTAAATGCAGTAGGAGTGGATGTGAACACAGCTTCTATTTCTCTATTAAATCAAGTCTCAGGATTATCAAAAACTGTTAGTGAAAATATTGTGGCGTTTCGTGATGAAAATGGACCCTTTGTTAATCGAAGAGATCTCAAAAAAGTACCTCGACTTGGCGATAAAGCATATGAGCAGGCAGCAGGATTTCTTCGTATCATGAATGGCGATAACCCCCTTGATGCCTCAGCTGTTCATCCAGAAGCCTATCCTGTCGTTGAATCCATTATAAGCCGCACAGGAAAATCGATCCGTGATCTTATTGGCCAAAGCGCATTTATACGCTCACTTAACCCGGCAAACTATACCAACGAACACTTTGGCCTGCCAACCGTTACAGATATCCTGCAAGAATTAGAAAAACCGGGACGCGATCCTAGACCTGAATTTAAGAGTGTAGAATTTAAAGCCGGCATCGAAAAAATATCTGACCTTAAACCTGGTATGCGATTGGATGGCGTAGTAACTAATGTCGCTAATTTTGGAGCATTTGTTGATATCGGAGTACATCAAGATGGCTTGATACATATTTCACACTTATCAGATACTTTTATCAAAGATCCAAGAGACGCAGTAAAAACGGGTGATATGGTTAAAGTAAAAGTTCTGGAAGTTGATATTGATCGTAAGCGTATATCACTATCCATGAAAACTCATCCTGAAACAGTTGAAGCCAAACATGATAGAAATATCCCTAAACAAATCAACCAAAAAAAACAACAAATACCTATTCAAAACCTAATGGCTACGGCCTTTGCAAAAGCACAAAAAAGTAAATAACAACAGCTCTGCTATGCTTAGTCTTACCAATACAGTTGTAGGACTTAGTATGAATAAATTTTTTCATTTTTACATTTTTGTAATTTTTACCTCAATTTTTATAGCTTATCCACCACTAATTCAGGCTGATGTTCAACAAGATTATGACAATCAGACTATCGAAAGTCATAGCTATAACTCAACTGAATCAATAACTCAATTAAGCTATGGTAAAAAAATCGGTAATAAAGCCCTAATAGCTTTTGCGAATCTAACCACAAGTCCACTAGAACTTCCCAAGAATATCATCAACACCATTAATCAAAGTAATTTTTTTTATGGCGTCTTTGGTGGATTTCTTAAAGGCCTAGTTAATACTCTGGGTCGAGCCGGCTGTGGCATTGCTGATTTATTAACCCTACCACTACCGACTAAACCAGTTGCCTATCCTATATATATCTGGAATGATTTTGATGTCGATACTACTTATGGCGATGTATTTCGTCTGGATAACAACAAAATTGCAGAACCACCTATCACAGCATCAATTCCCAAACCAATAGCTGAAGTATCTCTCCAAGAACCAATTAAAATTGATCACTCAAATCAACAGAATCAAACTATCAACAAAAATTTGGATGCCTTATTTGAAAGAGAAATGCAGAAATAAATAAAAGCCATCTAAAACATGTTCGGTCCGCTAACCTAAAAATTAGTGACCGACAGCCTATAGGATAACAGCATTATAAGAAGCCTAAAGCTATCGCACTACCAGGGCAAGATCTAATTTATCGGCCAAATGACCCCACCCTTACGGGAACTCCCTGATAAAACAGGCGCTCAGAGAAATAAACCTATTTAATATACCCCATACTGAATCATCCAAGGCTTTATAAATAAAAATGACACCCCGACTAAACCACAAGTAACGATAACAGGAATAACACCAACCTTATATCGAAACATTACCAATAATGCACCCATACCAATCATAGCGGCAATTACATCAAATTGTTTGTTAAACCCTTGCGGCCAAAAGACATGCCATGCAAAAAATACGGCAAGATTAAGTATCACCCCCACCACGGCAGCAGTAATCGCTGAAAGTGGCGCCGTAAATTTTAGATTACCGCGTGTAGACTCTACTAATGGGCCACCGGCAATTATCAGCAAAAAACTAGGTAAAAAAGTGAAATAAGTCACAATGACCGCTGCAACCACCCCAGCCAACAACGTCGCATCTGAGCCGAACGGTAATTGACTCCAACCAGCTAAGAACCCAACAAAAGTAACAATCATAATTAGCGGGCCAGGAGTTGTTTCACCCAATGCGAGTCCGTCAATCATCTGCGTAGCGCTCAACCAATGGTAATGCTCAACCGCACCCTGATAGACATAAGGTAATACCGCGTAAGCGCCACCGAAAGTGAGTAATGCAGCTTTGGTAAAAAACCAACCCATTTGCGTCAATGCGCCGTTCCAACCATAATATCCACATAAGTAGCTCATCATACCAAGCCACAAAATCAAACCTACTACGACAATTTTAAAAAAGTGAGTCCAACGAAAATTAGCATGCTCTGGAATGGGCGTATCATCATCGATCAGAGCAGGACCGTAATTTTGTTTAGCCAAGCCATGCCCACCGACTGTAAATTTATCAGGCATAACATATCCACCAATACACCCAAAACTAGCAGCGATTAATACAATCAAAGGAAACGGTGTATTCAATACGAAAATGGCAAAAAAAGCCAAAGCAGCTAAAGTCCATAAAACACCATTTTTTAAAGCACGTGAACCTATGCGATACGCAGCAAACAGCACAATAGCTGTAACAGCAGGTTTTATCCCATAAAGCAAGCCGGCAATTACAGGTAAATGACCATAGTTTAAATATACCCAACTTAACAGAATTAATAGAAAAAGTGAGGGTAAAATAAACAACAAACCAGCGACAACACCTCCCCATGTCCGATGCATTAACCAACCTAAATAAATCGCAAGCTGCTGTGCTTCAGGCCCAGGCAACAACATGCAATAATTCAACGCATGTAAAAAACGTTTTTCTGAAATCCAGTGTCGTCGCTCTACCAATTCTTGATGCATGATAGCAATCTGTCCAGCAGGACCACCGAAACTAATAAAACCCAGCTTGAGCCAGAAGCGAAAAGCTTCACTGAAAGTAACCGGTTGTAATCCTTCCAACATTCCTTCCTTAAGCATGTATTTGTTTAATTTTATGAACTACCCTATATAAACCAGCATTTCCAAAATTGCTAAGCAAAGGAATTATAACTTAAACTTTTTAACTGAGAGTATCAAGACACCTTCTTCAACTCACCCATGCCGTTAGGTTTTTTAACCACTTGCAATTGCGCTTTGAAGCGTTTTTGTACAGCTTCAACATGAGAAATAACACCTACGGTTTTTCCGTGGGTATTAAGATTCTCTAGGGTACTTATTACCGTATAAAGTGAATCTGCATCCAGATTACCAAAACCCTCATCAAGAAATAATGAATCCACCGATCGACCATTACTTACCAATTCAGAAAGCCCCAACGCTAACGCCAGACTAACAACAAAACTCTCTCCACCCGATAATGTCTTTGGCAAACGACGAACATTTGCCTGATAAGTATCTTCGATCTCTAAAGCCAATCCTTGCTCGCTCACTCCTTGCCTCAAATAGTAACGACCACTAATTTTTTCCAATATCCCATTGGTTTGAGACAATAACTTATCGGCCACCTGTCGCTGCACTCGACGACGAAAAGCCATTCCACTTTCAACTGTAATGAACTCCATTTCAGTAAAGCAAGGCTGAAATATAAGTTCTTGTTGTTGTAATCGCAACCGTATCTCTTCATAAGTCTGCTGTAACTGTGCTTGTTCACTAAAAAGTCTTTCTAGATGCTGAACTTCCATGCTTGTATTTTCTATCCTCCCAGCTATGTCCTTTATTTGTGCATCTATTTTTGTTACGTCTAAATTTGCTAATTCTGCAATTACAAAATTGCCTTGTAGTTGTGCATGACTTATGTCCAATTCAATAGACATAGCATCTATTGTTTGCTCCATTTCAGCTTTTTTACGCTCAATTTCTGGTTGATTTTCAATTAAGTCCAGTAATTCTATAACCTCCAGGAGACTACTATAAGGCGTCCCCTCCATCTTCTTTTGTATCATTTGCTGCAAGTTTGAAGCTTCAGCTTCCAACAGGCTTAAAAAGCGTTCTTTTTCAGCAATTAACTTCTGTTTCTCGATAATACCTAAATGCAGACCTATGGATTCTTCATTTTGTAATTGATTACTAAAAAACTCCAATCGTTCATTACAAAACG
>Ga0192647_102144_pt1 | contig 12455 bp, 10 predicted proteins | sample LauGreFa1BDMLBSN_2_FD_133046 | JGI IMG/M metagenome (GOLD analysis project Ga0192647, IMG submission 133046) | Freshwater lake microbial communities from Lake Michigan, USA - Fa13.BD.MLB.SN - reassembly | ecosystem: Environmental > Aquatic > Freshwater > Lake | place: Lake Michigan, USA...
AAATGTATCGAATTGGCCTGATTTTTTAGTACTCACGTATGAAATTTCCTTCGTTAAGTCGTGGGTGCGAAATTGCGCAATTTTTTGTTCGCTACATGGCCTGGAAGTTTGAATAATAAGAACGAATCAAAGTTGTTGGTCTGAACAGGGCGAATAATCCCAACCTCCTTCATGTATGCATCCAGGATTCCATTCACATCAGCCCTCGTGACATTCGGGATGTTTGGGATGTTCGGGATGTCGCTTTTCACACCGCTCATTCCGATTCATAACTCGCTTTGTGCATGTTAAATCATTTTCCTCGCTTTAGAAGGGAAGGCCCCCCCCCACATCTCGCCCTCCATGTAGCGAACAAAAAATTGCGCAATTTCGCACCCACGACTTAACGAAGGGACTTTCATACGTGAGTACTCAACAATCAGGCCAATTCACTACATTTCTTTTAAATCATTTTAGTGTCCATTGTAAATTGGCCTGATTGTTGAGTACTCACGTATGAAAGTCCCTTCGTTAAGTCGTGGGTGCGAAATTGCGCAATTTTTTGTTCGCCATACCGCTCGCCCTTAGCCCGTTCACGCATGCGAATGTGACCCAATTTTCTTCAAATCAGTTTGGTTGGTTGAAAATGATTTTAAGGGAAAATGGAACGAGTTACACACGGCGGATGCTAGGTCAACAAACGTGGACGGAAATCCCTCATGGAAGAGTCTACACAGTCCCATTGAACGGTCCAAACCCTACGGGCATGACTTCTTACTGCGACCGTTACGTATTTTGCGACTATGGTTATAAGGTCATTTGCTGTGGATCCCCTGAGATGCGCTGTGTTCCTCTCGAACCAAATGACGAATTGCAAATGAAATGGCAAGAAATGCAGAAACGCATGGAAGAATGGCGGGGGCGGCGAGGAGGAGAGAAATGAAGATTTTCGAAGACTGAACAAAGATGAGATGCGGATTTTCAATTGTTCGTCGTCCAATCTATGTGGACAAAATGATTAAAGATTTTTGAAATGGTTCGCCAAACTGTTTGCCCAATGTGAGTCCCTATCCATGTGGGAAACAACATTTGCGCTCCATAGCCATGTTTCTGGGATGCTACGATCTTTTGTAACAACTTTATCCATCCCAAAAGAAGATTTTGGAAGGATGAATCAGACTGCATTTTCTAAGCGCTTTTAAAGGGCGTGAGTACCGGATTTGGGCACGAAACGTTGAAAAGTGCTTCGAAAATGCAGTCTGATGTGTTTGTTCATCCTTCCAAAATCTTCGTTTGGGGAGCATAAATTCAACGAAAGAGGTGGGGGGGGAACTATTGTAAATGGATAAATTTGAGTGCTGGACAAAGGAGTGGCCCCTACGGTTGCGCCTGTAAAAACAGCGTTGGTACTGCATGCACATCCTAATCATGCCAAATGAAATCATGTCAAATGGTAGCAGCGGGTATATGTATATACATCATGTATCTTCAATGGACAGTGTAAGGACATCATAGTTATTGTTCCGATGCAATTCGAAAATCGCTAGAAATGTCTCGAAACAATCACTACCTTCATGCTCCCAAAGCGCAATGGCACCCGTGTGCTGCGAGTGGCGAGAAACAAAAAGTCGCACTTTCAGCCCTCGGTAAAAGACGCATGAAAAACGTAGATAAGGACATCGATAAGAACAACAAGCAAATGATTGGAGTGTTTTCATGCAACACAATCGACCAATGTCCATCTTCACGGCATTATGGCGCTTTTTAATGGGTCCACCGTGTTAAAGGAGCGTGCATGCCAGCCCAGGTAAACCTGACCTGACCTGCATGCCAGCCCTGCTTCAATGATGATGTGCATGTCGAACTCAACTTTACCCCTCCCAAACGAAGATTTCGGAAGGCCGAACAAACCGTTCCGAATGCGTTTTCGAAGCACTTTTCAAAGGGTGTGAGTACTCGATTTGGGCTACGAATCGTTGAAAAGTGCTTCGAAAACGCATTCGGAACGGTTTGTTCGGCCTTCCGAAATCTTCGTTTGGGAGCATAAACTTCAGAGCCACAGGATAAAGATAGCACTCTGATATGTCTGTCCAAATCACAAGATACGGATAGAATGTCGATTTGTCAGTCGAACTCACACTGTGATGCTGTCGTTAGAGTGTCGTGATGGGTCCACCGTGTTAAAGGAGCGTGCATGCCAGTTGTGTTAAAAGAGCGTGCATGCCAGCCATTCTATCCACATCTTGCGTTTTGGACAGACACATCAGAATGCTATCTTCAACTTGTGACTCTGACGTTTAGTTCAACATTCACATCACAATTGTGTCAGTCGAACTCACACTGTGATGCTGTCGAGATGGGTCCACAGTGTTAAAGGAGCGTGCATGCCAACCCATGTGGGAAACAACATTTGCGAGACGTACGCACGCCGGATGGGGCAAGCTCGTTAACAAAGATAACATACTGCCTAGTATGCATGACGCGTCGTTAAGTCCTTGCCCCATCCGGCGTGGGTACGTCTCGCAAATGTTGTTTCCCACATGGATGCCAACCCTGCTTCAATGGTGATGTGCATGTCGAACTCGACTTCAGAGCGGTATGGCGAACAAAAAAATTGCGCAATTTCGCACCCACTACTTAACGAAGGAACTTGCATACGTGAGCACTCAACAATCAGGCCAAGTCGACACATAAATCATTTTAGTGTCCATTGTATCTTGGCCTGATTGTTGAGTGCTCACGTATGCAAGTTCCTTCGTTAAGTAGTGGGTGCGAAATTGCGCAATTTTTTGTTCGCTACATGGCAAGTTCAGAGTCACAAGATGAAGATGTGGATAGCATGTCGATGTGTCAGTCGAATCCAGCAGTGCCACCGCAGTGCCAGGACCACCGCACCCGCCGTGTCCATCATCCGCAACGCGCAACCGCCACATAAATAGTAAACTCCAACATAAATGACCAATGCACTAATCGATGAAAAACTCAAGGTTTTCTATGAAATACAGCAGCTCATAAAAACCCTGGAGACTCTGAACAAGCAACATCGGAGCGATCTCAGCGACATGGTGTGCGTCGACCAATACAAACGCCGGACGAGCGAGTCGCAGCAGGACGGCTGGGAATACCTAGGCCCCACGCACAGCTGCACGATTCGCCCGTACATTCGTCACTACATCGACAAAGAGCAACTTCCCCGCGACGTATACCAGATGTACGGGAAGTTACAGGAGGTCATCACGATATCCGTCGCGAAGAACGATGGAGATGATGACGATGACGCGAGTGATGTACACGTCGATGTCGACGGTTGCCGTTGCACATACACGCCCAAGCGCACTCGCCCAAAAGGCACCTCCGCGTCGCGCGGGATGACTCCCGGATGAGGCCTTTTCCGACGAACAATGTCGAACATTCGACGACGGTGGGTGCGAAACAAACACTAGCGTCCTTTCCACAGACTCTCGAGGGTACGCTTTTTCAGAATGTTGTATCCCGAATACACAACGTTCAGAACCAAGGCCAGTAGGATCATGTAAACGACCCCATTCCACCGGGTGTCTCGGCGGTCAGGTGGATACCGATGGTCGTGCGCGTCGGGTTCGGACGGCCGAATCATTCCCAGACAAATGTAGATGGAAAACAGCGAGATGAGGGTCGGGACGACCCAAGCGCACACGTCGCGGCTGGATTCGGGCAGGGTCGAGGACAGCACGCACACGCCAATCGATATCAACTGCAGTAGCAGCACGTTTTGCAATGCCATGTGGAAGGCTATATCGGCATTGGGCATTTATTGGCGATTTATTAATGTTTTTTTTGGCCATCCGTTCGGCACAGAGCATCGCTGTCGCTTTATGATCCCAAACGACGATTATAAGCCCGACCCATCATTTCATAGTGCGTTTTCCGAAGCACTTTTCAGGGGTGTGAATGTTGGATTTGCGCTACAAACCGCTGAAAAGTGCTTTTAAAAGCGCATTCATTCGTAAATGTTGGCTCGGCCTTCCAAAGTGCGATGCTCTCTTCATTCTATTAACATCCTGAGAACTCGACCGACACATAGTCAAGTTGAGGTCTCCATGTAGCAAGGATGGCATGCACTCCCCTGTAACACGGACCCACCATGCTCATCAGACGTGCGTGCGAGTCGTGAATTTACCCCTCCGGGCCCTCCCAAACGAAGATTTTGGAAGGCCGAAGAAACCTTTCAGAACGCGTTTTCGAAGCACTTTTCAAGGGAGTGAGTACTCGATTTGGGCCACAAACCGTTAAAAAGTGCTTCGAAAAGTTAATTTGGAGCACGACGAAAACGCGTTCTGAAAGGTTTCTTCGGACTTCCAAAATCTTCGTTTGGGGAGCATAGAATTCCAGTCGGATTCACAAGATGATATCATGATGTGTCCGACGACACTGGTGAGCAACAAAAGTCGCATTGTTTTCACTCAAAAGGCACATGAAAGCGTAGATACGACAGTCGATAACAACGAAGGCACGTATTTGGGTAATGAAAGAAAGTCGCATTCAATGCCAATTTTGACGCGCATTTTTTGTTCGCTACATTGAATGATTCACGGTGTGAGGTTCTGTCAAGGAACCGGTCAAGGTCTACAGACACATCGGTATGCCTCCAGCCGACCGCATGTGCCGACTTCCACAGCGACACTTGGCGCTGGAGGCGGTTTGCGCATCTCCGACATGAGCTGCGCGCTGCCGGACGGTGGCGCGGTCGCCTTGGCCCGACCGCAACTCGCCCGCCCGCTGACGGTGCACCAGCGCACCGACGCGTCGACCTTGACCTGCATGTACAGGCAGTCGCGTCGTCGCGTCGAGCGCACAGCCGACACGGTGTGGGCTTTGTCTCGCCGCGCCAACAGTCGGCGCGTCCACACGACGTCGTCCCCTGTGCGCGAGCCACTCGGTCCGAGTCGGTCGCGCTGTTTGTGGTCGACGCGTCGGTGGTGGCGGTGCAGCGCCCCGTTTCATAGGACGGGGCACGCTCGACGCGTCGAGGAACGTGTACGCGCGGTGCGTGTTTCCGTCCGTCAGTCGGACCTTGACGCTGTGCGCGCAAGTCACGGGCCCCGATGGGGCCGTGCACCATGTAGCGAACAAAAAATTGCGCAATTTCGCACCCACTACTTAACGAAGGAAAGTTCATACGTGAGTACTCAAAGTTCAGGCCAATTGAACACATTTCTTTTAAATCATTTCAGTGTCTATTGGAAAGTCGCCTGATTGTTGAGTACTCACGTATGCACTTTCCTTCGTTAAGTAGTGGGTGCGAAATTGCGCAATTTTTTGTTCGCCATACCGGCCGTGCAGCGAGGGGACACGACGATCCAGCGAACGTGGTGAACCAAGTGACCGAGTCGCCCCCGCCGCAGCTGGGATTTCGGGGACGCCTCGGCAATGACTCGACGCAAAACGGACCTGGTCATTTAAACGGACATTGCCCGTTCGCCCGCCTTCGCACGGCCTGGAACGGGTGCTTTAACCACAATCCGTCCAGAGGGCGCTTCCGAAAACTCGACAGTGAGTCCACACCTTCTTTTGGGGGAGATTTTCGCGGACATTCGTCCGCCTTGGACGGATTATGATTAGCATGTTGTGTTTTGGACAGCTCACATCGTCGTGAGAAGTTCATGTCGTGTTTCGGACAGCTCACATCGTCGTGATATCGTGCTGCGATTTGAACAGGCACATCATCGTGATGTGATCGTGTTGTGCCCTCTAACACGGCCTTGAACGGGCCCTCTAACACATGCGTCACATGATGCGTGTGCCACTCGTCCGGGTCGTCCCCGTTGGTTACAGGCGGTCGTAAGTCGAGTGTTTTTCGAATACGACCCTCCATCTGCGAAATTGTACCCAAGTCTTCGACCACTAATTTGGTTTGTTCGACTATCACGAACATTTCGACAACGATTTCAATCTACATTGACTATGTCCTATTTTCGTCTAAATATCTTGCAATAATCCTCTGCAATTCTGCCTGCACTATCTGTCCAGTCCCATTTCGGCTTGGCGTCCCATAAGAATTTGTCATCCAGGAACTCATTCTGTAGTTCCACACAACCTTTGTTATGACCGGCGTGCCACCACTGTGCATCGTGTCTGTATTGACCTGGGTATGTTGTCATACTGTATATACTATCCTTTTTTTCTAAGTTACGATTTTTGTTTTCCCACCATTTCGGACGGCCCGCGTCCCGAAGAACATCCGCAGCCTCCGCGTTCTTGCCCTGCTCGAGCAGTGCGACGCCAAGGTTGTTCCTAACGGTCATCGTCTCCACATGCCGAACCCCCCCCCCCTGAGTGGCTGTACGTTGCAGCAGGAGCTCCCGGATGAGCACCTAGGCCTCGTTTCGCGCGCGCGGGTGTAGCCGCGTGACATCAGTGGCCTGCGTCGAGCATCCTCGTGGCGGCTTCGTTCGCCACTGCGTTCGTAATATAACATCGATAAGCACAACAAGCAATGAGTTGGGTAGAAGCGTTCACAACATCATGCTATATCATATGACTAGTGTGTGTGTGTTCGAAATGCACGCTCTCGCCATCGAAATCACCATTGAATCAGGGCTGGCATGCACGCTCTTTAACACGGCGGACCCATAATGACCACATCACCGGGTGAGTTGGACAGACACATCGGCATGCCATTATCATCTTGTGACTCTGAATCTGACTCCGACACCATCGACATCACCAGTCAGAACAATCGATAAAACAAAAGCAGTGATTTGGGGATGGTCATGCACCAAAAAATCGACTCTAATGGCCCATTTCAGTACCTTTTCAGGGTGCTTAGCTTGTTCGACATGCACGTCACCATCGAATCAGAGCTGGCATGCACGCTCCTTTAACAAGGCGGACCCAAACATACAGAATCACGGTGTGAGTTCAGCAGATACATCACCATTCTACACATTACGTTTATGCTCCACCAAACGAAGATGTTGGAATGCCGAATTGGGAAGCGCATTCTGAAAGGTTGGTTCGGCCTACCAACATCTTCGTTTGGAACAGCATTCGGCCGCTAGTATTTCGACAAAAGTGTGAACAACAAGTCCACCTTGAAAGGTTTGTCGAAATGGAGATTGCCGAAAAAAGGGTACGAGTTGCCGACTGCTGGTTTTGGTTTGGAAGAGGAAGAGTTCTCCAAATGGAATTATTTGTAACGTGCATAGTATGATCTTGATGTTTCGATAGCGCATGCGCTCTATTCATCGATGGTGGGCGTGTGGGATTGTCTACTACCGACTACACAGGTGTAACGAGCCGCCTCCCACGACAGTTTCGCCACACGGACGTCTACGGGATTTCCCGCGGCGCCTTGGTCGGAATGATGCATCTACTCGGCCATGCGAACTTGACCCGTGCCACTCAATCTCTGTCGAGTCACAGTGTCTACGCCATCACTGTCAACCATTTACAACCTCTTTCCCGCGCATTACCGTGTGACTCGTACGACCTGACGCCTAGTCATGTTCACGCAAAGTGCTCATCGTCGAACCGGCACCGAGCTAAGGTCTAGCTGCTCAGCTTGCTCAACTTCGAAGCTTTGTTAGTCGTCGTCGACTCGTCGAGGTCATGTCCACTCCATCATCTTAGCGTGCCGCACCATTCCGTGACAACGCGCTTGTTGCTGTGCAGCGGTGCCTGGAGCGATGGGACATCACAAAGGAATACCACCGCCCTCTCCATCCTTCCACCACCCTTCGCACGTTGCGGTCAATCATCGATGCGCACCCAGCGCCTAGTACAGGGGATTCGAACATCATCATCTTGTGATTGCGATGTGAGTCGTGATCCCGTTGACGTCTCTTACGGTGCATTCGAGCATTCGCCACGAAAGCCGAGAGTGCGGATGAGATTAGCCATCCAATATAGAGCCTCGTAGTTCTCTCCACGTGTAAAGCCGAAGCAGACGCTCGACTCGACGACCGGACGTACATCATGTGGTGGTAGAACGTCGACGTAGCGTTTTACTCGCATCAAATCGCCAGATGCCACAGCCTCGTTCAGTTTTCGCAGTTGATACATGAGGCTCATGTGCTGTGTGGTATTACAATGGCGAGGATGCGGTGGATTTGAATCATTTGAGGTGTGTCGCTCGTTTCAGGACGTGGGAGACGCGTGAGAGCACAAGATGATGATAGCACGATGCTTCTGTGTGTGTATCATAGCAGCGTGTGTGTGTGTCCGGACAGTGCATGTGAAAGGAAGTGCTCACCAGTCTTTTGAACGGGTGGCTGGAAGGCGTTTTCGGAGCACTGAACGGTTGGGTTTCCCTTCCAAAAATAGTCGTTTCGAGCGTAAAATCACAAGATGATGCATGTGCAATCTATGTTTGCCTCAAATGAGGATGCTATCAGATGGCGCGAGTCGTGGTAAATGGGCGTGCTTGCGAGTCGTGGTAAAGGGGCGTGCTTGCGTTGCAGCTTCATGCTAATGTGTCTGTCGTTCTCTCAGCACGATAGAATGATGCTACGTGACTACGTCAGTCGAACTCACAACATGATGATAGCATGCCGAAGTTTCTGTAGAACTCGCAACATGATGATAGCATGCCGATGTTTATGTAGAATTCACTGCATGACTACGATGTGTCTCTATTACTCAGCATGATAGCATGAGGCTACGTCAGTCGAACTCACAACGTGACATCATGCCGATGTGTTGTGTCTGTCCAAGTCAAGGGGGTCGGCTCTAAACCTGCGGGTGAATTGAGTCGTGTGCCGTTAACCCTTAACCAGGACAGTAAATTTACTGTCAAAACAGTAAAATTACTGTCCCACTAAGCAAAGCCGGAGTCGCCGTCGGTCGCGACCGAGCTTCCAGGCGGCCATCCGCCGGACCCGGGGCGACGTGGGGAGCCCGCTGGTAGCATCCGGACTCGCCGCGGGGGCCGCCGGCGGGTCCCCAAAGTCACTGAAATCGACTGCGGGCCGGAGGGTCGATTTTGTGGGTGAAGAAAAGGCACAAGCGCGTATAGGCTGGCCTCCCCTCGACCGCCCTGGCTTTGGCATGCGGGGTGGCCTCCCGAATGGGCAACTCGGACCAGCCCGGCGCCCTGTAGCCGCTAGCCTGGTAAGCGAAAGACGAAAAAACAGTAATTTTACTGTTTGAGCCGAGTACGTACCGGCCGGACCCGACGGAGGGGCCGGCCGGTGATGGTGGGCCCTGGGGCCGTGGGGTGCATCCCCCCGCTGGTTTCGGGACGGTAGGGCCCTTCAAAGGCGGCACCGGCATGCTCCGGTAGTCGAAAATATGCATGGACAGTAAATTTACTGTTTTCCTTTTCTTTTCTTGATCACTTGATTCTTATACGCGGAATAGTCCTCAAGTGTGTGATGCACTGAACAGCAAATGGCGTCCCGGTTTTTGGGATCGAGTCTGAACCGGCGCTGCTTGGTACACATGGGTTTTTTGCACGTAGGACACATAGTACTCGTGTCTTCGTTGCACACGACGCAGCGAAGTTGCTTGGCCGATTGCTTTTCGTCCAACTCTAGAACCTTCCAGATGGGCTTAGGCATGTGGTCCTCAAACTTGGGCACGTATCGCAGGTCGAATTCGGTGGTTCTCTTGTAGCCTGCATGCACATATGGCCGTCCCTCTTCCATGAGGAGCTTGCACAGCTTGGCGCGGAACTCTTTGTGCGTCATGGTTTGTTGCGGATTGTTAGCGTTATAAACAATGTATGCATTAACCGTAGCCGCCTCCACGACCCACCAGAACAGTTTAAGCGTCCACAGCCTTTGCAACTTCAGGTCGATCGTATACATGGCCCGAAGGTGGTCGAACTTGTCGACGCCGCCCATGATCTTGTTGTACATAATGAAGCTCTCGGGGACAAAAAGCCGCATCCTGCTCGTCTGCTTGCGCTTGGCGATGGTTTTCTGGATCCAGCGATACGCCTGCCCCGACCTGGCCCTTGGAGAGAACGCTGTGTGCAGAATGTAGACCGGCTTCGAATCTTGCCAATACGTCAAGAAGATCTTCAGCGTTTTGCCGATAGAGTTTACGAAGCGCATTACACGAGACGCCGACGTGCCGCGTGGAATGTCTGTGTGCTTGCCGACATCCAGGTCCTTCGGGAAGCCCTTCCGGTTGGTTTGCATGGTGCCGACCAGCCACTTCCCCACATTCAACACCGCGATTGCAAGCGACAGCGTGGTGAAGAAGCGGTCGCAAGCCACGACCGTGCCTACCTGCAAATTAGAATCACAGTCTCGGTGCACAGACCGATGCAAGACACTCTGCCAAGCATATGCTACGCTGTCGGTGTGTGCCGACGGGCCTCGCCTATGTAGTTAGCTGTTGTAACGGTCGCCGGGAGTAAATTTACTGTCGGTACGAAAATGTGGCCTCGGTCTGCTCCGACGGCGAAACCCGGGGATCCGTCCGTGTCCCCGGCACTGTCCTGGGTTCTCACACATTCGGTACGAGCGAAATACTCAGGCGGATGTGTGAGGGTGCATACCGGCAGACTTTGCGTGAGACTAATGACGATCTTCTCACCGAGCTTCGCGTCCTTGTCCGGTGTTGCCGTTGTATCGGCCCCAACGTACACGTTGAAGGCCCACAAGTATCCTAGTGTTGAGCAACAAAGACCCCACACCTTGATGCCCCACTTTGTGGGCTTTTTCGGCATGTAACATTTGATGGGCGCGCGGCCCTTGAACTTGATCATCATCTCGTCGACCGACACAAAGCGCCCCAATGAGTACGTTGACGAGATGGCCGTCTGGAACAGGTTCAGAAATGGTCGGATCCGCCAGATCTTGTCAAAATTCGGCGCGGTCTTGGGCGGTTGAGCCTCCTTGCTCTCCATAGTCGTGAGCATCTCGTGCGTGAGCACATTGAAGCGGTCGAAGGACATGTAGTCCGGCACACAAGTTTGGACTCCCAGCGCCCCAGAGTCCCAGTAGTCGTCCTTACTAGGCAGCTTTACAAGCCCCATGAACATGACGATGCCAAGAAGGCAATATAGCTCGCCGCGTTCAAAAAACCGCCACTTCTTCTTATTTGTGACAGTTGTGAAATCCCTTGTTTCATTATTGCTACAATTGAGTACGTGATCGGCCATAGCCCCGGTAAACTGCTGTCCGAAGCAGCGCAGGATATCACCATCATCGCCAGCCCGAAGGCGAGGACGCCCCTCGCTTTCTAGCCCAGTATTATCCGGGTGGTACTCCTCGTGTAAGACACGGTACTTCTCACCTTTTTGGAGCGGCTGCGGATTGTCTTCGGCTGGTCCGTCTTGATCCACCGTTTGCCATTCCTCGGAGGAGGTCGCATTGGTGCTGGCGGCAGCCGAGTTCTGCGTCTGGTCGGCAGCTCCGGCGCCAATTGCGCCACCTGCAGGGTCGACAGTAAATTTACTGTCGACCGTGGAGCCCGTGCCGGGGCAGCGCGCGCGCTCGGAGGCAGCCGATGGTGGCGTATCGTACCTCCAGCGCCCGCAGGGAGCTTAGGCGGTGCCTTCTGCTTCTTTGCAGCCTTCTGAGTCGACGTTCCTGTCGACTCCGGCGCGGTCGGGCACCTTTGCCTCTTATGACCCGGTAGCCCGCAAATGCCGCATCTGTTCTGGCGCTTTGATGTCGGCTGAGCAGACTCCTCTGTGGAACTCTGCGCTGCCGTGCTCGATTCGGCTTCGGCTGATCCGGACGCCTCCCCAGCCCCCCCGCCATTTTGTAACGGCTGGTCGGACGCCTCGTTCTCGTCCTCGTCCTCACTTTCCGAGGCCGCATCGCTGCTTGACGATGAGCTGTCATCCTCGGAGTCGTGCTCCTGCGTTTCGTTCCGCAGATGGATCTCGATCCAGTCCTTCTGACACTCCTTCTCCGTGCCGTTGTCGAAATGGACGATAAAAACCTTGCTCCGGTTAGATCCCTTCCTCGCACCGACCGTGCCCCACACCTCTTCAAGCGAATCATCGATGTCCATCTCTTTAACTTCAGGCGCCAGCACCCTGATCCTCTTCCCCTCCATCGCCATCTTCTCCGAAAGTTGAGATTTTCCGCCGACGGGGGTGCTCCCAGATGGCGATATATCTCAGGATCGGCGCAACGAATTGTTACGCGGAAAGATGTGGCGAGTTGCGCGGAACCACGCCCCGCCTTTTGGTCGTGGCGCCACAAGTTTCTGCCGTGGTGAATATCAAGATCACCTCTCGTTTTCGTCGTCCGCTGGTGTTACGACAGTAAAAACACCCCTTTCTCCTGGTTAAGGGTTAAGGGTTGCTTGAATCGATGAACATGCTTTCCAAAAAACTGTCCAAGTCAACATGACGATATCTATGCCGATGTGTCGGTCGAAAATGCAGTGTTCACCTCACAAGATGTTGATGGCATGTCGATGTGTCTGTCGAACTCACCGGTCGAAAATGCAGTGTTCACCTCACAAGATGTTGACGGCATGTCGATGTGTCTGTCGAACTCACACGGTCACACCGTGATGCTATCAATACC
>Ga0192647_102145_pt1 | contig 12450 bp, 9 predicted proteins | sample LauGreFa1BDMLBSN_2_FD_133046 | JGI IMG/M metagenome (GOLD analysis project Ga0192647, IMG submission 133046) | Freshwater lake microbial communities from Lake Michigan, USA - Fa13.BD.MLB.SN - reassembly | ecosystem: Environmental > Aquatic > Freshwater > Lake | place: Lake Michigan, USA...
CGTCGGTCCAGCGGCGCTCGCGCACCGGGACCCGCTTCTCGAGGAAGTCGACGGCGCGGCCCTCGGAGAGCGCAAGCGACAGCACGCACGTGCGCGTGTCGCCCTTCATCAGGGCGAGGACGCGGGCGGCGAGCTCTTCGAGGCCCTGCCCCGTCACCGCGGAGATCGGGATGGCATCCGGCACGCGGGCCATCCACTCCTCGAGCCGCCGGTCTGCCCCGTCCTCGGGGATCCAGCTCTCCCGCATGCGGTCGCACTTGTTGAGGAGCAGGATCCGCGGCTGCGTGGAAGCGCCGATCTCGTCGAGCACCTCGGTGACGGTCTGGTACTGCATCAGGGCACTGCGATCGGAGGCATCGAGCACGATGAGCACCACGTGGCTTGCGATCGCGTCCTCGAGCGTGGCGCGGAAGCTCGCCACAAGGTGGTGCGGGAGCCGCTGGATGAAGCCGACCGTGTCGGAGAGCATCGCGGCGTTGCCGCCGCCGAGGTTCCACTGCTCCACGCGCGTGCCGAGCGTGGCGAACAGCTTGTCCGCGGCAAACGCGCCGCCGCGCGTCAGCCGGTTGAAGAGCGTGCTCTTGCCGGCGTTGGTGTAGCCCACCAGCGCGGCCGTGAAGTGCTCCTCGCGCCGCTGCAGGACCTCGCGCGAGCGCCGCGCCTCGATCTCGCCGAGCTCGCGCCGCAGCTTGTCGAGCTTCGCCTTCACGATCCGGCGGTCGATCTCCAGCTGCTGCTCGCCCGGCCCGCGCGTGCCCACGCCCACCGGCGCGCCGCCCGTGACCTGGCCGAGGTGGCTCCACATGGCGCGCAGGCGAGGCGCCGTGTACTCGAGCTGCGCGATCTCGACCTGCAGCTGCGCCTGGCGCGTCGTGGCGCGGTTGGCGAAGATGTCGAGGATCAGCTCGCTGCGGTCGATCACCTTGACGGCGAGCGCCTTCTCGAGCTCCTGGATCTGGCTGGGCGCGAGCTCGTTGTCGAAGATGGCGACCTTCGCCGACAGCTCCCGGCACATGGCGGCCAGCTCCTCGACCTTGCCCTTGCCGATGTACGTCTTGCCGCGGGGCGCGGCCCGGCGCTGCTCGAGCGTGCCAACGACGCGCACGCCCGCGGTCTCGGCCAGCGCATGGAGCTCGCGGACGGACGCGTCCGCGTCGGCATCGTCGTCGCGCAGGCGCACCGACACCAGCACTGCGGGCTCCGCGCGGATGTCAACCTCGCCGTGACGGCCTGTCTCCATGGAACGCCGATTGTAGGACCCGCCCGGGCGCACCTATCATCGCGGCGTGTTCCCCGTTCCAACGGATTCCCGAGGTCGCGGCACCCGGGCGCGCACGTCGCTCGCAGCGGCGGTCGCCGCCGCGTGCATCGCCGCCTCCGCGGGAGCCGTGCCCCAGGAACGGCGCGAGCAGCGCCCGCCGGACGGCGCCCCGCAGCGGGACCTCCCCGCGCCGCGCCAGGACCCGTACTCGTGGTTCGACCCGCTGATCACGCTGCGCGCGCTGATCGTGGACCGCTACGTCGACGGGGGCGACCCGGCCTCGATGCAGCGGGCGGCGCTCGATGCCATGGTCCGCGCGCTCGGCGACCCGTACTCGGAGTACATGCCTCCGGAGGTGGAGCGCAGCTTCCGCGACCGGCTCAAGGGCAGCTACGTCGGGATCGGCGTCGAACTCGCGCCCACCGACGGGCGGCCGGTGGTCATCACGGCCCACGACGACTCGCCGGCCATGGAGGCAGGCATCGTTCCCGGCGACGAGGTGGTCGCGGTGGACGGCCGGGACACCGCGGGCACCACGTGGACGGGCCTCGACTCGCTGCTCGTCGGCGACGAGGGATCGTCGGTGCGCCTCGACCTGCGCGGCGCCGACGGCACGCCGCGCTCGGTGGCGGTGACGCGAAGGCTGATCGAGACGCCCGGCGTCAAGGGCATCGCCCGCGGCGAGGAGGGATGGCAGCACGTCCTCGACCCGGACCGCCGCATCGCCTACGTGCGCATCGGCGCGTTCAACGACGGCACGCTGCCCGAGCTCGACGCGGCGCTCGCGCGCATCCGCGCGGGCGGCGTGTCGGGACTGGTCCTCGACCTGCGCGGAAACGGCGGCGGATCGGTGCCCGCCGGCATCGGCACCGCCGACCGCTTCCTGCAGCAGGGCGCCATCGTCAGCACGCGCGGCCGCGGCAGCGACGGACGCACGTGGGACGCCGCGCCGTCGCCCGATGACGTGCAGGTGCCGCTCGTGGTCCTCGTCAACGAGGGATCCGCCAGCGCCACCGAGTTCGTGGCCGGCGCGCTGCGCGACCACGGCCGCGCCAAGCTGGTGGGCACCCGCTCGTTCGGCAAGGGATCGGTGCAGGAGGTGCTTCCCATGCCCGACGGCGTGGGCGCGGTGAAGCTGAGCGTGGAGCGTTACTTCCTGCCCAACGGCGACAGCGTCTCGCGGGAGCCCGGCGCGACGCGCTGGGGCGTGGAGCCGGACACCGGCTTCCGGGTCCCCATGGACGCGTCGCAGCAGCGCGCGGCCACGGTCGCGCGGCAGGCACGCGAGGCGCCTCCCGGCTCGCCGGCCTCGGCGCGTGCGCCCGCGGTGCGCTGGGCCTCGCCGGAGTCGGTGCGGAAGGATGCCTGCGACCCGCAGCTCGCTGCCGCGCTCGAGGCGATGCAGGGCTACCTCGATGCCGGCGAGTGGCCGGTCGTCGGCGCGGTGTCCGGTGACGTGGGTGCCGGCAGCGACGAGCTCCGCTCCACCATCGAGGAGCGGCGCATGCTCGTGGAGCGCATGCAGGAACTCGACCGGCGCATCAGCGGCCTGCGGGGCGCGGCCGCCGGCGTGGAGGACCCGCTCCTCGGCGTCGACGCCACGCTCGTCGACGGCGAACTCACGCTGCGCGACCGTGAGGGGCGCGTGATCGGACGCTGGACGGCGAAGGACCCGGCCGCGCTGCTCGAGGCCATCCGGCGCAGCGCCGTGCCGGCACCCGAGTTCACGCCCGCCGGCGAGCCGGAGTCGAAGTGACCGAGGGGACCGCAATCCTGGGCATCGAGACCAGCTGCGACGAGACCGCCGCAAGCGTCGTCGAGTGGCGCGACGGCGCGCCCCGCGTGCGTTCCAACGTGGTGAGCACGCAGCACGAGCTTCACCGCCGCTATGCGGGCGTGGTGCCCGAGCTTGCGAGCCGCGCGCACCTCGAGCGCATCGTCCCGGCGGTGCGCGAGGCGCTCAGGGCCGCCGACTGCCCGCGCGAGCGGATCGCGGCGGTGGCCGTCGGCAACCGGCCCGGCCTCATCGGGTCGCTCCTGGTCGGCAATGCCGCGGCCAAGGCCTACGCGTGGAGCCTCGGCGTGCCGGTGATCGGCATCGACCACGTGGCGGCGCACCTGGCGGCCGGGCTCATCGATGCGCCTCCCGCGGCCTTCCCGGCGCTGGGGCTCGTGGTGTCCGGGGGGCACACGCACCTCTTCGCCATGGAGGGCCCGCTGCGCATGCGGCTCCTGGGCCGCACCATCGACGATGCCATCGGCGAGGCGTTCGACAAGGCCGCGACCGTGCTCGACCTTGGCTACCCTGGCGGTCCGCTCCTCGACGCCCGCAGCGACTCCGGCGACCCGGGCGCCGTGCGCTTCCCGATTCCGCGCCTCACGGCACGGAGCGTCCGCGGGGCGGGCGATGCGGCCGACCCGGACGCCCGCACGCTCGACTTCAGCTTCAGCGGCATGAAGACCGCGCTCCTCTACGCGGTGCGCGGCGTGCCCGCGGTGCCCGGGCGCCCTGCCCCCACGCCTCCGGTGCCGCTCTCGGGCCAGCGGGTCAGCGACCTCTGCGCCAGCTTCCAGTCCGCGGCGGTGGGTCACGTCCTGGACGTGCTCGAGCGCGCCATCGAGGCAGATGCGGCGGGCTCGCCGCGCACCCTGCTCGTCGGCGGCGGCGTCAGCGCAAACCGGCACCTGCGCGCACGGCTGCATGCGTTCGGCACGCGCCACTCGATCGAGGTGCGCCTGCCCTCCCTCGCCTATTGCGTCGACAACGCCGCGATGATCGCCGCACTCGCGCACTGGCGGCACGCCGAGGGCTGCCACGACGCACTGACGCTCGCGCCCCAGCCGCACTCGACGCTCGGGCGCGTGACCGCCGGCTGAGGCGCCGCCCCGACGGCAGGCGAACACGCGGACACGCGAACACGCGGACACGAACGTACCGGGCGCCGGGCATCCCCGTCGCGGGACGTCCGGCGCCCGAATGTGGCATGGCAGCGGTCCGACCCAGCCGCCGGCCCGGTCAGTCGTCGTCGCCGCGTGCCGCGGCAGCCTTGGCCGGCGCGGCACCCGGATTCGCGAGGCGCTTCTTCAGCACCTCGGACCGGATCTCCTCCATGAGCGTGGGGTTCTGGCGGAGGAACGTCTTGCTCGCCTCGCGGCCCTGGCCCAGGCGCACGTCGCCGAAGCTGAACCATGCGCCGCTCTTGTCGACCACCTCGTCCGCCACGGCCAGGTCGAGGACGTCGCCGGAGATCGAGATGCCTTCCTCGAACATGATGTCGAACTCGGCCTCGCGGAACGGCGGCGCGATCTTGTTCTTGACGACCTTGGCCTTGACGCGGTTGCCCACGTTGCGGTCGCCGTCCTTGATGGCGCCGATGCGGCGGATGTCGACGCGCACCGAGGCGTAGAACTTCAGCGCGCGGCCGCCGGTGGTGGTCTCGGGGGACCCGAACATCACGCCGATCTTCTCGCGCAGCTGGTTGATGAAGATCACGATGCACTCGCTCTTGGCGATGGCGCCCGTCAGCTTGCGCAGCGCCTGGCTCATGAGGCGCGCCTGCAGGCCCACGTGGCTGTCGCCCATCTCGCCCTCGATCTCGGCGCGCGGGATCAGCGCCGCCACCGAGTCCACGACGATCACGTCGACGGCGTTCGAGCGCACCAGCATCTCGCAGATCTCGAGCGCCTGCTCGCCGGTGTCGGGCTGCGAGACGAGGATCTCGTCGAGGTTCACGCCCAGCCGCTTCGCCCACGAGGGGTCGAGCGCGTGCTCGGCGTCGATGAAGGCGGCGACGCCACCGGACTTCTGGCAGTTGGCGATGACGGTCAGCGCCAGCGTGGTCTTGCCCGAGCTCTCCGGCCCGAACACCTCGATGATGCGGCCGCGCGGCAGGCCCTTCCCGCCGAGCGCAAGGTCCAGGCTGAGCGCGCCGCTCGAGATGGACGGGATGACGGGCACCGCCTCGTTGTCGAGGCGCATGATGCTGCCCTTGCCGTAGTTCTTCTCGATCTGCCCGACCGCGGCCTCGAGGGCCTTGGCCTTCGCCGCGCGGGCGGCCGGATCGACGGGCTTCGCCGGGGCCGAGGGCTTGACGGCAGCCGAGGCCGAGCTGGCGGCCGAACTGGCGGAGGAAGCGGCAGGCTTCACGTCGACGCGGGCGTCCGAGGGCTTCGAAGGGCTGGACGCGGAAGGGCTGGTCGTGGAAGGACTGGACATCGTTGCCATCTTCCCAAAGTTCTCGCGCGCGGCCGGCACGGCCGGGGCGGAGGAGGTGCGTGCGGCCGAGGCCGGGGTTCCGTTGGTGGTGGGGGGCGTTGCCATGGTGTTCGCTCCGTCGGTTGGGGCCGCCCTGTCCTTGGTTGCGGGCGGCCGTGCTGCGTTCCTTGCGCACTGTCCTGAGGGGAAAGCCTCAGAATGCAGGTGTTTCAGTGCCTTGTTCGGTGTTTGATAGGTTCTTCGATCCCATCGGTCCTGTCAAGGCCTGTTCGGTATTTTTTCGGTATCTCGCTCCGAGACCCGGTCGCCAGCCCCGAACCGGGCTTTCGACGAAGCGCACAGTACGGGTCCCCGGTGAAGCACCTGCGACATTCGGCCAAAATTCAATCGGGTTGTTCAATGGACTGCGCCCCGCCGCGCGTCCGAGCCCGCCACCGCCCCACCCGTTCACCGGCGCGTGAACCAGCCACTCCGCCCCCGGGAGAAATTGGTGCCAAAGTAACCAGGAACGGATTTACCGCTTCTGCGCCTCGGGCTGCATGACGTTGGGGCTCGGCGGCGGGTAGTCCTCCAGGCGCACCGAGCGGAACCACTCGATCGTGCGCGGGATGCCCTCCTCGAGGCCGACGACCGGCTCCCAGCCGAGCGCCTTCTTCGCGAGCGAGATGTCGGGCTGCCGCTGCAGCGGATCGTCCATCGGCAGCGGGCGCCGGTCCACGGTGGCCTGCACGCCGGCGTGCCGGGCCACCACCTCGGCCAACTCGTTCATGGTGAATTCGTGCGGGTTGCCCAGGTTCACCGGCCCGGTGAACCCCTCGGGCGTGTCCATCAGGCGGCGGAACGCATCGATGAGGTCGCCGACGTAGCAGAACGACCGCGTCTGCGTGCCGTCGCCGAAGATCGTCATCGCCTCGCCGGTCACCGCCTGGCGAATGAAGTTGCTCACCACGCGCCCGTCGTAGGGGTGCATGCGCGGACCGTACGTGTTGAAGATCCTGGCCACCTTGATGGACGTGCCGTGCATGCGCCGGAAGTCAAAGCACAGGGTCTCGGCGGTGCGCTTGCCCTCGTCGTAGCAGGCGCGCGGCCCGATCGGGTTCACGTTTCCGCGGTAGCTCTCGGGCTGCGGATGCACCTCGGGGTCGCCGTACACCTCGCTGGTGGACGCGTGCAGCAGGCGCGCGCCGCTGCGCTTGGCAAGCTCGAGGCAGTGCAGCGCCCCGAGCACCGAGGTCATGGTGGTCTTCACCGGCTCGTACCGGTAGTGCCCCGGCGCGGCGGGGCACGCCATGTTCCAGATGTAGTCGACGTCGAAGTCGAACGGGTGGATCACGTCGTGGTGCACGAACGTGAAGCCCCGCGTGCCGTCGAGGTGCCGGATGTTCTGCCTCGTGCCCGTGAACAGGTTGTCGAGGCAGACCACCGAGTGTCCCGAGGCAAGCAGCGAGTCGCAGAGGTGCGAGCCCAGGAATCCGGCGCCGCCGGTGACGAGGGAACGAGGCATTCCGCGAGTGTACGTGGCCCCGTCCCCGCATCGGCCGCGCGCGCCGGGCACGCGGCTCGGCCGCCGCGCGCGCCGGGCGTCGGCGCTCGCCCCCGCGCTTGACCGCGCACGCCGGCACGGGGACGATCCGCGCATGGAACGCACGCGACTGGTCCTCGGCGCGATGACCGGCACAAGCATCGACGGCATCGACCTTGCGCTCGCCGAGATCCGCGGCACCGGCCTGTCCATGTCCGCGCGGCTGGCCGCGTTCCGGAGCGCCCCGCTCGGCACGCTTGCCATGCGCCTGCGCGCGGCCGCCGACCAGCAGCCGATCACCGCGGGCGAACTGGCCGAGCTCTCGCGGGAACTCGGCGAGCTGCACGCGCGCGAGGCCTCGGAGCTCCTGCGCGAGGCCGCGGTGCCCCGCATCGACCTCGCCGCGATCCACGGCCAGACGGTCTTCCACCGACCGCCCACGAGCCTCCAGCTCCTGAACGCCCACCCCATCGCGGCAGCGCTCGGCTGCGACGTGGTCTTCGACCTGCGCGGCCAGGACCTGGCGCTCGGCGGCCAGGGCGCCCCGCTCACGCCGCTCAGCGACTGGGTGCTCTACCGCGCCCCGCACGCGCGCGCGGTCGTCAACCTCGGCGGCTTCGCAAACGCAACCATCCTTGCCGCCGACCAAGGCGCGCCCCCGGCACGCCAGGTCGCCGCCATCCACGGCGCCGACCTCTGCGCATGCAACCAGCTGCTCGACCGCGCCGCGCGCGCCGCCATCGGGCGCGACTTCGACGCCGACGGGGCCGTCGCGGCCTCCGGGCAGCGCCACGAACGCGCCTTTGCCGAGCTCTCCGCACTGCTCGCGCCGCAGCCGGGCGCCCGCAGCCTGGGGACGGGCGACGAGGCGTTCGCATGGATCGACCGCCACCTCGGTGCGCTGGCCCCTGCCGACCTCCTCGCCACGGCCGCCGACGCCATCGGCTCGGCCATCGGCCGGGCGCTCGCCGCGCGTGGCGTGTCGGATGCGGTGCTCGCGGGCGGCGGCGCCCGGCACGCGCGGCTCGCGCGGGCCATCGCGCACGCAGCCGGGGTCGCCGTCCAGCCCTCCGACCGGCTGGGCATTCCCGTGGCCGCCCGTGAGGCGCTCGGATGGGCGGTCCTGGGAGCCCTCGCGCAGGACGGCACCGATGTTTCCCTGCCACAGGTGACCCACCGCCCGGCCATGACCCCCGATTCCGCGCTCCCACGGCCGATTCCGGGCACGTGGCTGCGAATCCGCACTGCGGATGAATGCGGATTGAACAGATACTGAACGCGCATCCGGCACACTCCTGCCCGAGAACTCGTCCCTCTGGCACACGGAAGTCCAATGTCGAAGCCCCAAGTCCTGATCGTCGAAGATGAGCCGGACATCGCTGACCTCATCCGCTTCCACTGCGAGCGCGAGGGCATGGGCACCGAGGTCGCTGGGGCGGGCAAGCTCGCCGTGGACCTCGTCAAGAAGAACGCGCCCGACGTCATCGTCCTCGACCTCATGCTCCCGGACGTGGGTGGCCTCGAGGTGTGCCGGCGCCTGAAGCAGTGGCCCGAGACCCGGGAGATCCCGGTGGTGATGGTCACCGCCAAGGGCGAGGAGTCGGACGTGGTGACCGGCCTGGAGATGGGCGCCGACGACTACGTGGTCAAGCCCTTCAGCCCGCGCGTCCTGATGGCGCGCGTGCGCGCCGTGCTGCGCCGCCGCGCCGAGCTCCAGCAGATCCCGGTCGACAACCGCATGGAGCGGATCGACGGCCGCCTGGTGATCGACCCCGACCGCCACGTCATCACCATCGACGGCCAGCAGGCCGAGCTCACCGTCACGGAGTTCGGCATCCTCAACCACCTCGCGCAGCGCCCCGGCTTCGTGCGCACGCGCGACCAGATCATCGCCGCCGTGCACGGCCGCAACGTGGTGCTTTCGAGCCGCACCATCGACGTCCACGTGACCGCCCTGCGCAAGAAGCTCGGCGGCCTCTCCGGCTGCGTCGAGACGGTGCGCGGCATCGGCTACCGCTTCTGCGAGACGCCGGTGGCGGTCGGGTAGCGTGGCGCCGATGGAGACGGGCCCGGAAGCCTCCTCGTACCTCGTGCCGTTCCTCCTTGCCGCAGCGGTGGCCGCGGCGGCGCTTTCGGCGGTGGCATGGCTCCTCGCCCGGCGCGCCACGGAGCTCCGCCGCATCCGCGCGGCGCTGGGAACGCTCGGCGGCGACCACGCCGACCCCGTGCGCGGCGCGCGCAAGGCGGCGGACGAGGCGGCCCGGCTCGATACCGCGCTCTCCGAGCTCCGCGCCATCCTCGAGCATGCGCCCGCGGGGATCATCGCCATCGACGGGCTTGACCGCATCATCACCATCAACCCCGCCGCGGCCAGGCTCCTCGGCACCGAGGGCCGGCCGGCGGAAGGACGCCTCCTCGGCGAGATCGCCCGAAGCCCCGAACTCGCATCGCTGATCGCCCAGGCGCGCGCCGCCGCCCGCAGCGCGGAATCGGAGCTCGAGCTCTCCTCCGAGGCCGGCATGCACCGCGCCGGCTGCACGGTGGTGCCGCTCTCGGATGCCGTCGGCTCGGCGCAGCTGCTCCTCGTGCTCGAGGACCGGACGGAACTCCGCCGGCTCGAGGCCCTGCGCACGGAGTTCGTCGCCAACGTCAGCCACGAGCTGCGCACGCCCATCACCAGCATCCGCGGCTACGCCGAGACGCTCGTCGAGAGCTTCGAGCTCCAGCCCGAGGCGGCCCGCTTCGCGCGCACCATCCTGCGCAGCTCCGCGCGCCTCGGCGCCATCATCGACGATCTGCTCCTCCTCTCCGGGCTGGAGGAACCCTCCGCGCGCGAGAGCATCACCACCTCGCCGGTGCGACTCGCGGGCGTGGTGGCCGAGGCCGTCGAGCAGGCCACCGCAGGCGCGCGCGACAAGCGCATCACCATCGAGCCGCACATCGACCCGCGCCTCTGGGTCAACGGCAACGCGGGGCTGCTCGCGCACGCGGTCGGCAACCTCGTGTCGAACGCGGTGAAGTACGGCCCGTCCGACTCGGTCGTGCGCGTCGACGCCGCTGCCGAGGGCGACGCCGCCGTGATCGCGGTGACCGACCGAGGCCCCGGCATCCCCGAGGTGCACCGCGCGCGCCTCTTCGAGCGCTTCTACCGTGTCGACCGCGCCCGCAGCCGGGAATCCGGCGGCACGGGCCTGGGGCTGGCCATCGTCAAGCACGTGGCGCAGGTCCACGGCGGGTCGGTGAGCGTGGAGAGCCGCACCGATTCCCGGCACGGAAGCACGTTCCGCATCCGCCTGCCGCTTGTGGTGGAATCCACGGCCCGGAACCTCCCCCTGCCGGAGGCCGCACCGAACGACCGCGGCGAGTCGCGCCGCACCGCCTGAGCCACGCCGTGAGCACCCCATGAAGATGCAAGCCCTCCTCGTCTCCGCCGGCGCCCTCCTCGCGCTGGCGCTCGCGCCCGCCCAGGACACCAAGGCGCTGAAGGGCACCGTCAAGCTCGACGGATCCTCCACCGTGTTCCCCATCGCCGAGGCCGTGGCCGAGGAGTTCTCCAAGGCCGCCCCCGGCGTCGACGTCACCGTCGGCATGTCCGGGACGGGCGGCGGCTTCAAGCGCTTCGGCGCCGGCGAGATCGACATGTCCAGCGCGTCGCGCGCCATCAAGAAGAGCGAGGCGGATGCGTGCAAGGCGAAGCAGATCGAGTTCATCGAGCTGCCCGTGGCCTTCGACGGCCTGACGATCGTCGTCAACACCGGCAACACCTGGGCCAAGGAACTCACCGTCGAGCAGCTGAAGGCGATCTTCACCGCCGGCACCGCGGCCAAGACGTGGAAGGACGTCGATCCGTCGTGGCCTGCCGACGCGATCAAGGTCTTCTCGCCGGGCACCGACAGCGGCACGTTCGACTACTTCAAGGAAGTGGTGGCCGGCAAGGAAGGGAAGATCCGCGCCGACATGTCGGTGAGCGAGGACGACAACGTGCTCGTGCGCGGGGTGGAGGGCGACCGCAACGCGATCGGCTTCTTCGGCTACGCGTACTACGCGGAGAACAAGTCGCGCCTGCGCGCGGTGCCGGTGGTCAACCCCGCCACCAGGAAGGCGGTCGGCCCCACGCCGGAGAGCATCGAGGACGGCAGCTACGCGCCGTTCAGCCGCCCGCTCTTCATCTACGTCAACCGGGCCTCGCTCGACAAGCCCGCGGCGGCGGCGTTCGCCAAGTACGCGCTCGACCACGCGTCCGAACTGGTCGGCGAGGTCGGCTACGTGAGGCTGCCCGCCGCCATCATCGACCGCGCCAAGGCAAACCTCGCCGCCCGGCGCACCGGTTCGCAGTTCCTCGATGCCGACGGCAAGGACCGCCACGGTCCGCTCGCCGAGATCTACAAGTGACCTGAGCCCGGTGGCGGCCCGGTAGAATCCGGGCCCCGACGGGCCCCTGCCATGCAGACCGCCGCCGCCGTCTCCGCCGCCGCCCAGTCCGCCGCCGCCGCGAGCCGGCGCGGGAAGGAGCGTTCGCGCCGCGGGATCGTGGCGACCGAGCGCCTCGTCAAGGGATCGCTCTTCGCGTGCGCGATGCTCTCCGTGGCATCGACCTTCACGATCCTCGCGATCCTGCTGTGGCAGTCCGGGCAGTTCCTGGCCATGCCGGGGGTCTCGCTGTGGGACTTCCTCACCGGCTCGGAGTGGACCCCGCTCCTCGGCGCCGAGAAGAAGTTCGGCATCTGGCCGCTGGTGGCGGGCACCCTGCTCATCACGGCCATCGCCGCGGCGTTCGCGCTGCCGACGGGGCTGGCCGTCGCGGTCTACCTGAGCGAGTACGCGCCGCGGAAGGTCCGGTCGGTGCTGAAGCCGGTGCTCGAGGTGCTGGCGGGCATTCCCACCGTGGTCTACGGCTACTTCGCCGTCACCGTGATCACGCCGTTCCTCCACGACCGCCTCAGCGAGTCGTTCGGCACCTACAACGCCCTGAGCGCGGGCCTTGCCGTGGGCATCATGATCCTGCCCGTGGTGATCAGCCTCTCCGAGGACGCGCTCCGCGCCGTCCCGCGGAGCCTGCGCGACGCGGCCTACGCCATGGGCAGCACGCGCTTCGACGCCAGCGTCAAGGTGGTCGTGCCCGCGGCGCTGAGCGGCATCGTCGCCAGCTGGCTGCTTGCCATCACGCGCGCCATCGGCGAGACCATGATCGTGGCACTCGCGGCCGGCATCCGGCCGCAGATGACGCTCAACCCGGCCGACGAGGTGCAGACCATGACCGGCTACATGGCGCAGATCTTCTCGGGCGATGCGCCGGCTCCGAGCGTGGAGTACAAGTCGAGCTACGCGGTGGCGGCGGTCCTCTTCGCCATCACGCTGGGGCTGACGCTGCTCGGGAACCTCGTCCTGAAGCGCTTCCGCGAGGAGTACGACTGATGTCGCCCGCGGCCGCGCAGGTCCGATCCCCCGCCG
>Ga0192647_102147_pt1 | contig 12442 bp, 15 predicted proteins | sample LauGreFa1BDMLBSN_2_FD_133046 | JGI IMG/M metagenome (GOLD analysis project Ga0192647, IMG submission 133046) | Freshwater lake microbial communities from Lake Michigan, USA - Fa13.BD.MLB.SN - reassembly | ecosystem: Environmental > Aquatic > Freshwater > Lake | place: Lake Michigan, USA...
GGGCGGCCTCGACCGGCCCGGCATCGGCGCCGGCACCGGCGCATCCAGACACCAGCCGCTGCAGCGTCTCGGTGCCAGGCATCTCCCGCAGCGCCGCGCCATCGTCGACCGATCGAAGCGCCCGCGACATGCGGCTCGCCACAGACTTGTCGAGTTCGAACCGCTCCCGCAGATCGCTCATGCGCGGGCGATCGAGGCCGACCGACGCGAACAGCGCCCCGAAGGCCTGGCGCAGGCCACTGGTCGCCGCGAGGACGCTCTCGACCGCGGGGGATCGCACTGGCCGGACTATATCCAACCGCCCGGGCGGATCCCGTGCGCCATCCCGCTCGGCTGCGGTCAGGGAAGCCGTCGCCGGCGCCGACCGAGTGCGCCTGCCAGACCGAGGAGGGCCGCTGCTCCGGGTGCGGGAACGGGGTTGAAGTCGTACTCGATCACGAACGAGTAATTGCCTCCGGCAGAAGTGCCTCCGTTGACGCCGATGTCATCCCAGTACCGCGACTGCGCGATGAACTGCGCACCGGCCTCGCCTGAACCCATCGACCAGTTGAAGTTGCTCCAGCTCCAGGCCTCGCCGGAGACCCAGCTCCACACGTTGCTCGAGTTGCGGTACGCACCGAACACCGGGCCGTCGTAGCCAGGCCACGGGCCGGTCTGCGCCCAGTAGGAGGGAGTACCGCCGATGTTGAAGGTGTTCCACAGCCAGTCGTTCTCCGCCTGGCTCGTGAGCGAAGCGAGGTAACCCCCCATGCTCTCCGCCTGCGCCTTCGACGCCACCCACGACTGGAGCGGCGTCACGATGATGTCGTAGTAGTGGCCGTTGCCACCATCCTCAACCCTCCACTGCTGCAGCGCCCCGAACGCGGGGGCAACGACGAAGGAAGAAACGACAAGGACCGTGCGAGTGACGTCGAACTTCATGAGCACTCCGGAATTGCCGGTTGGGATTCACCGCCTGGAACCGGGGCACGCCGCCCCGATCACGCGCAACCGACTTCACAGGCAAGAACGTAACCTTCCAGCCACGTCCATCAGGATGATTGCGGCAATCTGGGATTCGATGGCATTCTGCGCCCAACGGAGACGGCAGCATCTCCGAACGGTCCAAACCGAGTCGACGGGTCACCTCTTCCCCTTGCGCTCCTGCCGGATGGCGATCGGCACGAAGCCGACCTCCATGCCCTTGGGCGGCGTGACGATCAGCGCCGGGTCGAGCGACGCCAGCGTGCCGGTGGTCGGACGCGCGATGTAGTCGCGGTCCCGGGTCCACGCGCGGTGCACCAGCTCGACACGGCGCTGCGCCTCGGCACGCTCGGCGTCGGTGAGCCCGGCGTTGAGCATGGCAGGCTGGTCGGCAAACCGGTACCAGCAGTAGGTGACGGTGCTCCCGTCGCCGAGCGTCGTCTCGAACGGACCGGCCGAGGGCCCGGGCGTCCGGAACGAGCTGCCGGGCGCGTCGGGCGTGACGTAGGCGCCCTGCCCTCGCTCGCGCGGCGTGTCGAAGCGCAGCGCGGCAAGCCCTGTCTCGGGCGGCACCGCCGACGCATCCACCGCCTGCCACGTCGGCGCCTTGCCGTCGCGCGGCGTGAGCCGGAAGTACTCCGGAAGCCGCGCGCGCGCGCCGTCGACGGACTCGCGCTTCACGGCCGGTCCCCACGAGTAGCCGAACGAATGCTCGTCATGCACCGCAGGCGTCGAGAAGCTCTTCCAGTCGATCTCGCGACGCGCGTCCTTCTCGGTGCCCTCGCCGAAGATCCGCCAGGTCGACCCGCCGCCCCGCCCGAAGCGCTGCACATGCGATGCCGCCGGGTCGAGCGCACCGCTCGCGGCCGGCCCGCCCGCGAACCACGCACGCACCGCGTCCGTGAGCGCGGCCGGCGCGTACGAGGTGAGTCGGTGCAGCACGACCGTCCGCCCTTCCTTGTCCACGGGAAACGAGGTCGGCGCGATGCGCGCATACACCGCGCCGTCGGCGGCCTTCGCACCGATCGACGCCGGGATCCACTGCGTCTCCATCTGGAACGCCTTGTTCGGGTCGCCCGGCCGCGTGTCGAGCAGCTTGCCCGCAAGCTCGGGGCGCGCCAGCTTGGTCTCGGCCCAGAAGTGCGGCGTGAAGAACGCCACCGGCCCGCGGAAGTTCTCGGTGCTCAGGAAAAGCGTCCAGCACTGGCCGCCCGTCTCGAGCGGCGTCCCGTCGGTCGACCGCTTCGCGTCGATGAACGGGAGCGGCACGTAGCCGTAGCCGAACAGCTCGCCGCACGTGCCCTGCGCGAGGTTCAGGCCGTCGGGCGGCCATACCACCCACGGCGAGAGCTGCGCGACCGCGTACTTGCCAAGGGGCTTGTCCCAGTCGCGGCCCTTGCCCGCGCCAGGCCCATTGGCCCAGGCGACGAAGTCGGGCGCGACGCCGCCCATGATGAACTTCGGCGTCGCGGTTGCGAAGCGCGTGTCGCGCCACCATCCAAGGCCGCCCTCGATGTCGGAGTACATGTCCTTCGGCTTGTCGGCCGGGTCGTGCTTGCCGTCCGCGCCGCGCGCGTACTGCGCGAACATCCACGTGCCGAAGAGCCCCGACTGGAACCTCGACCCTGGGTAGCGCTCGACCAGCGGCCACGCCGCCGCATACAGCGAGAACCCTCCGTTGAACTCCTCCGGCACCCGCTCGACCGGCACGAGCATGTAGCCCGACAGCTCGCCTTTCTCCGGTGCCGCGCCGGGCGCAGGCGGGAGCGTCGGCACGAACGCAGGCGCGCCGGGCATCGCCAGCGCGCGCATTGCCTTGCCGAGCGCGTCACCCACCAGGAAGTACGTCTCGGCATTGCCGAACTCGTGGTGTCCGTGGCCCGGGTTCGGCGACTCACCGGGCTCGCGCACGAACGCGGCCGTCGGCACGAACGTCACGCGCAGCGTGCCGTCGGGCCCGCGCAGCTCCTCGCGCTTCGAGGCCGCGGCCTGCGCGCGCCGCAGGTCGCCCCATGCGTCCGGCGCAACCACCCACGGTCCCGTGATCTCGCCGACCACGACGGGGAGGTTCGCTGCACCGAGGTCACGGCGCAGGTCGCGGACCAGGTTCACCAGGTTCTGCTCGTACTGGGGAACGGCCACCTTCGGTTCGCACCCGTCGTTCCAGCCGTGGTACCAGACGAAGCCCGCAAGCTCCATCCGCCGGCCGCGCAGCGCGGGGATCTCGTCGCCCGCCTTCGCGAGCGCCTCGCACACGTCGCGGACCATGCGCTCGTAGTAGGGTCCCGCCTGGCCGCCCGAGGACGGCGGGCGGAAGTCCTTGAACAGGCTCTTGCCGCCCCACGCGGTCTTCACGAGCAGCACGGGACCATCGATTGCATCACCCATCACCTGGCCGAACTGCAGCTCGGGCCCGAAGTGGCTCGCGTCGAGGTAGGGCGTGAACCCGAGCGCCAGCGCCCCCACCTTCGCCGGCTTGCCCTCGGGCGTGTACCGCACGAACACGTCATCGCGGACCTTCCATGTTCCGTCGGCATTGCGCAGGTGCGCCACCATCGGCGCGGTCCGCGGCTCCCTCGCAGCCCACTCGAGCGTGCCGCGGCCGTCCGCATGGTCACCGCCTGCGGGCGCGACGACGCCGTGGCCCTCCATGTTCGACTGCCCCGCGAGGATGAACACCTTGCATGGCGGTGCCGACGGGGGCTGCGCGCGCGCATCTGCCGCGGCAACCACCGCAACAAGCAGGGAGAAGGCGCGGACGACGGCAAGTGGGGGCTTTGGCATCGGTTCCACGGAGGGTATCGGCCGCCGCCCGAAGGCCCTCCTACACTCCCGCCCATGGACCCGATCGACATCGCCATCGCCTCGTACGAATCCGGACCCGGAAAGCTGCGCGCTGCCTGCTCGGGCGTCTCGGCGGAGTTGCTCAACCGCCGCGTCGGGCCCGGCGAGTGGAGCATCATGGAGAACGCCGTGCATCTCCTCGACAGCGACCTCGCCGCGACGCACCGCATGCGCAGGATCATGGCCGAGGACTGCCCGCTGCTCGTCGCCTACGACGAGAACCTCTTCATCGCCCGGCTGCCGAGCGACCGCGCCGACCTTGCCGAGGTGCTCGACCTCTTCGAGGCCAACCGGCGCTTCACGGTGCGATGGCTGCGGACGCTGCCGAACGAGGCGTTCGAGCGGGTCGGGGTGCACACCCAGCGAGGCAAGGTGTCCCTGCTGCAGATCGTCCAGGTCTACGCGCACCACGTCGACCACCACCTCGACTTCGTCGCCCGCAAGCTGACCAACCTCCGCGCATGAAGAGCAAGGCCACCACGGTCAGGGACTACCTCGCCTCCCTCCCCGAGGACCGGCGCAAGGGCATCGAGGCGGTGCGGAAGGTCATCCGCGCCAACCTCGACAAGCAGTACGAGGAAGGAATGCTCTACGGCATGATCGGCTACGCCGTGCCGCACCGCGTGTGGCCGTCGGGATACCACTGCGACCCGAGCAAGCCGCTGATGATGGCAGCGCTGGCAAGCCAGAGGAACTGCCTGACCGTCTACCTGATGAGCGTCTACGGCGACAAGGCCGAGCGCGCGTGGTTCCAGAAGGCCTGGGCCAAGTCCGGCAAGAAGCTCGACATGGGCGGAGCGTGCGTTCGCTTCAGGACCGCTGGCGAAGCAGCACTCGACGTCATCGGCGAGGCGATCCGCCGAACCCCCGCGAAGGCGTACGTCGAGAGCTACGTGCGGACGCTCGCGAGCACCGGCCGCGGCCCGGACGGGAAGAAGCTGAAGGCCACGGCGGCCGGCAAGAAGGAGGCGGCGAAGTCGCCGGCGAAGTCGACCGCTCGACCGGCCGCGGGGAAGAAGGCGAAGCGCGCGCCCGGGAAGACAGCCCGGAAGTCGTAGCGCTCGCCGGCGCGCCGTGGTCAGCCCCACGCCCCGAGCAGCAGTCCGAGATCAAAGCCGTCCACGGTCCCGTTGCCGTTGAGGTCGCCCTGGCACGCGCCGGCCTGGCACGGGCCCCACGCCCCGAGCAGCAGTCCCAGGTCGAAACCGTTCACCGCGCCGTCGCAGTTGAGGTCGGCCGCCACGCACGGCGGTGCCGTCCAGTACCGCCGCACCTCGCCCGTGCCGGCGAGCACCAGGCTCCCGTCGGATGCGAGGGACGGACCGCCTTGGCTCATCCCCGTGAGCACGATGCGCCAATTCTCGCTGAGCGTCGGACTGAACGAACGAAGGTCCGCCGGGGATCCGCCCGCGCCGTTGGAGTTGTTGTGGAAGATCCGGCCGAGGGAGTCCACCGCCACCATTGACGACGTGAAGCCGCTGGCACTGAGCACGGACGAGGCCGACTCGGCCCGCAGTGCGCCCGTCAGTTGGTCGCGAACCTGCAGCCTGCCTTCCCGCGACAGCATCGTGACGCCGCCATCGGGCGTGACGGCATGGCGCGCGCCCGGCTCGGTGTAGGACGGCGCGGTCCAGAGAAGCTGGAAGCCGGCGCCAGTGTCACGGAACGCGTAGAAGAGGTCGATCGCCGGGCCTTCGTTGCTGGAGCGGAGGTAGAAGACGATGCCGCCCGGGGCGCAGAACGGGCTGTTCTGGTTGAGGAAGCCGGGCATCACCTGGCTGCTGTAGAGGCGCTGGCCGGAGGCGGCGCTGAAGCGCGAGATGCGCTGGCCGCCTGGCCCGACCTCGTCGACGTAGATCGCATCGCCGTCGCGCGCCGGGCCGCAGTTGCCGCTGACGCTGCAGGATCGTGCCGTCACCCACACCGTTGCACCGGTCTGTGCGTCGATGCGCCACATCTGGGTATGGCTCGTGAGGATCGGATCGCCGTCCTCCATGAACACGATGCCGTCGTACGCGCCCGTGCTCACCTCGTCCGCGGACACCCACTGCACCGCCCCGGTCTGCGCGCTCAGGCAGCGAATGCGCGCCGACGCGGAACTCCCGTTGCCGCCCCGGCCCACGTACACGCGCCCGCCGCTGGCTCCGTAGACCACCGTGCTCCAGTCACCTGCCTCGAACGGGCAATCGAAGGTCCAGAGCGTGGCGCCTGTCTGCAGGTCCATGCAGTGAACGCGGGAGTCCCCGGGCGGCGGGTTGTACGGGGCGGACGCGTAGGTCTGGCGCACCGTGAACACCCGTCCTCCGTCGATGACCGGAATCCACGAGATCAGGCACGGCATGTTCGCGCGCGACCACGAAAGCGAGGCAGCGGACGGGCCGACCGCCGCGGCAAGCCCGTTCGCCTGCGCATTGCCCCCGAGATGCGGCCAGTCGGCGACCGTGGCCGAGGATGCGGCGAGGGGAAGCAGGGCTGCGACGAGGCGTAGGGCAGCGAATGTCATGGTGTTCGGCGGAAGGACCCTGAGCGATGGCCCGCGGACGGGCGGAGCCGACCACGATGTGTATCCCAAGGATGCGCAGCGTCAAGGAGCGATCGCCCGCAAAGGCCGGGAATCGCCGAGGCCCTCGGAAACCGTGCCGCGACGGGCCTCCGTGTACGTTGACCCAACGACCATGACACCCATCCCCCCGCAGAAGCAGATGACCGGCATGCTCGGCCACCCGGTCGCCGAGAACCCGATCGACCGGATGTTCGACGCGGTCTACGCGCACCATGGCCTCCACTGGCAGTTCTGGAAGAACGACATCGCCACCGAGGCCGACCTGGCGCTCGCCGTCAGGGCGCTGCGGCCGCTCGGCTACCGCGGGATGTGCATCACGGTGCCGTGGAAGGTGGCGGTGATGCCGCTCCTCGACGAGCTCGACGACGACGTGCGCGCCATCGGCGCCGCCAACTACATGACCATCCGCGACGGCAGGCTCATCGGCCACAACAACGACGGCAAGGGCGTGGTGAAGGCCATCGCCAAGGTGGCGCCGCTCGCGGGCCAGCGCGTGGTAATGCTCGGTGCCGGCGGCGCAGGGCGCGCGATGGCGGTGGAGCTTGCGTGGGCAGGCGCCGCGCACCTGACGCTCGTCACCCGCCGCGAGGAACAGGGCCGCGAGGTCGCCGCGCGCGTGCGCGAGGCCAGCGGCGTGCCGTGCGAGTGGCAGCGCTGGGCGTCGCCCGTGCGCCTTCCGCCCGGCACCACGATGCTCATGAACGCCACGCACCTGGGCTGCGCGCCAGGGCTCGAGCCGGTGCCCGTCGATTGGCCGACCATCCCCCCGGGCTGCCTGGCGGTCGACGTCATCACCAACCCGCGCATCACGCCCTTCCTGCGCGCGGCGCGCGAGCGCGGCTGCCCGGTGGTCGACGGCGTGGAGATGCTGGTGCAGCTTGCCATGCAGATCTTCGAGGAGTGGACGGGGGTCCGCCCGGAGGAAGCCGTCTTCCAGCGAGCGGTGGCGGCGGCGCTGGGCGAGGGCTGACGAGGCGACCGGGGCGCCCGCGTCGCGCTCATCGCCCCGGCGCCGGGCTCGGGCGGTCACTGTGGTCAGTGCACCCGCTCGAAGCGTGCTCCGTCGAAGCGGAACACCCCGGTCCCGCCGAGCCAGAGCACCCCGTCGCGGTCGCAGTGGATTGCCATGACGCTCGCACTCGTCAGTCCGTCGCTCGCCGAGAACTGCCGCAAGCCGCGCCCGTCGTACCGCCACGCGCCGCCGGCGATGGTGCCGATCCAGATGTTGCCGTCGCGGTCTTCGCCGATCGAGAAGACTCGCTGCAGCGATCGGTCGCGGTTCACGTCCGCCGAGGACGTCAGCGGCGCGCCCATGCGCAGCAGCGCCTCGCCGGTCCCGGCGAGCGGGGCGAGGCCGAAGGTCGCGTCGCCGTCGACCACCACCACGCCGACGCCGTTGTTGCCGATCCACAGGCGACCGCGGCTGTCCTCGAACACGCAGCGGACGTGCGGCATGCCCTCGCCCTCGCGCAGGCCCATCCGTGCGCCGTCGATGGTGGTGAACGACGCGCCGTCGAAGCCGAAGACGGCGTTGTAGGTCGCGATCCAGATCCTGCCGCCCTTCCCCTTGGCGAAGCCCGTCACGGAGTAGCCGTCGTCCGAGCGCAGGGGCTCCGGAAGCGGCAGCGCGAGGTACGTGAGCCGGCCGCCGTGCATTCGATAGACGCCAGCTTCGCGCTCCCGCTCGTCGAAGCCGGTCGATCCGTTTGACTTGAACCACAGGTCGTCCGGCGCGAGCGCCCACGTCGAAAGCAGAGAGTGCTCGCGATCGACGGGCGTGGTGACCCGCTCACCGTCGAAGCGGCTCACGCCGACCCCGTTGTCGAACCAGATCGAGCCGTCCGGCGCCTCTTGAATTGCGCGCACCTGGTCGTCGCTCAGGCCGTCAGCACGGGTGAAGTGCCGAACGCCATCGCGACCCACGCGGCAAACGCCCTCGAAGTGGCTGCCGAACCAGTAGTCGCCAGAGCGGTCCTGCAGGATCGCGCGCACGCCGCCGTTCACGGCGCCGTCCTGCCGAGGTGCGTAGGAGAACGGAAGGAGCTGGGCGGCGGCGGGATCCGGCGCGGGCTTCTGGCCGGTCGCGCAGCCGACCAAGGTGAACGCCACGAGCGGCGTCAGGAACCGACGAAGGACCGCGCCACACGGCATCATGAACGAACACTCTACGCGGCGAGGCATCGCTCGGCCTCAGGCGCCGAGGGAGAGAGGCATGACATGCCGAGGCAATCACCGAGTCGCGGGTTACGCTATGGCCGCCGGGCCCGTGTACAACGAAGACTCCGGCGAACTCCATGGACACCCTCTTCCTCCTCACTCCCGGCTTCACCGACAGCGCCCGCGACGGCGAGGGCAGGAAGTACTACTGCCCCGACTGCGCGTTCCTCGAGGGCGTGCTTGCCTGCTGCCCGGAGCTGCGAGCGATGGCTCGATGCGCGCCACCGCCCCGCCCAGCTCGGTCAGGTTGTGCGTCTTGCGGAACGCCTGCTCGCGGTGGACCAGAAGGGCCTTCATCGCCTTCTCGGTGCACTGCTGCGCATGGAGCGCCACGTCGTTCACGAGCGGCGGAACCGCGGTGAGGTCGTGACGGCCCGCGCGCAAGTCCTCGGACGCGCGCAGCAGCCAGCCGCGCACCTCCAAGGTGCGCACGTCGGGCGCGTCAGCCGCCATAGAGCAGCTTCCCCTCGCGACGGATCGTCCAGGGCAACGAGGAGACCACTCCACGACGGGCGGCGAACTCACTCTCGCGGAACACCACGACGTCGGCTCCGCGCTCGAGGCCCCAGAGCGCTTCGGCAGCCATGCGAGGCGTTGACTGGCGCTCCGGCGCATCGTCCCGCACGATCACCGCGAGATCGATGTCGCTGTCGCTTCCCGCGTCACCCCGCGCCTCGGAACCGAAGAGATACACCTGCACCGGACGGTAGGCATCCACGATGCGCCGAAGGATCTCGGGGAGGATGGCCGCGTTGCCGGAAGTCACGTCCGATGATCATAGATGCCGCTGCGCGGCGATTCGCTCTTGACATATTCACGCCACGACCGCATCATCGACTACGGCTGAACGAGGTCACCATGCCCAGCACCCATGCAAACCGTCACCGCCCCGTCCACCCCGGCGAGATCCTGCACGAGGAGTTCCTCGTTCCGCTCGGGATCTCCATGTACCGCCTTGCCAAGGACACGGGCATGCCTGCCGACCGGGTCGGACGCCTCGTGCATGGCACCCGCGCGTTCAGCGCGGACACCGCGCTGCGCCTGGCGGCCTACTTCAAGACGACCGCGGAGTTCTGGATGAACCTGCAGGCCCGCTACGACCTCGAGGTGGCCCGCGACTCGCGGGGCACCAAGACCATCGCCAAGATCAGGCCGTACAAGGCGGCGTGACATGCCACAGATCGAGTCGAACCTCGAGCTGACCTGCTGGCGCGATGAGTTGAATCGCGCCTTTGCCGTCACCGGCGAAGGATGGGACGACATCGAGGCCATGACCCTCGATGATGCAGCGCTTGACCGGCGCTTCGACGCAGGCTGGGGCACCACGGATGGCGATCCATTCACCGTCTGGACGAGCCGGTTTGTCTATTTCCCGTGGCGTTACGACGGGTCGCAGTCCGTGGCGTGGGTGTCGCGAAACCCCGATCGCAGCGCGACGAAGCCGATCGGTGGCGGATGAGGGCTCTTCCGAGCTTCTTCAGCGGTCATGCGGGGCACCTCGGTGGCTGGGCATTCGACTGATCGCAACGCGCCTGGATGCTCGGGCTTCAAGCAGCCGACGCATGGAACTGCACGCCGACCGCATGCGCCACGCGCAGGATCGTGTCGAGGCTGGGGTTGCCATCCTCGCTGAGCGCCTTGTACAGGCTTTCCCGGCTGAGGCCCGACTGCTTCGCGACCTTGCTCATGCCGACGACACGGGCGATGTCGCCAAGTGCGCGCGAGATGCCGTCGACGTCGCCCGCGCGCTCAGCCCGCCGTACGCGCCCGCCTGCAGCATCCACAGGATGCGCCGGATCAGGTACTCGCGGTTGCGGCTGCGAGCCTCGTCGCCGCCGATCTCCTGGTACCGCCGCCGCAGCTCACCTGCGGTCATCGCCCCGAGCTTCCTGCGCTCGGCCTCCACGTCGAATCGAACTCCGGTCGCGGTCATCGTGCCTCCTCTGGCCGCGGGCTCTCCGCGACCGGCACAGTGACGCTCGACTCGGCCACGAGATCAAGGGATGTCGCGGCGGATTCCGCGACGATTCGCCCGTGGCGCATGTCGTCCAGGCGGTGGATGCCGCGTGCGAGGATGTCGCCGACGGCGCGCATGCGCCGCGGGTCGGTGGCGTGGTCGTGGTGGTGGGTCATGAAGGGGCGGAGGGCGCTGTGCCTCTACCCTTGTATTTCCGCGGTCCGGAGGGGAGTCTTCCGAAACGGGGGAGAATGTTTGGCGGAAATGCAAGGCACCTTGACCGCCGACCGATGCGGACCTATCCTTGCACCGTGGCGCAAGTATGCACAAAACGATCGCGCTCGCCGAAGGCCGCCGCACGATGCTGCGCTCCGATCGATGGGCTTCTCAGCCCCGAGCTCTTTAAGTCGCTTGGCGATCCGACCCGGGTGAAGCTCCTGGGTTGCATCGTCAAGTGCGGGCGGGCATGCAGCGTCGGGGAGATCGCGGAGTGCTGTTCGGTGGACCTCTCGGTGGTCTCGCGGCACCTGCGCCAGCTCGAGCGCGCCGGAATCCTCGAGTCGTCCAAGGACGGGCGGACGGTGTCCTACTCCGTGCGGCATCGGCAGCTCTGCGGGAACCTGCGCGCGCTTGCTGACGAGATCGAGGGGTACTGCCGTCCCGAAAGGGCTGGCGCATGCTCAGGAGCCTGCCGTGCCAAGTCCTGATCTGACGCCGCGGTTCCTGTTCCTCTGCACGGGCAATTCCTGCCGCAGCCAGATGGCGGAAGCCTGGGCCCGGGCGCTCAAGTCCGGCGAGCTCGAGGCGTTCTCCGCAGGCACCCACCCCCATGGTCTGAACCCGCTCGCCGTTCGCGCAATGCGCGAGGTCGGCGTGGACATCTCCGGACATCGTTCCAAGCGCCCGGACGAACTCGACGGCCCATTCGACGTGGTCGTCACGGTCTGCGACTCAGCCCATGAGGCATGCCCGATCTTCGCGGGAGCGCGAATCGTGCATGCAGGGTTCGAGGATCCCCCGCGGCTTGCACAGAACGCTCGCTCCGACGAGGAGGCGATGTCGCACTACCGGCGCGTCCGGGACGAGATCCGCGCCTTCGTCGAAACCCTTCCGGCCGCCTTGATGCCGTGCGAGCCGGGTCGTCAATGACTCAACAGGAGAACCCGATGAATCCATCGAAGAACGAGAACGAGTTCGCCTGCGGGCCCGGGTGCTGCGGCGGGTCCGATGCCCAGCCACCGACGCCGACCGCAGCCGCACGCGACGATGCCGTTCGCCAGCAGGTGCGCGACGGCTACACCAGCATCGCACGGGTCGGGTCGTGGTCCGCTGCGCAGTCGGCGGCCGCGGCGCCCGCGACCGGTTGCTGTGGCGGAGGTTCCTCGGCGGGCGGGGGCTGCTGCGGTCCCGCGACGTTCTCCCCCGAACAGCTCGCCGCCGCCATCGGCTACTCGCAGGGAGAACTCGCCTCGGCACCCGAAGGCGCCAACATGGGCCTGTCGTGCGGCAATCCGACGGCGATCGCCTCGCTCAAGCCCGGCGAGGTCGCGGTCGATCTCGGTTCAGGCGGCGGCTTCGACTGCTTCATCGCGGGACCGAAGGTCGGCGCGACCGGTCGGGTCATCGGCGTGGACATGACGCCGGAGATGGTCACGAAGGCACGCAGGAACATCGCGTCGTACGCGGCCCAGACCGGCCTGGCCAACGTCGAGTTCCGCCTCGGGGAAATCGAGAACCTGCCCCTTGCCGATGCAAGCGCGGACGTGGTGATCTCCAACTGCGTGCTCAACCTGTCGCCTGACAAGCCGCGGGTGTGGCAGGAGGTGGCGCGGGTGCTCAAACCGGGCGGGCGCGTCGCCGTTTCGGACCTGGCGCTGCTCCAGCCGCTGCCGGAGCCT
>Ga0192647_102151_pt1 | contig 12433 bp, 10 predicted proteins | sample LauGreFa1BDMLBSN_2_FD_133046 | JGI IMG/M metagenome (GOLD analysis project Ga0192647, IMG submission 133046) | Freshwater lake microbial communities from Lake Michigan, USA - Fa13.BD.MLB.SN - reassembly | ecosystem: Environmental > Aquatic > Freshwater > Lake | place: Lake Michigan, USA...
GATTTTTGTTTCGCATGAGATATTCGAGCAATGCATATTCTTTGGTTGTTAATTCAATTTCTTTACCCCATCTGAAAGCAACATGAGCAACGGTGTCAAGCGTTAAATCCATGCATTGCATTTTAGTGGATTTTTCAGGACTTGATCTTCTCATGATGGAACGCAATCTCGCTGCCAATTCTTCGAAGTGAAAAGGTTTTGGCATATAATCATCCGCGCCAAGATCCAATCCTGCAACTCTGTCTTCTGTGTTTCCACGAGCAGTGAGCATGAGTACAGGTGTTACATTGCCTGCCGCGCGCATCGCGCTGAGAACTGCAAGACCATTTCTTTTGGGGAGCATCACATCAAGTACAATGGCATCATACTGATTATGCAAAGCCATCTCGAGTCCAGTTTGTCCATCAAATGCAGTTTCAACGATATAGCGCTCTTCCTCCAAACCCCTTTTGATGAAGAGGGCCATTTTCTTTTCATCTTCAATGACAAGAATTTTCATTGATTCAATCCTGAATGGTCAGATTAATAATCGAATGTCACAAAGTCGGCCAAATCTTCTGCCTTATGCAAATGCAATAACATACCTTCTTCTTTCAAATCATTTACGGCTTTCATGACGCGATCCAACTCGATGCGATGATGATATGAAAAACGCCATACATCTATTGGAGCCATGCTGATTTCAAGTACGAATAATTGTGCGACTGTGACACTTTCCTGCTTGACATATCGATCTTTGACAGCATCCAGATAAAATGATATCTCCTCGCCAATCAAATGATCAGCAACGAAATAATAATTCTCATGAGTCAATAAATCGCAAATGGGAAAACCTCTCACTGGATCAAGCATGAGTGGAAGAAATTCGAGTCCAACCGTATATCGATATTCATCATCATCATTGCCCCATAGATCGTTCCACACAATGGGATGATATTCTTTGAGCCATTCAAAAAATGCAATTTCTTTTTCAGGCAATCGCATGAGTTGCGTAGAACCAATATGTGCAATGATCTGCTTTGCATCATCTTTTGAAAGTGATGACAAGATCTCAGTATCGAAAGAGATTATACTGCGAAGATCTGAGTTTGCAACTTGTTCTTTTAGTGATTGGATGAGCGCTGAAAGATCCATTACATTGACCTCAAATTAGCTTGATATGTATTTTGAACTGCATCGATGATGGATGATATGGCGGTATTGATTTCTTCTTCAATCAATGTTCTTTCACGAGATTGAAATGTGAATCTGAGTCCGATGGATTTCTTTCCTTCACCGATTGAATTGCCTTCAAAAACATCGAATACATCAATATTCGTAAGTAATGAACCCGCCGCGGTTTTTGCAGTTTCTATAATGCTTTTAGCAGTATGTTCTTTGTCGAGTATGAATGCCAAATCACGCTCCATTGCCGGAAATACGCTAATTGGTGTGAAGATTTGTTTCGATTTTTTGAGTTGATAGAGTGCGGTCAAATCAAAGATGATTGCAAAAACAGGCATTGCACAATCAAAGGTCTTGCAATAAGCCGGGAGTAATTGTCCCGCACATGCAATGGTCTGTTTGGATGATGTGAATGCAATTGCATTCGGACTCATGACTGAAGCCGGAGCTATGTCATCCGGGATTTTTGTCGTGGTTGAATATTGATGCAAATCGCAGTATTGTAGAATTGCCTCGGCCATCCCTTTTGCATCATAAAAATCAATTGTTCTGTTTTTGTCCTTCCAATAATCTTCTGCAGTATTTCCTGTAAGGGTAATCAATAAATGTTCACGCTCACGAAATCCGGCGAGTGTAGAAATGGAATCTTTGATCGTTTGATCTTTGTGAAAGACTCTTCCAATGTCGAAGATTGAAAGATTCTTTTGTCCTGCATTCCAATTTCTTGAAATGATATCCAATGATGCAGGAATGAGAGATGGACGCATTGCCGAAAATTCTTCGCCGAGTGGATTCTTCAGAGTTACGACTTCTTTTGCGAATACCTCTGATTTTTTTGTATCCAAGAAAGAATATGTGACGATTTCTTGCATACCCATCGACATCAACTGTTGTCTAATGCGATTACGCAAATGTGGCTGTTGCAATTTGACATTGATATTGCTTTCACCGGGGAAATGCACATCTGTGTTTTGTGGAAGATTGTCATATCCAATGATGCGTGCAATTTCTTCAATGAGGTCTATTTCTTCATTGATATCAATGCGATGACTTGGAGCAGAGACCGTGATTGAATCATCATTGCTTGCAATTACACTGCAATCAATTGCTTCCATGCATGATATGATTGTCTTGGAGTCGAGTTCTTTTCCGAGCATTGCGACAGCTCTGTCAATGCGTAAGGTTATATGCTTTTCACCATGGACATTTGGATAGATGTCTTGCATGTCATCGGCAATTGTTCCGCCGGCCAATTCGATGATCATTTGTGCGGCTCGCAATGCGGCATGTGGTAGCATGTTGATGTCAACGCCACGCTCAAAACGATAGGCGGCATCACTTGAAATGCCAAGTTTTTTTGCGGTTCTGCGAATTGATGAAGGCTGGAAATATGCCGACTCGATGAATACGGAAGTGGTTGAATCCGAAATTTCGCTATTCTTTCCACCCATGACACCCGCAATGGCAATGGGTTGTTCAGCATCGCAAATCAATAGCATGCGATCATCAAGAATGCGTTCTTTGCCATCGAGTGTTTCGAATTGTTGATTCGCATTTGCAGTTTTTATGATGATGGAATTTCCTGTAATCAAATCTGCATCGAATGTATGGAGTGGTTGACCTGTTTCATACATCACATAATTGCTGATATCAACGACAATGTTCTTTGGTCGAAGTCCAATCGATTCAATTCTTCTTTTAAGCCATTCGGGCGATTCGCCATTTGTGATTCCACTGATTTTCAAGCCGATATATCGATGGCACAATTCTGAATCTTCAATGGAAATACCCGGATTGCTTGAATTCCCTCTATTCTCATATGCTTTTAATGCTTCTTCCTTGCCGGGAATGGTTGCTTTTTGAGATGAACCCGAGAGAATTGCAATCTCTCTGGCAAGTCCGATATGACTCAAGCAATCTGCTCGATTTGGAGTGATGCCGATTTCAAGCAAAACATCATTCATCCCAAGCATATCAGAAAGAGGTATGCCGATTGGAGTATTCTCAGGAAGTACCCAAATGCCTCCATCATCTTCACCGAGATTAAGTTCGAAGCGACTGCAAATCATTCCATTGGATTCAATTCCGCGAATCTTTCTTTTGCCGATTGCAAAACCACCATTTGGCACAATTGCGCCGGACTGAGCGATAATCACTGTTTGTCCTGCACCCACATTTGGTGCGCCACAGATGATGACACTTTCCGTAGAGCCATTTGTTACCGTGCACAATGACAAAGAATCAGCATTGGGATGGGCTTCTCTGTGCAAGACTTTCCCAGTCACAAAACCTGCATATACAGCCGCATCATCACGAATTGATTCGACTTCAATTCCAAGCATAGTTAGGCCATCGGCCAATGCTTGTATTGGCATTTCAAAAGGGTAACATTCTTTTAACCATTGAAGAGAAGCAATCATTTCAATCGGATTTATGTGGTGTAAACAGTGATTATTCGGGAAAAGCATGGTCCGAACATGCAAATATACTGCTCATTTGGCTTATGATGATAGTGTCTCTCCAATGAGTGCATCCAATGAATATGAATCAAAAAGGTGAAATCAGTTGAGGAAAACCCCTTAAAAATGAGGACTTTTTGATATTTTTGCAGTCTTGTCACCATTAATGCCACAAAACAAATTATGAGTAATGATGCTCTCATTGGCAAGATCAAAAAAGCGATACTTGTCCTGCAAATCAGCAATTTCCTTGCTGGTTTGGCCTTTTTTGCGGGTTATTTCATTCAAGGCGATATCTTGTTCATCATAGCCGGGATATGTCTCATGATAGCAGTTGTGGGGCTTCATGCATTGAGGAAGCGAATTTTCGCAAAATTGGAACTCTAATTCACAATCATCAGATCGGAATCTTTCATGAACATAGCGGTTATTTGCGGAGGTATTTCGCCCGAAAGAAATGTTTCGCTTGTCGGCGGTCTTGCGGCAACGAATGCCTTGGAATCACTTGGGCATACAGTTCGCATCATAGATCCTGCTTTTGGAGCCGATTGCATCCGCATGAAAGATCAAATAGAAATTGATCCCTCCGTATTGCCAAGCGAGGAAATTCTTGGATTGCCCAAAAAACGATTATTGGAATGTGTGATGTCATCAGCATTTGATGGCATTGATATCGCATTCATGCTCATTCATGGAACAAATGGTGAGGATGGAATCTTTCAAGCTCTGCTTGAAGCAAGAGGCATACGATATACAGGAAGCAAGGTATTGTCCAGTGCATTGTGCATGGACAAAGTTGCTTCAAAAATGATGATGTCGGCAACCAATATCATGACTCCACCATGGGCAATTGCAGTAAAAAGCAAAGGACATTTCAGTGATTCGGACATGCTGCATGAAATCATTGAAGATTTACCCGGTTCTTTGGTCATTAAGCCAAATAATCAAGGATCTACTGTTGGGATGTCGATATTACACAAGCCCAATATTGAATCTTTGCAGAAAGCTCTGGAAGAGGCGGGTCAATATGCCGATATGATTCTGATAGAATCATATATTGAGGGCAGGGAATTGACTGTAGCCGTTCTGGGTGATGAGGCATTACCCATCATTGAAATCGTTCCTGATGGTGGATTTTATGATTATAAGCATAAATACACCAAGGGTGAAACTCAGTATCATTGTCCGGCTGACTTAAGTGGTGATATCACTGAATTTGTTCAGAATCTTGCTATTTCTGCACATAAAGTGCTTGGTTGCACCGCTTATAGCCGAGTGGATTTCCGTCTCGATGAAGAGAATGTTCCATATTGTTTGGAAGTGAATACAATTCCCGGGTTCAGTGCAACAAGTTTGGTTCCGATGGCCGCAAGAGAGCATGGAATTGAATTCCCGGAACTTTGTGAACGCATCATTGAACTGTCCTGATGGCGAAAAGAATCACAAATAATGAGAATCAATCAAAGCCCGATTCGCCAAAGCTCAGCAAGGCAAAGAAGGTTTTCAATAGAATGACTCTCATGTTTGTATTGATAGTGGCGGCTGGTGGTACGGCGATTTACATCAACAATGTGATGCGTATCAATAAGATGTTGAATGAGATTCGATCATTGGAAAAGCAGCGTGATTCGCTTGTTTCAATGAATCAACATTTGAAGTCCAAGGTATTGGACATGCAATCGGCGTCAAGAATCACAGCATTGGCAAAGAATAAATTGGGCATGATTCCCAATCCAAAAGCACCAACAAGCGTAACACCTTGATTCATCCATTTTCCGAATAGATAAAACCATGAGTAAACAAACGGTCACATTGATAAAAGGCGATGGCATCGGTCCTGAAATTGCACATTCGGTGCAGACTATTTTTGCTGCGGCAAATGTACCGATCACTTGGGAAGAAGCGGATGCAGGCTTGTATTGCATCGAGAAATATGGGAATGGCATTCCTCAGGAAACTTTGGACTCAATCATTAGAAATAAAGTTGCATTGAAAGCACCAACCACAACCCCGATCGGTGGTGGACATAAGAGCATCAATGTGACAATTCGCAAGACTTTGGATTTGTTTGCCAATGTAAGACCATCAAAGTCACTGCCGGGCATCAAGACTCGATTCGATAATGTGGATTTGATCATTGTTCGTGAGAATCTCGAAGATACTTATGGTGGGATCGAGCATCAACAATCACCTGAAGTTGCGCAATGTCTTCGATTGATCACTCGCTCAGGTTCACGCAATGCCGCCAGATATGCTTTCGAAATGGCAAATCTCAGTGGTCGTAATCGTGTCACTTGCGTTCATAAAGCCAATATCCAAAAGATCACTGATGGATTATTCCTTCGTTCCTTCCAAGAAGTTGCTGCTGATTATCCGCATATTGAACATGATGACATCTTGATCGACAATTTGTGCATGCAATTGGTGACAAAGCCCGAGCAATTCGATGTATTGTTATTGCCGAATTTGTTCGGTGATATCGCCAGTGATTTATGCGCAGGTCTTGTAGGTGGATTGGGTGTTGCTCCCGGAGGCAATATCGGTAAAGATTCCGCAGTATTTGAAGCTGTGCATGGCTCTGCACCGGATATTGCAGGCAAAGGCTTGGCAAATCCAACAGCCATTCTACTTTCCAGTTTGCAAATGCTTCGCTATCTCGGCTTGAATGGATATGCAAATCGTATTGAAAGTGCTTTGCAGGAAACATTACAAGCGGGCATCAAGACGGGAGATTTGGGTGGAAGTGCAAATACTCATGAATTCACGAATGCAATTTGTGAGAGAATTGCTCCTGAGGATGAATCAGCCGCTAATGAAACCCCGACCAAAATCATCATCGATCATGAACCACTTACTGTTGAACAACAACCTTGGAGCATTCACGGTGTGGATGTATTCGTTCGTTCAAAAACAGGAATGCCGGTATTGCCTGAAACGATTGGTGCATTCAAGCTGGCCATGATTTCAAATCGTGGCACAAAGATTTATCCAGGGGTGACACCGGATATTCTCTTGGTTGACCATTTCCGTTGCCGCTTCTATTCGGAAAAGCCGGTTGAACATGATGATGTAATCGCCATGCTCAGTGCTTTTCCAAAAGAATATGTATGGAATCATATTGAGATTCTTCACAAAGAAGGCGATCAACCATTGTTTTCCAAGGCCCAAGGAGAATAAATTTCCGGAAGTTCATGTAATGATTTCCTGAAATTGAATTCTCATCGGAGTTTTCTATCTTTGTTTGAGCTCAACTTTTTACATAATACATTTGATTGTTCTGGAGAACCTTCTCACATGGATATTTCCAAATACTTTTCAGTTAAAGGACTTACTGTATTCATACTCGCCATGTTCCTCTTGGGATGCGGTGAAAAATCGAAGGGTCCTGAACCACTCGGATCATTGAAGTCATATACTGATCCCGCAACCTCATTCAAAGTGCAATACCCGGACAATTGGAAAGAATTGCAGAAAGAGTCAGGTCGTAGATTCATGGCATTCCCGGGGAAAGATGCAAGCGATGCATTTCGCAAGGTATATGCAATGCCGGGTGAAATCAATAATTCTGCCGCACAAATCGCCGTGTTTCTCCAGCCAACTCGTGGAAGAATCCTTGATTCAATCGTGTTGGACAATATGACAGACATGATTAGTGACTCACTCTATACAGAGAAAAGAAGAACCACAATCGCGGGTTTGCCTGCTTATAGATTGCGCTACAGATATAATCTTGCCGATGGTTTATATGAAGGTGAGAAATATATTGTGGTGAAAGACACTGCATATGCAACAGTGCTTGAATTCAGTGCATTTTCAGATTCATATTCATTCTATAAGCCGACATTTGACAATATCGCAAAGAACTTTGTACCGGCTTCGAATCCGATTGAGAAGAAACCTGATACACTTGTTCAAAATGCTGAAGCTGCACCTCCATCAGCAACAAGCCGCGTTATTAATGGAACCGGATTTTCTATTTCCGTGCCGGACAATTTCAATGGTGTAAAAACACAGAATGCTGGTACAATGTATTCCGTCAGCTTCCAAGGTGATCGTCTCGATTGTACGATTCAAGTGGATGTGATTGATGCATCGAAGCAAAAAAATCTTTCAAAGATTGTTGAAGACAATAAGAAAGCATATGGAGCAGCAGCCGCATCAAAAACCACACTTGGTGGAGTAGAAGCTTACTACATGAATTATTCATTCGGTGGCAATGTTCAGAGTCGTGTGTACTTTGCCATCAAAGGCGATAAAATGTTCCGCGTGACAATGAATTATTTCATTCCAAAACAGGATGTGTATAAGCAGGTGTTTGAAAAGAGCATTGGCACATTCCGAATGTTATGATTTGAGTTTTTGTGAAAATAAGGCACTTCGTTTTCAAAAGCGGAGTGCCTTTATTTTTTGATTTTGTATGCTAACAAACATTGAAATACAACATTTGATTTTGGATTGGTTTTCTCGAGAAGGAAGAGTATTTCCTTGGAGATATGATTCACCCGATCCATATCATGTGTTAATTTCTGAATATATGTTGCAACAAACTCAAACATCCAGAATTGCAGAGCGATTTCCGATATTTCTAGCAAAGTTTCCGAACATCTTATCATTGTCAAATGCAAGCAATCAGGAGATGATTCTTGCTTGGCAAGGTTTGGGATATAACAATCGTGCGCTTCGACTTCGCGACTGCGCCAAAGCAATAGTGAATGTACATGAAGGCAATATTCCTGCGGACTATGATGCATTGCTGGACTTACCGGGTATTGGACCATATACGGCATCGGCAATCATGTCTTTTGCCTATGGATGTGATATCTCGGTGATAGATGTCAATATTCGAAGAATATATGCTCGATTGAATGGATATTCGAATCCTGATGAAATGTCAAACAAGTCCATTGAGAGCTTTGCCGAACAGATATATCCAAAAGGCAAGTCATCGGAATGGCATCAGGCATTGATGGATATCGGTGCACAATTTTGTAAAGCAAATCAAGCCAATTGTGAATTGTGTCCATTGCAAGAGCACTGTTCATCAGCTTTCAATGTACGGATAGAAAAGAAAAAAGTGAGAAGAAATGAGCCATCACATAGAAATATTCCAAATCGGATTTGGCGAGGAAGAGTAATTGAATTCTTAAGAAATACCAATGAATATCGCAGTGAAATAGCTGAGCTATTGCGTGGAATCTTGGGAGAATCAATTGATGAAAAAGATCAGAAATGGTTTGAAGACACAATCTCGCCGGCTCTCATAAAAGATCGTTTGATTCACTATGATTCACATACAAATATCATTTCCATATCTCAATGATTGAGGCAAAGAATGTTGTCGAATAAAGGTCCATTGGAAAGAACTTTCAGAAGATTATCTCTCTTCATGATTTTTGTTTCTGTGATTGCAACAGGACTGATCATGTATGTAATCTCAGGAATGGATGGAATTGATTTGCTTACTTTGTTTTTAGCATGGTTTACAATTTCAATTGCATGCATTATTCTTGTGAGAATATATGTCCGAAGACAAGTCATTCATCCCATCAATGTTATTATTGATTCTATGAATAGTTTTGTCGGTGGTATATCTTCCTCAAGAGTAGACAAACAGTTCAGCAACGCATTTGAGTTAAGGGAATTGGCTGAAGCATATAATTCACTCGCCGATAAATCTTCCAAGGATATATCTGAATTAAAGAAATTAGAGCAGGTACGCAGTCAATTTTTGGGCAATGTTTCACATGAACTGCGAACACCAATCTTTTCGATTCAGGGATATTTGGAGACCCTTCTTGATGGTGCATTAGAAGATCCGTCTGTTAGTAGAAAATTTGTGGAAAGATCTCATGCAAATGCAATTCGATTGAATTTGCTGCTTTCGGACTTGATTGATATATCAAAGATTGAATCCGGCGAAATGCGAATGAGCTATAGATATTTCAATGCGATTGAAATGATTCATGATGTATTGCATTCACTTGAATTTCAGGCACAACAATATCAAGTGCTTTTGGAAACAAAAATGCCTGAAGAAGAAGTGTCTGTTTATGGAGACAAAGAAAGACTGTCTCAGGCACTTACAAATCTCGTTGAGAATGCCATGAAGTATAACAAGTCGGGTGGAAAGGTCATTGTTGAATTAAGCATGAACACATCTCAGGTGACCATTTCCGTGAAGGACACCGGAATAGGCATAGCAAAAGAGCATAAGAACAGAATATTTGAGCGTTTTTATCGAGTTGATAAAGATAGATCAAGGGCAGTCGGTGGAACAGGATTGGGTCTTGCTATTGTTAAGCATATTCTTGAAGCGCATCAAACATCCCCCAATGTTGAAAGCATCCCGGGTGAAGGCACCACGATTTCTTTCACATTGAAAATTTAGACCATATTTTGCGCATTCACAATGCTCACATCATCATCATTTTTTTTGTAATTTTGTCATCTAATCACCATCCTACATTTGGAATAAATCATGTCACATACAGAAAATTCTTCTTTGAACTTTCACCTTTCCGAAGAGGTACAGGCAATAAAAGATGTTGCGGCTTCATTTGCCGACAATGAAATTGCTCCTCATGTGCTTCATTTTGATGAAACGCAAGAATTTCCCCATGAAATATTCAAAAAATTGGGTGAATTGGGATTTCTTGGAATTCTTGTTCCAACAGAATATGGTGGAAGCGGTCTTGGTTATCAAGAATACTCAGTGATTGTGGAAGAAATTGCCCGTATTTGTCCTGCAATGGCACTTGGTGTTGCTGCTCATAATGGACTTTGCACCAATCATATTTTGAAATTCGCCAATGAAGAAGTTAAGCAAAAATATATACCAAGATTGGCGGCAGGTGAAACATTGGGTGCATGGGGTTTGACAGAACCTAGTGCAGGAAGTGATGCGGGTGGAACTCGCACAACAGCAGTCAAAGATGGTGATCATTATATTATCAATGGATCCAAGAATTTCATCACGCATGGTAATGTTGGTGATATTGCCGTGATAATGGCTGTAACTGATGCATCAAAAGGCAAGCGCGGAATTTCAGCATTTGCCATCGACAAATCGATGCCCGGTTTCTATGCATCCAAGAAAGAAAATAAATTGGGCATGCGATGCAGTGATACTGCTTCATTGACTTTTGACAATGTGCGCGTTCCTGCAAGTCACTTGATTGGCAATGAAGGCGAAGGTTTTGTGCAGGCATTGCAAATTCTTGATGGTGGAAGAATTTCCATTGCGGCATTATCAGTAGGTCTTGCGCAAGGTGCATTGAATGCTTCTTTGAAGTATTCTGTGGAGCGTAAGCAATTCAATCAGAGATTGGCAGACATGCAGGCAATTCAATTCAAGTTGGCCAAGATGGCGATGGATATTGAGGCGGCAAGACTCTTGACTTATAAAACCGCATGGATGCGTGATAATGGTCAGAATATCACATTGGCTGCTTCTCAGGCAAAATTACATGCCAGTGAAATTGCTGTTAGAGTTGCCGAAGAATCCGTACAGATTCATGGCGGATATGGATATATCAAAGAGTATCCGGTTGAAAAATATTATCGTGATGTGAAACTACTCACCATTGGTGAAGGAACCAGCGAGGTTCAGAAATTGGTGATAGCAAGACAATTACTTACCGATTAAAGCAAAAATAGGCATCCATTGGATGCCTCTTTTTTTAGCTATTGAGTCTTATTGAACGTAACAATAATTCTTAATGGAGTTTCTCGTAAAGGGTACCTGTGATTATATCCGAGCGGTATAAGGTGATAGATTCTCTCTGCATTTTAAAGCATAAAATTACTCAATAAAAAATCCCAAATCCCCTAGTCTTGCCTTAACTCTGTTAAGGTCGGCTTTGTTGATGATGATTCTGAATCCTTCAGCCCTTTTTGTTAATAATTTCAATTCAGGATCTATTGCAAACAGTCTTGTCAGGTCGGGATGGTCCTTCAACTTAAACACTATAGAAGTAGGTTCAGGAATCAAGGCATTTGATTTGTCGATCAAATCATGGAAAAATTGTTCCCAATTATCTGGTAAATCATTTCCTATGAGATTTCTGAATTGTGTGATCTTTTGTTGAATGTCTTTTACAGTGCGGCATCCTTTAGTGAAGACTGTAGGATCCACTTGAAAGAACTGTCCTCCAACTCTCATTGCATATTGGGAAATAGCCAATTGTCTGTGTGCAGCATTTCCTCTGACTGTAATGATCAATCTCTCCTGATCAAGCAGAAAGGGGTCATCTTGGGTTTCAGGGATATTGATGACTTCCTCGTCTTGTTTTCCGAGGAGTATGAGTCCTATATCAGTGATTTTTGCGTGAATAATGCAATCCCAAGGTGATAAATACTTGAGTCCTTTAAGTTGATAGTGATGATTGTTGGGAATGATGGAGAGAAAATCAAGTATGCCCAATGAACCCAATAATCCCAATATTCCTCTGATGATAGATGGATAAATGGCTTCTCTATAAGTCATCGGATCTATTGGAGGCTTGTCATAGGTTGACAAGTTTATAAATCCTGCATCCTCTCGTGATGGAAGTTCAGGATACAATGGTGGCAGAATCTCATGAATCATGATTGCATCTATCAATGATTCTATATCAATCCAAGAACCCTTTGTGCAGAATTCCAGAAGTTGGGGGATTCTGGCACAAATTGCAGATACATTATTTTTAACATCATTGTCATGTACAAAATGAAGTACATAATCTTTTATTGGTAGATTATGTTTGACCAACATTTCGAAGTAGACTCGAATGATATCCATTCCGCTTGATTTGTAGAGTGTTTCATAAGAC
>Ga0192647_102156_pt1 | contig 12404 bp, 11 predicted proteins | sample LauGreFa1BDMLBSN_2_FD_133046 | JGI IMG/M metagenome (GOLD analysis project Ga0192647, IMG submission 133046) | Freshwater lake microbial communities from Lake Michigan, USA - Fa13.BD.MLB.SN - reassembly | ecosystem: Environmental > Aquatic > Freshwater > Lake | place: Lake Michigan, USA...
AGAAAGCACAGCAATGGCGAACACCTGCACGCCGAAAAAACGCACCGCCGAAGAAGAACCAGAAAAAAAAGTGGGTAAGTTGTTCATGATCACAATTTAAAAAACCATGTGCTGACAAGTCAAACAACAAGGCCACACACGAGAAAGCGTTGTTAAATGAAAAACGCGCTGCACGAATGCAGCGCGTTCATGAGGCATCAAGCCAATCGCATTACTGAGGTGTTACCTTGAAGATAGCATTGCGAGTCTCATCACCCACATACAAGGTGCCGTCAGGACCTGAGTGCAAGTGACGCACGCGACCTGCGTAGTCAGGGTAGGACAGCTCGATCTTTTTGGCAGACATACCGTCTTTGCTCACGTCAAGAACGTCAATGCGGTTGCCCACGGGGGTGCCGTGGATACCAATGCCCGCATAGCCAACGGCCAAGCGGCCTTCCCATTCTTTCCACTGTTTGCCAACCAGCCACGCGCTACCGCACATGCCTTGTGACAAGCCGCCGTTGTTGAACGCTGGCTTCAGTGCATTGGGATAGGCTTTCAGGTCGGTCATAGGCATGAACGCTGCACGTTCTTTTTGTGGCATGGCACCCATTTGGTTGGGAGAGTAACCGCAGTAGCCATCTGGACAAGCCGGACGTCCGTTGACTTCACCGCGTGGGTCCCAGCCGCCATTGCCGCCGTTGACCAGTTTGGTGACTTCGTCGCTGTGCCATGGTCCATTTTCAGAGATGTACACATCGTTACCACGGAAGGTGATACCTTGGGGGTTGCGGTGACCGTAAGTGAAGATACGCTTGTCGAAACCAGCAGGTGGGTTGTTACCGGCAGCGGCTTTGCCGTCGCGGTCAACACGCAATACCTTGCCGATCAGCTTGGTACCGTCTTGTGGGCCAGGGCCACTGTGGTTGTCGCCAATCGTCACATACAAGAAACCATCGGGTCCGAATCCCAAAGCGCCACCGTTGTGTGCGCCAGGGCCACCAAACGGGTGGTTGGATTTCTTGGGCTTGTAACCCATGTCATTGATGATTTCTGTGACATCGGACACGCTTTTCATGTCAGCGCTGACTTTCATGCGCATCAAAATGTTGGCGTAGCCACCAAACGCACGGTTGTCACCCTTGGAGGTGGAGCGCAGGTAGACGTAGCGATTTTTGTCAAACTCAGGGTCAACCGCAACGCCTAAAACACCGGCTTGGCCGTCGCAGAACAGGTCATTTTTGACCGCTGAAAAGCCGGTTGAACCGCCGATACCCAGCAGCTTGTTGATGCTGCCTGAAGGTGTGCGAACCGACAATCCAGCGCATTTTTCAGTGAAGAAAAAGGTACCGTCTTTCATCGCGGCCATGCCCCAAGGGTCTTTGGCTTCGACGAATTGCTCTACCTTGACGTTGACAGCCATGGCTGACTGTGCGCCCATCAAGCCTGTGGCGGCCAATACGATGGAAGGCAACCAATAAGTTTGCGATGCAGTTCTCTTGCTTTTCGTGTGTGGCATTTCTACTCCATTTGGATATGTAAACCGGTGGGGACCACCGGCAACTGTTGAAAAACTCATGTGAGCTACGTGATTGCGCGTGCGAAAACCAAAGCTGATACCCGCCTAAGCAACCCTACAGCTTGCATGCATCGTAGAGAGGATGCGCAAGCTTCGTATAGTAAAAATACCTAGGACTGATAAGTTGTGAATATTTCCCTGGGTGAGGGCGGGCGGGCAGAAACCGGAGGTGCTGCGCAGGTCAGATCATCACATTGGAGTCAATGATTTGGTGCCGTTGAGCCAAATGCACCATGCCTGCCAAGGTGTCGACTTGGAGTTTTTCTCTGATTTTGGTTTGTCGGTTGTAAACCGTTTTTTCATTCAAATTCATGGCTTTGGCGCAGTAGCCGACGGTTTTGCCCAAGGCCAACAAGCGAAACAACTCCAGTTCGCGCAGGGTCAGCGAAGCGATGCGGTCCAGCTCTTTTTGCAATTCAGGGTCATGGCTTTGGCCATCGGCTTGGGCGTCGTTGGGGGCTTCGCCCAAATTCACGGCATGGATGGCCAACAACAAATTTTCTGGCGCCACATTTTTGGACACAAACGATTTGGCACCCGCCTCAAGGGCTTTGCGTTTGACCATGGGCGCATCGTACATAGAGCAGATCAATACTTTGGCATGTTCGTCGCGCAACAAAATTTTTTGCAGCAAACTCAGGCCACTCACGCCTGGCATGGACAAGTCCAGCACGGTCACATCCGGCTGGTAAACCACGTAGGCAAGATAAGCCGAGTCGGCATCGCTCGCCTCTGCCACGATTTCAATCGAAGCATCGGCCTCAAGCAAACGTTTATAGCCCGCCCTGACGACCGGGTGATCATCAACCAACAAAACGCGGATCATGGGGGTGGTGTGTGGCATGGGCTTTGGTCGCCCCAAACAGGGCAAGGTCAATGTTCAAGCAAACACAAGAAAGGGAATTATTCCTGCCCTGAAACAACACAAACCCATAGGGCTTTGAGGTTTTGAGGTCAATATTCACGGCAACCAGTAGCGAGAACTCGCTGCCGGCACTCAAAAGGGTATGTCGTCGTCCATGTCATCAAAGCCCGATTTGGCGGCGGCTGGGGCCTTGCTGGCCGCCGGTGCTGCCGCACGCGCAGGGCTGCGTGAACTGCCATCGTCACCGGATGGCGCGCCCATGCCTTCGCGTCCACCCAACAACTGCAACTCGGTGGCGATGATGTCTGTGGTCTGCTTTTCCACGCCCGTGGTTTTGTCGGTGTAGACACCGTATTTCAAGCGGCCTTCTACATAAATCGGACGGCCTTTTTTCACATACTCACCGGCAATTTCAGCCAGGCGGTCATAAAACGTGACTCTGTGCCATTGCGTGTCTTCCACCATCTCGCCGCTGTTTTTGTCTTTGCGTTTGCTGCTAGTGGCAATAGACACATTGGCCACGGCTTGACCGCTGGGCAAATAACGCACTTCGGGGTCGCGGCCACAGTTGCCGAGCAGAATGACTTTGTTGACGGATGCCATGGTGTTCCTCTTGGTGTGTCAGTGAATGGGTGGTGTACAGGTACAGATTATGCGTGTTGGACACGGGCCCAATCAGTGCGCTGTGGCGCTTGCAGAAGGTGCGCTGCGCACATAGCGCGTGTGCCATGCGACCACCAGCCAAACCAGCATCAACAAGCCGCTGGCCAAGAAAACGCCGTGCGCACCGCTGCGTTTGACCAGCCAGCCACCCAACGCACCGCCTGCAAATATGCCCAAAGATTGCAAGGTGTTGTACACGCCCAGCGCCGCACCGCGAGCGCCTGCGGGCGCGAGCCGCGAGGCCAAGCTGGGCTGGCTGGCTTCGAGCACATTGAAACCGCAGAAAAACAAAAACAACAAAACCACCAGCAACCACAGCGACGGATGGCCTTGCCAGGCCAGCCAGCCCCAAGCGGCCTGCACCGCCAGCACCAGTGCAATACACGCCAAAAACAGCGGGCGCAAGTGGCCTTTGCGTTCTAGCGGAAACAGCGTCATGCCCATCACCACAAAAGACAACAACACCGCTGGCAAATAGACATAACCGTGGTCACTGCCGGCCACCCCGGCTTGCACCAGCAGCGCAGGGATGGCGACCCAAGAGGCTAATTGCACCGCGTACAAAGCAAACACGCCGAAATTCAGGCGAATCAAGTCTGGATGCACCAACAGGCCCCACAGGCTGTGGCCCGATTTGGCGTGTGTCTGCAAAGGCATTTCTTTCGGGGTCCACCACCGCACAATGAGCATGCCGCCCACAGCCAGCCCCAGCGTGACACCAAAAATCGCCGACAAGCCGCCCCAACCCGACAGCACCGGCCCCAGCAACAGCGACAACGCGAACATCAGGCCGATGCTGCCGCCCACCAGTGCCATGCCTTTGGTGCGAACTTCGTCACGGGTTTGGTCGGCCAGCAAGGCCGTGACAGCGGCAGAAATAGCACCAGCGCCTTGCAGCGCTCGGCCCCAAGCCAAGCCCGTCACACTGGTGGCCATGGCGCCGATCACGCTGCCCAAGGCCAGCAAACCCAGCCCCAGGTAAATGACGCGCTTGCGTCCCCAGCGGTCAGCGGCCAAGCCGAAAGGAATTTGCAGCAGCGCTTGCACCAAGCCATAAATGCCCATGGCAAATCCGACGGTACTGGCGTCATCACCGCCTTCGTAATGCCGCGCCTCGATCATGAACACCGGCAGCACCATGAACAAACCCAGCATGCGCAAGGCGTAAATACTGGCCAGCGAAAAAGCCGAGCGCTTTTCGTCGGCCGTCATGCGAGCCGCGTGTGGGGTGTCGGGTGAAATATCGTGAGACAAGGGAACAGTGCCAGTGCAAACAGGGTAAAGCGTCACATTGTCACCCATGCCCCGCCCTTATCATGCAGCGCATGGCCAAAGACAAATCCCTGTTCAGCTGCAGCGAATGCGGCGGCACCAGCCCCAAGTGGCTGGGCAAATGCCCGCATTGCGAAGCTTGGAACACCTTGGTCGAAAGCCGTGTCAGCGACACCGGGGCCAGCAAAAACCGCTACAGCGACCGCGCAGGCTTGGCGCCTGCTTCGCCCGTGATGGCGCTGAGCGACATCGAAGCCCAGGATGTGGACCGCACCCCGACCGGTCAAGACGAACTCGACAGGGTGTTGGGTGGCGGCATGGTCGAAGGTGGCGTGGTGTTGATCGGCGGCGACCCGGGCATTGGCAAATCTACTTTGTTGCTGCAAGCATTGGATGGCTTGCAAAGAAGCGGTCAGCGCACCTTGTATGTGACAGGTGAAGAGTCGGGTGCACAGGTGGCGTTAAGAGCGCGCAGACTGGGTTTAGACAACAGCCGCGTCAACGTGTTGGCCGAAACCCAGTTGGAAAAAATCATCAGTACTTTGCAGGCGCAGGCACCGCATATCGCGGTGATCGATTCGATACAAACCGTGTATTCAGACCAACTCACCAGCGCGCCGGGATCGGTGGCGCAGGTGCGCGAATGTGCCGCCCATTTGACGCGGTTTGCCAAATCCAGCGGCTCGGCCATCGTGCTGGTTGGGCATGTCACCAAAGAAGGTGCATTGGCTGGCCCACGCGTGCTGGAGCACATGGTCGACACCGTGCTCTATTTCGAGGGTGATACCCACTCCAGTTTTCGTTTGGTGCGCGCCATCAAAAACCGATTCGGCGCGGTCAACGAAATCGGCGTGTTCGCCATGACAGAAAAAGGGCTCAAGGGCGTCAGCAACCCGAGCGCTATTTTTCTGAGCCAGCATGCCGAGCCCGTGCCTGGCAGTTGTGTCATGGTCACGCTGGAGGGCACGCGTCCGTTGCTGGTTGAGATCCAAGCCTTGGTTGACAGTGGCGGGCCATCGCCGCGCCGTTTGTCGGTGGGGCTGGACCGCGATCGTTTGGCCATGTTGCTCGCGGTACTGCACCGGCATGCCGGGGTGGCGTGCATGGACCAAGATGTGTTTGTCAACGCGGTGGGTGGTGTGCGCATCACTGAACCGGCTGCTGACTTGGCCGTGTTGTTGGCGATACAAAGCAGTTTGCGCGGCAAGCCGTTGCCCAAAGGGTTTTTGGCCTTTGGTGAAATCGGATTGGCCGGAGAAGTGCGGCCTGCGCCGCGCGGCCAGGAGCGCTTGAAAGAAGCCGCCAAACTCGGCTTTAGCGTGGCCTTGATCCCCAAAGCCAATGCGCCTAAAAAGCCAATCGAAGGCATGACGGTGCATGCGGTCGAACGGGTGGACGAGGCGATTGCCGTGTTGCGGCAGTGGGCTTGACATGAACTGGCGAACCTTGGCGCTCACCCTTGGCCTGGCAGCCTTGCTGTATGGGTCTTTTCGTGCTTTTGGTTGGTGGGGCTTTTCGCTGGTTTCAAGCGGCATCATTTTTTGGCTGTTGCAACACGTCACCCGTTTGATGAAAACCATGGAGAGCGCCGCTGAACGCCCCATGGGCACTCTCGACAACGCGGTGATGTTTCATGCCCAACTGCACACGGGACAGCGTTTGTTGACCGTCATTGGTCTGGCACGAAGCTTGGGCCAATTGCAATCCGCACCCAATCAGCAGCCCGAAATATTTGTGTGGCAAGACCCGGCCAACGACAAGGTGGAATGCGAGTTTGAACAAGGGCGTTTGGTGCGCTATGAATTGAAACGCCACACGGCGGTTTCTGAGGGCGACGGCGGGACGTAAAATCGCGCTCTTTTAACTGTCTGACTGCCCCCGAAAGGATTTCCATGAGCGCCCTGCCTCCTCCCATGCACGACCGTGACGGCAAGATTTGGATGGATGGCGAGCTCGTGGAATGGCGTGACGCCAAGATCCATGTGCTGTCACACACCTTGCACTACGGTTGCGGCGCGTTTGAAGGCGTGCGTGCTTATGACACCGTGAACGGCACCGCCATTTTCCGCTTGCAAGAACACACTGAACGGCTGTTCAACAGCGCCAAAATTTTGCGCATGAAAATCCCGTTTACCCAAGAACAAGTCAACGAAGCGCAACGCACCGTGGTGCGCGCCAACCAGTTGAAAGCGGGTTATGTGCGGCCCTTGACCTGGATCGGCTCACAAAAGCTCGGTGTCAGCCCCAAAGGCAACCAAATTCACCTGATGGTGGCCGCATGGACATGGGGTGCTTATTTGGGTGACGATGGCATGAAGCGCGGTATCCGCGTCAAAACCAGCAGCTACACACGACACCATGTCAACATCACCATGACGCAGGCCAAGGCGGTGAGCAACTACACCAACTCGATATTGGCCAACATGGAAGCGCTGGACGACGGCTACGACGAAGCGTTGCTGCTGGATGCGTCGGGTTTTGTGTCCGAGGGTGCGGGCGAAAACCTGTTCATCATCAAAGGCGGCGTGATTTACACGCCAGACCTGTCTGCGGGCGCGCTCAACGGCATCACCCGAAACACCGTGTTCCACATTGCCAAAGACTTGGGTCTGGAGATTGTGCAAAAGCGCATCACCCGAGACGAGGTGTATATCGCTGACGAAGCATTTTTCACTGGCACTGCTGCTGAAGTCACACCGATTCGCGAACTCGATCGCATAGAGATTGGTGCGGGCAGCCGAGGCCCGATCACCGAGAAAATCCAGTCTGCATTTTTTGACATCGTTAACGGGCGCAATCCCCAATACGCCCATTGGTTGACCGCCGTCTGATGAGCACACACCCTGCACCTACCCCGATAGAACTCCACGCCGTTGACCTCAACAGCCATGGCGGCGTGTTTTGCCCCAGCCCCATGGCAGGCATGGCCACATGGAACACCCATCCCAAAGTGTTTCTCGATGTAGCGCGCACCGGCCAGGCCAAATGCCCGTATTGCTCGACCGTTTACCGCTTGAAAGACGGTGAACATGTGCACAGCCACTGAAGGCAAGCACGGGCGACTTGGCGGGCGCGTGAGCCCGCCATGACGCGAACTTTGTTCATCGCCCCCCAATGGATCGGTGACGCGGTCATGACCGAACCGTTGTTGCGAACCTTGCATCGCCAAGGCGAGCAAATCACCGTCGCAGCACTGCCTTGGGTGGCACCCGTGTACCAGCACATGGACAGCGTCATGCAAGTGCATGAATTGCCATTTGTCCACGGCAAGTTGCAATGGACAGCGCGCCGCGCATTGGGCCGGCAGTGGCGAGGCCTGTTTGACCGCGCTTATGTGGCGCCCAACTCGTTCAAAAGCGCATTGGTGCCTTGGATGGCGGGTATTCCTGAGCGCATCGGCTACCACGGCGAGTCGAGATACGGTGTGTTGACAAGGCGCATACCCAACCCGGACCCTGATCGGCATCCGCCGATGGTGGCGTTCTATCTCGACCTGGCAAACGGCAGTGGTCGCGACATGGGGGGAATGCGCCCTGTGTTGCAACGCCCTACCGAAGTCGTGCGTCAGACGTTGCAGACCTACGGGCTGCTTGCGGGAGGCTACACCGTGATGGCACCTGGCGCAGAGTACGGTCCAGCCAAAATGTGGCCCGTGCGCCATGTGGCGGCGTTGTGTCAATCGGCAGGCAACCCAGTGGTGCTGTTGGCTTCCGCCAAAGAGCGTGAACTGTGTGCTTCGATCGTGGACAGCGCGCTGGGTGCTCAGGTGCACAATCTGGCCGGCATCACTTCGTTGGGCCAAGCATTAGACCTGATATCTGCTGCACGCGACATGGTGAGCAACGATTCTGGGTTGATGCACGTGGCAGCGGCGCTGGGTGTGCCGCAGGTGGCTGTGTTCGGATCAAGCAGCCCTCGACACACACCGCCATTGAGCGACAAGGCCCATGTGGTTTGGTTAGCAGACGACCCGCATTACCTGCCCGTGTTGGACTGCGCACCGTGCTTTGAGCGAACTTGCCGATTTGGCCATACCCGTTGTTTGAACGATATCCAGCCAGAGCGGGTGGCGCAGCTACTGCAATCGCTTTGAAGCCGAAGCCATCGGCGTCCCAAAAATCTGGTCAGTCGCGATGCAGCCAGTCCAGATAATCGCTCACGCCTTCATCTACATTCAAAAAACGCTCGTGGTAACCGGCGCGCCGTAAGGCAGAAATGTCTGCTTGCGTATAACTCTGGTAGGCCCCCTTCAAATGCTCAGGAAAGGGGATGTACTCGATACGACCCTGGGCTTGCCGTTGTTGTTGGTGCCAAGCCAGCACCGCGTTGGCCACCGCGTTGAAGCTGTTGGCTTGACCGGTTCCCAAATTGAATATGCCATTGACATGGGCATGGTCCATGAACCATAAATTGACTTTGGCACAGTCGCCAACATAGACAAAGTCACGCAGTTGTTCGCCGTTGCCATAACCATCGGTGCCTTCAAACAAACGGCAGACGCCTTCGCTGTGCAATTGGCGGTTGAAATGAAACGCCGTGGATGACATGCTGCCCTTGTGCGCTTCGCGCGGGCCATACACATTGAAATAGCGCAACCCCACCACCTGATGGCGCAAGCGGCCTTGCAGGCTTCGCACGTATTGGTCGAATTGAAATTTTGAATACGCATACATGTTGATCGGCCGCTCGCAATCGCGCTCCTCCGAAAAACCGCGCTTGCCCAAGCCATACACCGAGGCAGATGACGCATAAATATAAGAAGCATTGACACGCTGGCACCAGTGCAGCAGTTGCTTGCTGTATTCAAAGTTGTTGCGCATCATGAATTGCCCGTCCCACTCGGTGGTGGCAGAACAAGCCCCCAAATGGAACACGGCACTCACCTGGCCCATGTCTTGGCCTGACTGAATGCGGGCCATGAAATCGTCGCGGTCCAAATAATCACGGATATGCAGATCGGCCAGGTTGTGCATTTTTTGGCCGTTCTTCAAGTGGTCGACAACCAGCACGTCGGTCTGCCCACGTTGGTTGAGCTGCTCGATCACATTGCTGCCGATGAGGCCGGCGCCGCCGGTGACGATGATCATCGTATGAGGGGGTTCGATAACAGGTTGAAGGGTGCCAATTTAAACAACGCTCAAGCAAAGAAAGAGAAATGGATGCGTTGATCAATGACGCGTTGTAAACAAACCCTGACAGTATAATGCGAGGCGAATTTACAGAATAAAAAACCGCCCAAATTCGACTGACAGAAATAACTATTATTTTTATGACCCCTTCTTTGTTTTTACAGCACGTGACCGAACATCAAGCTGTTTGTGAGTTGGTCAAAACCTTAGAGCATGATGTCGATCAAGTCTGCCGCGTTATCGTTGCGGCGGTCAAAGCCGGAGGAAAAATCATGTTGTGCGGCAACGGGGGATCCGCTTCCGACAGCCAACATATTGCGGCAGAGTTCATTGGCAGATTTACCAAAGACAGAGAACCCATAGCAGCATTGGCGTTGACCACAGACACATCGGTATTGACTTGCGTGGGAAATGACTATGCGTTTGACCAGATTTTTGCCAGGCAAGTGCAAGGATTGGGCCGTCCGGCCGATGTGTTGATTGCCATTTCTACATCCGGCAATTCAGCCAATGTGATCAATGCGGTGAGGCAAGCCAAAAAGCTGGGCATGACCCGCATTGGACTTTTAGGTCGCGACGGCGGGGCGTTGGCCAAGGAATGCGACTTGTCATTGGTCATTGCACATCAACAAACTGCACGTATTCAGGAAATGCATATTTTGCTCGGTCATATTATTTGCCACCGTGTTGAAACCGATTTAGGAATGGTCTGACCTCACACAACCCTATGCGCGAACCCATTCCATCTTCATCAGCCAGTCCGTACGATTTTTCTAAAGTGCGTGTATTGGTTGTGGGAGATGTCATGCTTGACCGCTATTGGTACGGGCAATCCAACAGGATTTCCCCCGAAGCACCGGTGATGGTGGTCAATGTCCAGCAAGAGGAAACCCGGCTGGGCGGCGCTGGCAACGTAGCGGCCAATGTCGCGTCATTGGGTGCCCATGCATTGTTAATGGGACTGATGGGTGAGGACCAGGCTGGTGAGCAGCTAGAAGCATTACTGAATCAAAAAAATATCATTTCCCATCTGGTCAAGTTGCCCGGTGCCACCACGATTGTGAAAAATCGGGTGATGTCAAGGCAGCAGCAGATGATACGCCTGGATTTCGAAATTCCTTATGGGCAATGGCCACAAGAAAAATTCCTTGAAAAATACGATGGATTGCTTTCTACGGTCGATGCGGTCATCTTGTCCGACTATGCCAAAGGCACGTTGGCTGATTTCAGCCAGCTCATCAACTTGGCGCGTCAAAAAGACATACCCGTACTCATCGATACCAAAGGCAAAGACTTTGAGAAATACAAAAACGCCACTGTCATCACGCCCAATTTGCATGAGTTTGAAACGGTGGTCGGTGCATGTTTAAATTTAGCGGATATTGAAACAAAGGGTGAAAAATTACGTGAGTTGCTGGGCTTAGAAGCTGTGCTGATCACGCGCAGTGAAAAAGGCATGAGCTTGATTTCCAAACAGCAAAGCCCATTGCACATACCCACAGAAGCCAAAGAAGTTTTTGATGTGACCGGTGCAGGCGATACGGTTATTGCTACTTTGTCGGTCGCGCTGGCTTCAGGCTTTTCGCTGGGGCAGGCCGCTGTTTTGTCTAACAAGGCGGCAGGTGTGGTGGTATCAAAGCTTGGAACCGCCGCCATTCACATTGACGAGCTGAATCAGCAGGCCCAACAAAACACCCAGCCGTTTTCTCTATACACCGCATCAGAATTAAAAAGACTCATCACTAAAGCGAAGTCTAAATCACAGACGGTTGTCATGACAAATGGATGCTTTGATATTTTGCACCCGGGTCATATCGATTATTTAGAAAAAGCCCGCGCACTGGGAGACATGTTGTTTGTGGCGGTGAATGATGACGAATCCGTCAAGCGGTTAAAGGGCGAAAAAAGACCCATCAATGATTTGCAGTCACGTCTGCGAATGTTGAGTTCTTTGGCTTGCGTGAATGGTGTGGTCTCGTTTTCAGAAGACACGCCCGAAACACTGTACTGCGAATTGTTGCCAGATATTTTGGTCAAAGGCGGTGACTACGAATTGCATCAAATCGCCGGGGCAGAATGCGTCTTAAAAAACAATGGCAAAGTGCTGGCATTAGATTTTTTAGAAGGCTATTCCTCTTCAAACATCATTCATAAAATTAAAAACAGCTGAAGATGGAGAAATTATCGATTGATGCTGTTTTTGTATTGTCTGTCAGAACATTTGAAGACAGAATAAAACATGTCAAACAACAACTGGCTTTACATGGCATTGATTACCAGTTCATATTCGAGTTTGATATACCAGAGCTGAATTCAGACATACTTTTGGAAACGTTCGAAACTGAAAACGTTCTTGACAAACCTCAGCAATCCTTGGTTTTGAAACACATTCATGCGTGGCGACTGTGTGTTGAGAATAACTATAAAAATATTTTGGTATTTGAAGACGATGTCATTTTAAGCCCAGATTTTGTCAGCAGACTCAACGGTGCGGTGACAGCATTAGAAAAAAAACAAAGCAGCTACCTGCTATTTTTGGGTGGCGCCGATACGAAAGTCCCCGATTCTTTTTTATTGAGTAACGAGGACATTGTTGAACAGCCGATTGCTACAGCAGAAGCCTATGTCACCGATTTTTCAGCATGTATAGAGAGGACAAATTGGTTACTTAAAAACAATGTGAATTTACCTGCAGATTTTTTACTCAGATCAATGGATCCATTGTGCAATATCAAACAATTTTGGCTGAGAAAACCCATTGCCGAGCAAGGCAGTGTGACTGGTGTTTTTGAATCAAGTTTAGATAAACAAAGAAAAAAACATTCCTTGTGGTTCAACTACCTGAGGTATCAATGGCAAATAATAAATAGAAAAAAACTGAGAAAATTTTATGCATTAATCAAAATAAAATTAA
>Ga0192647_102158_pt1 | contig 12401 bp, 7 predicted proteins | sample LauGreFa1BDMLBSN_2_FD_133046 | JGI IMG/M metagenome (GOLD analysis project Ga0192647, IMG submission 133046) | Freshwater lake microbial communities from Lake Michigan, USA - Fa13.BD.MLB.SN - reassembly | ecosystem: Environmental > Aquatic > Freshwater > Lake | place: Lake Michigan, USA...
TTCGACAATCTCCATTTCGAACATTTCGACAAACATTTCAAGGTGGATTTGTGGTTGACACTTTTGTCGAAATGTTCGAAATGGAGATTGTCGAAAAAAAAGGGGACTAGTTGCCGACGGCTGTGCTAGTGTCGAAATCAAAACATGGTCATATATGCTGTGTCTTGTAGAAATCACAACATGCCCGTATCATCATGATTTGTCTGTCGAAATCACAACATGACATCGATGCGGTCTATCGAAATCACAACACTATCCTTATCAAGCATCATGTGTTTGTCGACATCAGAGGGTTGGAAATAGCAAGCAACGGATCGGTTGGCGACCCCACTGTCCTCCGAGTGATGGGGATGGGGTGTTGCGAATGTTTCACGAAAAGGACTCTCACATCGAAAAGGGCATCGTACGCACCACGCCAATCGGTCGTTTCGGAAAAGCATCCATCTGAAAAAGGCAACGTAAATGCGCATATGGGCACTGGGCCTCGTGTTTATCGTATGCATCCTGTGGACCGCGCTCTGGCGCGACGTGCGGGCCTGTTGGGCGTGCATCGGTGGTCGCCATCCGCACAATCGGCTCACGTGGGGTGGATTGCCACTCGCTCCGACCAATGCGGCGACCATTCGGAGCGTGCGACTGACGAACCAGGGCGCCGACGTGCTGTCCTTTAGCAAGGTCGGGCTTTTTTCCGCACTCAACGACGCCACGGGAAACCGTCCCGACTGGCTCGAAAAAAACAAAACCTCGGTGCAGTGCTACACCATCGGCGTCGTCGACATCAAAGGGTCGATGCTTGATATGTCGTCGTCGACCCCTCAATCATACGAAACGGTGAGCAGCGACCACTACGTGGCCTTGTACCCCAACACGTCGCTCGTGATTGACTTGAATGCGGACGTGCCGGTCACGGTCGTCCGGATGGGCAAGGTTCATTCCAAGTTAGCCACCACGGCGCCCGAGCAACGCAGCTTGCTGCTCGAGACGAGCACTAACTACACCGACATCGCCAAGGCCACCTTTACCAAGGGCTTTGTTCGATTGCACCCCGGTCAGTCGAACGGCACGGGCCGCACGCAACCCGACTCGTACATCGGTCCGAGTGGCATCTACGAGTACGCCTCCAAGCCATCGGACTTGCCCCCGCTGTCGCCAACGCCGGTCGCCGACGGTTTGGTCTTGCTACTAGATGCGGGCGACGCCGCGTCATACTCGGGCACGGGCACGAAGTGGACCGACTTGAGCGGCAAAGGCAACACGGGGACGCTGACCAACGGACCGACCTACAGTCGCGAGAATGGCGGTTCGTTTGTCTTTGATGGGTCGGACGATTACGTCGAGGGTCGCATCCAGCCGTCCGTATTCTCCGGTCCGCACACGATCTGCTGCTGGTTTTGGCACACGGCAAACGCCAACTGGTCGGGGCTTTTTTCCAATAACGTCGGGACACATGGAAGTTCCATCTTGACGTTCATCGAGGAGTCGAACAAGGTCGGCGTCAACCAAGCCGGTGCGAGACCCGAGTCCATCGCGGTGGACCTCGGTGCAGACCATCTGAACCAATGGCTCTATGCGGTCGTCTCGTATGCGGGCGTCACTACCGGCAGCACCGTCAGCGTCTACGCATACAAAAAAGGCGCGTTGCTGTCGACGAGCGGCCCTTTATACTGGAATCTGACGTCGTCCGCGTCGTACTTGGTCGGTCGCCACTATAGCGGCGGACACGTGCACAACGGACGCATCGCCCACGTCGCTGTGTACAGCCGCGTGCTCACCGCCGCCGAAATCGAGCAAAACTACAACGCCCTGTGCGGACGATTCGCCCTGCCACCGACGGCGAATGCGGGCGCCACGACGTCCGTGGCGCTCACGACGACGCCAACTCCTACGGTGGCCACGAGCGCACTCTACCGCGTTTTCTGGCCTGCGGGTGTCGACTTCACGAGCCTGTCGACGTTTAGTAACCTTCTGTGGACGTCCAATGCGGACCCCATGCCGACTGGAATCATTGACTACTGGGCCAAAAACGTCGACCTAAGTATGTACAAATGGTCGGATGGTTCGGACGTTACGAAGGAGACGCTCCCAGCCAAATTTGACAGGTTGGGGCCGTGGTTCAAAGACGAATACTACAAAACCGGCATGCCCTTTCTTGTGCACCATGTCATGATGCCCGAATCGTACCGCGCCCGTTACTACTTCGAGACATGCCTCGATTTTAAGTGGGGGTACTCCGTCCCGACATACGCCAATCGCATCGCCATGTGCCTGGACAACGACCTGCAAGGCAACGGCGACCAAACGCCGAACAACCCCACGCCGGTGTTTGACTACCACAACCAGAACGGCACCACCTGGAAATTGTGGGGCTATCCAAACAAAAACTACAACACGGCGGATCGCGTGCTCATCGGCACCTTTAGCACGGCAAACTGCACACGTTCACGTGGTACGTACAAGTGGACGGCGCTGTCATGGCCCAGCGGGCAACGGTTCACTCACTACCTGTGGCAGCCAAGCACGTACGCCGGCCCTAGCACGTGGCGTTCGTGTCCTCCGATCCTGGGAATGTGACGACTGGGAATTGCCTGGGACAACCGACTCTTGAACCGAGGTGTTGGTGAATTGGCGCCGCGAGCACTTCGACGAGCAAAAAGGTCGCACCGATGATGACAGCATGATGATGTGTCTGTTGAGTTATCAAGATGATGATAGCATGATGAGTGCACCGACCGTGTTAAAGGTGCGTGAGATCCAGCCACATGATGATGGAATGATGTCGTTCGACATAACAAGATGATGGCATGCATGCAGATGCGTATGTCAAGTTTATGCTCCCCAAACGAAGATTTGGGAAGGTCGGACAAACATTTCTGAATGCGTTTTCGAAGCACTTTTCAACGTTGTGAGTACTCTATTTGGGCTACACAACGTTGAAAAGTGCTTCGAAAACGCATTCAGAAATGTTTGTCCGACCTTCCCAAATCTTCGTTTGGGAGGGGTAAAGTTGTCGACAATGAAACGACGTCACATGATGATGTATGACAGCATGAAGGTGCGAGGATGTGAACACGAACAGCGACTCGTCCGAGTCGTGGACCGATGGAACCGGCAAACGAGCGGGCGACTATTGCACCAAGTTTTGCACTACCCCCGTCGCGTCGACAGGCGCATCCTCATCCACGTGGTTACCACCCGGGCAATCTCGAAGCGATGGCATCTGGAAGAATGCGCATGGGCACGCGTGCGAGGACGTGAACACGAACAGCGACGCGTCCGAGTCGTGGACCGATGGCACCGGCAAACGAGCGGGCGACTATTGCACCAAGTTTTGCAAAAGAGCGTCATCATCCCACTGAGTAATGGGATGTTTGTTCCTCCTTCCCAAATCTGCGTTTGGGGCGCATGAAGTTCTCTCTACATGTATGCTCACCAAACGAATGGTTTGGAAGACCGAACCAACCTTTCCGAGTGCGTTTTCGAAGCACTTTACAAGGGTGTGAGTACTCGATTTGGGATGCAAGTCGTTGTTAAGTGCGTCGAAAACGCACTCGGAAAGGTTGGTTCGGTCTTCCCAAATCGTCGTATGGGATGGATAAAATGGTATTCGTAACGGGCATCGGCATCATCTGGATGTTGCGACAGCAATGCCCGTGTGGTGATTGTTACATACCAATGCCATTGAAAGGTCGAACAAACCGTTCGGAACCTCTTTTCGAAGCCATTTTCAACGTTTGGTATCCAACATCGAGTACTCACGACCTTGAAACGTGTGCGACGCAAACCGGCGTTACTGTATTATTGACACGACCCTCGCAATGTGCACACCTGTGTATATCATGGCCACTGCACATATGACCCTGTTATTGGTCGCAATGGTGGAGCTCTTGATGTGACTCCACGGACCGCTCGTTGTTTGTCCATTTCTAAGCGTTAGTGTGTTTCCACTGCGTTGGTACTGCCAATAGGTGTAAGGAACCCACACCGGAAACAGACTACCTCCGCCATAGTTGTAGTTGTAGTGATGCTGCAACCCAATTGAGTACCCTGGAAAGTTTGAGATGGCAGCGCCACTATTCCACCACTCGACCGATGTATTCACAAAGTTGGATGTGCTAGCAGACGGGTGCACTCCCATTACGTGGCAGCTGGCTTTCATATACTCAGGTGCGTTAAGTCCCTGCCCAATCCAGCGTGGGTATGTCGCGGAAATGTTGTTTCCCACATGGATGCACCAGTGTGGCGAGCCAAAAGCATCGCACTTTCAGCCCTCGGTAAAAGACGCATGACAAAAGTAGATAAGAACATCGAATCAGTGTCATCGATAAGCGCGACAAGCAACGATTTGGGTCGGGGAAAGCATCAGAGATTATCGATGTTCTTATCTACTTTTTCATACCCATTTCGACCGAGGGCTGAAAGATGCTTTTGGCTCGCCACACTGCAATGCACCAAATCGATACTATTCGTCATTGCAATTGCATGCTATGATATGATTTTCATGCTTTTGTTCGATATTTCAGCATGTTCGTTTGGTGCAACTGCGCTCAGCCGTTTGGCCGACCCTGCCGGGCTCGACGCGTGGAATGCCTTGCGCGTCGGACGACAGTCAGACTTCGCCCGTGAGTTGACTAGGCGCTAAAATCGAACGGCGATGCGAAGGACGTTTTCCAATTGGACGTCGTCGAGAATGACCCCAGAATGAGCGAGACCGTTGCGGTGTTGGTGCTACCCTCCTCCACCGTGTAGTCGAATGTAAACGGTCCGCTCGATGCGAGCGTAGGTGCGGTGTCGAAGCGATGACCCGTCGATGACACGATGCGAATCGCCCACTTCGCGCCCGCAGGAACGGCGTCACTGAACCGAAGTTGATATCGAATCGACTGGTAAAAGGCCGTGGTTTGGACAGTGCAAACAACTCCGGTGCATTTCGGAAGGGTGGCGTGCTGGCGAGGGTGCGTGTAGGAGATGAGCACCGCGTCGGCGTCGACGCGAATCCGAAACACGTGGACCTTGGACGTGTTGGCCACGCCGAGTGCGTACACCAGCTTGATGCCCGCCACGTCGGCGTCGACCGACCACTCGACCGGACTCCAGACGAGGCCACCGCTCGAGTCGGACACACCGACCTCACACGTTTGGACGCGTACGGTCGACGTTCTGTTCGGCCGTATCGTGAAGGACGCGCGTTGGCCGGTGACCAGCACGTACGGATAGGGCAAGTCCGACGCGGTTTGCACGCTGCATCCGCGGATGTCTGGGGCGTTCAACACCCGAGCCAACGCGGTCGTTTGGTCGACGAACGGATGCACGCAGGCAGGGACCGGGAGCGGCGTCTGTAGTACGACGCAGAACATCTGCTTGTACGCGAGACACAGCGTCATCGTCGACGGGAACGCTGCGATGACCTCATCCAGTCGGTAGTAGTAGAGTACGCGACTCGATGCATCCCGGAAAAACATCCCAGGGTCGAGCGTGACTTTGGTAAAGTCGTCGCGGTCGAAAGACGTGAACAGGACGGTGTCGAACGAGCGCCCTCCGGTGGCTTGCACCGCGGACATCGTCTGCAGTAGGGCATCGACGGATCGTAACACGATCGAGCTCGTCTGGTCAAAGCGTGGGACTAGCTCGCTAGAGACCATTCGTCCCGACTGTAGGAGCGGCACTGCGTACGACACGAAACCGGGGCAACTCGAGCGGTCGCTACCCCGGTACGATGCCGATAAGTGCCGCCAAATATCGACGTATAGCCCCTCGTCGACCGGCAGTGAGAGCACGTCGGATGGGAGCGGAATGGCCCGGATGGCCCGTTCTTCAAAGTCGAGGAACGTCGCATTCGCCATTTACTATCCAAAAATACATTGCACTGTGTGCAAGTTAGGCACGATCCACATGGATTTTGCGATGGTTTCTGTGTGAGCTATTTGGCATGTCAAACCAAAAGAGTCTCGGAGACATGCGTGGTCGTATGCGCCTGGGTCTTCGACTTACGCGCCTTTCCACCACCTGGTTGCGGCGGTTTAGACTTGAGTAGGGTCGCGGGCAGGTTTGATGCAGGTGCAGGGTCGTCGGGGGTGCACACGGGTGCGGTGGTCGCCGGTGTGGCGACGCGGGTCTCCTCTACGACGACCGTATCTTGGGTGTGTGGTGGTGCCACGGGCGCCGAGCCGGACACGCTGGCCTTGTTGGCCTTGTATTCGGCCTCGTACTTGGCCTTGGTTTCGGCCGACGCCTCGCGCCACTTTTCGCCGAGTCGCTTGAAAATCTCGGCGTTGGATACATCGGGGCACTCTTTCTTGATGTTGGCACGCTCGGCCTGCGAAAAGAGGATGAAGGCCGAGCCTCCTCGCTTCTGGGCAGTAGGGGGGGTCGTGGCTCGCGTGCTCTTGGATTTGGCCGAGCCGGCCTTCTCGTTGGACGACGATGCGACCGAGCCGCCTGTGACGGTCGGTGCCGATGTAGCCAAGTACGCTTGCATCTCCGCGTCGGCCTTGGCCTTGTTGGCCTTGTATTCGGCCTCGTATTTGGCCTTGGTTTCGGCCGACGCCTCGCGCCACTTTTCGCCGAGTCGCTTGTAAATATCGGTGTTGGACGCCTCGGGGTGCTCTAGTTTGATGTTGGCACGCTCGGCCTGCGAAAAGAGGATGAACGCCGTGTTGGCTCTCTTCGGGGCGTTGGCGTCTATCGCAGTCTTCTTCTTCGAGTTGACCGCCACATTGGAGTGCGCAGAGGTCGGGGCGCTCTTCTTGGACTTTTTGGCAGTGGGATCGCTAGACACGGATTCATTCGACGTTTCAAGAGTTCGTTTCGATGATTGGTCGCTCGCGTGGGCCATTCGTGATTACTACCCTCGACCTTTTAACTCATTTCACGCTCTCATTACACGAACCGTTACGCGCACATGCATGCATTTTGGGAAGGATGAGTGGGAATCATCGGAACCATAGCCCAAAGCGAGTACTCTAAGAAGACAAAAAACGCTCCATGTGCGCAACGATACGCTGCGTGCATCCAAATCGAGGCTGGTTGAAGCACATGCTCCCCAAAGAAAAATTTGGATGGAGGTCCAGGAACAACAGATGAAATCTGGATTTTCGAAGCCCTTTTCAAGGGCGTGAGTACTCGATTTGGGCCACTAACCATTGAAACGTCAATCGAAAAGTATCAAACTTATGGTCAAAGTGGAAATGCTGGTGAAATGCGCCGTCGAAGAACCATCATCTTCAGCATTGATACCTCTGCTGTGATGACCTTTTCCACACATCACGTCATCATTGACTCATCAAACTTATGCTCCCCAAACCAGCCGTCGGCAACTCACATCCCCATTTTGGGACGAGTCTCCATTTCAGACACTTACTCCAAATTTTCAACCTGGATTCGTGGGTGACTGTTTTGACGGTTCAAAGGGGGCGAGTTGCCGACGGCTGCCCCAAACGAAGATTTTGGAAGGGATGAACAAAAGATGAAATCCGGATTTTCGACTGACTTTTCATTGTCAGTTTTCAATGGCTCGTAGCCCATATCGAGCACTCACGCCCTCGAATAGTGCTTCCTTCGAAATCCGGATTTCATCTTTTGTTCATCCTTCCAAAATCTTCGTTTGGGATGGATAAAACTATCATCTTTTGTTCCTCCTTCCAAAATCTTCGTTTGGGAGGGATAAAGGTTAGATATGCTAGCACCATCCGGTGATCTCTACAGACACATGCTAAGTTGCTTCGTACAATGGGCTGATTTCCTAGTTGTGTGAGTTCGACTTGAAGACACCACATAATGACACTTGCGTCATCGTGTCATCGTGTCATCGGTGGGCTCGATGTGCTCGATGACAACGCCCCGTCGAGCCATGTCTCGCAGGAAGCAATCGCCTTCGGCTTCGAAGCCTGGTACCGACGATGTCCCGTCGCGGAGGATTGTGATGGATGCTAGACGAGAGTCGTCGTAGTGATCAACGAGGTCTCGAACCGTAAAATTGACACAGTGGCTGAGCGCTTGGCCACACACGAAGAGCCGCCGAGACTCTCGCAGCGTTCGAATCAGCTCCATGTTGAGGTGCGTCTGCGGGTCTTCGGCGACGGGGACTTCGGCACGCAGCGCGCTGTACATTTCCGTGAGGCAGTTCTGTCCCTTCCAAACGAAGACAATCTCTTTCATGCGACTCTCCGCCCACTCGTCCACGGCCGCTTGGATCTCTGGGTGGACGTTGTGGCCGGGCGAGCCCATGATGCAATGCTCGGGCCAAATGCAAATCTGGAACCGACCGCGCTCGTCGAGTTGTCGCGCGTAGTGCTCGACCGCACGCTGGTGCGTCGGGTCCCTAGCGCGCCATTTCCTCGTTCGGACGTCCTCGTGCGAAATGATGGTGAACGGGGGTGGATGATGGCCGTAGTCGTCCACCCAGAAGATGGCGTGGGCGATGTGCATGCGCTGGTGCGAGTCGAGGGTGATGACAATCCGGTCGATATTCCGCGTCCGGATGAATGTGGCGATGCGGGTGGCATCATCGCCCGACGATGGAATGGCGAGAGACCCACCGGGGTGAAAGTCGTTCTGAGGGTCGATGATGAGGAGGGAAACTCCCCCCGAGACACTGGACTGGAGTGCAGTGTCTCGGGGACTGGGCGCGTTTTCGTGTGATTCCTCGCGTGTGAAGCGGACGGCGTTCAATGTGCTTTCCATGACGCTGATGCGATGTCAGAGATGTGTCTTTTAAATCAGTTTTGCGCCCGATAAAAGACATCGAAATACAAAACAAAATGCTTCAGGTAGTCAAATCTTCGTAGGGCATGCATTTGTGTAATCTCGCCGACGCCTGCAAGCGGTCGCCCAGTCGGACATATCTTGGTCGCCACACGGGAACCGACCTTTCCGGAACGAGTTTGCGACGCACTTTTCAAGGGTGTGAGTACTCTATTTGGGATACGAAGCGTTGACAGGTGCGTCGAAAAGATGTTCCGGACGGTCTATTATAAGCCTTCCAGAATCTTCGTTTGGGAGGGGTAGAGTTGTTACAAAAGATAGTAGCATCCCATAAAAAAATCAACACATCGCGTGCTACTATCTTTTGTACCATTGTGCAAAGTTTACCCTCCCAAACCGTGGGCCAAACGAAGATTTTGGAAGCAGGAACAAAAGATGAAATGCGGATTTTATGCTCCCCCAAACGAAGATTTTGGAAGGAGGAACAAATGATGAAATACGGCTTTTCTACCGACTTTTAAATATTTCGTAGCCCAAAAAGAGTACTCACGCCCTTGAAAAGTGCTTCGAACATCCGGATTTCATCTTTTGTTCATCCTTCCAAAATCTTCGTTTGGGAGGGATAGATTTTCGAAGCACTTGTCAAGGACGTGAGTTGCAAACGCCAGTTGGGCGCCAATGGGCGGACTATTGTTAAGCATAATCCTCCCAAGACGGAAAAATGTACGCCAAACATTTTCAAATAGGATGTGAACGGACTCGCTGTCATTTTTTGCAAACGCTCGTTGGACGAGTTATGGTTAAAGGGCGTCGCACCAAGCCGTGTTAAAGGGCGTCGGTCGTGCGTGAGGACAGTCTACGATTTTACAGGCTTATAACATGATGATGTGTCTGTCGAAATCAGTGCATGTAGCGAACAAAAAATTGCGCAATTTCGCACCCACTACTTAACGAAGGAACTGGCATACGTGAGTACTCAACCATCAGGTCAATTCGATACATTATTTTTAAATCATTTTAGTTTCCATTGTATATTGGCCTGATGGTTGAGTACTCACGTATGCCAGTTCCTTCGTTAAGTAGTGGGTGCGAAATTGCGCAATTTTTTGTTCGCCATACCGGTTCAAATCACAAGATGATGATATCATGATGAGTCTGTCGAAATCAGAGGATGGTGATATCATGAAGATTTGTCTGTCGAAATCACAAGATGATGATATCATGATGATGTGTCTGTCGAAATCACAAGATAAGCAAGTTTTTACAAAGCCGTGTGAAAGAGGGCGTTGCACCAAACTATGGCTCGTCGGTCGTGCGTGGGGACAGGACAGTCCATCGTTCCAAAATCTTCGTTTGGATCATAAAGCTTACCCCACCCAAACGAAGATTTTGGAAGGATGAACAACAGATGAAATGAGGATTTTCGAAGCCCTTTTCAAGGGCGTGAGTACTCAATTTGGGCCATGAGCCATTGAAAAGTTCTTCCTTCGAAAATCAGGATTTCATCATTTGTTCCATGTGGGAAACAACATTTGCGAGAAATAGCCACGCCGGATTGGGTAGGCCAGTTTACGAACAGAACACACTGCTGAGTATGGGTGAATCTCCGTAAAGTCCCTACCAAATCCGGCGTGGCTATTTCTCGCAAATGTTGTTTCCCACATTGCATTTGTTCCTCCTTCCAAAATCCTCGTTTGGGGAGCATAAAGTTGAAGCATGCGATTGCGCGGAACTGGACGTGACTTCTGACAAATTTATCCCTCACAAAACGAAGATTTTGGAAGGAGGAACAAAAAGATGAAATCCAGATTTTCGACTGACTTTTCAAGGGTTCGTAGCCCAAATCGAGTACTTACACCCTTGAAAAGTGCTTCGAAAATCTGGATTTCATCTTTTGTTCCTCCTTCCAAAATCTTCGTTTGGGGAGCATAAAATTCCGACTCGATTGGTCGAATGGTTGCGGCCCGACATGCTCTCCATTTACACGGATGCGATGCCATCGCGACCGCTAGTCAAAGTAAAATCGCAGGCGCTAGTACAACCGACATCGCACGACGAGGGGGGGAGGGGCAAAAACAGTTCGGCTTTTGCTCAGTTTGGTAGTGAGCGCGTCGACTTCGATCTGCAGGGTCGCATTGCGCACCGTGAGCGCGTCGACTTCGCTCTGCAGGGTCGCATTGCGCACCGTGAGCGCGTCGACTTCGCTCTGCAGGGTCGCATTGCGCACCGCAAGTTCCAAACACTCGTCGACTTTGGAACGGTATCGCCGTTTGTGGCGCCTGTAACGTCCGAGTAGGGCTCGGTATTTCTTTTTGAGTGTCGTTTTACCCCGCCGACCGTTGGACGTTGGGGAGCGTTCCGCGCAGGTGGCGTCGAGCGTCAAAAGGCAAGTTCCTAGGTCACGATTCAGGCGCGTCAGCACGGTCTGAGCGAGATTGGAGAGTGCATCGGTGACTGGTAACATGATGCGGTGTCTTACTTTTATGTTTAAAATTGTACACCCTTTGCGGTCGCACTCGAAATGTCTCGCATGCGTGCGGTTCCGACTCGTTCACGATGTGCGACGTTTCATGTCCGTTCATGTCGTTCTGAGCGCCTCTGACTGCAACTGAGCCACTCACGAGTCGCGAATGTGTTAAAGACAAGGCCCATGCATTAAGATGTCAACTGTGTTGCACACATTGTCGAGTAAATCCGACCGAAGCAAGATGAGCAATAGCTCCCTACAGCAGTCATTCGCCGAGTACAGTGAGCTAACGCCGACCGAGCTGAAGAACGCGAAAAATGACCTGAGCGTGTATTACGCGCAACGGGAGACCGTCTACGCCGACCCGCCGTACAAGAACCAAGCCTTCTGTCTCTTTTCGTGGGTCCCGTCGGAGAACGCCACGCCCGACGAAAACGGCGTGTACGGGATGATGAAATTCCGCGGCGCATTCGACAGTGAGGATGAGATGAACACACGCGCCGAGTTCCTCGTGAATCATTGCGACTCGTTCCACCGGATTTACCACGCACCGATCGGTCGACCCCTTCCGATTACACTGAAGGAAGAGTACGTGCGCGACATCAAGTTCGCCAAGCAGTCCTCGTCGGACGACGACGTCATCCACACGTCGGTGAAAAAGGACCAGGAAAACGAGGCCAACGTGCAGAAGGAGCTCCATGCAAGGATGAAGATCATCAAGGAGGAGGAAACCACCGCGCCGACCGTGGAGCCACTCGACGAGTACATTCAACACAAAGTCAAGATTGCGTTCAATATGGCGGCGATCGACAACTTCCTCCGGCAGATCGAAAAGGCGAAGAGCGTCATCCGGGCCTCGAATGAGAGCGTCTTGTCGATTGACCTAGAGAACCCCGACTTTAGCGCCAAGTTCATCGACAAGTACAACGAGACCCGTTCGTCCGTCGGGATTGACACGGTGCACGAAAAGGACGAAGGCATGGAAGCGATTCGGAACATGAGGCACACACAGTCCGACATCGAACGGTATCTTGGCAAGTGATGATGATGTCTTGGTAGGTTGGCAATGCAAGATGGTGCTCTCGCGATTGGGAACAAACAAACGAACGTGGCCTGATGGTTTTGTAAAATTTACCCTCCCAAACGAAGATTTTGGAAGGCCGAACCAACATTTCAGAGTACGTTTTCGAAGCACTTTTCAAGGGTGTGAGTACCGGGTTTGGGCGACCAAACG
>Ga0192647_102159_pt1 | contig 12400 bp, 9 predicted proteins | sample LauGreFa1BDMLBSN_2_FD_133046 | JGI IMG/M metagenome (GOLD analysis project Ga0192647, IMG submission 133046) | Freshwater lake microbial communities from Lake Michigan, USA - Fa13.BD.MLB.SN - reassembly | ecosystem: Environmental > Aquatic > Freshwater > Lake | place: Lake Michigan, USA...
GTCCTCCGTCGGCAGCCCGCGCTCCCGCAGCCACGCCTGCGCCGCCGCCCCCTGCAACGGCGCAAACCGCAACCGCCCCGCCGCATCCCGCGCGCGCAGCAGACGCACGATCGCCTGGCAAAGCCCGCACTCGTCGTCGAACAACAGCACCGGCCCGCGCCCGGCTTCGTCGGCGCCCGGAGCCGCGCGCCCCGCGCAAGCCGACGCCGGCACATTGGCATCCGGATCGGCGGCGGCGTGGGCGGACATCGCCGCACCGTCGGCCCGCCTTCCCGCGTGCGCAAAGCGAAAAAACGAAAACGCCGGGCGCCGCACCTGCGGCCGACCCGGCGATTGGGAGCGGCAAACCGGAGCGCTCCGGCCCGTCCGCTAAATGGAAAAGGGAACGGCCGGGCGGGCGGACACTCCCGTCCGCCGCCCGGCCGGAGGTTCAGCTGACCGCGATCTTGCGCGGCTTGATCGCCTCGTGCTTCGGCAGCGAGACGCGCAGCACGCCGTCGCGCAGCTCCGCGGCGATCTTGTCGCCGTCGATCGCGTTGTCGTGCGTCAGCACGAGCTCGAAGGCCGCGTCGGCGGTTTCGCGGTGCAGCGCGGTCCAGCCTTCGGGCTGCTTCCACGCGCGGCGGCCCACGAGCCGTAGCTGCGAGTCTTCGGCCGTGATTTCGAGCCCGTCCTTGCTCACGCCGGGCAGGTGCACGGTGAGACCGAATGCGTCGGCCGTCTCGGTGATTTCATAGCGCGGCTTCACGGTCGGCGCTTGCTCGGTCGACGTCTGGGACGAGCGGGCGACCGGCGTGCGCGAGAGCGAGGGAATGAGGGTGTTGAGGAGAGACATGGGAGGAGTGGAGTTGATTTTTTTCGGCCCCGTCACGGAGCCGGTGGTTTTTGGTTTTTGGATCTTTGCGCTTTGGGATTTGCCGTTCGCACCGCGAACGACCGTCACTTCACCGCGACGGCGATCTTCTTCGGTTGCGCGGATTCACGCTTCGGCAGCGTAACCGTCAGCACGCCGTCTTCGTAGGTCGCGCTGACTTTGTCGGCCTGCACGTCGTCGCCGAGGCTCACCGCCCGGCTGAACGAGGCGCTTTCCTCGCCCTTGCCGTCGGCGGCGGGCGTTTTGCGCGTCGCCGCGAGGGTCAGGTAGCCGTCGGTCACTTCCACGGCGATGTCCTCGCGGTTCAAACCGGGGAGCTCGGCGCGGACGTAGGTGTTGGCCTTGTCCTCGTAGAGGTCCACGGCGAAGCGCGTGGCGGTGGGCGCGGCGAAGCTGCCGAGCGCGGTGTCGAAGAGGCGGTCGATCTCGGATTCGAGACCGGACCACGGCGAGCGCTGGAACACGCCATACGACGGGCTCAGCGTGCGGAACGAAGGATAGGTGTAGCGGACGAGTCTCATGGTGGGAGTTGTTTTTGGATCGATTGGGATCGTTTGGTTTTTCGGCCGGTTGGCCGGTGTTGGTGCCGCTCCTATCGCATACGGCGGACCACGCCTCGAAACGCACCAACTCGCGCCGCCATCGCCATTTGCCGCGCCCTCACCGCGCTGCGCTGCGCAAAACCGTCGCGCGCTGTGCCGTCTCACCCGGGAAAAATCGTCGCGCCCCGCCGCCGAATCGCGACGATCCCCCGCTTCGCATGAGCTCCTTCGACTTCGATACCGTGCCCCGGCGCCTCGGCACCGATTCCCAAAAGTGGCAGAAATACGCCGGCCGCGACGTGCTGCCCCTCTGGGTCGCCGACATGGATTTCAAGTCCGCCCCCGCCATCGTCGAGGCCCTCCACGCCCGCGTCGACCATGGCATCTTCGGCTACGCCCGGCCCGTGAAGTCCACCGTCGATGCCGTCGTCGACGCCATGCAGCGCAACTACGGCTGGACGATCGATCCGTCCTGGATCGTCTGGCTCCCCGGCCTCGTCGTCGGCCTCAACGTCGTCGCCCAGGCCTTCGCTGAGCCCGACGAGGAAGTTCTCACGCTCACGCCCGTCTACCCGCCGTTCATGTCCGCGCCCAAGAACGGCGCCCGCGCCTCCGTCACCGTCCCCTTCGTGCTCGCCGACGGCCGCTGGACCATCGACTGGGACGCCCTCGAGCGCGCCGTCACCCCGCGCACCAAGCTCTTCTACCTTTGCAACCCGCACAACCCCCTCGCCCGCGTCTGGCGCCGCGAGGAACTCGTGCGCCTCGGCGAGTTCTGCATCCGCCACAACCTCGTCCTCTGCTCCGACGAGATCCACTGCGACCTCATCCTAGATCCGGCGCTGCCGCACATCCCCACCGGCGTGCTCTCGCCGGAGATCGCCGCCCGCACGCTCACGCTCATGGCCCCGAGCAAGACCTACAACGTCCCGGGCCTCGGCACCTCGTTCGCCATCATCCCCGATCCCGCCCTGCGCGCCCGCTTCCTCCGCGCCAACGCCGGCATCGTCGCCGAGGTCACCTGCCTCGGCTTCACCGCCTGCGAAGCCGCCTACCGCGACTGCGAGCCCTGGCGCCAGGCCCTGCTCGCGTATCTGCGCGGCAACCGCGACTACCTGCTCGAAACCATCGCCCGCGATCTGCCCGGCATCCGCGTCGAAGCCCCCGTCGAAGCCACCTATTTGCTCTGGATGAACGTCTCCGCTCTCGGCCTCGCCAACCCGCTCGCCCACTTCGAGTCGCACGGCGTCGGCCTCAGCGCGGGCGAACCCTTCGGCGCCGCCAAGGGCACCCACCTGCGCCTCAACTTCGGCTGCCCCCGCGCCACCCTCGTCGAAGCCATGCGCCGCATGGCGGCCGCGCTCCGCACCCGCTGAGCCGGCCCCCGGGAAACCCGATGCGCCTCGGCCCCTACGAGCTTTCGTCGAACCTCTTCCTGTCGCCGCTCGCCGGCTACACCAACCTGCCCATGCGGGTAACGGTGCGCGAGCTCGGCGGCCTCGGCTGGGCCACCACCGACCTCGTCAACGCCCGCTCGTTGCTCGAGCGCAACGCCGTCGCCCTCAAGCTCGTCGCCTCCGCCCCCGAGGATCGCCCGCTCGCCATCCAGCTCTTCGGCAGCGTGCCCGAGGAGATGCGCGACGCCGCCGTGATGTGCCAGGAGCTCGGCGCCGAATCCGTCGACATCAACATGGGCTGCCCCGTGAAGAAGGTCGTCAAGATCGGCGGCGGCTCCGCCATGATGACGGAGCTCGACAAGACCGCCGCCCTCGTGCGCGGCATGATCGCCGCGGTGAAGATCCCCGTCACCGCCAAGATGCGCCTCGGCTGGGACGACGACAACCTCACCGCCCCCGACCTCGCCCGCGTGCTCGAGGATGTCGGTGTCGCCGCCATCTTCGTGCACGGCCGCACCCGCGCCCAGGGCTTCGCCGGCACCGTGAACCTCGCCGGTATCCGCTCCGTGGTGACCGCGGTGCAACGCATCCCCGTCATCGGCAACGGCGACGTCACCACCCCCGAGGCCGCCCGCCGCATGCTCGACGAGACCGGCTGCGCCGGCGTGAGCATCGGCCGCGGCGCGTTCTACGATCCGTGGATTTTCCGCCGCACCGCGCACCTGCTCCGCACCGGCGCGCTCCTGCCCGAGCCGGACTTCGCCGAGCGCATCCGCGTCCTCCGCCGCCACTACGAGCGCTACTGCCAGTTCTACGGCGAGGACCACGGCTCCCGCCTCTTCCGCAAAGTCGCCCCGTGGTATGCCAAGCGCTTCGGCCCCTCGAAGCTCTTCAAGACCCGCATCATCACGATCAAGTCCCGCGCCGACTTCGAGGCCGCCCTCGCCGAGTATCTCGCGTGGCGCGCCCAGTTCTGCGACGAGCGCGGCGAACTGCTCGAACGCTTCGCCCTCGCCCCGATGGTCGCCTCCTTCATGCGCGACCCCGACGACCCCGCCGCCGTGTCGCGCGACGCCATCCCCGTGCCCAAGGGCCCGGTCGACACTTGGTAAACAAGTAGGGCGAGGCGTCCCCGCCGAGCCGTCGCGACTCAAGGGCTACCCGGCTCGGCGGGGACGCCTCGCCCTACCCGAAAAAACCGGGCCGCCGCGGCAGCCCGCGCCGCGACGGCTGCGCCCTTCACCGCGCCGGTCTTGCTCCGGCGCGGATTCGGCTCGCGCTCAGTTCGCCGGCCAGCGCGGCGGATACTTCGGATACGGCGGGATCGCGTAGTCCTTCGGCGGATTCTTCTTCAGCGCCTCGAGCACCACCTCGACCGCCTTCTCGAGCTGCGGGTCGCGGCCCTGCCGCACCAGCTTCGGATCGTGGAGCACTTCGATGTCGGGCGCGATGCCGACGTTTTCCACCTCCCATTTGCCGTTGAGATCGTAGAGCGCCATGTGCGGCGCCGTCACCGAACCGCCGTCGATCAGCGTCGGGTAGCCGCCGATGCCGACGAGTCCGCCCCAGGTGCGCGTGCCGACGAGCGTGCCGGTGCCCGCCTTGCGGAAATACCACGGCAGCGCGTCGCCGCCGGAGCCGGCAAATTCGTTTATGATCATCGCCTTCGGCCCGAAAATCGCCGCGCCCGGCGAGTCGCTCACCGCGCCTTCGCGCGTGACGATGCGCGTGCGCAGCGGCCGGTTGAGATGATCGACGATGTAGTCCGCGAGCTGGCCGCCCCCGTTGAAACGCTCGTCGATTACCGCCCCGTGCTTCCCCACCTGCGCGAAGAAGTAGCGGTTGAAGCTCGTGAAGCCCGGCATCGCGGTGTCGGGCACGTAGACGTAGGCGACCTTGCCGCCGCTGAGTTGGTCCACCTTGCGGCGGTTGCCCTCGATCCACGCGAGGTTGCGCAGGTTCTGTTCGCTCGCGATCGGCACGACGGTGATGTCGCGGGCACCCGCTCCGTCCGCTTTGGCGCCCAAGCGCAGCACGGTCTGCTTGCCGACCGTGCCGGCGAAGAAGGCAAACACCTCGTCGCTCGCGCGCAGCTCGCGGCCGTTGACGGCGAGGAGGAACTCGCCGGGCTTCACGTTGAGCCCGGGCTGCGTGAGCGGCGCCTTGGCCTGCGGGTTCCAGTTCTCGCCGTCGAAGATCCGGGCGAACTGATAGCGGCCCTCCGCGATGCGGTAGTCCGCGCCGAGCAGACCGACCTTGGCGTCCTTCAGCTCGGGTTTCGCGCCGCCGGCGACATACATGTGCTGCACGCTCAGCTGACCGAGCATTTCGGCGAAGAGGTAGTTCAGGTCGGAGCGGCTGCCGATGCCGTCGACGTAGGGCGCGTAGAGTTTCTCCGCCCGCGTCAGATCGATGCCGTGGAAACCCGGGTCGTAGAAATAGTCGCGCTGGATGCGCCAGACCTCGCGATACATCTGCCGCCACTCGGCGCGCGGATCGACCCGGACTTCGAGGCCGTCGAGCTTGAGCGCGCCGGCGCCGGGAGCGGGCGCCTTGTCGGCGCCGGCGATGAACCAGCCGGTGCCCGTCTTCCAGAGCATCTTCTCGCCCTTCGCCGCCAGGTGGAACTCCTCCACGCCGTCGAGCAGCTTCTCGGTCTTGCGCGACTTGAGGTCGAACCGCTGCAACGTGGACCGCGCGCTGTCGGTGCCGCGCCCTTCCGCGACCGCCGTGCCTTCGAGCAGGTAGACGATGTTCTCCTTGCCCGCGACGAGCTGCCCGTAGTTCCGCTCGGGCAACGGCAGCGCGAGGATGCGCTGGCCGAGGCCCTCGAAATCGATGACGACCTTCACGGCCTTGTCCTTCTTGTCCTTGGCGGCATCGGCGGCGGGCTTCGCGTCGGACTTCGCGTCGCCCTCGGCGGTCTTTTCCGCACTCGCGAGCTTCGGGTCGTCGGCGGTTTTTTTGTCCTTCGCGTCGTCCTTCTCCTCGTCGCTCTCGGGGGCGAGCGGCGACGACTGGTCCTTGGACAGCACCGCGAGATAGACGGCGCGGGTCACGGGGCGCCGGTTGGAGCTCATGTTGAAGCCCACGGAGCTGAGGCCGAGATCCGTGCTCGCGGTGAAGTAGAGGTATTTCCCGCTCTTGTCCCAGTCGGGCGAGCGCACGTCGCTCATGCCGTCGGTGAACTGGGTGACCTCTTTCTTCTCGAGCGAGTAGACGAAGACGGCGCGGTGGTTGTTCGGCAGCGATTTCGTGTAGGCGAGCCACTTGTTGTCCGGCGACCAGCGCAGGGCGGGGGCGCGGCTGCGGATGTCGGTGTCGAACTGCACCGGTTTGCCCGCGGCGACGTCGAGCAGCCAGAGGGCGCCGCGTTTGTCGCTGTAGGCGATCTGCTTCGAGTCGGGCGACCAGCTGGGATTGTAGAAGAACGACGGCGAGGGCCCGAGGTCGATCTTGCGCACCGGGCCGAGGCCGCCCTGGTCGCGGAGGTGGAGCTGGTATTCGCCGGACTCGTCGGAGAAATACGCGAGGGTCTTGCCGTCGGGCGACCACGAGGGATCGCGGTCGGCGACGGCGGGCGTGCGCGTGACGTTGCGGATATCGCCCTTCTCCGCGGGCACCGTGAGAATCTCGCCGCGGACTTCGAACACCGCCCGCGCGCCGGTGGGCGAGAGGGACGCCTGCGCAAGCTGGCGGGAGGGGATCTTCTCCAGCTGCGGCCGCGTCTGCGGGAGGTCGGTGTTGACGGTGACGGGCACCGCGCGGGTCCGGCCCGAGGCGAGATCGTAGAGGTGAAGCGCGCCGAACTGCTCGTAGACGATCGCGCCCGGCCCTGCGCCGGCGGACTTGAGATCGAATCCGTCGTTTTTGATCAGCTGCGTGACGGCGCGGGACTTCACGTCGTAGCCGAAGAGTGTCGTCGCGCCCGCGCGATCGGAGAGGAAGTAGATTTTGTCGCCGATCCAGAGCGGGTTGAAGTCGTTCGAGTTGTCGCGCGGGAGGGGCGTCACGCTCGAGTCGGAGAGTTGCGCGATCCAGATCGGCGACGTCTTGCCGCCGCGGTAGTTCTTGATGGCGATGTAGGCGTCGCCGGCGCCGCCGCGGCGGTTCCACGTCGGGACGTAGGCGAGTTGCCGGGTATCGGCGGAGTAGGCGCCCTGCACGCCCATCGGCAGCGGGAGTTCCTCGGGAAACCCGCCGTCGACGGACACCATGTAGAGTTTCTCGAAGCGCGAGTAGGCTTCGCGCGTGGTCCGGAAGAGGATGCGTTTGCCGTCCGGCGTCCACGCGAGCGCGACGTCGGTGCCCGGGTGCGTGGTGAGCCGGCGCGGTTCGCCGCCCGCGGCGGGGACGACGTAGACATCCTCGTTGCTGTCGAAGTTGCCGGTGAACGCCACGAGCGAACCATCGGGCGAGAAAAGCGGATTGTTGGCGTAGCCCGGATCGCCGGAGACGAGGCGGCGGGCGTCGCCGCCTTCGCGCGGGACGGTCCACAGGCTGCCCGCGTAGGCGAAGACGATCTGCTTTGCGCTGAGCGACGGCGTCTGGAGCAGGAGTGGCGGCGGGATCGACGCGGGCTGCGCGGAAGCCGCACACGCGATCGCGACCGCGAGGGAGGCGGAGCGGAGGAGGTTCATGGTGAGCTGGAGTGCGGCGCCACGTGACGCCGGCGGGGTGCGGCACGATGACGCGAGCCCGGGGGAAGAAAAGACCTTAACGCCCCGTCGCCCCGCTTGCCGGACGCGCCGCGATCCCGAAACTGCCCGCATGTCCAACGTCTCCCACTTCTGGGAGCTCATCCTCGGCACCGTCATCGGCCTCCTGCCCGTGATCAACCCGCTGGCTTCGGCTCCCTCCTTCCTCGCCATCACCGACGGCGACTCCCCCGCCCGGCGGATGCAGCAGCTGCGCCACGCCTGTTTCTACATGGTGGCGATCCTGGTGTCGTTTCTCGTCGGCGGCACGTTTATCATGGGCTTCTTCGGGATCTCGATCCCCGGCCTGCGCATCGCCGGCGGCCTGCTCGTCGCCGGCATCGGCTCCACCATGCTGATGGGGCCCGCGCGCGATCGCAATCGTCTCGATCCCGCCGAGGAGGAAGCGCGCGCCAAACGCGACGTCTCCTTTTCCCCGCTCGCCATGCCGATGCTGAGCGGTCCCGGTTCCATCGCCGTGACCATCGGCTTCACCTCGCTCGCGACCCACTGGCTCGACTACGCCGCCATCATTTTGGGCATTCTCGTGGTCGCCGCGATCTCCTATGTCACGCTCGCGCTCTCGGAGCGCGTCGTGCGCGTGATCGGCGTCAACGGCATGAACGCCCTCTCCAAGGTCATGGGCTTCCTGATCCTCTGCATCGGGATCCAGTTCGTCGTGAACGGCATCCTCGGCATCGTCACCGATCCCGCGGTCATCCGCGCGATCCGGGCGGTCGCGGTCGCGCCGTAGCCCGGCGCCCGAACGCGACTCCGCCCGGCCGTCGGACCGCCGCCCTTGCGCAACGGGCGCGGCGCGCGGCGCCGGCCGGGCCGCGTGTCCGGATCACGGATACTTGCGCTGCACCACCGCGCCCGTGCGGTCGCGGAAAACGAGCAGCTTCCGGTCGGCGTCGTAGGTCACGAACACGATGCCGAGCGCCGAGTCGACGGTCTCGCCGCCGCGCGCCAGCCGGCCGTTGACGAAGGCCCGCGGCGGATCGCCCTGGAACACCCCGGTGATCTTCGCGCTGGTGACGAACGTGCGGAAGGCCGGGCTCGCGTCCACCGCCGCCTCGAGCGGCGCCGTCGCGCTCAGTCCGGGCGCGAGCGCGGTCATGCCGACCGCCTGCCTGGGGGCCGGCGCGGCGGCCGGCGCCGGCGCGGTTCCGACGGACGCGGGCCGGTTGGCGAGGTCCTCGCCGGTCAACGCCGCCTCGACCCCTGCCTGGGCATTGGCCCGGCGGACCTCCAGCGCGTTCTTGGCCGCGTTGATCGCCGCGCCGGGGATCTGCGCGACCGAGGCCGGGCCCGCCGGCGGCGCAGTCGCCGCGGGGGCGGTCGCCGGCCCCGGCGCCGCACCGGGCGTCGCCGGCGTCGGCGTCGTGGCCGCGGCGAGCGGATTGGCCGCCGGCGCGGCCGGCGCGGCCTTGCTCTTCGCCTTCGGCGGCGGGGGCGGGGGCGGCGGCTCTTCCTTCAACAGGAAAAATCCGGCGCCGGCCAAAACCAGCACCGCGGCGGCACCGCCGACCATCACGATCATCCGCCGCTTCTTCGCGGCTTTGCCCGGCATCGCCGGCGGGGGCGGCGGCTCCGGCTCGGGCACGTCCGACTTCACGCTGACATGCGGCACGCTCGGTGCCTTCGGCGGCGGCGCAGCCGCCGCGACGACGGGAAACGGCGGCGGCGCTTTCGGACCAAGTCCGGGCGGCGGGGGAAACTTGGGCGCAGCCGGCGGCGGCGCGGCCGGGGCGCCCGAATCGGCCGGGGTCGCCGCACTCGGCGGCGGCACCGCGGCACCGCCGGCCTGCGGGCCCGGCGGTTTCGGCTTCAGTTTGAATTTCACGCCCTCCGCGGAGCTTTCGCCGGCCGCCGCGGGCGCCGGCGCGGGACTCGGCGCGGGTGCCGCCTCCGGAGCCGGAGCGGATGGCGCGACAGCGGGGGTTGCGAGGACAGGAGTCGCGGGCACGGGCTCGGCCGCCGGCGCGAGCCGCGGTTTCAGCCGCATCGTCGGCGCGGCCCCGGCTGGATCCGCCGGAACGACGGCCGGGGGGACCGCCGCCGCCGGCGCGGGAATCTCCGGAGCGACCGCCGCCGAAGCGTCCGCTGCCGGGTCGGACGCAGGCGCCTGGGCCGCCGCGGCGGCGTCGGCATTCAACCGGGGGCGAAAACGGATGCGCGGCGCGCCGCCCTCGGCGGGTGCCGGAGCCGATGCCGGAGCCGGCGTCGCCGTTTCCGCGACCGGCGGGAGCACCGCAGGAATGACAGCCGGCACCTCCGCGGGCGGAGGCGGAGCCGCGGGCACCGGTGCGGCCGCGGGTGCCGCGGGTGCCGCCGCCTCGGGCGCCGGTGCGGCGGGAGCGGGACGGACACGGGGCTTCAGGCGCAGTGCGGGCGGCGGTGTTTGCTCGTCACTCATGCCGCGCAGACAAAGGACTTTCCGCCCCAGCGCGAAACCAAAAGCACGACGGCGGCGATTTCGGCGGACCCTAAATTTGCCCTCGCGGTCAGCAACGGCCGCCAACCACGCTCCGCGCCCAAACCCGCATGATTTCCGTCCCTCTCCGCGCCGTCCTCGCCGCCACTTGCCTGCTAGCCGCCGGCTGCAGTGCGTTTTCCAAAAAATCCGGCGAACCCAAGGCCCCCAAGGAAAGCTCCGCGATCTCCGCCGATGTCGAGCAGAGCTTCCGCAAACGCTGGGTCGAGAAACGCCGCGGCGAACTCGCCGCGCAGGGCGTCGCCGCCGAAGCCGCCGCCACCCAAGCCGACCGGGAATTCGCCGAGCGCTACGACTTCAAGGCCGGCGCGAAGAAGTAAACCGCCCCGCGCGCCGTCGCCGCGCCTCCGCCGCCCGCGGCGCCGCCCGCTTTTTCCGCCGGCAGCGCGGCACCGGCGTTGACGCCCCGGGCCGTCCGCCGAACGTCGCCCCGTGAGTTCGTCCGTTCCTTCTGCTCCGCACGCCCAGGCCCGCGCCGGCGCCGCCGCGGCCGCGACCTGCTATTTCCTCTGGGGCCTCGTCCCGCTGTATTGGAAACAGCTCGCCGGCATCGATCCGGTCGAACTCATCGCGCACCGCCACCTCTGGTCGCTGGTGCTCCTGCTCGCGCTGCTCGCCGCCCACGGCGCCTTCGCCGGGCTGGGCGCGGCCTTTCGCGACACCCGCACCTTCGGCCGCCTGCTGCTCGGCGCCGTGCTGCTCACCGGCAACTGGCTCGTCTACGTCTGGGGCGTCAACGCCGGCCACGTGATCGAGACGAGCCTCGGCTACTTCCTCGTGCCCCTCGTCAACGTCGCCGCCGGCCGCTGGATTCTCCACGAGCACCTGCGCCGCGCCCAGTGGATCGCCATCGGCCTCGCCGCCATCGGCGTCGCCCTGCTGATCGCGCAGGTCGGCCGTCCGCCCTGGATCGCGCTCACCCTCGCCGCCACCTGGGGCGGCTACAGCCTGCTGCGCAAACAATCCACGCTCGCCGCGGTCCCCGGCCTCGCCGCCGAGACTCTCGTCCTCGCGCCGTTCGCGCTCGCCTACCTCGGCTGGCGCCACGTCGACGGCACCGGCGCCCTCGGCCGCGTCGACCTGCCCGCGCACCTGCTGATCGCCAGCGCCGGCCTCGTGACCGCCGTGCCGCTCCTGCTCTTCGCCTACGGCGCGAAACGCGTCCGCCTCTCCACCCTCGGCCTGCTCCAATACCTCGCGCCGTCCGTGCAGCTGGTCCTCGGCATCTGGGTCTACCACGAGCCGTTTTCCCGCGCCCGACTCCTCAGCTTCGCGTTTATCTGGGCCGCGCTGTTGCTCTACACGGTCGACAACCTGCTCGCCCAGTCGCGCCGCTGACGCGCGGCGGCGCCCCGGCCCGCCGCCCGCCCAACCGCCGCTCAGTAGCGGCGCGTGCCGAGGCGACCCGACGTGTGCTGGAACACGATCAGCCGGTTCTCGGTGTCGATCGCGTGCAGCGTGATGCCGAAACCGTGGTGCACCGTGGCGCCGGTGGAATAGAGCGTCTCGTTGACGATGGCACGGGGCGGCACCACCGCGCTGATCTTCGCGCTCATCACGAAACTGTCGAACGCATCGATCTCCCGGGCCGAAAGCGACGAGGTCTTGGCCAGCACGACGCCTTCCTGCGCCGCGTTGCGCACGCCGCTCTTCTTCTTCATCGCGGCCGCGCCCTTCGCGGTTTTCTTGAACTCGGCGACCGACATCCCGTCCGGCACTTCGGCGGGCCCGGTGTCCTGGTCCTCTTCATCCCGCGTTTCCTCGTTGATGACCGCATCGGTCAGCGCCACGCGGGCGTTGTTCATCGCGACCACCTTTTTGGTCTGCTCGATCGACTTGAACGGCAGCTTCGCCACGTGATCGATCGTTTCCTTCAAAGACATCGCCGGGCGCGAATCCTTCGCCTCGCCCGCGGGGTTGGCCGCCGGCGCGCCGACCGCCGCCGCCGCCGCGGCCACCGGAGCCGCTGTCGTCGTTGACGCCGCCGCGGCGGGACCGCTCGCGGCAATTGTCGTCGGCTTCGCGGCCGCCGTCGGGCCGACCGCCGGCTTGGCCGCGGCGATCGCGGGACCGCCCGCGACTGCGGCCGGCGCAGCCTTGACCGTCTTGCCGGTCGCACCCTGTCCGGCCGCCGGCGCCGATGCCACCGCCGCTTCCGCCGGTGCTCCGGCGACAACCTGTTTCACCGTTTCCGGCAACGCCGCCGTGGCCTTTTCCTTCGCCGCGACGAGCATCTGCGTCACTTCCGGGGACGGCGGACCGAAAAACGCGGTGTAGCCGTAGTATCCGCCGACGCAGAGCACGCCCAGCGCGCACAACCCGCCGATCGTGCGCTTGAGAAACCCGCCCCGCGCCTCCGCCTCGCGCGGTGCCCGGGCCGCCCGCGCCGCCGC
>Ga0192647_102163_pt1 | contig 12388 bp, 12 predicted proteins | sample LauGreFa1BDMLBSN_2_FD_133046 | JGI IMG/M metagenome (GOLD analysis project Ga0192647, IMG submission 133046) | Freshwater lake microbial communities from Lake Michigan, USA - Fa13.BD.MLB.SN - reassembly | ecosystem: Environmental > Aquatic > Freshwater > Lake | place: Lake Michigan, USA...
CAATTCGACCAGCCTTGCGGTGGGAATAGCGGGCGATGAAAAAGTTAAAACTAGAAACGCGACAGATGCTGATGTGTCTGGGTTGTTTCTTAAAAAATAAACTTAATTCAAATTGCTTAGCAACTTACAAGTTGCTGAGCAATTTTTGTCTGAGTATTTCCACGAGCCTGATGCTTATCAAACGGGTGTTGAATAACCTTGACCAACTACAGGCGCCTCTCTTGTTCTTACGCCACCTTTTTCGAAAACTACAACACTGTCGTAGAAGCTGATTGAGTAGGTTTGATTGGTGATTAAGTCCGGCTTGAGTTGGCCACTTTGATCCCAGTTGGCATTAAGTTGATCTACAAAATGTTTTGAGACATTGATAAATGAAGAGGCTTCGTTGACTCCTCCACCATAACCTGGCCAATATGATGTGTGCATATCCTCTACAAAATAGACGCCATTCTTAGGAACCTTTGGATAGAGAAATTGAAAGGTAGCGAGTACATGCTCCATGCGGTGTGACCCATCATCTATAACGATATCCGGGCAGCCAAATTCATCAATGATTTTTTGTAGAAAATTTGGATCACTTTGATCTCCAATTCGTATCGATACACCAAAGTGCTCATGTTCAGCGCACTTTGGATCTATGTCAATGCCAACAACTTTCGCACGAGGTCCAAAAAAACGATTCCACATCTGAGCAGATCCGCCGCCTGCTACCCCAATCTCAAGGACGAAAATGTCTTTGTTTCTCCAAGGCAGCAAGTGGCGCTCATAAATTGGAAAGTAATGAGCCCACTTACCGATTGGTAAACCCCTGTTAGTTAAACAGTCTTGCCATAAATTCATAATGATCCTATGAGTGATACGTAAGTAAAAGCAATTAATCGACCAGGAAATTAACTTAATTCGAATTTCTTTTTGTGAGGATTGCCTTGAAAAAAGTTAATACTCCAACCATCTGGGTTAGACACTACTGAATTTATCAAGGCTTGTGCGGGCGGGGTTTTGAATAAAATTGCAAATAAAATATTATGTTTTTGTAAATTATTTTTACATGCATCTTCACCTGCATATACTGCCCTCATTAGCTCATTAAAATTAGGATCGGTTGGAGAAACTTTAATTTTTTCAATATCTGGTGGGCAATGGTCGAATATGCCTTTGAATGCAACAGCAGGTAAATCCAGTCCAAGAGCGACCTTTTCAAGTTCCCTCCGTGAAATGGTATAGACATAGTTACCAACCGACTCATATCCAGATACAGATGGTCCAGCCATCAAGGGTGCATCACCCCAAGGGTCTTGAGGTTCAATCAAAATTACAGCATGTCTTGCAACTCTTAACATTTCATAAAGTGCGATCATTGGACGAGGCATATGATGATAAGAGTCCTTGCATAAAACATAGTCAAAAGAATCATCTTCGAAGGATAACTTTTCACCATTCTCAACTCTGAATTCGTGAATATGTCCAGCATCTTTTGAGGCTTGAAGGAGTTTTCCATCAATATCGGTGGGCAGTACGTCTGTAAAACCTTTGCGGCGCATTCGAATTGACTCAAGGCCGTAAGCACCGTCCCCAACTGTGAGCCATTTATCATTCTTGGCGTAAATCATCCTATCCAAAACAGGCTCCATGAGGCGGTGTTGTCTCCAAACATCTGCATTCTCAGTTTCATTTTGAAAGTGAAGAGCATGCAAACTAACAACTTCAGGATCATTTAAGTTACGGTTTGGATCACGATCGTAAAGTTCGTAGTTGTAAGTCAAAATATCGGTCAAAGTAAAACTCCTGATTAATTTAGCGTTGACGAGTTAGATAAGAATCAAGCGTCAAACTGTCTCTCTCAAGATTGATCGCTACTGCCGAAGGGAAGGGGTTGGTTGAAGAAAAATCATTGATGAGATATCGAGAACCATGTGGTAATCCCATCACAAATTGGTCTACCTTAAGCCCTGCAGCAATTAGCTCTTTTTGAAGATCTTCTTTCAAATATTCGGGCCTAGATGTAGTTATTACTAAATAAAGATTGCCAGTACTTTGAATACTTTTCAGAGCTTCAATGTTTTTTTGAAGTGGCAACGATGACCAGCCGTCAGGAGCAAACTTAGAGGAATTTGAGAATAAAACGCCATCTATATCGCAGAAGACAACAAAACGTTGGTTGCAATACGATCGAAAGTCCTCTAATGTTCCCCAATCACAATAGGATTTAGCTGGAAGAGTTTGAAATTCCACACCTTCCATGATCATGCTGAAAATTACATGTGAAAGATAGAGGTTTTCATTAGATTTAAGTAAATTCCAATGTTTGAGGAAAATTTCAACTGAAGAAAACCCGTATCCGCCACAACAAAAAAAGTTACTGATAACGTGTTTTTCAACGATATTTTTAACTAACCCTAGCGGGTCTGTCTGGACGTAACTTTTATTTGCAGCATTGACGTTAGATACAGAATGAAGATCGACAACGGCAACTTTATTGCCGCCTGAATAATCAACTTGAAAAGTATTGTCGCAATCCTTTATAAAGAAATTTCCTTTAACATTTCCTTTTTCTAGAGCAATGGCAATTGTTTCAACCTGAGATGAAGTGGCATTTTCTAAAACTAAAATTTCAATGTGATCGCAAATACTTTTTCTCAATAATTCAGTCAATCGAGCAAGGCTAGTATATTTTTCTATGTGCTCAGCTAATGCAACTACGATAACACGGTCAAATGAATTTACAGACAAACCTTCAATTGACTGTTCGATCATCAGACGACCATCTGGCATTGTCAGCATCCATTTAGGTCTAGTTCCAGCGAATCGACTGGAGCGCCCAGCAACAGGGAGAATAAGCGTTTTCATGATGAGGTTTTCTATAATTGAAGTGACTTATTGAATAGATGATCGAACTTTTATGGGTGAATGATCAATTACATTATTTAATGATCGAGTAAGCCATTCGGCAGAAACTTCATCATTAATATAAGGAGCAATTCTCGCCAAGCAAAGGATTTTGAAAAGGTAAGCTGCATCGGGAAAAAGAGAATGCAAATACCTTGCATAACTTGGGTAAGCTAAGTTGCAAAATAGTTTTGACTTAATCTGTAGGTTTTGATCTAGCCGCCGAAAAGACCAACCAAATTCTAGTTCTTGTGAAATTTTGGCTAGATCTTGAAGCGGTGATTCTAAAAACGTACTTAAAAAATCTATCAAAACCAGACCAGTTGATGGATTCCAAATCACATTGGACAAAGTAAGATCCCCGTGACATGGTCCGATGGGTATGTTGATGGTTTTAGAGTCGTTCAGTATTAAATGAACAGTGTCTGAAACCTTTATCAATAGGCTTTGAAGATTTTTATGGCCTGTAGCATCAATGACTTGAAGAATTTTGCTTAAAAAAACTTGTGTGCTGACTTCTCGAATCTCCGACTTTGCCATGTTATCAAGCATAAGTGCAGATAGTGCTCGCGAAATTTCGATGGCGATAAATTTATCTCCATTTAATGCAAAATCTTCACCAGTTATGCCGTGTATGTAGCGCATATAGACCGCCAACTGGTTATTAGAGGATTCTTGTTTCAATATTTGTGCAGAAGTAATCGACATTCCGCCAAGTGCAATAGCAGTGAAGTTAGATTGCTTCGATATTGATTCAGCAAATCGGCTGTCCTCAAGAGAGGAGCGCTTAAGTACACAAGTACTGTCTCCATCTAAAACCAGTGAAACAGTCGCGTGCGAATGAGAGCCTTTTTGTAAATTTGTTTGATTCATACGAGTAAGGCTAACTTTGTCTCAATTAATAAATCGCGCCAGGATCTATTGTCCCTTTTTGGTGATCTTGCAAACACATTGGTGAATCAAGTACAACTTTAGGATGATAAACATCTACCAAAGACGGAGTGTGAAAATTGGAAAATTCAGATGCCCTTTCGTTTTTTACGAATAAGTAAGTATTTTGTGAATACCAAGGGCCAACTTTGCCGTCATACCAAAATTGAGGTCTAAAAAAATCAATTGCTTTGTAATTGTTCTCAGCAAATAGATTTATCCAAAAAGAATGAGGCCTGCAATTAATATGGCCAGCGCCTCCCTGTCTTGGGAGTGCAGCGCCAAACATTACAACAGGAGCCAATTCGCATAGATCAGAAATTAGGCCTTCACTTCTTCCGGGTAAAAGGTGTTCTGCTACTTCAAGGCATATAGCTAAATCATAAATAGAGTCAGTGTTTATAGGTTCATTTAAATTTTGAAATGAATATTTAAGAAGTTCGAATTTACCTGGAATCTCTTGAACCCAATTACCATCTATTGACAGCACTTCCTTATTGAGCTCAATTGCAGCTCGTGACCAAGCGCCTACACCTGCACCGATATCAACAACAGTTTTGAATTCTAAGGCTTGATTTAAAGATCCTAACATTGCCAAAGCAGAACGAAAAGATGAATCGTATGCGTCACCAAAAAATGAATTGTCATATTGATTAGGTATTTTAGAAAAAAAGGACACTAGTTGTGGGTGCCTTGGAAAATACATCAATGCAACATTAATTGCAGCATGAGCTTCCTTAAAACGCTTAGCTTCAGCCAATAGAGCAATTTGGTCTAATAAAAAAGTAATCTGCATTTCCACTCCAATTTATAAAGATATTTTTTTCATGATTGTTAGCAAGTGAGGACCTCTCCATTCTTGCATCACAATTTCAAAAGCGCCTGTAAAACCATACATGCTTGCCCATCGATATTTATTATCGAAATAAAGTGAAAAGGTGTCCTCAGCAATGATGTTTACGTGAGTTGGATCGCGAAAAGCTTCAGCATGTGGATATGCGGGTGTGAATGAAAGAAAAAGGCCTTCAACTTTAAGTACCCGATAAACTTCATTCATTACCTCCACAAAACAGTTTCTTCTTTGAGGAATATAGGCAATTCGAGGAATGTGCTCAAGAAAATCATGCGCAGTTACATAATCAAAATAGTCGCTATCGAATGGTATGGGTTCAATTGCCAGATCTGCTTTTCGAATATTTTTTTCCAAATCATTTCTAATGTCGACACCAAAAACTTGGTCTGCATTAAAAATATTTTTCGGAGTGGGGCCGCAGCCTAAGTCGAGTGTTTTTTTCATTAGATTGGCTCTGATAAATGATTTTTTGAATAGGCAATAGGTATCAAATCATTGAAATATATTTGAAATGATTTCATTCTTTCGGGTGTTAGTTTGAATGAAGTTGCTCTTTGATAAGCTGGTTCGTAAACCATATGACGAAATTGATCTTCGCCCGTCTCAAGCAATCTCTTCAGACCTAGATCAGTAGAGAAAGAAACTGGATAGGGTGTTAAGAGATTCAGCGCATCATTCATAAATGACAGCGAATTATTACTATGGGCATTGGCTCTGACAATGTATTTTCCGTCTGTATCAAGACCATTGACAATGCAGAACTTGCCCTCAGATACTCGGAATGAAGCATTAAGAATAGACCAATAGATAGAAAGATATTCCTGATAAATTGGTGAATTCATGTGGAAAGCTTGAATCGCTGGATACTGTGGGTGCCCATTCATTGAGTGGGGCCAGATTTTTCTGTAGCTCCACAATGCTTCAAACCTATCTAAAAAAGGTTGCAACCAAAAGCGAATTTCTGCAGATGCAGCCGCAGGGTGTGTGTTACTACCTGGATAAAAAGGTACATAAATATCCTGTGCCTCAACATCAGCATCGAACCTTAAAAAACGCCTAAAGTCGTCAGCTAAACCTAGGAAGCACTGATCTGCCATGAAAAAAGGTTGAAGGGCAACAAATGAAGGGATCCAAATTTTGTGCTTAATTCCAAATGAGTGACAAGGGAAACCTTGATTACTAACAACGATTTCCGCAACTGTTTCGTCGCCACCATAAAACAAAATATCAGTTCTGGTTTTAAAAAATAAAACCCCATCTTCTATCTGCTCAAGCCCACCTTGAAGTGTCTTTACTTGTTCCCAATAATGACCACATGACTTAATCGGTAGACTATTTCCATTGTCGACAAGCGTAACGCCATTATTTTTTAAGTTAATGACCAGATCGCCTAGACTCAAAATATCATCATGCCAACCAGAAAAGATAATGCGCCGAAAAATACCTTTATCGCGTAGCCGAATCATCATTGACATGACTTGCAAAAAAACTTGTGTGTCACGTATTTTCCCCGTGATCAGTCCATCTACTTGAAATGAGCTTGTCTTCATTTATCGCTCCAGGGAACTGGAAATAAATTGCTGGATGTAATACTCCAGCAACTTATCCTGGTGGACTTTTGATTCATTCAGGCACATAGCTTCAATCAAATCTAGGTTGTGTTTCAGAAGTCCAAAGCGACAGGTTGTAAAAATTCCCTCTGGAACAGGTTGATACAAAACCAATGCCCTCGCTGCTGAAAATCGCAAAATGTCAATGACCCCGCTTCTGACTGCGACTAAATTCACTCGACCTATCGGGTTGTAAACTGAACGGATAAGTTCTTCGTGCGAGAGCGAGATTGGTTCGGCCCCAGATATCACCTCGTTGCCATAATCGGCAATGCCGCTCTGATTAACATAGACGTGCTCCAAGCCAAACGCTTTAAGTGTTTTGACCAGTTGCTCCCAGGGAGGCACATAATCTGAGAAGTTTGCTCCAGCTGTCGGAAACAAAATTACACTGTTGTTAGGCAACGTCATTTGTGGTTTTTGAGAACCAAAGTAACCTTGAATTGCAACAACGTCTAGGTCTGTTAAGGGGATCACTTTGTTGTAATTGAATGGATTGAGCCACACATCTATCAGGCCATTTTTTATAAGATTTGGTTCTAATCCTCTTAAAAAAGATAGAGACGGTGAACTCTGTGCAACAAATACTGAAAAATCATGTTTCCAATGATCAACAACATGGATTCGGATAGGACGTCTTTGATAGATGCCTAAAAGAAAAAGTACCAGATTAAGTTGTGGTTTTTTGATGATCAGTTCGTATTCACGCAATGGAGCTGCTTTTGCTAAGTGAATCATGGCGTTGAAAGTATCGCCAGTGCCATAACCAAAAATAAGGTACAGGGACGACGAGTTAAGTCGCAATTCCTGTGGGTTGCTGTATGTTTGAATCTCAATTTGCATACGATTTATAGTTCGGGGACTATCTTCACTTCTAAACTTTTAAGGCCTGAATTACGATTCAGATTCACTGAATAGGCAGTTACAAGACCGCTTTCTTTTTTATCGTTGATTAGGATCCTTTCACCAGAAGGCAAATTAAATATGACTTGATTAAATCTCAAATTATTTTGTCGTAACCATGACAGCGTGTGCTCACGAAAAGAATCTGATCTAGCGGTTAGCAATATGATTGTGTCCGTAATCGGAATAGCACTCCAAAAATCTATAACACCTGGTAACAAATCTTCTTGGCTGGACAGATGTCCGTTGTGAGTCATGATGGTGCCATCAATGTCGATAAGCCACAGGTGTGGCAATGGACTCAAGCAAAGGCTTATACCGTCTGGTGTTTGAGAAGCGCTCATAACTTGGAGCGTCCTGACTCGAGCCAGTAAAGCCCTAAATAGAAAGATGCAATCACTGAGTCAACATCGTCTTTGGCATAGCCCGATAAAGCCAACCAAATCAACCCATGTAGCACTTCAATCCTAGCCAGCTCTTTGCCAAAATAGTCTGAAAATATATCGACTGCAGTTCCGGCATAAAGAGGCTCTTCATAGAGAACTTCAACAGTTTCATGGTCAATATGAAGCTTGAACTTGCGTCTGTTAAATGCGTCATACCCACCAACAGCAGAATAATAAACCTTGGCAAAGTCGTACCAAGGATCTCCCATGATCCCAGGTTTAGAGAAATACCCTCTTGGATCAATGAACCAACTACGGAGTTTGTCATCAACTAACGTGTTTGAAAAAGTTGCATCGCCGTGAATTGGACAGAAGAAATCTGGCTGCAGATATGGCAGCAGACTTTCAATTGTTCCTTGATATTTTGCTGAAAAAACGTTACGGCACTTCTTTCCATTCACAGTCATCGAGTCACGTTCAAAGCCAGGAATAATGGAGGACACACTTGCAACACGATCTATGGTTTTCTTGACATACACATCAAAAATGTCTTCCGGTTGAGCGGGAACATTTTTTTTGTCATGCAAAGAAATCAATGAGTCCAGATAGTCTGCGAAAACTGCTCGTTGTTCACGAAGAGACAAATCTTTGATTCTGTATAGGTGCTCGCCTTTGACTCGTTCCATTACAAAGGGACTGGAAGAAATGACGCGCGGAATTCGTCTAAAACCCAATTGACTAGATTGTTCGTACCAAGCCAGTTCCTTCTCAATCAGAGATTGGTAATTGGGATCAATTGCCCGCTTTTCGACGGTATATTCATTAATCGTTACTTGATTGAAAAATCTTGAGAATCCCGCTGCGTCATTTTCTTTTTCAATGGTGGCGAAATCTCCTAGTTCTTGAAGATTAGGGCAGTCGAGAACATCGAACTCTGTTAAGTTGACGGCTAACCATTTAACGAATTCGCCTGATGTCGGTGGCGCGGTCAGTAACTTTCGTTTCGGGAAATAAAATAAACCAGGGATACCGTTGGTTGCAGAAGTGATTTCATGCAATTTACCTTCAGAAGAAAGTGACCAACGGCATGTAAACGCTGAGCTAATACAAACCACTGGTTTAGAAGTTTGTGGCCAAGCAGGAAGGTCGCCCACAATTAAGTCGCTCCATAACAATATGACCGGTGTATCTTCATGGATTCCAGTCATTGCTTGTGCAATACCTGACGCTGTTCCAGAGCCTGATGCTTTGATCAGTGAATATGTAACAGATGGCTTGTTGACTTGAAGATATTTTTCTAGCTGTTCAAAAGCGTAGTCTCCAATAATGGAAAAATTAGCATGAGGGAACCGATCGAACAGGTGGTAAAGCAAGGGCTTACCATGGACTGACACCAGACATTTTGGTTTATTCCATGTGTGGTGCCTAAGACGACTACCACGGCCTCCGGCCTGTACGATGATGTGAATCTGAGTGGCGCTCATAAAAAGTTGCCTTTGAGTAAATCGTGAACATGAACAATGCCAACGGGGCAACCGTTCTCTGTAGCAAAAACAGAAGGGATTCTTTTAACGCTGAACAAATGAGTTACATCAGATATCAACGCATCTGGACTGATTTGATTGGGCATAGGAAACATCAGATCATCGACACATTGATCGATGGTGGAAGCTGAAAAATGACGTCGCAGATCTCCATCTGTGAAAATGCCAACCAGAATATTTGAACTGTTTACTACGCCAACACAACCGAATCTGGTTCTGGTCATTTCAAGAACTGCTTTTCCAATACTTTCCCCGAGTTTCATGATGGGAAGTTCATCACCCGAATGCATAATGTCCTGAACTCTCATGAGTTTGTGGCCTAATTTGCCCCCAGGATGGAATTCTCGGAAATGCGAAACTCTAAAGTCTCGTATCTCAAGCACTGATAGAGCCAATGCATCGCCTAATGCAAGACTCATGGCAGTAGAAGTGGTTGGTGCTACTCCCAAAGGTTGCGCCTCGGGACAATTGGGCATCAATAAAACATGAGTCGCCATTTTCCCAAGACTACTTTCAGCCGCACTGGTGATTGCGACCAAAGTAATTCCATGTCGCTTGCAATAATTAATAATGTCACTCAGTTCTTGAGATTCTCCAGATTTGGAAATAATGATTACCACATCTTTGTGGCTGATCATTCCAAGGTCGCCATGGCTGGCCTCGGTGGGATGGATATAAAGTGCGGAAGTTCCTGTTGATGCAAAAGTTGCAGCAATCTTTTTGGCAATATGACCAGATTTTCCAATCCCACTCAAAATGACTCGTCCACCCATTAATTGGGAGATGATCTTAGTCACATTTATGAAGGCTTGACCAACACTGGAAGCGAGTTGTTCTAAAGCATTTGCTTCAGCTCTAATGACCAGTTGAGCTGTATTTAGAATCTTATGCTCTGAAATATGAGTTGTTTTTTGGCTATCAGTAGTCTTCTCAATAATAGATTGAGAATTTGAATTGCGTACGGGTTTAAGCTTAAATGTCATTTTAGTTATTCTTCTTTTTTAATACACTTTGCCAATGAAAAGGTGCGTGCAATTCATGCGCATGACAGCCAAATGGGATTTGATTCCCAATGAGTTTGTACAAATATTCTGGTTCAGTCTCATGGCTAAAGCATGCTGACATCATGAGATTGGGTACCCGAAATTGTCTAGACAAAGTGCTCGCGAATCCGAAAAACAAATCTTCCGCATGTCCGTATTGAACCCATTCTTTTCGCAACGAATTGAATTCATTGAACAAAGCCAGACAACTTTTAATCTTCCGGAGGCTAAAACCGCCATTGCCAGTAAATGCTTTGCACTGAATGCCTTCAGGGATATTGATTTCTTTGGGGTGGAGTGTTATTTCAAAACCCTTTGGCCATGGTGCGCCAAAATAGTCATATGGTTGCTCAAGCCAATAACCAAGCTCAGGTTTTAAAACCCGTGCGTCAGGTTGGCAAATTAAGACATGGCTGTAGGCATGAAAAGATTCGTAGAATAAATCGCTTAAAAGCAAACGGCTGTAGCCTTGTATCGAATCAAAGTAGATGTCTGGAAATCTAACAACCTTGTCCAATCCCAAACTAGACTCATAGTAATGAATGTCTAAACTTTCAGGAGCGAATAAGTAAATATCAAAGCCTGGCAAGTTACTGATGGACGCAGCAACGTTAGCCTGCTCCTGAGCCGAAAGCTCTGGCTTGTAGATCGGAATCGTGACAGCACAGGAGTTCATGACCTACAGCGCCTTCAAAATTGTTTGCAAAGCATCTGCTTGAGCCATTGAAGATGGAGGCCATTTTTTCTCTGTCAACTTATGTCGCAGCACATTTTCAATGGAAACCCTCACATCTTGATTGGTCGCGAACATCAATGCTTTGTCATGGTACTGTTGCAGGCTGTCACTTACCAAGTCGTTCACACCAATGTCATGCATAAGGCTACCTGCAACACGAGAGGCGAAGCTATTGCCACACAAAGTGACTACAGGTAGTCCGGCTGAAAGCGCATCACCTGCAGTGGTATGACCGTTATAAGGAAACGTGTCCAAAAACAAACCAGCCAAGCGATACCTGGCCAAGTGATCTTCCACTCTAGGCACTCGTGTCGCATAAACAAGTCGAGCAGGGTCAACCCCATGCTTAATGGCTTCTTTGGTTAAATTTGCTTGCGCAGATTCATTCAACTTCATCAACCACAGCACGCTACCAGGAACTTCCTTTAACAAGTCCATCCAGATTTTGAACATGGGCGGGTTGATTTTGTAGTCATGGTTGAAGCTGCAAAACACAAATCCTTCTTCCGGCAAGCCAAAGTCGGTTCTCTTAGGAGTTAAAGGCGATGGCACCACCGATGTGTCTCTGGGTAAATAACAATGTGGCAAATAGAGAATTTTTTCTCTGTAATGTTGCTGCGATTCTGGTGGAATGATGCGCGGGTCTGCAATGAGGTAATCAATGAAGGGCAAACCCAAGGTGCCAGGAAAACCCAAGTAGGTCATTTGCACCGGAGCAGGCCTGTGCGACAACACATCCAGCTTGGTTCCCTCTGTATGGCCAGACAAGTCAATGGCAATGTCAATTTCCATGGCCCTTAAGAGCTTGGCCAGTTCTAAACTGGGCATGTTCTTGGCATCAAGGTAATGATCAAATGCACAGCGATAGCGTTTCCACAAATCGCTACCATCCGGCGTACCCGTGAACACACCGGTCAGTTCAAACTTTTCTTTGTCAAAATTCTCGATCATTTCAATGAGCAGGTAGCCCACTGGGTGAATTCGGAAATCTGCTGAAATGAAAGCCACACGTTTACGACGGTGTGCATATTTTTCGCCGTTCCAAAGTTTGAACAGCGGGTCACCGTATTTGTCTTTGGCGTAGGTCTCAATGCATTGACGTGCCAATGCGGCATCGTCAGTGATGGACATGACTGTCATGGCGCCACAGGCTTTTTTACCATCGCGTATACCCTGAAAGATACTTTCTCTAGCTTCTTCAAAGTCTGTCCAGTCGCAGCAGCTCAGGCGGGCATGCATCAAGTGCCCCTCGCCATAGTTGTACGTGGGGTTAATTTGCAATGCGCGTTTGAACGCGTTCACACTCAGGTCGTATTGTTTGAATTGGCCCAACAGTTGGCCTTGTCCTTCAAACGCTGTGAAGTTGTTGGGGTCTACTTCAACGCAAGCCACCAAGGTGAGCAGGGCGTCGTGATGCCGATCAATCGCTTGCAGCAAAGCGGCTTTGTTGGTGTAGGCCTGGGTGTAACTGGGGTCTACTTCGATGGCTTTGTCAAA
>Ga0192647_102172_pt1 | contig 12352 bp, 9 predicted proteins | sample LauGreFa1BDMLBSN_2_FD_133046 | JGI IMG/M metagenome (GOLD analysis project Ga0192647, IMG submission 133046) | Freshwater lake microbial communities from Lake Michigan, USA - Fa13.BD.MLB.SN - reassembly | ecosystem: Environmental > Aquatic > Freshwater > Lake | place: Lake Michigan, USA...
TGCACCCGACTGGTGGTGGCGCCGCCAATCATCAGCGGAATTTTGCGCACCCGGAAATAGTCGTCTTTTTGCATTTCGCTGGCGACATATTGCATTTCTTCCAGCGACGGTGTGATCAAGCCAGACAAGCCAATGATGTCTGCGCCTTCCACCTTGGCCCGTGCCAGTATCTCGTGGCAGGCCACCATCACCCCCATGTTGACCACATCAAAGTTATTGCATTGAAGCACGACTGTGACAATGTTTTTGCCAATGTCATGCACATCGCCTTTGACCGTGGCAATCACGATCTTGCCTTTGGTTTTCACTTCTTCGCCCGCGGCTTCTTGCTGGCGTTTTTCTTCCTCGATGTACGGAATCAAATGCGCCACCGCTTGCTTCATGACCCGCGCACTTTTGACGACCTGTGGCAAAAACATCTTGCCCTGACCAAACAAATCGCCGACCAAATTCATGCCGTCCATGAGCGGCCCTTCTATCACATGCAGCGGGCGACCGCCTGTGGCCAGCACCTCGCGGTAGGCTTCTTCGGTGTCCGTGGTGATGAAGTCGGTGATGCCGTGCACCAGCGCATGGCTTAAGCGTTGCGAAACACTGACCGGGGATTGCTCGGTACCACGCCACGCCAGTTTGGCGCTGTCGTCTTTGGCGGCCCCTTTGGCGTTTTCTGCGATCTCAATCAATCGCTCGCCCGGGCTCAGCCGTTCTTCGCCGTCTTTGTACGCTGGTGTACGGTTGAGCACCACATCTTCCACACGTTCACGCAACACCGGTTCCAAATCGTCGTACACGCCCACCATGCCCGCGTTCACAATGCCCATGTCCATGCCGGCTTGGATCGCGTGGTACAAAAATACCGTGTGGATCGCTTCACGCACCGGGTCGTTGCCGCGGAAACTGAACGACACATTCGACACACCGCCTGAGACTTTCGCGCCGGGCAAGTTCTGTTTGATCCAGCGCGTGGCCTCGATGAAATCCACCGCGTAGTTGTCGTGTTCTTCAATGCCGGTGGCAATGGCAAAAATATTCGGATCAAAAATAATGTCTTCCGCCGGAAATCCCACCTCGTTAACCAACACGCGGTAAGCGCGTTCGCAAATTTCTACTTTGCGTTGGTAGGTGTCGGCCTGACCTTGTTCATCGAAAGCCATGACCACGGCGGCAGCGCCATAGCGATTGATCAACTTTGCTTGGCGTTTGAATTCATCCAAGCCTTCTTTCATGCTGATGGAATTCACAATGCCCTTGCCTTGGATGCAGCGCAATCCGGCTTCGATCACCGACCATTTCGAACTGTCGATCATGATCGGCACGCGGGCGATGTCAGGCTCTGAAGCAATCAAATTCAAAAACCGCACCATCGCCGCTTGGCTGTCGAGCATGGCCTCGTCCATGTTGATGTCGATGATTTGCGCGCCGTTTTCCACTTGCTGACGCGCCACCGCCAAGGCTTGTTCGTATTCGCCGTTCAAGATCATGCGGGCAAAGGCTTTGGAGCCGGTCACGTTGGTGCGCTCGCCGATGTTGACGAACGTGGCTTGCGGCTGCGCTTGCACCCAGTCTGCTGGGTCTTGCTGTGAGTGCGTACTCTGTTGACTGGAAGCGATATAGACAGGCTCTAAGCCTGACAACTTCATGGGCGGAACGTGACGAGAAACGGGATGCATGGACTCACCTGGTGGATGCGATACAGGTGAGCGTCGTTGCGAAGAAATGTCCCAAGCCTGGCTTCGTGTGAAGCTGCAACGCTCCTTGGAGTGAGAATGATTTTAGCGGTAAGCTGAGTCGGCTTGGGCGGTGTTCAGTGACAGTGTTATTTCAAGGATTCAAATTTCTTGACGGCTCGGCGGCTGACACCCCACTCTTTCACAATTGATGGCCGCCGCCTTCAATGCTCGTTGCAAGGTTTGTTCTGCTCTGGATGCTGCCAATGCATCGTTGCCCACGGTGTCATGCAACACCCAATCGGCCAAGCAACTGCCCCAAAAGGTATCGCCAGCACCCACGGTGTCCACCACATTCACGGTGGGCGGGGCTGCTTTGGCTGATGACGACACCGTTGCCTCTGCTTGAGGCGCTGCAATATGCAATGCAGCACCGGTTGCGCCAAAGGTCAATGCCACGCGTTGACAACCCAAGGCATGCCATTGCGTTGCCAATGCGTCGGTGTTGTCCCAATGCACATCGCGCCAGCCCAACAATTGCATGTCCTCGTCGCTGGCTTTGAGCCAATCGGCCCATGCTGCCATGTCGTTAACCGCTTGCAAATACGCGGGCAGGTCTTCTGCCACCCGGGTTCGCAAGTTCACATCGATGCTGATGGTCCATCCCATGGCTTTGGCGAATTGAATCACGTGCATCACTTTTCGGTGCTCAGGTGGCATGGCCATCAATGAGCCGGTGTGCAAAACGCCTGGCGTGTGTTTTTTCAATTGGCTGACGATGTCTTCTGGGTTGTAGTCACGGTCGGCAATGCCTTCTCGGTAAAACCCGTAACTGGGTTGTCCGTTGTGCAAGTTGACGACGGCCAGTGAGGTGGGTTTGCGCGATGTTTTCCCCATGGCTTTTGCCCCCGTCTCAGCCAATCGTAGGGCCAACGCTTGTCCGAACGCATCGCTGGAAAACGGGCTGAGGTAACCCACATCAACGCCTTGCAACGCCACCGCACACGCCAAATTAAAAGGACTGCCACCGATCAAGGGCCGCAGACTGCCATCCGCTTGCGCGACGCAATCCATCAAAGCCTCACCCAACACCCACACAGACACACTCATTTTTTCAATATCCGTTGACGGCGAATCACATCGATCCACACTGCCACGATCACCACGGCGCCTATCGCCATCATTTGTTTGAACTGCGAAATTTCCAATAAGTTCATGCCGTTTCTGACCATGGTGATCAACACCGCACCCAACAAACTGCCCCAAATGGAACCACGCCCGCCAAATAACGATGTGCCCCCCAATATCACTGCAGCGATGGCATCGAGCTCGAACATCTGCGCCATCTTGCCGCTGGACGAATCCATGCGCGCCATGAGCACAATCGCGCCCAATGCGCAGCTGAGTCCGCACACCACATACACCGCCAGTTTGTAGGCCTTGATGTTGATGCCCACTTGCCGTGCGCCCATTTCGTTCGAGCCCATGGCGTAGACATAGCGGCCCAACTTGGTGCTGGACAACACAAACGCCATCACCATGAAATACAGCGCAGAAATAACGATTGGCATGGGTACACCCCACAACTCGCCATAACCAATGAATGGCAACGGGTCGGGCATGCCGGCATTGTCAAAACCCCCGGTGCTTTCGAACGCCAGTCCGCGCCAAAGTGTGAGGCCACCCAAGGTCACGATGAACGAAGGAATGCCAACAAACGCCACCAGGTAACCGTTGAACAAACCCACGGCTGCGCCAATGGCCACCGCCGCCAACAAGCCCCAACCGACAGGCATGCCCAACTTGATCATCATGTGGCCGGCCACCGCACCGCACAACGCGGTGAGAGCGCCGACCGCCAAATCCACACCACCGGTCAAGATGACAAAGGTTTGTCCGCCTGCCAACAACGCGATCACAGAGGCTTGCACCAAAATATTGGACAAATTCCCGGTGGTCAAAAAATAAGGCGATGCGATGCTCAGCAGCAGGCTGAGCAACAGCACCGCAACGATCGCCCCAAACCAGTCTTGCTGGGAGATCGGTTTCATACGATCACTTGACCTTCATGAACTGAGCCACACCAGAGTCTTTGGCGAATTTGTCCACGTTCGACGGCAACACCAAGAACGATCCGGTGTCGATGCGGTCTGCGACTTTTTTGCCTTGTGCTGCTGCGATGGCTGTTTCCACACCCACTTGACCGATTTTGGCCAACATTTGGGCGGCATTGGCTTGTTGCCAGCCTTGCTTCATCATGTCCAAACCACCGGGTGAACCGTCAAAGCCTGCGATCTTCACATCACCCGCTTTTTTTCCGGCTGCCATCAGGGCTGCTTTCGCGCCCAAGGCACCGCCGTCCCATGCGCAAGCAATCACTTTGGTGCTGGGGTTGGCGCGAAGCGCGGCTTCCACGCCGTTTTGGGCCATGGTTTGGTCCCATGTGGTGGGTACTTCAACCACTTTCACGCCTTTGCGCTTGGCATTCAAACCATCCAAAAAGCCTTTCTTTCGCTCTTGCCCTGTGGATTGACCCAAGTCGCCGGTGATGTAGATGATGGTGTCGCCGTCTTTGACTTGTTCAGCGGCCCAATGGCCTTGCACCATCGCGGCTTTGATGTTGTCGGTGGCGACATAGGAAGTGATCTTCGCGCCACTGATACCGGTGTCGACGGCAATGACCGGAATGCCGGCGGCCAGCGCTTTGTTGACGGCTGGCGCAATGCCTTTGCTGTCCACGGGGGCGATGGCGATCGCATTGACTTTGCGTGTGATCATGTCTTCGACGATCGCCAGTTGTTTGGACAACTCGCCTTTTTCTGCGGCCAGTTCGATCAACTTGACGCCAGGCGCATTGCCGGCTTTTTTGGCACCGCCGTTGATCAAGGTCCAACCTTCGTTGGTATTGCCGTTGGTGATGTAAGCAATGGTGGTTTCTGCGTGTGCCAATGCCATGCATCCGGCAGCGGTCAGCGCCAGGCCGAAACGGCCCAAGGTACGAATCAGTCTCATGGAATCTCCTGAAATTGAGAAGCAAGCGCGTCGCAGGCCCTTCCCGCAATGCGTTCTTGTGGATGAATTAAAACAGAAAACCGACTAAATAAACCTAGTAGATTTACCTATTCCGTGATTTCGCGTTATGCTCCATGCTTCAAGCTCCCCCTGTATTCAAGAACGAGCACTTTATGCCTGCATCCTCCGTTTTGCGCATCCAAGGACTGACCAAACACTATGGCGGCGTCAAAGCCTTGACCGACGCCCAGTTTTCGCTGTTGCCCGGTGAACACGCAGCCATCGTCGGCGACAACGGTGCCGGAAAGAGCACCTTTGTGCGATTGTTGACCGGTGTGGAACAGCCCAGCGCAGGCTCGATACAACTCGATGGCGCTCAGGTGCAATTCAGCTCGCCCTTGGATGCCCGCGAACAAGGCATCGAGACGGTTTACCAAACGCTGGCGCTGGCCGAGGACTTGGATGTGCCGGCGAATATTTTTTTAGGGCGTGAAATCACGCGGTTGAATTTGGGTCCGTTGTCGGTGCTGAACCACCGTGCCATGCGCCAACAGTCGGTGGATATGTTGGCCACCACAGGCGTGCGTATCCAAGACATGTCTGCGCCATTGCGAGGCATGTCGGGTGGCCAACGCCAATGCGTGGCCATTGCCCGTGCGGCTGGGTTTGCCAAAAAGTTGATCATCTTGGATGAACCCACCGCCGCCTTGGGCGTGCAAGAGACCGCGCGGGTGGAAGAGATCATCAAAGGCTTGAAACAACGCGGTGTGCCGTTGATCATCATCAGCCACAACTTGCGCCAAGTGTTCGATTTGGTTGACCGCATTTGGGTGTTTCGCCAAGGGCGCATCATTTGTCAGCGCCGCACCCCAGACACCAACCCGCAGGAAATCGTCGGCCTGATCACCGGTGCCATCGACCCGGCCAGCCTGAGCCCGCTTGAGGAGGCGGTGTGCTGAAAGGCATCGACCCGGTCTTGAGCCCTGAATTGCTGATGCACCTGAGCGCCATGGGCCACGGTGAATGGGTGGCGGTGGTCGACGCCAATTTCACCGCCGACTATTTGCGCAACGGCAAACCGCTGGTGCGTTTGCCTGGTCTGGGGCTCGCCCGGGTGTCGCAAGCCGTGCTGTCGGTGTTTCCGCTGGCAGAAGATGTGGCACAACCAGCGGCCTATATGCAAGTCAGCGGCAGTGCACCCAACCACCGCACGGCTGCCCAACAAGCGGTCGTGGATTTATTGGATGACGTGGGCATACCCGCCCAAAAAGTGCAGGCTGTCGAGCGGTTTGCGTTCTATGAAAAAATCAAAACTGCGAGCTTGCTGGTGCAAACCGGTGAAGGCACGGCCTATGGCAACGCAATGTTTTGCAAAGGGGTGATTCTGTGCTGAAAGCCATGCGCGGCTCTAACCACACCGGCATGCGCCAATTCAATGAAAGAATTGTGTTGCGCGCGATTCGCCATGCGGGGGCGATTCCCAAAGCCGATCTGGCACGCTTGACGCAGCTGTCCACCCAAACCGTGTCGATCATCGTGAACCGTTTGCTCGACGACGGTTTGCTGCTCAAACAAGACCGTATCCGAGGCCGCATTGGTCAACCATCTGTGCCATTGAGCCTGAACCCCAACGGCGCGTTCAGCATCGGTTTGCAAGTCGGGCGGCGCAACCTGGAGGTGGTGGTCACGGATTTCCTTGGTCAAATCCAACACACTTGGCAACACCATTACCCGTACCCGTCGCCGGCCGAGGTGGTTCCCAAAATGGCCGAGGGCTTGGCTCACATGCAGCAACGCATGGGCGACGACTGGCAGCGCGTGGTGGGCATCGGTTTGAGCGCACCGCTGTCCTTGCATGCCTGGGGCGACCTGATGGGCGCACAAGCCTCATTGGCCATGGCCGATTGGGAAACGATTGACCTGTTGCAAACCGTGCAACACATGACACTGCTGCCGGTGGAATTCGCCAAAGACACCACCGCTGCCTGTGTGGCTGAACTGGTGCAAGGACGTGGGCGTGACATCCCGAATTTTTTGTATGTATTCATCGGCACCTTCATCGGCGGCGGCCTGGTGCTGGATGGGCATATCGTCAACGGACCGCGCGGCAACGCCGGTGCGATTGGCTCGTTTCCGCTGGGCGGCAGTGACCAAGCATTGCACACGCAACTGCTGGCACGGGCGTCCGGCTGGCAGCTGGAACAAGATTTGATCAACGCCGGTCTTGACCCCTTGCTGGTTGCCAGCGATGACATCATGCATGCCGATCACGACGCCATGAGATCCTCGTGGTTGACTCAAGCCGCCCAAGCGCTGGCTTTGTGCGTCACCAGCGCCAGCGCATTGCTCGACCTCGACGCGGTGGTGGTGGACGGCTCCATCAGCCCGCTGTTGCTCAACCGCTTGATGGAGCACACCCAAACCAGTATGGACGGCATTCGCTTTGACGGCATACACCGGCCCCAACTGGTCGCCGGCAGCGTCGGCGCTTGCGCACGCGCACTCGGCGGTTCGTTGTTGCCTTTACACGCGCAGTTTTTCCCAGACAAAGACATCTTTCTGAAACAAGACCTTTGATTCGCACAGCCCTCACATGACCCTTATTTCATCTGCCGAACCTGACTTGGATCTCATCATCTTTGGTGGCGCAGGCGACTTGTCATTTCGCAAACTGCTGCCCGCGTTGTACATGGCGCATGTGCATGACAAATTGTCTGAACACACCCGCATCATTGCGATTGGCCGACAAGCCTGGTCGCGTGACGATTATTTGCAATTCATCCGCGAGCACTCCCCGGCATTCATTGACGCCGAGGCATTCGATGCCGACGACTGGCAACGCTTTTTAAAACGGCTTGTGTATGTCAGCGCCGATGTCACCCAAGCCAAAGATTACGCCCCGCTGAGCGCCCTGTGCAAAACCCCGCGACAACGGGTGTTTTATTTGGCCACTGCGCCGCAGTTGTTCAGCCAAATATGCGCCCATTTGGACACCGCCGGACTGATTGATGCGCAATCGCGGGTGGTGCTTGAAAAACCGCTGGGCACCGATTTGGCCTCGGCCCGCGCGATCAACCAAGAAGTCGCCCAACATTTCAACGAAACACAGATCTACCGCATCGACCATTACCTGGGCAAAGAAACCGTGCAAAACCTCATGGTGCTGCGGTTTGGCAATGCGATTTTCGAGCCGCTGTGGCGCGCACCCTATATCAAGAGCGTGCAAATCACCGTGGCCGAAAGTGTGGGCGTGGGCAGCCGGGCTGGTTTTTATAACGGCGCTGGCGCATTGCGCGACATGGTGCAAAACCATTTGTTGCAACTGTTGTGCATAGTGGCGATGGAGCCGCCGATATCCTTAGATGCAAACGATGTGCGCGACGAAAAGCTCAAGGTTTTGCGCTCCTTGAAAAAAATGACGCCTACAGATGTGAAACGCGACACGGTACGGGGCCAATACACCGCCGGCATGAGCGACGGCAAACCAGCGCCTGGTTATTTGCAAGAAGGACAGGTGCCTGCCGACAGCCGAACCGAAACATTTGTCGCGTTGCGCACCTACATCAACAACGCACGCTGGGCGCAAGTGCCGTTTTTTTTGCGCACGGGCAAACGCATGCAACAGCGCCAGTCTGAAATCATCATCGAATTTGCGCCACAAGCGTTTTCGGTGTTTGGTCCAAACAGCTTGAGCGAACCCAACCGCATGGTCATCAGCTTGCAACCGCAAGAATCGATTCAACTGGGCATGATGGTCAAAGAGCCCGGTTCGGGCATGCGCATGCAACCGGTTCGCCTCGGGTTGGATTTACAACTCTCGTCCGACAAACGCCGCGCCGAAGCCTATGAACGCTTGTTGATGGATGTGATCAAAGGACGGTTGACGCATTTCATGCGCCGTGATGAACTCGAAGCAGCGTGGAACTGGATCGACCCGATCTTGCAAGCGTGGAACACCTTGGAAGACAAGCCACGCCCTTATCCCGCAGGCAGTTGGGGCCCGGCCGCGTCATCTGCATTGATGGCGCGTGATGGTTTGACCTGGTTTGAAGAAAGCTGACCCATGCACCCCGTCTTGACCGAAGTCACCGAACGCATCCAAGCGCGCAGCGCCGGATCGCGCGAGGCTTATGTGGCACACCTGCGGCAAGCCCGCCGACCGGGACCCTACCGTGCGGGTCTGGGTTGTGCCAATGCCGCACATGCTTACGCGGCCATGCCCGCCAACGACAAGCAGGTGTTGCACGCGCAGCGACAACCCAACCTGGGCATCATCACCGCCTACAACGACATGCTGTCGGCGCATCAACCTTACGAACACTATCCGCAAGTGTTGCGTGAAGCAGCACGCGCCAATGGCGCAACGGCACAAGTGGCGGGCGGCGTGCCCGCGATGTGCGACGGCATCACGCAAGGCGAAGACGGCATGGGTTTGTCGCTGTTCTCGCGCGATGTGATCGCCATGGCCACGGCTGTGGGTTTGTCCCACAACGTGTTTGACGCAGGTTTGCTGCTGGGCATTTGCGACAAAATCGTTCCCGGTTTGTTCATGGGGGCGCTGCAGTTTGGCCATTTGCCCATGGTGTTTGTGCCCGCCGGGCCCATGACCAGCGGTTTGTCCAACAGCGAAAAAGCGCGTGTCAGACAGCAATTCACCCAAGGCTTGGTTGACCGACAGACATTGCTGCAAGCCGAACAAGCGGCCTATCACAGTGCCGGCACTTGTACGTTTTACGGCACGGCCAATTCCAACCAAATGCTGATGGAAATCATGGGCATGCAACTGCCTGGTTCGTCGTTTGTCAACCCGGGCACGCCGTTGCGCTTGGCGTTGACGCAAGCCGCTGTGCAACAAGCGGTGGCATTGAGCCAGCAAGCCGACAGCGGCATGGGTTTTCAAACCAATGCCCAAGTGATCGTCAACGGCATGGTGGGTTTGTTGGCCACCGGCGGCTCGACCAACCACAGTTTGCATTTGGTGGCCATGGCGCGGGCGGCCGGTCTGGCCATCAACTGGGACGATTTTTCCGACCTGTCTGCTGCGGTGCCCTTGCTGGCGCGCGTCTATCCCAATGGCTCGGCCGATGTCAACCATTTCCATGCCGCTGGCGGCATGGGTTTTGTCATTCGAGAATTGTTGGACGCTGGTTTGCTGCATGACGATGTCCACACGGTGATGGGCGCCGGTCTGCACCGCTACACACAAGAACCTTATTTGGATAGCGATCAATTGCGTTGGCGCGATGCGCCGACGGCTTCGGCGGACGAAGACGTGTTGCGGCCGGTGCAGCGCGCATTCAGTCCCGATGGTGGCTTGCGGTTGCTGACCGGCAATTTGGGCCGCGCTGTGGTGAAAGTCTCAGCGGTGAAACCAGAGCATCGCGAGGTGCGGGCACCGGCCGTGGTGGTCGAAAGCCAGCAAGCGCTGGCACAGCTTTACAAAGACGGCCAATTGAACCGCGACTTCATCGCCGTGGTGCGCGAACAAGGGCCACAAGCCAACGGCATGCCGGAGTTACACAAACTCACACCCCTGCTGGGCGTGCTGCAAGACCAAGGCTTTCGCGTGGCCCTGGTCACCGACGGACGCATGTCTGGCGCTTCCGGCAAAGTGCCTGCCGCCATTCACCTCAGCCCAGAGTCAAGAAACGGCGGCATGGTGGCCAAAGTGCGCGATGGCGACATGGTCTGCCTGAACTGCAACACCGGCGTGTTGACGCTGGAAGTGAGCGACGCCGAACTGGCCTCCCGACCATTGCCCGAGCGTGCAGCAGACGAGCTGTGGCAAAGTGGCCAAGGTCTGTTTGGTTTGTTTCGACAACATGCCGCGCTGGCCGAAGAAGGCGCTTCGCCCTTGCTCGCCGCCATGCCGGCGTTGTCTGACACTGTGATTCATCAACCATGAGAGAACCGATTACCAGCATGCGCCCTGTTTTTTCTTCGAAAGTGGTTCCTGTCATTGTCATCACCGATGTCGACCATGCCGTGCCCATGGCGCATGCTTTGCTCGAAGGCGGCATCGATGTGATGGAAGTGACTTTGCGCCATCCCGCCGGCATGGCGGCGATTGAAGCCATCGCCAAACATGTGCCGCACATGCAGGTCGGCGCAGGCACCGTGCGGCACACCGACGATATCCACCGGGTGCAGTCTGCGGGCGCGCGGTTTGCGTTGTCCCCAGGGTTCACCGATGCGCTGGTACAAGCCGCCATGGATGCGCGCCTGCCTTTCATTCCCGGCGTGATGACACCGGGTGAACTGTTGCGCGCACAAGCCCACGGCTTTTCGCTGGTCAAATTGTTTCCTGCCGAACAATGCGGTGGCTTGGGCATGGTCAAAGCCTTGAACGGCCCGTTTGCAGACATGCAGTTATGCCCTACCGGTGGTGTGTCACCCGCCAACATGCAAGCGTATTTGCGCGAACCGAATGTCGCCATGGTGGGCGGGTCGTGGATCACCCCAGCCGATGCCGTGGCGCGCGGAGACTGGGCACACATCACCCAATTGGCACAACAAGCGGTGGCGCTGGCCGCGTGATGACCTGTCTGCCTGTTTGCTTTTTCTATCAATAGCCCTATGAACACCTCTTTGTTTGTCCGCCCCGAGCAACGCCAAGCCTGGCAACAATTACAAACACTGGCGCAAGCGCCAGCTGTTCATTTGCGCGATTTGCTCCCACAACCCGGTCGCAGCCATGGCTTGCAATACCAAGCCGCAGGTTTGTCACTCGATGCCTCGCACCAGCGCGTCAACGCGAACATCTTGTCTGCGCTTCATGCACTGGCTGAAGAATCGCAGGTGTTGGACAAAGCGCAAGCCATGTTTCGCGGCGAACACATCAACCGCACCGAAGACCGCGCGGTGTTGCATGTGGCCTTGCGTGGCCGTGCACAAAGCACGCCGCCGTGGGGCGCGGAAATTTCTCAAGCGGTGTCTGCCGAATTGACGCGTTACACCGCGTTCGCGCAAGCCCTGCGACACCGTCAAATCACAGGCCACACCGGCGAACCCATCACCGATGTGGTCAACCTCGGCATTGGGGGTTCGGACCTCGGCCCGCGCATGGCCACCGAAGCCCTGTGGCCCAGCGACGATGGCTTCCACCCCCCACCGGTGCAAGTGCATTACGTGTCCAACGTCGACATTTGGCAACTGGCCAAAACCCTGTCTGCGCTACACCCTGCGCGCACCTTGTTTGTGGTGCAAAGCAAAACCTTCACCACCCAAGAAACCTTGACGCTGTTCGCTTCAGCCAAACGCTGGTTGGTGGACGGCGGCTGTCCTGCGGATCAATGCCACCAACATCTGGTAGCGGTCACCGCCAAACCCGCGTTGGCGCAATCGCTGGGGTTCCATGCAGAGCGTTGTTTCCATTTGTGGGATTGGGTAGGTGGGCGTTATTCGCTGTGGTCTGCCATCGGCTTGCCTTTGGTGGTGGCCATCGGCACCGACGCGTATTTGCAGATGCTGGACGGTGCACACGCCATGGACCAGCATTTTTTGCACACGGCCGTGGCCGACAACATGCCGCTGATGATGGCTATGTTTGGCATTTGGAACCGCAACTTTTTAGGTGCCACCACGCACCATATCGCGCCCTATCACTCGGCGCTGGGCAAGCTGGTGGCTTTTTTGCAGCAACAAGACATGGAGTCCAACGGCAAACGCGTGCA
>Ga0192647_102173_pt1 | contig 12345 bp, 10 predicted proteins | sample LauGreFa1BDMLBSN_2_FD_133046 | JGI IMG/M metagenome (GOLD analysis project Ga0192647, IMG submission 133046) | Freshwater lake microbial communities from Lake Michigan, USA - Fa13.BD.MLB.SN - reassembly | ecosystem: Environmental > Aquatic > Freshwater > Lake | place: Lake Michigan, USA...
ACTCCAATTGTTCAAGATCAATTTGAAATGATGGTGTCAGCGGGACTTTCCTGATTGTAACATTGTTGATATTGGCACTCACTTCATACATTCCATATGTTGGAGGCATGATGATGATTTCATCCACCATGGGTTCACAAAAACACCTCAAAAGAATATCAATAGGCTCATCGCTTCCATTGCCCAGAAAAATTTGATCCGCAGGAATTTTCTTGATGAATGATATCTTTTCCTTCACGCCCTGCTGCAATGGATCTGGATAACGGTTGTACCATTTCATCAAAGGTGAACCAAGAGAATTTTCATTGGCATCTAAATAAACAGAAGCCTTCCCCTTGAATTCATCTCTTGCAGAAGAATATGGACTTAGTTTCTTGATATTGTTACGAACAAGAGCGTCTATGTTGAACATAACGTAAATTAGTTTAATCTTATTTTAACAGCGTTGGCATGCGCTTGTAATCCCTCAGCCTCTGCCATTACAACGATTGTATTCCCAAGTTTAGAAATACCATTTTTACTGATTTGCTGATAGGTGATCTTTTTCACAAAACTATCTACACTTACTCCGCTGTAGGCTCTGGCATATCCATTGGTTGGCAATGTATGATTGGTGCCGCTTGCATAATCCCCTGCACTTTCTGGTGTGTAATTTCCAATGAATACTGAACCTGCATGGACAATCCCATCCACATATTGCTGAGGTTCATCAGAAGCAATGATCAAATGTTCAGCAGCATATTGATTTACAAACGCAACAACTGACTCGGTATTGCCTAATAAAATTGCTTTGCTGTTTTGCAAGGCTTTTTCTGCAATTGATTTTCGATCCAATTGCGGCAATTGTTTTTCAATTTCATTCAATGTATCCTGCACCACCTGTTGGCTGTTAGACACCAACATCACTTGTGAATCTGGACCATGCTCTGCCTGTGCCAACAAATCGGCTGCTACAAAAGCTGGAATAGATGTTTCATCTGCAATAACACATACTTCACTAGGACCTGCAGGCATGTCAATTGCAATACCATCAAGCTGCACCAATTGTTTTGCAGCTGTAACATACTGATTACCGGGACCAAATATCTTATCGACTTTCTTTACAGATGCAGTACCGTAAGCCATAGCAGCAACTGCCTGGGCACCGCCTGCTTTGTAAATCTCCTTTATACCAACCAGACTGGCGGCGTATAAAATGGCAGGATGGACATTGCCATCCTTGGCAGCTGGAGTTGATAAAACAATTTGTTTGCAACCTGCTATTTGAGCTGGTATACCCAACATCAGCACAGTTGAAAACAGCGGAGCAGTTCCACCAGGTATATAAAAACCTACCCGCTCCATAGGCACTGACTTTCGCCAACAATAAACTCCTTCACTGGTTTCAATTTTTCTAGTGACTTCAATTTGCTGTGAATGAAACTTGGTGATGTTCTGGTATGCGCGTAAAATGGCCTGTTGAAGATCAACCGGGATTTTACGTTCGGCATCTTTTAATTCTTTTTCAGAAACGAGCAATTTCCGCACAGCGAACCCATCGTATTTTTTGGTCAACGCTTTTACAGCAGTGTCCCCCTTGGCTCTTACCTGTTGTAAAATTTTTGAGACTGTTTTTTGCAAGGGACCTTGATCAATTACGGGTCTTTGAACAAGTGAATTCCATTCAGCAGTAGTTGGCTCCAAATAAATTTTCATACGCTAAAAAATCATTTTTTCAATTGGTACTACTAAAATACCTTCTGCACCAGCATTTTTTAATTGCTCAATCTTTTCCCAAAATTCATCTTCACTCAATACACTGTGAATGCTGCTCCACCCGGTTTCGGCCAGAGGCAAAACAGATGGACTTTTCATTCCGGGTAACAATGAAATTATTGCTGATAGCTTTTCATTGGGCGCATTCATCAGCACATATTTGTTCTTCTTGGCTTTTTTTACCGCCCTGATTCTGAAGAGTAGTTTGTCCAGAATATTTTTCTGCTCATCGTTCAGTTGCTGATTTGAAATCAACACAGCCTGAGAATCTAAAATGACTTCAGCTTCCTTCAAACCATTCATGAAAAGAGTTCCGCCGCTGCTCACCAAATCTACTATGACATCTGCCAGACCAATTCCAGGTGCTATTTCAACAGAACCACTGATTTCGTGCACAGAAGCATTGATGTTGTTCTTTTTCAAGTACTCACCAACGATTACAGGATAACTCGTAGCGATCCGCTTCCCCTCTAAAGAAGAGGGTCCCTCGTAGTTGAATGCTTTTGGCAATGCGATGGAAAGTCGGCATTTCCCAAACCCCAATGCTTCTACTGTGATGACCTTTCTATTTTTTTCCGCCAGTACATTTTGGCCAACAATACCGAGGTCTGCTACCCCGTCCTCAACGTATTCAGGAATGTCATCATCTCTCAGAAAAAATACTTCAATGGGAAAGTTTTCTGACACGGTCCGCAACCTGTCTTTTACATTGCGCATATCAATCCCGCATTCCTTGAGCAAAGCAATGGAATCATCAGACAGCCTGCCTGACTTCTGAATTGCTATTTTCAATGTTGTTTCTTTGTTCATTGTGTACCCCTTTAAAATAAAAAAGGCTTACCAAAGGCAAGCCTGTATAATGTACATACCATCATGGCTCACCCCCTGGGAGAGAAATGATGATGATGCATGTTTACTATTACTGACATGTTGCAAAGGTAAGATTCAAAAACATAATAGCCAAAAAGAGAAAATGATTACTTTCGGGAATGAAAAAAACGTTTGCTATCAAGCCTTTATGCCTCATTTATGTTCTCAGCTTGGCATTGCTTATTCCTGCCAAATCGAGTGCACAATGGAAATTGGTCTGGGGTGATGAATTCAATAAAAACGGTCTTCCCGATTCTTCAAGGTGGGGCTATGATACAGGGGGTCATGGATGGGGCAATAATGAACTTCAGTATTACACAAAATCAAGAAAAGAAAATGCCAGGGTTGAAAATGGAAAATTAATCATTGAGGCACACCGTGAGCAATTTGAAGGAAAAGAATATACTTCAGCAAGACTTGTGACAAGGGATATTGCAACGTGGTCAAGTGGAAAAATCGAAGTAAGTGCAAAACTTCCCTCTGGACTCGGTACTTGGCCTGCGATATGGATGCTGGCAAATACAAATCCTTTCAAATGGCCTGAAGACGGTGAAATAGATATCATGGAGCATGTTGGATATGATCAGGGAACAGTGCACGCTTCGGTTCACACCAAAAAATACAACCATATCATCGGAACCCAAAAAACAAACAAGGTATTAGTAAATGACTGCTCCGAAACTTTTCATCGATATCAGCTGGAATGGAACAATGACAGCATCAACATTGGAATAGATGACAACTACTATTACTCCTTTAAAAATGAAAAAACCGGATATGAGGTTTGGCCGTTCTCAAACAATTGCTATTTACTGTTGAACCTTGCCGTTGGAGGAAATTGGGGTGGTCAAAAAGGAGTAGCAACAGATATTTGGCCAAGAAGAATGGAAGTTGAATACGTCAGGGTTTATCAAAAGAAATAATCAAAAGAAATAAGTTACATATGAAATTACCTCTCACATTACTGGGAATCTGCATCAGCACCATTGTGTTTTCGCAATCAGACAGATGGCAGCAACATGCAAATTATAAAATGGATGTAACGGTGGATGCCGACAACAATAAGTTTAATGGAAAACAACGGTTGGAATACACCAATAATTCATTCGATACCTTGCATGTATTGTATTATCACCTTTATTGGAATGCATTTCAGCCAGGCAGCATGATGGATGAAAGAAGTCAACATCTTGGTAAAAAGAGTGTAACTGGACGTCCTGATTGGGACCAAAGGGTAAAAGATCGAATTGCCAATTTACAACCCAATGAAATCGGCTACCAAAAAGTAAGCAACTTAAAAGTCAATGGTGTATTGCAGAAAACTATTGAGTATGAAACCATTTTAAAAGTTGAATTGACAAAACCCATCCTTCCAAAATCCAAAGCATTGATTGAATTAGATTTTGAAGCACAGGTACCAATTCAGATTCGCAGAAGCGGCAGAGACAATGCAGAGGGTGTTAGATTTAGCATGGCTCAATGGTATCCAAAATTATGCGAGTACGACAGAAGCGGCTGGCATCCCACCCCTTATGTTGCAAGAGAATTCTATGGGGTATGGGGTGATTTTGAAGTAAACATTAAAATAGATAGTGCTTATACCATTGCAGCCACAGGGTATTTGCAAAATCCACAAGAAATTGGCCATGGTTATCAATCCCCCTCCCTTGCATTCAAACCTGGTAAAGAAAAAATGTTGACATGGAAATTCAAAGCACCCAATGTACATGATTTTGTCTGGGCTGCAGATGCTGCCTACATCCATCAATCCAAAGTGATCAGGAAAGGACTTGTATTGCACTCCTTTTATAAAATAGATGAATCACTTCTTGGAAAACAGTACGATGCCATGCCACCAAGAATGAAAGAGCGCATGACCAAGAATGATTTCATCAACAATTACAGGATGGAATGGGAAAATGTATTGGATTTTGCTGCAAAAGCAGTCCCCTACATGGACAGTCATTATGGAGAATACCCCTACAAACAATATTCATTTATCCAGGGAGGAGATGGCGGCATGGAATATCCAATGGCAACTCTTTTAAAAGGGGCTGGCAAAGGGGTAACAATTCATGAATTCATGCACAGTTGGTACCAAATGATTTTGGGCACCAATGAATCATTGTATGCGTGGATGGACGAGGGATTTACCAGCTGGGCAGAGGCAAATGTGAACAATTACCTTGAAAACTTCAAAGACAGCCTGCCGCACAAACCCGCATATGATGCAATCATTGCGTTGTCGAAGTCTACTTACAACGAACCTCTGACTACCCACTCCGACCAATACAGCAGCAATGCAGCATACAGCATCAATGCTTACTCAAAGGGTGAAGTATTTCTGGAGCAACTGGGATATATTGTTGGCGCAAATATGCGAGACAGTATTTTGATCAAGTATTTTAATAGCTGGAAATTCAAACATCCTGATGCAATCGATTTTATCAGAGTCGCAGAAAAAACCAGTGGCATTCAACTGGATTGGTACAAGGATTTTTATGTAAATACATCTAAGACCATAGACTATGCAATTGATAGTTTGTGGGAAGTCAACGGAAAAATGCAAATCAGGTTCAAGAACAATGGAACCATGCCAATGCCGTTGGATGTTGAACTTACTTTCAAAGACGGATCCAAAGAGATCGCTTACATCCCACAATTCTTAATGTTTGGCCAAAAACAAAATGAAACACCATCTGTGAGTAGAACTGTGGGGCAACCGTGGAAGTGGACCCACCCGACCTATACCATCACCATTGACCGCAAACTCTTTGATCTTAAAAAGGCAGAGATTGATCCACTTCAACGCATGGCAGATACTGAAAGAAAAAACAATGTGCTTGTACTCAATTGGTAGTATTGAACTAAAAGAACCGGAGGATGTTGAATTTCAACGATACTGAGAAAGCTTTTGCATACAAGACTGACAAACAACTCAAAAAAGCCAGGTTCCTTTTCGGGATCATGCAGTACAATTGTCTGGTCAAAATAGCAGCTGTTCTTACTCCCCTTGCGCTGAGAATACATTTGCCTATCAAAGGGATCATTAAAAAAACCCTTTTCGAACAATTTGTGGGAGGTACCTCTCTTGAGCAATCTTCCAATGTAATAGACATGCTTGAAAAGCAAAAAGTAGACGTTATTCTGGATTATGGCGTAGAGGGCGGAGAATATGATGAAGCAAAATACGATGCTTCATTGGCAGAATTCATAAAAGTCATACGATTTGCAGGAACGAAAAAAAATGCACCCTTTATCAGTGTAAAACTAACCGGACTCGGTTCCACAACATTGTTGACAAAACTGAATCTAAATGCATTTGATCATTTCAAGTTTGCATCTGATGAAAGAATGAAAGAAAAGATTGCGATGCTTGGTACAAGTGAAAAAGCCGCATGGGAAAAACTGGTTGAAAGAACGGAACAAATTTGTTCCGTTGCAAGTGAACTGGGAGTTGGCATCATGATAGATGCTGAAGAAACCTGGATCCAAGATCCCATCGACTTTGTAGCATTAAACATGTCAAGAAAATTCAATCAAAACAAAGCCGTAGTATATAATACATTGCAATTTTACAGGCATGATAGAATTCAATTCATGCATGCGGCCTACCAGGACAGCTTAGATCATGGATATCAATATGCCGTAAAAATAGTTCGGGGGGCATACATGGAAAAAGAGCGAGCAAGAGCAGAAAAACTCAAGTATAAATCTCCCATACATGTTGACAAGGAAGCTGTGGACAAGGACTATGATGAGGCGATTGTATTTCTTATTGAACATCAGGAAAACTGTTCGTTCATCGTCGCTTCACACAATGAGAAAAGCACCTTCCATGCTGTTCAAATTTCCAACCAACATGAAGCACCAGGAAAATTATACTTCTCTCAATTGTATGGCATGAGCGATCATCTTACGTTTAATTTGGCTTCCGCTGGATTCAAAGTCTCCAAATACCTCCCTTTTGGACCAATTGAGGAAGTCGTACCTTATCTGATGAGAAGAGCACAAGAAAACAGTTCAGTTGCCGGACAGACCAGCCGAGAGTTGTCATTGATTAGGGAGGAATGCAAAAGAAGAGAAATCTAATCCCAAAATACAATTACTCGGATTACGTATAAATACTGAATAGCTCAAAAACAACTTTTTGATAGTATGTTTTTTTTAACTTTAGACATCCAAATCCGTGATTGATAATTCTTTAATCAAAATTATAAGATCAAAATAAGCTTCCATGAACAAAAAGGTGAGAATTATAATTGCGGATGATCACTTACTTATTGCAGAGACTTGGGCAACACTGATTAACCTGGACCCAGAGTTTGAGGTTGTAAAGGTGTATGACAATACCAAATCAATGATCGATGAAATAACGGAGTTACGTCCGGATGTTGTCATATTAGACATTAACATCAATCCATTTTCCGGAATCGAAGCAACCACCATGATCAAAAAACTGGCTCCAGGCACCAAGATCATTGGCGTATCCATGCACAATCAACCTTCTTTTGCCAAAAAGATGATCCGCAACGGTGCTACAGGATATGTAACAAAGAATTCATCAAAACTGGAGATGTACGATGCCATTCGCTCGGTGATGAAAGGTGAAAAGTTTATATGTGCTGAAATTCAGCGCAATATCACCAATCAATTGCTGGTTGAGGAAGAAGATAACAAGTTGAGCAAATTGACCGAAAGAGAAATTGAGATCATTAAACTGATCAAGAACGGATCAACCAACAAAGAAATTGCAGAAACACTTTTCTTGTCCCCTAGAACAGTAGAAACGCACAGAGCCAGGATTTTAAAGAAACTGGGGCTAAAAAACTCACTTTCGTTGGTGAAATACATCAATGAGTCGTTCCTGGACCTGTAAGTACGGGTATTAATCCCCCCAAATATTGTCTTTTCCCTGCAGCCAGTCCTTCACAAGGTTGGTGGTAACTGATTTAGGACGTTCCAAAGGCATTCCAAGTGCCCTGTCCCAGCAAAGGCTTGCAAGCACACCCAATGCCCTGCTTACTCCAAACAAAACGGTATAAAACTCATATTCAACCATTCCATAGTGTACAAGAAGTGCACCGCTGTGAGCGTCCACGTTGGGCCATGGATTTTTTATTTTTCCAAGTCCACTTAAAATTTCTGGAACGGTTTCATATATCCTCCAAACTGTTTGCACCAATGGATCATCGGGCATGTGTTTTTTGCCAAATTCTATCTGTGCGGTAAATCGGGGATCGGTTTTCCTGAGAACTGCATGTCCATAACCTGGCACTACCTTGCCTTCAGACAAGGTCTTCTTTACATACTCTGCGATTTGATGTTTTGAAGGAAGATCAACCCCCAGGGTTTCTCTCATCTCAAAAATCCATTTTATAACTTCCTGATTAGCAAGTCCGTGCAACGGTCCAGCTAAACCATTCATTCCTGCAGCAAAACTGAGGAAAGGATCGCTCAAAGCAGACCCTACAAGGTGCGTAGTATGGGCTGATACGTTTCCTCCCTCATGATCGGCATGAATGGTCATGTACAGGCGCATCAATTCTTTGAATCCTTCTGATTGATAGCCCATCATATGGGCAAAATTACCTGCCCAGTCAAGCAGACCATTGGGCTCAATATGCTCACCGTTTCTGTACTTTCTTCTATATATATAAGCGGCAATGCGGGGTAAACGAGCGATGAGATCCAGCGAATCATCAAAAGTCGCATCCCAATAATCCTTCTTATTCATGCCGGCACCGTAAGCCTTGGCAAAATGGCTTCCGTTTTGAAGAGCCATGATACCAATTACAAACATGGTCATCGGATGTGATGAAACAGGCAATGCTTCAATGGTATCGAATACATAATTCGGAACGTGTGAGCGTCTCTGTAAAGTAGAGGTAATTACTTCTGCTTCTTCTTGTGAGGGAAGCTCCCCAAGCAGCATCAGATGAAAAAGCGCTTCAGGCAAGGGTTCATCACCGTTGGGCACTTTGGGAAGTTTTTCTTTTAGTTCAGGAATTGAATATCCTCTGAAACGGATTCCTTCGTTTGAGTCGAGCAAAGATGTTTCAGTAACAAGTCCGGTGATCCCACGCATTCCCTGATAAATTTGAGAGAGTGTGACTTCACCTATCACTTTATTACCATGCTCTTTGAGCATTTGTTTGATTTCTGCACTTACCTGGTCAGCCTTCAGCTTGAATTTTTCCTTTATCAGATCCATGGAAAAAAAATATGGGTTACGATTGATTTTTTGGAGCCGTAAAGTTAACGCAAAGCTTGCTAGACTGATGATTTAAAAGAAAAAAACTTAGCCTATTTGGGGGCTTTGACATATATACGCCATGCGACATATCCGAAAACAAGATTGGGTATCCATGCAGCCAGGTAGGGATTTAAATCGCCTTTGGTTGAAAATATAGTTGAAAACCGGTCAAACAGAATAAATACTGCACAGATCATCAAACCTATGGCCAGGTGAATGCCACTCCCACCCCTGATTTTCCTGAAGGAAATCAATGCGCCGATCAGCGTCAGTACCAGCACTGAAAAAGGTGTTGCCAGTCGGTGCGCATTTTCCATTTCCAGTTCCTTGATCGTTTCCGAGCCCCTGAGCCGTTCTTTCTGTATTCTTTTCAGCAATACAGGAGTAGTCATTCTGGTTTGGGTGAAGCGGTCAAAATAAAGGTCATTGGGATCGAATGAATATTTTTTATACAACTCATAATTAAATTTTACTTCTTCATCAAGCCCATTGATGGTTCTTTCTACAACTCCTGTCAGTTTCCATTTTTTTCTTGTAGTATCCCATGAAATATTATCAGCTCTCAGGTTGTACACAACTTTATTGTCTTTTAACGTCTCAAGAAAAAAAGTGCCCCCCATTTTTGCTGTGGTATCGTAATACCTCATACCAGCATAACTGAATGAATCAATCCGCATATATACACCGTTGCTGGGAGTACTGGACAGCAAGTTGGGCATATATTTTACTTCAAATGTTGTACGAATCGTATTTGCACGCGGTATTATATAAGCATTGGAAATAAGCAATAGCATTGAAAGGAGCATCCCCCCTATCCAATAAGGACGCATCAACCTATGAAGACTCACACCTGATGTAAGTACAGGGATGAACTCTGATCTGTTGGCCATTTTGGATGTAAAAAATATTACTGAAATAAAAACAAAGAGTGGGAAAAGCAAGGCAATGATATGTGGGATGAATCCGATATAATAGCTCAAAAATATTTGTTTCGCACTGAGCCCTGATTTTACAAAATCATCCGTGTGTTCGGATATATCAACAATCGTGCTGATCAACGTAAGCAACAGGACTGAAAAGAAGAAGGTCCTCAGAAAATTTTTCAGGATATACCAATCGATCTTGCTCAACATATCCTTGCAAAAGTATCACTTAATCCTTTGAAAGGTACTTGGCGTAAGTATCGAGGCATCTTTTTCTCGCAAATTCATGTTGCACGATGGGTTGGGGATATTCCAATGAATCAAATTCAGGCACCCATTGGCGGATATACTTACCCTCTTTGTCAAATTTTTCTGTTTGGAGATAGGGATTGAATACCCTGAAATAAGGTGCAGCGTCACATCCGCTTCCTGCTGCCCATTGCCATCCGCCGTTGTTGGCTGCAAAATCATGATCGAGCAGTTTGGCAGCGAACCAAGACTCACCCCATCGCCAATCAATGAGCAAATGTTTGGTAAGGAAACTTGCCACAATCATCCTCACCCGGTTGTGCATGAATCCGGTTTGAGACAATTCGCGCATGCCAGCATCAACGATGGGATATCCCGTCTGACCATTGCACCATTTCTCAAATTCTGCTTCATTGTTTCTCCATTTGATATTGTCATATTCCTTTTTGAAAGAGTGCCCCTCAGCTATATGCGGAAAATTGAACAAAATGGATTGATAAAAATCCCTCCATATCAGTTCATTCAAAAAAGTCTCATTGAGCGGTGATGCATCGAGGGCCAATTCTCGAATACTGATGGTGCCAAATCTCAAATGCACTCCCAATTTGGATGTTCCGTTGATTGCAGGATAATCCCTTTGTTGGGAATATTTTTTAATGATGTCGTTGGGAAAATTGTTTGAAGGAAACTGAAATGGCTTTTCCTCGAAACCAATGGATGAGAGCGAAGGAAGCTCCTTGGGAACATATGATAAAAATTTTGATAAATTTTCTTGAGATGGAAAATGTGGAATAGGATAATTCAACAGATTGAATTTCCATTTTCTTGAGTAAGGGGTAAATACCGTATAAGGCTTTCCATCATCTTTTGCCACCTCCAATGCTTCAAAAATGACCTGGTCCTTGAAATCATGAAATCCAATTCCGTTTGATTTCATGAGATCTGCAACAAGTCGATCTCTTTCTTGACCGTATTTTTCGTAATCCCTGTTGGTAAATACATTTTTTACCTGGTAAGCCTTGAGCAGCTGTTTGAAGGATTGAACGGGTGTGCCTTGCAATACTGTTAAACCGGAACCATGTTTTCTGAGGGTTGCATCGATCGAGACAAGTGATTGGTGGATAAATTGAACCCTCAGTTGAAAGGGCTTATCCAACTTATCCAAAATATTATTGTCAAAAATGAAGATGGGAAGGACAGGTAAACCAGCTTGGAGCGCTTTTAAAAGGCCATGGTTGTCATTCAACCTGAGATCTCTGCGGAACCAAAAAATATTTACCTCTGGACTTTTCATAGGGTTAAAACAATCCCGACAGAAAATAGTTTAACAGGCAATTAAGCCGGACGACTCTCGATAATGCCCGACTTCACAGCGTACATTACGAGTCCAGCGAGCGACTTTGCTCCGGTCTTAACCTTGAGTTTATCACGTATGGCCTCTACGGTACGTGGACTCAATTCAACCTCATCAGCAATTTCCTTGGTGCTTTTTTCCTCGCAGATCAGACGCAAAACAGTTATCTCCTTTTCAGAGAGTTTCGCATCTACCGGGAGATTGGCTTCAGCCTGACGTTTCATGCGCAGTCCGTCGATCAAAGCCTTGTTTGTGAGCTGATTGAAATAGAATTCTTGCTCATGAACCGTTTTGATTGCTTGATGTATTATCTCAGAATCTGAGTTCTTGGTAAGGTATGAATTGGCACCAAGTTCCATCAATTTGGTAATCATAGAATGGTCATTGTGCATCGTCAGCATGATTACTTTAATATGTGGATAGGCCTCCTTTATTTCTGGCAAAGTAGCAATGCCATCCATGATGGGCATTTGTATATCCAACAGAATAACATCCGGCTGGATATGCTTCAGAATGGTAAGCAATTGCATTCCATTGTCGGCTTCCGCAATGACTTTCACATCTTTCTGCATACTTAAAGCAGTTTTAACACCCGCACGAAAAAGTACATGGTCATCTGCAATTACTACTTTGATAGGTTCAGACATAATACTAAGTTTTGATACTGCAATGTTAGACCAATTGCAAGTACCAGCATAGAGCAAAATCACCAAATTATCATGTTGCAGGAAATACGGTGGGAGAAGTGAATTACAAATGGTTAAAGATGTCATATTTAGGCAATATAAATAGGGACTACCTTTTATCATTTGATACTTTGATTTATACTGAGAGTATAAAAAGTGGGTTAAATAAACAACGTACTTGGGATTTTTCTCTTAAAACTCTGTGTAAATAACCAACATATAAATTTATATTGAATGAAATTTACACCGATG
>Ga0192647_102175_pt1 | contig 12340 bp, 13 predicted proteins | sample LauGreFa1BDMLBSN_2_FD_133046 | JGI IMG/M metagenome (GOLD analysis project Ga0192647, IMG submission 133046) | Freshwater lake microbial communities from Lake Michigan, USA - Fa13.BD.MLB.SN - reassembly | ecosystem: Environmental > Aquatic > Freshwater > Lake | place: Lake Michigan, USA...
ATTTCTCTGAAAAAACCGCAATAAAAAATTTGAGTTCGTCAAAGGGCAGATGATTAATTCCAGCAGCACTTTTACGGCCACCACCACTGGTAAATAATGAGCATAGTTCATCAGCCCCTGAATTTATAGTTAATGGAGATCTTACACTTACCTGATAACCACCTAATGAATTATAGGTTAAAACTGCGCATGCACGCTCCGGGCTCTGATTTGCCAGTTCATTACAAAACACGCCACTTACACGCCTAGCCCAAATACTATCTGGAAGAATATATACGCTAACTGAACTTGTCTGGTACTCGGGTTTTATTAGCGCGACTCGCGCCATATCATCAGTATAACCGTATAATAACTGCTCATAAATAATTGCATTGTCCGTCATAAAATCAAAAGGAGATTTATAAGGAACTAACTGTTCATATAGATATGCAGGTTCAAAATGCAAATCTTCTATACACCCTCCATAAGCATTGTAGTTTATACATATACCCAATTCTTGAAGTTGCTTGAGTTGAACAAAATTTAGAGATAGTTTCTTTCCTAACTGTTGGGCACTACCCGTAAGGTTATCACCAAAAGCGGCAGTAATTGCCCAAGCACTAAATTTTCCTTCGAGATAATTATCAACCAACAAACTTGTACAAGTATTAGCAGTTGTATTAATTAAAGTTGTTAAATTATTGTGATTACAAATTTCTCCCGTTTCATGATGATCGACATAAAATACAGTTGCACCTTGCGTGAGAATTCTATCCAGTTCAACTCTGTTCTTTTTTAATGAAATATCAAGAACAGTAATCGCATCATTCTCATGAGCAATTACTCTTTTTAATAATTCTATATCTCTTTTTACACCAGTAATCAGATTAGATTGAATAGGCTTTGCCAAGCGTAACTGCACAAGTGCACAAATACCATCCGCATCACCATTGAATACATCATATTGCATAATCTGCTCCTGTTTTATCGGTCAAAAATGCCGGAGGTATGAAACTATCATGGAAAGAAATACTTTATTACATGTAAAATAGAACCATCAAATTAATACCACAATCTAAATAATGACCAATCAATCCCGTTTTGCAAATTCACGCCTTTTTGCAGAATCTTTTAAACGCTTATTACCCAATCCTCAAGCCGTATCCTTGGCTATTATATTGGTAGTTAGCTTTGTGCTGATTTATTCATTATCCACGATTTTGATGCCTGTTTTCGCGTCAATAGTTTTAGCTTATTTACTTGATGGCTTAGTAGGTAAGTCTATCAGATGCGGTCTGACAAGATTACCCTCAGTTTATCTAATTTTTTCTGGCTTCATGGCTTGCCTGACTTTTTTACTCTTTTATTTAATGCCACTTGTGTCCCAACAAGCTATAGAGCTAATTCAAAATCTACCAAGAATTATCAGCTCTGCTCAAAGAGACATAATGCGGTTGCCTGAATTATATCCAACATTTATTTCAGAAAATAAAATCCAACAAATGATTTCTGTCGTGCAACAAGAATTATTAACTTATGCTCAGAATGTAGTGTCAATTTCAGCCGCCACTGTAGTCAGCATTGTTAGTGCACTAATTTATCTATTTTTAGTTCCTATGATGATTTTTTTCTTTTTAAAAGACAAAAAATCTCTAATTAGCTGGTTTTTACAATTCATGCCAAAAAATAGCAATCTAACCATCAGCGTTTGGAAAGAAGTAAATATCCAAATTGGTAATTATATCCGCGGGAAGTTTGCAGAAATATTTATTCTCTGGTTAGTAAGTTATGCCACTTTTGCAACAATGGGGTTAAATTACGCTATGTTGTTAGCTGTATTAATGGGTATTCAAGCGATTATTCCTTACATAGGAGCAACGTTGGTGACTTTTCCAGTACTAGGTGTTGCTTATTTTCAATGGGGTTTAAATGGAGATGACTTTTTATATATTGTTATTGCATATTCAATTATTCAAGCTTTGGATGGCATTATCCTGGTACCAGTATTGTTTTCTGAAGCAGTAGATTTACACCCAATTGCAATAATTGTTGCAATATTATTTTTCGGTGGTTTGTGGGGCTTTTGGGGAGTTTTTTTTGCAATTCCTTTAGCAACTGTCGTTCAAGCTGTATTAACTGCCTGGCCTCGATTGGGTGACAATAATTTTGATGCCCTCAGCCATAACAATTAAAAACAAATTTGACTTATTTTTTCTCTGACATTAGTTTTTAATTCTGGAAATATTTAAACCCATAAGAGCCCTCAGTGATTCATCAATGTTTTAATATGAATCGCAACACTGGAGGCCAAAGCTTTAAGATTATAACCGCCTTCTAATACAGAAATAATTCTACCCTTACAATAACTGTCGGCAACACACATCAATTGTTTAGTTACCCACTCAAAGTCATCTTCCAACAGCATAATTGAGCCTAATGAATCATCTCTATGAGCATCAAAACCGGCTGAAATCAGTAAAATTTCCGGTTTAAAATCTCTTAATGCCGGTAAAATAATTTTGCTGTATTTTTCTCTGAATTCAATGCCAGTATCACCCTCAAAAAGAGGTACATTAATAATATTACCAAGGCCTATTTCTTTAGGACTCCCTGTACCTGGGTAATTGAATAACTCATGGCTGGATACATATAAGACATTGGGTTGATTGAAAAAAATCGCTTGTGTGCCATTACCATGATGAACATCAAAATCGATAATAGCAATACGATTAATTTGATGATACTGTCGCGCATATTCTGTAGCAATAGCTACATTATTAAAAAGACAAAAACCCATTGCCAAATCGGCCTCAGCATGGTGACCGGGCGGACGGATTGCACAAAAGGCATTATTGGCTTCACCTGAAACGACCCTATCAACTGCATCACATACTGCCCCAACCCCACGAAATGCAGCCTGTGTAGACCCCGTTGATAAAACGGTATCTTGATCCAAATAATAATATCCTTGCTTAGGAGCGGCCTTAATTATGGCTTCAACATGAACTTGAGAATGAACAAGCCTGATTTGCAGTTCATTACCTAATGGAGCAGGTACTCTGATTAAACTAGAAAAGTTAGAATTTTCCAAAGCAGAAGCGATGCTAACAAGTCTTTCAGGACATTCTGGATGACCGACACCCGTTTCATGAAAAAGAAAGTCGGAATGATGATAATAGAGCGTTGTCACTTGGAAAACAACAAGTTACTTAATTAATACAAACCTAACTGTAGTTGCGCAACTTCCGACATCATTTCTCTTGCCCAGGGTGGATCAAATACCACTTCCACATCAACAGAAGATACACCCGGTAATGCACGAATACACTTTTCTACATCGCCTTGTATAACAGGCCCCATCCCACATCCTGGTGCCGTTAGTGTCATCATGATATGAACGGCACAACTATCATCGTCAAGTTGCTTCACATTACAATAATAAACCAAACCTAGATCAACAATATTGACAGGGATTTCCGGATCGTAAACAGTCTTCATTACTTCCCAGCAATTTTTTTCAACCGCTTCTACAGTAATCTCTGATACCAATGTATCTAGTTCATGATATTCTTTACCCAATGCATCCGCATCAACACCATCAATGCGAACCATATGACCCTGCTGCGTAACCACCGTGTAATTATTTCCTAAAGATTGGTGTATAGTTACTTCCTCTCCTTTATTCAAAGTACTAGATGCACCATCGGGGATAGTAACGATATTAACATCTCTGGTTAAAATAAAGCTTTCTCGTTCAGACATAAAAATTTGTTATAAGTGAAAAGTTGCGGCATTAATAAGCTGACCTGTTACACCAATACTTTGACCACTAAAAAGATACAGATATACCGGCTCCAGAGAATCCATATCAGGCAACTTAGCTTTATCTTCAGCAGGATAAGCACGTTTTCTAAGTGGTGAGTTAACTGCGCCAGGCACTAAAGTATTAACTCTTATTTTGTTACCTGATTCAAGTTCATCCGCCAAAATATTAGCTAATCCTTCCATTGCAATTTTTGAAACACCATAAGCACCAGAGTAAGCCTGAGCTTTTCTAGCTGAAGAATCAGAAGTAAAAACAATAGATGCGTGTTGACTTTTTTCTAGTACAGGCAATAAGACTCGGGTAAGAAGAAATGGCGCATGCAAATTAACGTTTAAGGTATGCCCCCATTCTTTGGTACCGAATTGTGAAATGGGCGTAAAAGAACTAAATTCTACCGCTGAGTGCAAAAGACCGTGCAAAACTCCATATTCCTCAGCAATTTTATTAGCTAAATCTTGATATTCATTTTCATTGGCGCCGGCAAGGTCAAATGGATAAATAATTGGCTCAGGTGCATTTGTTGCCAATATAGCATCATAAACAACTTCTAATTTAGCTATATTTTTATCCAGCAAAATAATATGAGCGCCATTTTTTGCCAACGTTAAAGCTGCAACACTACCAAGCCCACCACCGGCTCCGGTTATTAATATTACCTGTTGCTTTAATGACATAATACTGTATCTATCCAATCGATCAATTGCTTCGGAGACTCGATCAGTCCATCAGCACCCCAAGCTTCCGGCTGGTCTTTCGAATCAATGTATCCATAAAGGGCTGTCAATGTTTTCATCTTGGCATTTTTACCTGCCTTAATATCATGAATTGCATCACCAATATAAACACATTCCTGAGGAGTTACATCTGCAATTCTACAAGCAGCTAACATAGGCTCGATATGAGGTTTAGAATTTGCAGTTGTGTCACCGCTAATTATACATGCGGCACGATCAGTCAAATTTAAAGCTGCCATCAGAGGATTAGTAAAACACTCACGCTTATTAGTTACCACACCCCATTTAAGTCCTTTTGCTTCAATAACATCAAGCGTATCTAACATTCCATCAAAAAATACTGAGTACGTTGCAATATTATGCAGATAAAATTCAAGCATAGTTTTTACAACGTCAGCCTTAAGCTCTTCAGTTACCGATTGCTTAAGACTTGCATTGACCATAGCAACAGCACCAAAGGAAATAAAAGGTTTAACTTTGTCGGCACTAATACCAGTAAAGCCATGAATAATTAACGCTTTATTCAAACATGAAACCAAGTCTGGCGAGGTATCTATTAATGTTCCATCTAAATCAAACAAAACACAGGACAATTTAAAATCTTTCGACATAACCGTTTAATCAACACGTTTAAAAGCCGCAATGTAATTAACGTCGATATCCTTACCTAAATTAAACATCTTATTAAAGGGGTTGTATTCAATCCCAATCATACCCTCTAACTCAAGACCCACATTACGTGCTGACTGACATAACTCAGAAGGTTTTATAAACGTTTTATAATCGTGAGTGCCTTTAGGAAGCATCTTTAAAACATGCTCTGCAGCTACAATAGCTAACAAATAAGCTTTTGGTTTACGATTCAGCGTAGAAAAAAACACCATACCACCGGGCTTTACCATGGTCGCACAAGCTGTAATTATTGAACCGGGATCAGGAACATGCTCAAGCATTTCCATACAAGTAACGTGATCAAAACTTGCAGACTCCAACTGTGCCAATTCTTCAGCACTTATCTTTTTATAATGTGAATTTATCCCCGATTCTAGACTATGTAACTCGGCAATATCAATCAATTCTTCACTAAGATCAATTCCTAATACATCAGCACCTTGTTTGGCTAAACCCTCTGTTAAAATACCACCTCCACAACCAACATCGACTATACGTTTATCAGCAATATCAACAAATTTTTGAATAAATTCAAGTCGTAATGGATTAATATCATGTAAGGTTTTAAATTCTCCTTCCATATCCCACCACCGTTCAGCCATCGAACCAAATTTATTAATCTCGTGTAAATGAACGTTATCTTTTAAAGTCATCATGTTAACCCATTTGTTACCTAAATATAGTTTACCCTAATGCTGGGTAATTAGTAATAACTTGTTCTTAGTAAAATTGTATATCTGATTTCACGCTTAAGTGATGTATTAAGAAATAAATTAATACAAAAAAGAACTGCAACCTAATCAATCTTATTGAATACTATTAAGTGAACGAGCCTTAATTTTCTCAATTACTGGTATTAAGTCATGTCTATCAATAGTGCGATTTTCTAGAATAGAATCTACTAATTTATCATCTTCTAACTTTAATAATTCGATGAATAATCCCTTTTCAATTGAATCAGCAACTAAATATTCACTCGTCATATAGTCCAACAACAATAAATCCAATTCCTTTAAACCTCGTCTACATTGCCATTGTAATCTAGCTAACGAGGACATTATCGTAACTTTCTTTCGAGTAACATTTTTTTAGTTTCCGCAATCGCTTTAGCGGGATTTAAACCTTTAGGACACGTATCCGTGCAGTTCATTATGGTATGACAACGATACAACTTAAATGAATCTTCCAGTAAATCTAATCGTGGTTCAGTCGCTTCATCCCGACTATCAACCAGCCATCTATAAGCTTGCAACAATACTGCTGGACCTAAATACTGCTCACTATTCCACCAGTAGCTAGGGCAACTAGTTGAGCAGCACGCACAAAGTACACAATCGTATAAACCATCCAGTTTTTCACGATCACTTTTACTTTGGAGACGTTCAGAATCTTGAAGGGCAGGTGTTTTAGTTTCAATCCAAGGTTTAATAGAAGCATATTGTTCATAAAAATGCCTCATATCTGGGACGAGATCCTTGATTACCCGCATGTGCGGCAAGGGGAATATCTTTATAATATTTGGATAGGAATCAATAGCTTTCGTACACGCCAATGTATTTTTACCATTTACAGACATCGCACATGAACCGCAAACCCCTTCACGACATGAACGACGAAATGTTAAAGAGCTATCGACTTCATTCTTTATTTTTAAAATAGCATCCAAAACCATGGGACCGCAATTATCCATATCAAGCTCATAGCTATCAATACGTGGATTTTCATTGGTATCAGGATCCCATCGATAAACCTCAAAGCGACGAACATTTTTCAACCCTGGTAATGCCTTAAAGTTTTTACCTTTTATAACTACGGAATTTTTGGGTAACGTAAATTCTGCCACTAGTAAACCCTCTCCTTAGGCTGTATTACTTCAACATCATCGGTTAAAGTATATAAATGAACAGGTCGATAATCTATTGTTATTTTATCGTCAATCAACCACGTTAAGGTATGTTTCATCCAATTTTCATCATCTCGATCAGGATAGTCTTCGCGTGCATGACCTCCTCGGCTTTCATGCCGATTCCCAGCAGCTGTTATTGCTACGCTGGCCTGTCCAAGCAAGTTATCCAGCTCAAGTGCTTCAACAAGATCTGTATTCCATATGAGAGATTTATCTTGGATACCAACATCTTCAAATGACTGTTTAATATTTATCATAGCGGCAATACCTTCATCTAAGGTCGATTGCGTTCTAAATACAGATGCTTTAGCTTGCATGTTTTTCTGCATATTCAAACGAATATCAGAAACTTTAAGCTTGCCAGTAGCATTACGTATCCTATGAAATCGTGCCAATGCCTTATCACAAGCAGTTTTGGCTAGTGGTTTGTGGTCAGAACCGACGTTAATAAGCTCTGAACAACGTATAGCAGCAGATCGCCCAAAGACGACTAAATCAAGTAGGGAGTTTGAACCAAGCCGATTGGCTCCATGAACAGATACACAAGCAGCCTCACCTATTGCCATTAAACCAACAATAACTTTATCAGGGTTATCACCCTCTAGCGTCACCACTTCAGCTTTATAGTTAGTAGGAATTCCCCCCATGTTGTAATGAACAGTGGGTAATACTGGAATCGGATCTTTAGTAATATCAACTCCAGCAAATATTTTTGAAGTCTCTGCAATACCAGGCAATCTTTCATGTATAAGCGCCGGATCTAGGTGCTCAATGTGTAAATAAATATGATCTTTTAACTTACCTACGCCTCGACCTTCTTGAATCTCAATAGTCATAGCACGACTGACAACATCACGTGAAGCCAAGTCTTTCGCATGGGGCGCATATCTTTCCATGAAGCGCTCACCTTCTGAGTTTGTCAAATAACCACCCTCACCTCTTACACCCTCAGTAATTAAACAGCCTGAACCATAAATACCAGTTGGATGAAACTGAATAAACTCCATATCTTGTAAGGGCAAACCCGCACGCAATACCATTGCATTACCATCACCTGTTACGGTATGAGCTGAAGTGCAGGAAAAAAAACTACGACCATAACCACCAGTCGCCAGCACAGTAACATGGGCCCTGAATAAATGGAGAGAACCATCATCTAAACACCAAGCCAAGACGCCCAGACACTCACCATCTTGCATGATTAAGTCAAGCACAATGTATTCAATAAAAAACTCGGCTTTATGCTTTAAAGCTTGCTGATACAGAGTATGTAAAATTGCATGTCCGGTTTTATCAGCGGCAGCACAAGTTCTCTGTGCTTGGCCTTTACCGTAGTGTGTTGTCATCCCTCCAAATGCTCTTTGATAAATTTTACCATCTGCAGTCCTAGAAAAAGGCACACCATAATGCTCAAGCTCAACAACTGCGGCCATTGCTTCACGACACATATATTCAATAGCATCTTGATCACCAAGCCAGTCAGAGCCTTTTACTGTGTCATACATGTGGAAACGCCAATCATCTTCACCCATATTACCTAGCGCAGCACTGATGCCCCCTTGCGCCGCAACGGTATGACTTCTGGTAGGAAATACTTTAGAGATGCAAGCGGTCTTCAACCCTTTTTCTGCCATCCCCAAAGCAGCCCTAAGACCAGCTCCACCTGCTCCAACGACTACAACATCATAATAATGTTCAATTAATTTGTAATTTAATGACATCTATTAGCCTATGGAAAGTATATTTAGCAATTGACAAAAGGCTATCAACACTAAAAATATAAAACTCAAATTTGTCCCCCAAATAGCGACGAATCTGATACTTGCAGTTGCTATATAATCTTCAATCACTACCTGCAAACCTAATGCTGCATGATAAAAAACCAGCACCAACCAAGTAAAAATACAAATTAAATTTAACGGAGTTTTTAACCATGATAGTGTGTTGATATAAGGTGCAGTTAAACACTTATTGAGAAAAATGATCAACCAAAATGATAAGGGCACCAATCCGAGTGCAGTTATACGCTGCATAACCCAATGAAAAGTTCCTTTACTTGAGCTAATAGTCAAAGGTGGAGTATGCTCCATAAAACCTCTGTATTGAGATAAAAAATGAAGGTGATTAAAGTGAGCATTAGTGAAACAAATAGTTCAATAACTGCAAAACAATTTAATGTATTATTAGCGAAACTTTTACCTGAATCCCATATTAAATGGCGCACCCCATGACATAAATGAAAAAAAAGTGCGTAAACAAACCCCCAATAAATTACTTGTACCTGCCACAAATTCATATTCGCTTGCATTAAAGCATATGCGTTTAGTCCACCTGCGACCGAATAAAGGATATAAACAAATAGAACAAGTCCTACAGATAAGAAAACACCAGTGATACGATGTGTTATTGATATAACAGCTGTTAAGGGTAACCTATATATCTGAAGATGCGGCGAAGTAGGTCTGTTATTAATATTTGACATGATCTTATCGAATTCTTAGTTTCTAAATACATTAACGTAACAGTATTACTGACAACAATTAAGTCACTAGAATAATGACTCTGTTATGACATATCGATTCAATGGAATCACCTAATTGTCAAAATAAAATCAAATAGTTAATAGTAAGCTACCATACACTCTACAAAAAGCTTCTTCTTAGTAAAAATTAATCCCGGATTTTTTGAGTAATATTGCCGTTAAAGTCAACCATTACACTCCAATCGGTACCTGAAGAGCTTACAATTAAATCGTACTCTTCACCAGGACCATTTGGATTAACAACTAATATAGCTTCTTTTATCGTATAGGTACCAAAAGCTGCTTTCAAATTATCATAGCCAGTTGCTGGCATCATATTTGCCGTTGTAACATCATCGGCATTTACAAAAAAACGACCAGTTTCTCTATACAATTCAATATCCACTTCCTTGTCTTTTTCTACTTTAAAAGACACTTCATACAATGCTTGTTTAAAATGCGTTTTCTTTTCAGCTGTTATATCCATAGCATTTGGATGCTTCTTAAACAGTTGGTCTAAAATAGGGCTAGGGATAGCATCTTTAGTTAAAATCTCAGCATTGACTGTTAACGATAAAAATGAGAGAACGACAAAAATCAGTCTTAAAAATTTGTTACGCATTAGTTTGATTACCTGTGTAATTGTTAAAATAACTTACTTTTATAGTATGCACTTTATATATTTAGTTAAAGACTTTTTTATCACTATTTGATTCAAAAAATTAATTTCTATATAAAACTGGTCCATCATAGTCAAAAAGTAAATACCTTTTAAATATAACTTACTATTCCCAAACGCCAAAAAATAAAACGTAACCGTTGCAAACTCCACCTTTATCAGTCAGTTGTATTGGCAATAATTTTATGAATACGCTTTGTACTAATAGCTATGATAATAAAAATAAAAGGGATGGAGAGTCCTTCAACTATACCAGGATTAATTTTCCAGCCAACAATATGAAGCGCTTCTATTATTTTACCAATTAAACTAGCTGCATAATAGGTAATTGCTACCATTGAAATACCCTCTACCATTTGTTGCATTCGTAATTGCATTTTCGCACGCAAAGCCATGGACGTTAATAACCCTTGATTTTGTCGTTCTATAATTATATCGACACGGGTACGTAATAACTGACTTGCATTACTTACTCGTTCTGAAAGCGACGTAAAACGATGCGAAATGGACTCGCAGGTATTAATGGCCGGCTCCATTCGACGCTTAATAAATTCACCTAAAGTCTGAATACCTTGAATCCTGACTTCCCGTATGTCATTCACACGTTGCTCAACCAACTGATAATAAGCACTGGCAGCCGCAAAACGAAAATGGTTGCTGGAAATATAATTTTCAACCTCAGCCGCCAAGGTAGTCAATTCGTCTAATAACGCAGCATCGTTATTATCAGGCAATGTCATTGCATTTGTTATTTTATACAATTGACGATCTGATTTATTTAAGGCTGGATAAAGCTCACGAGCAATAGGAAAAGCTAACAAAGCCATAACACGATAAACCTCAATCTCAAATAATCGCTGCAATAAACGACCCGCCTGCTCTGCTCTTAAGTCTTCATTAATTATCAGAAAACGGCTAAAACCATCCACATGAATACGAAAATCAGTGAACACAGAAGCAGCACCACCTGTCACTTTAGATCCGATAACAGAGTTACCAGCAAAATAACTCGAAAGTGACGCTAAATCTATAGCACCACCAACATAATTAATATCAGTAGCTGATAATATAGCTGCGTGAACAGCAACAATTACTTGCCCCGTTAACTGTGATATCCAATCTATCGGCACATTTTTTAGTGCAGCGTCAGTAAAAGGATCTTTCGGGGTATCATGCACATAAAAACTATAAGTACTAAACTCACCGTGTTGTTCCCATCGTATTTGAAAAGAACTGAAAGTTGCACTAAAGTGATCAGCATTTTTTTCAGGAGGAGTAATACCAAATCGCTCACACAAAGTTAACAGGTGTTGACGCTCTTGCGTTTTCTCCTCATTAGATAACACCAATGCAAGATGACTTGCCCGAACCGGTAAAGTAAGATTGAAAGGAGCTCTAGCGTGAACTTCATTATGAAGTACAAATCGCTGAGGATGATTTTTCGGTATTGGAAATAAAATTGTCACAGAATTTTTATAATCTATTTTTTGATAATGATTAGATTATAAACAATTTAACCTTTAATTACAGATGTGTATTGAACTATTCAAGATCCTTTAAAATATTTTTATATTCCAAAGACCCTTAGCTTTAGGTTCACTTATTAACTTTGGAGCGTAATTTGTGAGCTATTACACAACTTAAAAGCATAAGCATCTAACAAGTTAATAATATCAACATTACATTCACTGTTATTTCGTAATTCTTGTAATCTTTCCCGATAGGCTTCAAACGTTATACTGACACCTGCTTGTTGCCCAGTAAGACGATTTTGACAAAACTCATGCCACCGTAGCTTTTCTTGAGAATTCAATGTATCGGGGTAATTACGCGCCCTGTATCTAAATAACATTTCAGGGAGGCGAGAATCTGTAAAACTAAATTCTGCTTTGGCTAATTGCTCTGGGGACAAACCTTTTACTTTCGATATTTTGTGTTTATCTGCTGCAGAAAAGAATCCTCCGCTATAAATAGATAAATCGGGATCAGATTCCTGTTCAGAATAATGATGACCGCTAAACAC
>Ga0192647_102182_pt1 | contig 12311 bp, 11 predicted proteins | sample LauGreFa1BDMLBSN_2_FD_133046 | JGI IMG/M metagenome (GOLD analysis project Ga0192647, IMG submission 133046) | Freshwater lake microbial communities from Lake Michigan, USA - Fa13.BD.MLB.SN - reassembly | ecosystem: Environmental > Aquatic > Freshwater > Lake | place: Lake Michigan, USA...
TTTCCCAACATGGTGATCCAGATGGCGATGATCGGCGAGGAAGCCGGTTCGCTCGACGCGATGCTCGGCAAGGTCGCTGACTTCTTCGAGCAGGAAGTGGATGACACCGTGGAGGCGCTGTCGAGCCTGATGGAACCGATGATCATGGTGGTGCTGGGCACGCTGATCGGCGGCATGGTGATCGCGATGTATCTGCCCATCTTCAAGCTGGGTTCCGCTGTATAAACAACGACGGCGCCTTAACGGGCGCCGCTCCCTGCCCGGCGCGCATCCGGCATCGTCGCGCCGGCTCACCCCTGAAACGCAGAGGCCGGCTCCTTCATGATGAGCGTATTGTCGAATCCCCCCGTCTTCGCCGTCTGTGCCGCACTGCTTGGGCTGTGCGTCGGCAGCTTTCTGAATGTGGTGATCCACCGCCTGCCCAAAATAATGGAACGCCATTGGCGGGCCGAATGCGCCGAACTGTGCGGTCAGGAAGCCGTTCCCGGCCCGCGCTACAACCTGGTGGTGCCGCGCTCCGCCTGCCCGTCCTGCGGACACCTGATATCAGCGATTGAAAACGTACCGGTGTTGAGCTGGCTCGCTCTGGGCGGCAAATGCAAGGGCTGCAAGTCGCCGATTTCACCGCGCTACCCGATCGTCGAACTACTCACCGGTGTGCTGTCCGGTTATATCGCCTGGCATTTCGGCTTCGGCATGGCGGCTGCAGGCGCGCTGATGTTCACCTGGGCGATGATCGCGCTGACTTTCATCGACCTCGACACCTTTTATCTGCCGGACAGCATCACGCTGCCGCTGCTGTGGCTGGGCCTGCTGTTCAACATCAATGCCACTTTTGTCAGCCTCTCATCGGCTGTCATCGGTGCGGTCGCCGGCTACCTGTCGCTATGGTCGGTCTACTGGGCATTCAAGTGGGCAACCGGCAAGGAAGGCATGGGTTATGGCGATTTCAAGCTGCTTGCAGCCATTGGTGCCTGGCTGGGCTGGACCATGCTGCCGCTGACCATCCTGCTGTCCTCGCTGGTCGGCGCCGCCATCGGTATCGTTCTAATCGTTTTTGCAGGCCGGGGACGCAGCGTACCGATTCCCTTCGGCCCATATCTCGCCATCGCCGGCATGATCGCACTCCTCTACGGCCCGGCGCTGAACCGCGCCTACCTTGGTCCGCTCTGATGGTGTACTGCGTCGGCGTCACCGGCGGCATCGGTTCCGGCAAATCCAGTGCTGCCGCCCTGTTTGCCGAACGGGGCGCCGGCATTGTCGATACCGACGACATCGCTCACGAAATGACGCGTCCGGGCGGACGTGCAATGCCCGCAATCATCACCGCCTTCGGCCCGGGCATTGCGGCCGCCGACGGCAGCCTGGATCGCGCCGCAATGCGGCAACGTGTTTTTGCCGAACCGGCACAGCGCAAGGTGCTGGAAGGCATCCTGCATCCGCTGATCCGCGCCGAAGCCCGTGACCGGGTGAACAGTTCAACGGCGCCCTATGTCATGCTGGTCGTGCCGCTGCTGCTTGAAACAGGCGGTTACCCCGATCTGGTGCGGCGCGTGCTGGTGATCGACTGCGAGGAGTCGCAGCAGATCAGCCGCACGATGCAGCGCAGCGCACTGACCGAAGAGGCCGTGCGCGCGATCATGGCCGCGCAATTGCCGCGAAAGCAGCGGCTTGCAGGCGCCCATGACGTGCTGCTCAACGACGGCGACCTGTCCCGTTTGCGCAGTCAGATCGACAGCCTGCATGACCGTTATCTGGCACTGGCCGCCACGTCCCGGAACCCGCAATGAAGACGTCCATTAACCCTTTATTTTTTCTGGGTTTTGCCCGATACTCCGGCAACTGCATTCTTACCCAACTCCATCGGGCGCACCGGGCGTGATTGTCTACGAGCATCCACTGAGCGAGCGCATTCGCACACTTCTGCGCCTCGAGGATCTGTTCGAGCGTATCGACTACTTTGTCGGCAAAACAGACGGCGAAGAGCATCATGTCGCGCTGCTGCTGATCTTCGAAATCCTAGAAGTCGCCAGCCGTGCCGATCTCAAATCCGACCTGCTGCAGGAACTGGAGCGCCAGAAACAGGTGCTGGAAGCACTGCGCGACAACCCGGACATTTCCGAAGAAGCCCTTGAGAACGTGCTGTGGCAGATCGACCAGTCGTCATCGCGGCTGTTCCAGGCATCCGGAAAAGTCGGCCAGGAGTTGCGTGAAAACGAATGGCTGATGAGCATCAAGCAGCGCACTGCGATACCGGGTGGCGTCTGCGAATTCGATCTGCCGTCGTACCACTACTGGTTGCAACAGGAAACCGACCTGCGGCGCCATGACCTGCAGCAATGGCTGGCGCCCTTCCTGCCGACGCGTGATGCCATCGGCATCGTGCTGCGTCTGCTCCGTGAAAGCGGCAAGACCACCGCACAGGTCGCGCAACAGGGCGTCTATCAGCAGATGATGGCCGGGCGCATGGCGCAGATGCTGCGCATCGGACTGGCCGGCGACCACGCCTGTGTACCTGAAATCAGCGCCAACAAATATGCGCTGAACATCCGCTTCACCACCCAGGAAGGCATGCAACGGCCAAAGGCATCGGAAAGCGATGTCGAATTTGAACTGACCTTCTGCAATCTCTGAACCATGGCCGGAAGAATTGTCGCCTGCCCGCAATGCGGCGCAAGCATCGAATGGAATCCTGAAAACCGCTTTCGCCCGTTCTGCTCCGAACGCTGCAAGATGATTGATCTCGGCGCATGGGCCACGGAACGTTACCGCGTTCCGGTCGTGGAGAGCGACGAATCCGAAGAACTGCCGACGGCAGATCCCGACTACCGGCCGAATTAGCCCGCAGAAGAATCCGGCATCCAAGCGCCGCGAATCATCGCCAGTCCGTGCGCGCCGCTGACCAGCGACTGTGCACGATCGGCTTCCCGCAAACCGCCCAGTGCAAAAACCGGAATCCGGTTGCCGGCAACCTCTCCGGCAAAACCTGCCCAACCCAGCAGCGATGCATCCGGATGCGTCGGTGTCGCCAGCACCGGCCCCATCACCGCGAAGTCCGCACCTGCCGCTTCCGCACGGCGTAGCTCTTCAGCGCTGTGACAGGACGCGCCGACCAGCGGCAGCGGCGGCCGCGAGGTCAGGTTTTTTAACTGTAGCGACGTCAGATGCACGCCGTCGGCGCCGCAGCGCTGCGCCAGTTCCGCATCGCCATTGATCAGCACCCGGGCACCCGCGGCATGCGCACGGGTCACAATCGCCCGCGCATAATCAGCGAAGACATCAGCAGGCCAGTCCTTGCCGCGCACTTGAATCAGACGAAGGCCGCGTTGCAGAGCCGCGTCCACAACCGAGAACGCTTGGGCCTGTTCAGAAGCGGCAAATCCGGTAACGCCATAGGTTTCAGGAATGGCCAGCGCATTAAGGATGGGACCGTTGGCAGGTAGCAGCGGCGACACATCAATCGCGTCAATGCGCTGCCAGGAGAATGCCTGCGCCTCTCGACCGTGTAGCTCGCCGCGCCAGCCGCGTACGCGAAAAAAGTGCAGGCGCACATCGGCATGTTCATAATCGAATTCGCGGATCAGCCAGGGATATGCCTCGGTGACTTCAATGCCTAGCTCTTCATGCAGCTCGCGCTGAAGGGCCTGCAATGGCGACTCACCGGGCTCGACCTTGCCGCCGGGAAATTCCCAGTAACCGGCATAGACCTTGCCCTGCGGCCGTTGCGCCAGCAGGAATCGCCCGTCGGGTTGCTGCAGCACCGCCGCGACAACCGCAATGCGGCGGCGCCCCGGGGATACGCTCATCGGATTTATTTGCGCCGCGCGAGGCGGGTACGGCCGGCCCAGTCGCGGGCAAACTGCCAGGCGACACGACCGCTGCGCGAACTGCGGGTCAGCGCCCATTGCAACGCGGCCTTTTCGACCTCGGCGCTTTTGATACCGGACACCTTGAAGTGCTCCAGCCAGACATGGACGATGCGCAGGTATTCGTCCTGGTCGAAGGAATGGAAGGACACCCACAAACCGAAACGCTCCGAGAGTGAAATTTTCTCTTCGCTGGTTTCACCGGGGTGAATTTCCTCACCGACATGCTGGTATTCAAGATTTTCATTCATGAATTCCGGCATCAGGTGGCGGCGGTTCGACGTCGCATACACCAGACAGTTCTCGGAAGCCGCAGCCACCGAGCCATCGAGAACGACCTTCAGCGCCTTGTAGCCGTGTTCATCCGCCTCAAAAGACAGATCGTCGCAGTACAGGATAAAACGTTCGGGCCGAGCGTGAATCAGTTCGACAATATCCGGCAGATCGGTGAGGTCGCGCTTTTCGACTTCGATCAACCGCAGTCCGCGCGAGGCGTATTTGTTCAGCAGCGCCTTGACCAGCGAAGACTTTCCGGTACCGCGTGCGCCGGTGAGCAGCACATTGTTGGCCGGCATGCCTTCGACGAACTGGCGCGTATTCTGCTCGACCAGTTTTTTCTGTTCATCGATGCCCTGCAGATCGCGCAGGTCGATGTGATGCACCTGGTGGATGGGCTCCAGCGCCGCACTCTCACCCTTGCGCCGCCAGCGGAAGGCGATGGTGGCTTTCCAATCCACGGCAGCGGCCGGCGCCGGCAGCATCTGCTCAAGGCGCGCCAGCACGGATTCAGCGCGGCCGAGCAGCGATACCGCGTCGGAAGATCCGCCAACAGCCTTGGAATTCTTCTTAACCATTTGTTTTTAGATGACTTTTAGCTGCGGTAATCCGCATTAATGCTGACGTAGTCATGCGACAGGTCGCAGGTCCACACCGTCGTCATGGCACGACCGCGATTGAGCACGACACGCACAGTGATTTCCGCCTGCTTCATCACGCGCTGGCCCTGCGCCTCTTCGTACGAAGGACTGCGACCGCCGCGTTCGGCGACCAGCACATCATCGAGATAGAGTTCGACGCCTTCCACTTCAAGATCATTGACGCCGGCATAACCGATGGCGGCGAGGATGCGTCCGAGATTCGGATCGGACGCAAAAAACGCGGTCTTGATCAGCGGCGAATGTGCAATCGCGAATGCGACCTTGCGACACTCCTCCTCGTCACGCCCCGCTTCGACCTTGATGGTGATGAACTTGGTCGCGCCTTCGCCGTCACGAACAATGGCCTGCGCCAGCGTGATTGAGACTGCAGTCACGGCATCGCGGAAGGCGAGATATTCCGGGCTTTTCGCATCGGTAATTTCCACCATCGCCGCTTTGCCGGTGGCGATCAGCATGAAACTGTCATTGGTCGAGGTATCGCCGTCGACGGTGATCGCATTGAATGAATGCTGGGCGGCGTAAGTCACCGCGGACTTGACCAGCGGCTGGCTGATTTTGGCATCCGTAGCGACAAAACCGAGCATGGTCGCCATGCCCGGATGAATCATGCCGGCGCCTTTGGAAATGCCGGTCACCGTGATGGTCGCGCCGCCGACGGCAAACTGCCGTGACACCGCTTTCGGCACTGTATCCGTAGTCATGATCGCGGCAGCGGCATCAGCCCAGGCATCCGCTTTCAGCGCGGCGATGCATTGCGGCAGGCCCGCGGCAATGCGATCCACCGGCAGCGGCTCCATGATCACACCTGTTGAGAACGGCAACACCTGCGATGCATTACAGCCGAGCAACTGCGCCGCATCGGCACAGGTCTGGCGTGCATGGGCAAGACCTGCAGAACCGGTGCCGGCATTGGCAACACCGGTATTGATTACCAGCGCACGCACGCCTTTACCCGGATCGATCATCGACAGATGCTGGCGCGAAACAATGACCGGCGCGGCACAGAAACGGTTCTGGGTGAAAACGCCGGCAACACAGGCGCCTTCGTCGAGACTGATCAGCAGCAGATCCTTGCGCCCGGACTTGCGAACGCCGGCCTGGGTGATCCCGAGTCTGACACCGGAAACCGGCAGCAGGGATTTTGCATCGGGCGGATTCAGATTGACGGGCATGACGGACTCCCCAGATTCACCTCAACCGAGCTCAGCTCAGCTTGCCGTGGCACTGCTTGTATTTTTTTCCTGAACCGCAGGGACAGGGATCGTTGCGACCCAGCTTCTGGCCGCCGCGGACATAGGGTTGCGCCGGTTCGCTGTCTTCCGGCGCAGCCTCGGGCTGTGCAGCAACCGTTTCGAGCGCTTCAGCCGGCGCTTCGGCGTGCTGGTATTGCACGTTCTGCAGCGCCTCATGTTCTTCGGCGGCACGCAGCTCTTCAGCGCTGCGGATCTGCACTGTCATCAACGTGCGCGTGACATCGGTCTTGATCATGTCGAGCAGCATCGAGAACAGTTCAAATGCCTCGCGTTTGTATTCCTGCGTCGGATTTTTCTGTGCATAACCGCGCAGATGAATGCCCTGCCGCAGATGATCCAGCGCGGACAGATGTTCCCGCCAGTGCGAATCCACGCTCTGCAGCATGATGGCGCGTTCGTACTGTCGCATCGCGGCCTGCTCGACGGAACCGGTCTTCTCGAGATAACGCGCGCGCGCGGCTTCGATCACGCGTTCGCGCAGCGTAGCCTCTTCCATATCCGGGTCGGCCTGAAGCCACTGCTGGACCGGCAGTTCCAAACCGAGCTCGCCGCGCAGTACCGTCTCGAGACCCGGGATATCCCATTGCTCCTCAAGACTGCCCGGCGGCACATGGGTGGCCAGATGCGCGCTAACGACATCAGTGCACATCGCGGTGATCGTCACCGAAATGTCCGTGCTTTCGAGGAGCTCGTTGCGCTGCTGGTAAATGACCTTGCGCTGGTCGTTGGCGACATCATCGTATTCGAGCAGATGCTTGCGCATGTCGAAGTTGCGCGCTTCTACTTTGCGCTGCGCGTTTTCGATCGACCGGGTCACCCAGGGGTGTTCGATCGCTTCGCCGTCCGGCATTTTCAGCCGTTCCATGATCGCCGAAACACGATCGGAAGCGAATATGCGCAGCAGTGAGTCATCGAGCGCCAAATAAAACCGGCTGGAACCGGCATCACCCTGGCGACCGGCACGGCCGCGCAGCTGATTATCGATACGCCGCGATTCGTGGCGTTCGGTACCAATGATGTGCAGACCGCCGGCCTTCAGCACCTGGTCATGACGCTCTTTCCATTCGGCACGCAGCGTTGCGGCGCGCTGCTCCCGCGCAGCCATGTCCAGGCTCTCGTCGGCCATGACGCGGGCGATTTCCGGCTCGGGATTACCGCCGAGCACGATGTCCGTTCCGCGGCCGGCCATGTTGGTCGCGATGGTAATAACCTGCGGGCGGCCGGCCTGGGTGATGATTTCCGCTTCGCGCGCATGCTGCTTGGCATTGAGCACGTTGTGCGGCAGCTTTTCCTTAAGCAGGATACCGGCGATGTACTCGGAGTTTTCAATCGAGGTGGTGCCGACAAGCACCGGCTGGCCGCGATCGTGACAGGCGCGGATGTCGTTGATGATGGCCTGGTATTTTTCCCGTGATGTGCGAAACACCTGGTCCATGCGGTCATCACGGATCATCGGGTGATGGGTCGGGATCACCACGGTTTCCAGACCGTAAATCTGCTGGAATTCGTAAGCTTCCGTATCCGCTGTTCCGGTCATGCCGGCGAGCTTGCCGTACATGCGGAAATAATTCTGGAAGGTGATCGTGGCCAGCGTCTGGTTTTCCTTCTGGATCTCCACGCCTTCCTTGGCCTCGATCGCCTGATGCAGTCCTTCCGACCAGCGCCGCCCCGGCATCAGCCGGCCGGTGAACTCATCGACAATGATGATCTCGTTGTCCTGCACCACGTACTGCTGATCGCGATGGAACAGGCTGTGGGCGCGCAGTGACGCATTCAGGTGATGCATCAGCGAAATGTTGGCCGCATCGTAAAGACTGCCGCCTTCGGCCAGCATGCCCGCCTGCGCCAGCAGCGCCTCGGCGTGCTCATGTCCTTCCTCGGACAGGATGACCTGGTGGCCTTTTTCATCGACCCAGTAATCGCCTGGTGCTTTTTCATCCGTCTGGCGGACCAGCTGGGGTGCGATGGAATTCATGCGCACGTAAAGATCGGGCGTGTCCTCAGCCTGACCGGAAATAATCAGCGGCGTACGCGCCTCGTCGATCAGGATCGAGTCCACTTCATCGACGATGGCGTAGCTGAGGCCGCGCTGCACCTTCTCCGACAACTCGTACACCATATTGTCGCGCAGATAGTCGAAGCCGAATTCGTTGTTGGTGCCGTAGGTGATGTCGGCGCGGTAGGCTTCCTGCTTGAGTGCGTGCTCCATCTGAGACAGGTTGACGCCCACGGTCAAACCGAGGAAACGATAGATACGCCCCATCCAGTCAGAGTCACGCTGCGCCAGATAGTCGTTGACGGTGACGATGTGCACGCCCTTGCCGGCCAGTGCATTCAGGTAGGCTGGCAGTGTCGCCACCAGCGTCTTGCCCTCGCCGGTACGCATTTCCGCAATCTTGCCGTTATGGAGCGCGATGCCGCCGACCAGCTGCACGTCGAAATGGCGCATGCCCATCACGCGTTTGCCGGCTTCACGAACCACGGCAAAGGCTTCGGGCAGCAGTTCTTCGAGGGCGTCGCGGCGACGGCGTTCGGTTTCCGCGGTCTGTTCTTCGCTGGCGGCGGACGACTCAGGCGCGGCAACCGCCTTGCGGATGCGTTCGCGGAATTCCTCGGTCTTGGCGCGGAGCTGATCGTCGGACAGAGCCGAGATCTGCGGCTCCATTGCATTGATCGTTCGCACGGTGCGCCGATACTGCTTGAGGAGCCGTTCGTTACGGCTGCCGAAAACTTTTTTCAATAAACCGGTAATCATGAACTTCCCGAATAAAAAAGGGGTGGGATAACCCCACCCCCTGCAATTCTTGCGTTTGGTTCAGCCGGTCAGCCGGGCAACTGCAGAAACCGCGCGGGGTTCAATGCGGCACCGCGCTGGCGCACCTCAAAGTGCAGATGTGAGCCTGTCGCGCGACCGGTCCGGCCAACATCGGCGATCCTGGTTCCGCGCAAAACCACATCGCCGACTTTCACGTATTTCTTCGATGCGTGCGCGTAACGCGAGATCAGATCGTTGCCGTGATCAATCTCTATCATATTACCATATTGAGGGTGAAACTCGGCGTAGACGACCACGCCCGCAGCCGCGGAAAACACCGGCGTCCCCTCCTCCGCCATGAAGTCGATGCCCTCATGAAAAGCACGCTGTCCGGTGAAGGGATCAATGCGCCAGCCGAAGTTCGAAGAATACCAGCCGCCCTCAACCGGCAGCTTGGTCGGGATCATTTTCTTGCGCGCGCTTTCCTGCGTATACATCGATTCAAGCAGACCCAGTTTGTCGCCGCGGTCTTCCAACTGACGGGTCAGCTGGTCGATCTGCTGCGTGAAATCGCCGAGCGACAGATTCTGGCTGGGTATCGATGAAGGCGCGCCGCCACGGCCGGGCACCTCGTTGAACATCAAATCCTGCGGCTTGAATCCGGCAAGTTTGGCCAGGCGTTCGCCCAGTGTTTCCAGGCGCAGTAGCTGGGCCTGCATCTGACCAAGGCGTACCGCCATGGCATTCAGGTTATCCTGCAGGTAAGACTGGTTTTTTTCCTGTTGCTGGCGCTGGATCGACACCAGAACGTCACGAACATAGGGAATATTCAGCTCGGCAGCAAAGCGCAGAATGCCGTAATTAAGCGCGCCGGCAAGCAGAATCACCAGCCCGAACATGGCCATGCCTGACGCGATCAGGTGCGGCCAACCCAAAGTAATGGTCCGCGCCTTAGGCAGTCTCTCGGAAACCAGAATAATATTCATGGTCAACATCCCCTTTTCGCCATGTCCAACCGCAAACTAAGCGCCCTGATCGGCAACACCGCGGGCTTATCAGCTCTCAATCGGACCATGCAGCGCATTGCTGCGCTGCAACGGCTATATGAAGTCTGCGCACCTGCCGAACTCATTCCGGCCAGCCGCGTGGTCGGAGACCGTGGCGGCATACTGATGATAGCGGCAGACAACGGTGCAGTCGCGGCCAAACTGCGCCAGTTGGCGCCCCGACTGCTCAAGAACCTGCAAAAACAGAGGGCGGAGGTTACTGGAATTCACATCCAAGTTCAAGTTTTCCAGCCCGTACGCCAGCCCAAACCGGCGCCCGAAAAAATGCCGTTAAGCATTGATTCTATTGATAATATTGAAAAATTGTCGCGGCGCGTCAAAGATCCTGGCCTGAGCGCAGCCTTGGCCCGTTTCGCCGCGCGGCGGCGCGCCAGGGCCTGAACGGGGCATAACCTCCGTCCGGTCAAACCACCAGCAGCAGGCGCTCCGCAGCGTAGAAAGCCATCAGCACCAGCACAAAAGCGATCGCACCCAAAAACACCCGCCAGGCAAACCGCAGGTAACGCGGCTCCCGATTCCAGGCATAAAGCGCCAGCGAAACACCGATGGTGATCAGCGCCAGCAACCCTATCAGGCGAAGCAGCAACATGGCTCAGTGAGGGCGGTGCGCCCGGACCTCAGGCTGCCTGGGGCTGCCAGGCGAGGAAAGCGGGCGCGTCTTCGACGCGGTCGAAGCTGACGTATTCCCAGGCCTGCGGCTGCTCCAGCAGATGGCGCAGCAGGCGATTGTTCATCGCATGTCCGGATTTGTGGCCGCTGAAGGCGCCGATCAGCGGATGCCCCAGCAGATACAGGTCGCCGATGGCGTCCAGCACCTTGTGTTTGACGAATTCGTTGTCGTAACGCAGGCCGTCGTTGTTGAGGACGCGGTACTCGTCCATGACGATGGCGTTGTCGAGGCTGCCGCCCAGCGCCAAACCCTGCGAACGCATGCTTTCAACGTCCTGCATGAAACCGAAGGTCCTCGCCCGGGCCACTTCCTTGACGTAGGAGGTCGACGCGAAGTCGACGACCACCGTCTGCGCACTGACATCGAACACCGGATGCGCATAGTCGATGGCCAGTTCCAGCCGGAAACCGTTATAGGGTTCGAAACGCACCCACTTGTCGCCGTCACGCACTTCGACCGGCTTCAGAATACGGATGAATTTTTTCGGGACATCCTGTTCTTCGATCCCGGCGGACTGCAGCAGAAACACAAACGGGCCCGCGCTGCCGTCCATGATCGGCACTTCCGGCGCCGTGACATCAATCCAGACATTGTCGACGCCGAGGCCGGCCAGTGCCGACATCAGGTGTTCAACTGTCTGGACCCGTGCACCGTCTTTTTCCAGGCAGGACGACAAACGCGTGTCATGCACCGCATACGGATCAGCCTTGATATCGACCGGCTCCGCAAGATCCGTCCGCCGGAACACGATACCCGTATCCGGCAGTGCCGGGCGCAGGGTCAGATGGACCTTTTCGCCCGTGTGCAGACCCACGCCGGTGGCGCGAATCACGTTCTTCAATGTGCGTTGCTTGATCACGTTCGGTTCTGCTGTGTCCTGGTTGCCGCGAATACGGTTTGCGCCCGATAGGGCGCGCCCATTGCGGCGGGATCATGGATTTTACCACGATGCCGCACCGCAACACCGGCGCCCGGCCTGCTTCGACCGGCGCGCATCCGCTTCGTTCAACCGCCCCGCGGTCAGTCCGCCTGTTTGCGCAGGAAAGCCGGAATGTCGAGCATTTCAACCCCGGACTGGCGCATCGCCTCAATCGTCGCATCCCGGTTGCGGCGGCGGATAACCGCCGGCTGATCCAGCGCACCGTAGTCAACATCCGGCGAAATCGCCATGTTGTCAGTGCCGGTCTTCTGGGAAACCACGATCATCGGCTTCGAAGCCTGACGTGCCAGCGGCTTGCCCAGGCCCGTGGCCACGATGGTCACTCGCAGGCCGTCTTCGAGGCTGTCATCGTAAACGGTGCCGACAATGACGGTCGCCGATTCTGCGGCAAACGCCTTGATGGTTTCCATGACGTCATACATTTCCTGCAACTGGAAGGTCGACTTGCTGGCCGAGATATTGACCAGCACGCCGCGCGCGTCGGAGATGTTGATGTCCTCAAGCAGCGGGCAGGCCACAGCCTGTTCAGCTGCTTCACGGGCACGACCGGTACCGGCCGCTTTCGCCGAACCCATCATCGCCATGCCCATCTCGCCCATGACCGTGCGCACGTCGGCAAAGTCGACATTGATCATGCCCGGGCAACTGATGATTTCAGCGATACCGGCCACGGCGCCGTGCAGCACATCGTTGGCGGCGCGGAAGGCTTCGTCGAGGGTGATCGAGTTGCCGAGAACCTGCATCAGCTTGTCGTTCGGAATCACGATCAGCGAGTCAACATGCTGAGCCAGCGCATCAAGACCGTCCTGCGCCAGTTTCTGG
>Ga0192647_102185_pt1 | contig 12309 bp, 8 predicted proteins | sample LauGreFa1BDMLBSN_2_FD_133046 | JGI IMG/M metagenome (GOLD analysis project Ga0192647, IMG submission 133046) | Freshwater lake microbial communities from Lake Michigan, USA - Fa13.BD.MLB.SN - reassembly | ecosystem: Environmental > Aquatic > Freshwater > Lake | place: Lake Michigan, USA...
CCCGAGACCGGCGCCGAACTGCCGGCCGGGGAGGTCGGCCTGCTCGAGGTCCGTGGGCCGAATGTCTTCCTTGGTTACCTGGGCGACCCCGCGCGCACCGCGGAGGCGAAGGGCGATGGCTGGTACCGTACCGGCGACCTCGCCCGCATGGACGCCGACGGCTTCCTGCATTTGGCCGGTCGGCTTTCCCGTTTCTCCAAGATCGGCGGAGAGATGGTCCCGCATGGCACCGTGGAGGAAGCCTTGCTCAAGGTGCTCGACCTCGTCGGCTCCGCCGAACTCAAGTTGGCCGTCAGCAGCGCCGCCGACCCCGCCAAGGGTGAGCAGCTCGTCGTCCTGCACGTGGACGACCTGGACGTCGAGGCGACGCGGACCGCCTTGGCCGCCGCCGGCCTCGCCAATCTATGGATTCCAAAGGTGTTCAAGAAGGTCCCCGGCATCCCGATTTTGGGCACGGGTAAGCTGGATTTGAACAGGTTGCGACAGATGGCACAGGGCTGAAGCGGTTTTGGCTCGCTTGTGGCTTAGGGTAGATTGTCCTCAATGACGATCATGCCGAAAAAGAAGAAGCCTGCTCCGAAGAAGCCCGTCGCCAAGCGCCCCGCGGCGATCCGGTCCAAGCCGACCGTGAAGCCGACCGCCAAGCCGTCCGCGAAGGCCCGTCCGGTGAAGAAGACCGTCCGCGCCGCGCGCCCCGCGGCCGCCGTCGCCCCCGATCGCGTCGCCGCGTTCCGCGAGGCCATCCTCCGTCACCTCAAGAGCACCTTCGCCCGCGACCCGGTCACCGCCACCCGCAACGACTGGTGGTCGGCGACCTGCATGGCGGTCCGCGATCAGATCCTCGAGCGCTACATCGACACCCAGACTGAGCATGCCGCCAAGAACGTGCGGCGCGTCTATTACCTCTCCCTGGAGTACCTGATGGGGCGCGTCCTCAGCAACAACCTCGTCAACCTCGGCCTCCGTGACGTCGTCTCCCATGCCCTGGCCGAGCTGGGGCAGGACCTCGAGACGATCGCCGATGAGGAGGCCGACATGGGCCTGGGCAACGGTGGCCTCGGCCGCCTGGCCGCCTGTTTCCTCGATTCGCTCGCGACGATGGACATCCCGGCCGTCGGCTACGGGATCCATTACGAGTTCGGCCTCTTCCGCCAGACCTTCGCCCACGGCCGCCAGGTCGAGGTGGCGGACAATTGGTTGGCCAAGAACAACCCCTGGTTGATCCGCCGCCCGAACTACCGCGTGACCGTCCCCCTCTATGGGCGCGTCGAACATATCACCGACGACCGGGGCAACCATTCCGCGGCGCTCCGCGACACCAAGGACCTGCTCGGCGTGCCCTGGGACATCCCGATCGCCGGCTTCGCCGCCAGCAGCGTCAACTTCCTGCGCCTCTGGGAATCCAAGGCCGCGAGCGAGTTCGACTTCCGCGCCTTCGACCGCGGCAGCTACGTCGACGCCGTGCGCGAGCGCAACGCCAGCGAGACCGTCTCCAAGGTCCTCTACCCGAACGACAGCACCGAGAGCGGCAAGGAGCTGCGCCTCGTCCAGCAGATCTTCTTCGTCTCCTGCTCCCTGCAGGACATCCTGCGCCGCCACCTCCGCCTGAACCGCGGGCTCGACAGCCTGCCGGCCAAGGTCGCCATCCAGCTCAACGACACGCACCCCGCCATCGCCGTGGCCGAGCTCATGCGCCTGCTGGTCGACGTCGAGCGAATCACCTGGGACGACGCCTGGGGCATCTGCACCCGCGTCTTCAGCTACACCAACCACACGCTCCTGCCCGAGGCCCTCGAGACCTGGTCCGTGCCGCTCTTCGAGAAGGTGCTGCCGCGCCACCTCGAGATCGTCTACGAGATCAACCGCCGCCACCTCGAGGAGGTCGAGCGCCGCTGGCCCGGCGACGACGCCCGCAAGACCGAGCTGTCGATCATCCAGGAGGGCAGCCCCAAGCGCGTCCGCATGGCCCACCTCGCCGTCGTCGGCTCCCACCACGTCAATGGCGTGGCCGAGCTCCACACGCGCCTCCTCCGCGCCCATCTCTTCCCGGGCTTCAACGAGCTCTGGGACGGCAAGTTCGTCAACGTCACCAACGGCGTGACGCCCCGCCGCTGGGTCCGCGGCTGCAACCTCGACCTGGCCCGCCTCTGCGACGAGGTCGCCGGCGCCGGCTGGGAGACCGACCTCACCCGCCTGCGCGCCCTCGACGAGCTGGCGGACCGCCCGGCTTTCCAGGACCGCTTCATGGCCGTCAAGCGCGAGAACAAGGTGCGCTTGGCCGCCCGGATCAAGGAACTCGTCGGCGTGGAAGTCTCGCCCGATGCGCTCTTCGACGTCCAGATCAAGCGCCTGCATGAGTACAAGCGCCAGCACCTGAACCTGCTGCACATCCTGCACCTCTACCGCCGGATCCTGAACGAGCCGGAGACCCGCTTCACGCCGCGCGTCTGCATCTTCGGGGCCAAGGCCGCCCCGGGCTACGCGCTGGCCAAGCACATCATCCACGCGATCAATCGCGTGGCCGCCGTCATCAACGCCGACCCGCGCGTGCGCGGCCTGCTGAAGGTCGTGTTCCTGCCCGACTACCGCGTCTCGCTGGCCGAGCGCATCATCCCCGCGGCGGACCTCTCCGAGCAGATCTCCACGGCCGGCAAGGAGGCCTCCGGCACGGGCAACATGAAGCTCGCGCTCAACGGCGCCGTCACCATCGGCACGCTCGACGGCGCCAACGTTGAAATCCACGAGGAGGTGGGTGACGAGAATATCTTCATCTTCGGCCTCGAGGTCGAGGACGTTGCCGACCTCTGGCGCCGCGGGTATTCCCCCCGCGCCGTGCTCGAGGCCGACCCCGAACTGGCGACCTTGATCGACTGGCTGCGCTCCGACACCTTCACGCCCGAGCAGCCCGGCCTGTTGTCCCCGGTGGCCGACTCCCTGGTCGAAGGCGGCGACCCCTACCTGTGCTTGGCCGACTTCCGCAGCTACGTGGCGGCCCAGGATAAGGCGGCCGAAGCCTTCCTCGACCGTCGCCGCTGGGCGGCCATGGCCATCCGCAACGTGGCCCGCTGCGCCAAGTTCTCGTCCGACCGTTCGATCGGGGACTACGCCCGCCTGATCTGGAAGACCCGCTCCCACCCGGTCCCCCGTTAAGTCAGGGTTGAGTTCGGCTCCGGCCCCCTCAATCTGAGGGGGCTTTGTTTTGGCGCACCTCCAGCCTCGCCCTGCTGACCGTTCTCCTGACGGCGTGGGCGCATGCCGCCGACGCTCCGCCCAAGCCGACCCTTCGGGGCTTCAAGGTCACGAGCGAGGGTGGGGTGGAAGGGAAGCAGTCCGTCGAGTATGGCCCGGACGGGCGACCGGTGGGCGGTGGAGCGATGCCGGCCACGACGCGGGTCGGTAACGGTGCTCCCTTGCCGCCGGGCGCCACGATCGTCGGCCCCTCCGCAGGCACGGCCGCGCCGAGTGCTCCCGCCCCCGCCGCTAGCCAGGGCCTGACCACGCCGGATGGTCGCAAGCTCCCCTTCAGCCTCGAGGGGACCGGTCGCAAGGAGGTCGACGGCAACGTGGACTTCAGCGCGGCCTTGAAGCGGATGACCAAGAGTTCCGGCCTCCTCGAGGAGCGCTATGATAAGGAGATGGCGCCGCTCAACCTCGATCCCCGCTACTCGCGCGAGAACCTCGTCACCTTCGATTCCTGGCGCGGCAAGTACGACACCTACGGACGCCGCAAGGCCGACCTCGACCTGGCCGATACCCTAGGGGCGGAGGTTCGCCCCAAGGACACCATCGAGGTGAAGTCCGTGGAGATGCCCAGCAGCCCGTGGTCGCGACGCACGGCCGACGTCCAAGGGCTCGATGGCCGGCTCACGACGGAGAAGGTCAGCCGCTACGACGTGAAGCCGATCGCCTTCCCGAGCCCGGTGTCGAAATCCATCGACCAGCTCTCGATGCAGGACATCAACCGCTACCAATTCCGCCGAAATCGCTCGGACGAGCCGGGTCTCGATCGGGTCCGCCCGGGCTCCGACAAGGTGGATAAGACGGGTTCTGGCGGAAAGTAAGGCGTTTTTCGCCTCGCCCGAGGGGGGCGTGGGGTGCTATCACTCCTTTTCCCCCACGCATGAGCGAAGCTCCCGCCAGACCGGCCGGCAACGGCATCAGCGACCTTGAGGTCAAGGATGGACAGATCATCTTCGATTCCGTCTGGTCCAGCCTCGAGCGGGAGTTCGGCCGGTCCAAGCTCTCGTTCCCCCGGGAAATCTTCTGGCTGAACGGCGCCCCGGGCGCCGGTAAGGGCACCAACACCCAGTTCATCCTCCAGTACCGCGACTACGGCGCCGAGCCCATCGTGGTCAGCGACCTCCTCTCCAGCCCCGAGGCCAAGAAGCGCATCGACGCCGGCATGCTCGTCGGCGACCGCGAGGTGGTCGAGATCCTCTTCCGCAAGCTCCTCGAGCCCCAGTACGACACCGGGGCCGTCGTCGACGGCTTCCCGCGCTCGATGGTCCAGGTGGAGTGCCTCAAGCACCTCTTCGCGCGGCTCAACGACCTCCGCCAGGAGTTCCGGCACACCGCGGACGGCGTCCGCTTCCCCAAGCCCCATTTCCACATCCTCGTCCTCTTCGTCGACGAGAACGAGTCGGTGCGCCGCCAGCTCAAGCGCGGCCAGGAGTGCCTCGAGCAGAACGAGCGCGCCAAGCGCGACGGCGCCCCGGAGGTCGAGGTGCGCAAGACCGACCTGAGCGCCGAGGCCGCCCGTAACCGCTACCGCGTCTTCAAGGAGCGCACCTACGAGCCGCTGCAGTCGCTGCGGGACATCTTCCACTATCACTTCATCAACGCCCAGGGGTCGTTGCCCGAGGTCCAGGCCCGTATCATCAAGGAGCTGCAGTACCAGAGCTCCCTGGAGCTCTCCGAGGAGACGTACGACCTCATCTCGCCCATTCCGCTGTCGTCGCAGATCACCCAGCACGCCCGCCAGGACCTCGTCCGCCGCCTGGACGACTACGCCGAGCGCCAGACCGTCCTCTTCCGCCGCGTCATCGAGCTGATCCAGGAGAAGTTCCTGCCGATCATCCGTTCGCACGCCATCTCCGGCCAGGCCCACGTCAACATCGAGACGCCCGTCTTCGACGACGCCCTGGCGATCGCGATGTTCATCGACATCTTCTCGGAGCGCGGTTTCCACGCCGTGGTCGACCAGCACCGCATCGAGATCCCCGAGTCCTTCGACCTCGCGACCGGCCGCATCCTGACCCGCGTCAAGAAGGTATGGCGCGTGTCGATCCGCTTCGAGGGTTCCGAGATCCGCCGCGGCGGCGCCTGAGCCCCGCTCAGCGGGCCGGCACGTAGTACTCGACGTAGCCGATCATCATCTCGTCGAAAGTCTGCTCGCCCCACCGGACGCGTTGGGTCGGGTCGGGGTTGGCCGGGTTGCCGGCGCTGTTGTCGAACACCGCGGTGATCCGGACCCGGCTGCCCTGCGGTAGCACGCGCGGCTCGGCGTAGTCGTGGCGGATCTGCCAGTTGAAGTCATAGCGGGGGAGGTCGAGCAGCGTCTCGGCCTTGCCGTTCCGGTCCAGCAGCTCGAACTTGAAGGCCGCCCCGCGCACGTGCATGTGCGCCATCAAGGCCGTGACCGGCAGGTCGACCGGCACCGGACGCACCAGCGTCTCGACGTGGCGGGGCGCGCCCGGGGGGATGTCGAGCCGCACGTTGGCCAGGCCGACCGTGCGCATCTCGTAGCGCGGCGGGGTCTTCGCGAAGCGCAGGCCGAGCTTCAGTTGGTCCGTGGTGGCTTGCCCGTTGGGCGTGTAGTGGATCTGGAAGGTCAGCGTGGCGCCCGCGGGGAGCTTGCGCGCGAAACCCGTCGGGTAGACGTGGCTGCCGTTGCCCGGCACGTAGGCCGCCCAGTAGTCCTCGGCCCCGCCGAACTTGGGCTTCTCGCCCGGGCGGACGCAGCGGACGATGACGTGGTGCACGACCCCGCGCGCGGTGGGCAGGATTTCGTAGCCCTGGATCCAGCGGTCCTCCGGGAAGGTGGTCGCGATCGTGTCATGCTCGTAGCGCATGAAGCCGTCGGCCTTGATGGCGTGCGGTCGGCTGACCTGCAGCACCGCGTCGGGCTGGCCGATGCTCCAGGCCCCCGGGTACGTCCGCGCCTTCGGCGCATCGGCCGGATCGCCCGCCGGGCGGTCCGTCGAATCCAGCCACGTCAGGAGGTCGCGCCGGTCGGAGGCGGGCAGGGAGCAGTCGTTGGCCCACGGGCTGGGCTGGCCGCCCGGGAGGGGCGCCGCGAACCACGGCGGCATCTGGCCCTCCGTGACCACGCGGCGGATGGTCTTGGCCCGTTCGGTCACCGCCGCCAGCGAATCCAGCCGGAACGGCGCGATGCCCTCGGGACGGTGGCAATCGACGCAGTGCTGCTGCAGGATCCGCGCGACATCGCGGTGGTACGTGAGCGTGGTCGGCGCGTCGGACGGCCGCGGCCCGAGGTCGAGTTCGCAGCCGGGGGCTGCGGTCATCGCGCGCAGCGGCTTGCGGCCGGCCTTGAGCGCGTCGGCCGCTTCGAGCAGGTGGCTGACCGTCGGGGCTTCGCGGCTGAAGGTCACCCCGTATTGGTCGTCGAGCGCCCCGCGGTAGACCAGCGTGCGGTCCGGGGCCAGGAGGAAGACCTCGGTCGTCGTGCGCGCCTGCAGGGCCCGGGCGACCGCCTGGGCGACGTCATGGCAGACGGTGGAGCGTACGCCCGCGGCCGCGACCTGCGCACGGATCTCGTCGTCCGTCTCGGTCTTCATCGGGTTGAGCACCAGCAGCGCGATGCCGCGGTTCGACAGTTCCTGCTCCAACTTCGCGAGCGACGGCATCTGCCGTTTGCTCACCGGGCAGGTGGCGCTGGAGAGCGCGATGGCCATGCCCGCGTACCGGGAAGCGTCGGCCAGACGGTGCGGCTTGCCGGTCAGGTCGGTGAACGGGGCGTCCGGCACCTGCCGGCCCGGCAGCAGGGTGGGGGTCTCCGCCGCGGCGAGCGTCAGACCGAGGCACGCGAGGCCGAGCAGCGGGAGGAGCCGGCCCATCGGTCTACTTGGCGGCCTTCTTCTTGGCCTTGCCCTCCGGCAGCGGGTCCAGGCCGGCCACGGGGAATTTCGGGTGCGGTTGGCGGGCGGCGGCCATCTTGGCTTCCAGTTCCTTGACCACTTCGGGGAACTTCGCCGCCAGGTCGTTCGACTCGGCCGGGTCGGCCTCGAGGTCGTACAGCTGGGTCGCCACCTGGCGCGTCTGGTTCAGCTGCTTGAGCATGTCCGTGCGGATCGCCTTCCACTTGCCGTCCCAGATCGCCTGCTGGTGGCCATAGCCCGGGAATTCGCGGTAGAGCGGGTGGACGCGCGTCTGCGCTTCGCCCTTGAGCGTCGGCACGAGGCTCTCGCCCGTGGTCGGGCCCGACGGCTTGACGCCGGCGAGGTCGGCGAAGGTGAGCAGCCAATCCTCGAAGCCCGTGGTCAGGTCGGAGCGGCGCCCCGGCTTGATGCCCGCGGGCCAGCGCACCACCGTCGGCTCGCGGACGCCGCCTTCGTGCAGCGAACCCTTGAGCCCGCGCAGCCCGCCCGCGGAGGCGAAGAACTTCGTGTCGACGCCGCCGACGTCATGGGTCGCGCCGTTGTCGCCGGAGAACACGATGAGCGTGTTGTCGGCCACGCCGGCCTTCTCCAGGGCGGCCACGATCCGGCCGACGTCCTTGTCGAGGCGGGTGATCATCGCGGCGTAGGTCGCGTAGGGCGTGCGGTTGGGGACGTAGGAGCCCTTGGCCGCGGGCGCGAACGGCTTATCCTCCGGGAACTTGCCGGCGTAGACCGCGAGGTCCTCGGCCGGGACCTGCAGGGAGACGTGGGGCAGGGGCGAGGCGAAGTAGAGGAAGAACGGCTGCTTGGCGTTGGCCGCGATGAACGCCTCGGCGCCGCGGATGAAATGGTCGGGCGCGAAGTCCCGGCCGACGAACGCCGCGTAGTTCGCCGGGTCGTTGACGTCGGCCCCGGCCGGGAAGCCGCCGTGGCCCGGGACGCCCTGCGGGCCGTTGTTCAACGGCGTGAGCTTATCATCCACCCAGAGCGCCGCCGGGTAGTGGCTGTGCGCCTGCCACTGGCTGGTGAGCCCGATGAAATGGTCGAACCCCTGTTGGAAGATATTGCCCGTCGAATCCATGGACCCCAGGCCCCACTTGCCGAACGCCGCCGTCTTGTAGCCCGCCTTCTTCAGGGTGTTCGGCAAGGTCATGATGCCCGCCGGCAGGGGGATCTGCTCGCCCTGGCCGACGTCCGCGTTGTCGCGCACCGGGGCCTGCCCCGGATTGAGGCCGGTCATCAGCACCGCGCGCGAGGGAGCGCAGACCGCGTTGCCGCAGTAGTGGCGGTTGAGCACGAGGCCTTCGCGGGCCAGCCGGTCGACGTTCGGGGTCAGGATCTTCTTCTGCCCGTTGAAGCCCACCTCGCCGTAGCCCAAGTCATCGGCCAGGATGAAGACGATGTTCGGGCGGGACTCCGCCGCTGTCGCGAGGGCGGTCACGACCAGCAGGAGGAACGCGGGGAGACGTCGCATGAGGATTTCCTAGGCAATCCCGCCCTTTCTGTCGAGGAAAGGGGCGGTTTTGTTTGTCGGGTTGACATCTCCGCCCCCCTTGGGCTTAACGAACCTTCCTTTCTCGGGCTGTAGCGTAGTCTGGTAGCGCGCTTGCATGGGGTGCAAGAGGTCGTGAGTTCGAATCTCACCAGCCCGACCAAAGGAAAGTTTCGCCGACCTGTTTCGTGGGGGCGGGCCTATTTCTTCGGCTTTTTGGCGTCGGCCTTGCCCCCTGGGGGGCCCTGGAACAGGGGCGCGATGAGCTGCTGGTTCCATCCGGCCAATTCGGAGGAAAGGCGGGCGACGACCTCGGGCTGGGCGGCGGCCAGGTTCTTGGTCTCCGCGATATCCTTGGAGAGGTCGTAAAGCTCGTCGGGTTGCTTGCCGTTGCGCACCAGTTTCCAGCTGCCGGCGCGGACGGCGAAGCTCTGGCCTCCGCCCGTGCGCCAGAAGAGGTGGGCATGGGGAGGGCCGCCCGCCTCGCCTTTCAGGAACGGCATGAGGTTGACGCCGTCCAGCTTGCGTTCGGTCGGCGCCGGCACGCCGGCCAGCGCGAGCGCGGTGGCCGCGACATCCAGCGACGACACGGGCTCGGCGTAAATGGAGCCGGCCTTGAGCTGGGCGGGCCAGCTGACCACGAAGGGCACGCGGATGCCGCCTTCGTAGACCATGCCTTTGTTGCCGCGCAGCGGGGTGTTGTCCGCGCCCAAGGACGGCGGCGTCCCGCCGTTGTCGCTGAAGAAGAAGACCAGGGTGTCCTGGGTCTGGTCGCTGGCGGCCAAGGCTTGGGTGACCGCGCCGACGGCGTCATCGAGCAGGCTGATCTGGGCGAGGCATTTCCGGCGGACCGGGTCGGCGATGGCCGCGAACTTCCGCTCGCGCTCGGCGCTCGGCTGGTGCGGCGTGTGCGGGGCGTTGAAGGCGAGGTAGAGCATCCAGGGCGCGCCGGCGTTGCGGCGGATGAAGGCCGCGGCCTCCCGGCCCAACGTCTCGGTGAGGTGGGTGGGGATGTCCGCGGTGGCTTGGCCGTCGCGGGTGAGCGGGACGTTATATTCCTTCTGCGCGTTGATGGCCCAGCCGGAGAACATATGACCCCCGCCGATGAAACCGTAGGTTTGCTCGAAGCCCCGATGCCAGGGCGCGTGCGCCGGGGTGGCGCCCAGGTGCCATTTGCCGACCCAGCCGGTCCGGTAACCCGCCTCGCGGAGGAACTGCGGCAGGAGTTTCTCGGACAGGGGCAGGCCGGCCTGGGCGTTGGTCGGGTCGTAGGCCGGATTGTTCTCGTGCCCGAAGCGTTGCTGATAGCGGCCGGTCAGCAAGCCGGCGCGTGTCGGGGAGCAGAACGGGTGGGTGACGTAGCCGCTGGTGCAGCGCACGCCGGACGCGGCCAGCGCGTCGAGGTGCGGCGTGGCGACGGCTTGGCCGCCGTTGAAGCCGACGTCGGCATAGCCGTGGTCGTCGCTGACGATGACCAGGATGTTGGGTCGACGCTTCTCGGCCCCGCCCAGGGCGGCGGCCAGTAAGGTCATAAGCAGGGCGAGACGCATCGGTGGGTTCAGGGTTTCTGGAAGCTCTCGCCGTAGGCGGCCGGGCGGAGGGATTGCTGGTCGCTGGAGTGATCGAGGTAGGCGCGGATGGTTTCGCCTTTCTCCAGGACCTTGGGTTGGCCCGGTCCTGGCATCGGGATGACGGTCTCGATGATCGTGTAGGCGATCTTCACCTGATCCCCGGGCTTGTGCCCGGCCTTGGAGCGGAGGACGGACTGGACGCGGGCGGCCACCTGCACGTCGAGCTGCCGACCGTCCTTGCCCTGCGTAATCTTGACGTCGACCTGGTCGGCCTGGATGACCAGCGCCTCCGCGGCCGCCTCTTGCAGGCGACGGGTGTGTTCTGGTGAGATCGCGGCGTGGAGGCCGCAGACCCCGAGCAGGAGCGATGTGAGGAGGGTGCGCATGGGTAAATCAGCGTTGGGCCGCGATCCAGGGGATGAGTTTCTCGGCCCAGGCGTGGGCGTGGGCCTTGAGCCCCTCGCCGGAGAAATGCACCCCCTTGCCGCCCCCGTCGCGGAGCTCGCCGCGCAGGGCGTCGCTATCGGGGCCCTCCAGGGCGACCTGCGCCTTCCAGAGGCTCGCCTGGGCGCCGCGGATGTCGTCGGAGCCCACGTCCGTGGGGCCGTGGTAACTCACCTGGGCCACGAACCACGGGGCGGGCCGGCGGCTGTCCTGCTGGGCCCGTTGGATCAGTTGGGTCAGGTAGGTGGCGTAGAGTTTGCCCGGCAGCGTGCGTGTGGTGTCCTTCTGGTTGGCGTCGCTCTCGCCCTGGTGCCACAGCACCGCGCGGAACGCCGGCACCGAGCCCATCCGCTTCACGAGCATCGCATAGGCTTTGCCGTCGGACTCCCACTGCCCGTCGGCGGTCTTCTTCACGCGGCTCAGGATGGTGGGCGGGTTCGGGAAAGTGACCCCGGTCGGCAGCCATTCGCGGACGCTGGTGGCGCCGATGCCGCAGGGGATGAAGCCGATCGGCACGCCGAGCCGCTTTTGGAGTTCGTCGCCGAGCGCGGGCAGGATGCTGCCGCCCCCGCCGGAGGCCCCGGGCTGCGGGTCCGCGCAAGGTTGCCAGGTGCCTTGCGGAGTCAGCGTGAAGACCTGGTCGGAGGTCGCCTTCGTCTTCACCGCCCCGTGGTTCGCGGAGTTGGATTGGCCGGTCACCACGAAGACCTCGCCGACGCCGAACTTGACGCTAGGCACGCTGGCCAATGTCTGACCGTCGCGGACCGCGCGGGCTTCGAGCGTATGCATGCCTTGGGGAAGCTCGAGGGTTTGGGTGAAGCTTTGGGCGTGAAACTTGCCCAGGTTGCCGAAGGTCGCCACGGGCTTCCAGTCGCCGCCATCGACGCGGATTTCCACGCTGACGGTTAAGTCCGACTGGATTTCGCCGCTCACCAGTACGCGTCCTGCGTTTGCGGTCTGACGCTGCAGGACCGCCTGTGCCGCCGGGCTGGTTAGGGTCAGCGTCGGCTCCGCCGCGACGAGCGACGCGAGGCCGAGGAAGAGGGCGAAGAGGGGGCGCATGGTTTTACTTGGTGGTGGGGAGCAACTTGGCCTTGATGAAATCGATCTCGGTCGGGTGCTTCACGTCCGGCGCGCCCGGGTAGACCAGCGCGCACGCCACGCCCACCGCATCGCAATGCTCCTTCAGCTTCACGCCGAAGTTGGCCGTGTGCGTGGGGTCCTTCTCCTCCTTGCCGAGGTTGGGCGGGGTGCTGTAGTAGAGGCCGATCGCCGGGTCGTCCTTGGAGACGAGTTCGTAAGGCGAGTATTCCTTGATCCAGGGCAGGATCCGTTCGCGCTCGGCGACGAAGCGGTCGAAGGTCGGGGTCTTCTGCTTCGGGTCCCAGACGATCCCGAAGGCGTGGGCGCCGTATTTGCTGTTGGGCGTCCAGGCGCGCATCTGCTGCGGGTCCAGCGAGGTCTGGGCGCCGCTGACCGCGGCGCAGGCCACGCGGGTCGATTCGCGCGCGATCGGGTCGGCGCTGGAGGGGTCGGCCAGGTCGGCGTGGAAAGCCAGCCACAGGCTCGTGCAGGCCCCGGCGGAGCCGCCGGACAGGGCGACCTTCGCCTTGTCGAGGTTCCATTCCTTGGCCTTGCTCCGGGTGAACTGGAGCGCGCGGGCGCAGTCGCTCATCGGGCCCTT
>Ga0192647_102186_pt1 | contig 12306 bp, 10 predicted proteins | sample LauGreFa1BDMLBSN_2_FD_133046 | JGI IMG/M metagenome (GOLD analysis project Ga0192647, IMG submission 133046) | Freshwater lake microbial communities from Lake Michigan, USA - Fa13.BD.MLB.SN - reassembly | ecosystem: Environmental > Aquatic > Freshwater > Lake | place: Lake Michigan, USA...
GTTGCGGTACCTAGATAATCCACCAGATGACCATTGGGAAGGGTGCCTTTTTCTTCAAAGGTCATTGCCATGATTTCTGATGACTGCACCACATCGAGACTGCGTTGGGTTTCTGGCGCGAAATTTCTTAATGATTCGATTTCATCGCCAAAGAATTCAAGACGAAGAGGCAATTCGCTTCCTGGTGAATAAATATCAACAATGCCTCCCCGTTTGCAAAACTGCCCTGGTTGCACCACGGCTTCTGTTGGATCATAGCCATGCTTTACAAGCCATTTGGTTAAATCTTCTGGGGGAATGGTGGTGCCATTCTTCAGGGGGAAACTAGACTTGGCCAGTTGTTCTATACTGGGCAATGGTTGTAACAGTGAGGGTATTGAAGCAAGCACAATAGAGGGTTTGGTTGGGATGTTGAGTGATAAAGCGAGCCTAAGCCTTGCGCATGCTGCTTCGGATTTGTTGCTGAACTTCCCTGCGAAATCATCATCTGCGGGAAAAATCTTTGTTTGTAACCCGCTGAAAGTATCAAGCTCTGATGCCCAAAATTCTAAATCGGAAGGGTGTGATAACACGATGAGGATATTGTGCTTGATTCTACTTGCGCAAGCTGCAACCACCATGGAAGCAGAAGACCCCCAACAACCATCAACGGTGGCGCTTTGGCCCTTTGCTAGGGCTTCAGCAACCTTGTGCATTTCCTTTACTTCGAGCAATTTTGTGATGAGTGCACGAACTTCCCCTTTACCTGGAAGAGGTTGTTTATTTTCGGGAATTGTGGAAGGCTCGTTCATGTACTTTTCTGAGAAAACCGGTTGCATCACACTAGATTAGTGTAGTGAAAAACCAGTGCTTTTTACCACTTTGTCTCACTTTCCTTGTCGAATTGGAAACATTACATTGAATCAAGAGTGGCAGTGTGATTTGAGTCGTAGCCTTCCAATCAATTAAAAGGTAATAAGACGGTTCTCGCTTTTACTTGTGTTTAAGTTTTCAATTGAGGTTTGAAAGATGCTACTTCTTCTTGTTTTTCGAATTATCGACAGGTGGCTTGAATGTAGCATCTTTGCCTATGACCATGATCATGGTAGCAAAAACCTTATCATCATCTTTCTTATCATCTTTATTTCCGGGGGATCTATTTAAGGTGACTTCAACAACTGCGCCCGGGGTTAACTCATCTAACTTTACTTCATATCCCGGAAGGGCAGGGTTGCTACCTTTGAGTGTTTTAAGTTCTTCAGGACTGTATTTTTTGATGTATCCTTTGTCATCATAAACTTGAAGTGGAGTCTTAGTTCTGAGTTTTGTTGTTTCCTTGATGGGGATTTCAATTTCAACCCATTCGGTTACAACTTTCATCGACTTCAACATTTGGATTTGTTTTGCTTGTGCTTGCGCTGCTTGCTTTTGAAGATTTTGAATTTGGGAGTTGGGTGATTTGTTATTGTCTTTTCCTTTTTTATTATCATTCTTATTGTTGTTGTCTTTATCATTTTTGTCATTCTTATTGTTATCTTTTTTATTATTGTCGTTATCATTTTTATTGACAACTTTTTGGTTGGGAATTTGGACAGTTATAGATTTGCTGTTGGGGTCCAAAGATACCCTTGCAGTGAATTGCGTGCCTTGAATCTTCGAAATATTGGCTTTGGAAAAAGTTTCGTTGGATTTGTTCTTGTTGCCATCCTGACCTTGAACAGATGCAGAAATCACCAACAAGATCAACGAAATCAAACTAAGGGAAACATATTTAAGGAACATTACTTGATCACCGCCACGGGGAATGAAGAGTAAATATTATTTAGACCCATTATTGTAATAAAAGTTTCGATTTTAAAGTGAAAAAGCAGCTAAATAATCTTAGCAGGCATTCTTACGGGGCTTTAGGCATGACTTGAGCATTTACAGATTCTACCCTGATACCCTCTATGGCGTTCACCAGATCGGTAAATTCGGCTTGGGTAAGGTTGCCACTGGCACTAAGGCGAAGGTTGCCTTGGGGATCAATGACTACCAGATTTGCGGAAGAAGGTTTGAATTTAAAAGTGGTGCGCATGGTTTCGTTAAAATCTAACCATACCGGAACTTCGGGTGAGGCTTTTTGAAATTGATTTCGAATGAAAACTTTTACGAGGTTTGGGACTTTCCCAATGCTTGCTATGGCAATGGTATGAACTTCGGGTGCTCGGGTTCCGGGCGGTTGATTGACGATTTCAAGAACTGGAGCAAAGCGTGCCTGCCCGGGATTCTTGCCTTTGGCTTGTGGATGAAAAGATTCATGGATGGTTTGACCCAGCAACTTATTTGCATCCGCACCTTCTTTATCACCAAAAAGCAATATGACCACATCCCCTTTATAATTATCGAGCCTGTATGGTTTTTGAAACTGGTCTTCCATCTCTATTTTTGGAACAGGAACGGGCCTGTAGATTAATACCTCAGCGTTCAACGATGTTGCAAACAAAAGCACAGAAAAGATGATCAGCATGGGTTTTAATTGCATGAGCCAACTCCATCCGTGGAGGTATGTTGGTTTGTTGATTGGAATTTCAAGATTGAGAAACCAATGAAGACTGCACTAAAAAAAAGTGTGACAAGTGCACAATAAGTTGCATCAAGCAGGCCCATACCCTGCCAAATGACACCTTCGAATCCTTTGATCATCCAAGTGGTAGGAAGAAGGAGAGAGAAATTTTGGACCCAAAGAGGAAGCATGAAGGAGGGCAACCAAAGCCCACCGAGAATAGAGAGACTGAGAATCAAAAGTATTGCCATGCTTCGTGCGCGATTTTCGGTTCCACCTACTGCAGCTACCAATAATCCGGTTGCAGCAGAAAGCAATGCGGTTGCGATGGCCATAAGGAAGAAGCCTGAAACGGAGCCATTGATAGCGACACCAAAAACAAGGCTTCCAAAGCTGAAAGTTAAAAAGATTTGGGTGATTGCGATGAGTGCGGTAGCAATAATCTTACCCCCAAGAAGAGTAGGAAGGGGGATGGGAGCTGCTTTAAGGCGTTTCCAGATTCCCTGCCTGCGCTCGCGTAATAATAGTAGTCCGCAATCCATACCCCAGAATAAGAGGTACTGCATGGTCATCCCGCTGAAGCTATGGCTGTAAGCTTGTCGGCTTATATCAATACCCGCGGGGTAGGGTTCTTTTTTTACTTCGAAAGGTCTTTCCAATTTCAAGGAAGCCGCGCCAGGCAACCAGAAACCTAGTAATTCCGGTGCTGCTTCGTGAAATGCAATTTCGGTAAATACACCTTCGGCCCATTTGGATTCTAAAGAGGCAGTTGGGTGATGTAATATTTCGATAGCAGGGATTTTTTTCTTAAGTGCTATCTGGCTGGCGAAATCTTTGGGGATCACAAGAGCTATTTTAGCGGTGCGCGTTTCGATTTTAGTTAAAGCATTTTCTCTTGAAGCGAGTGCAGCGTTTAGCTTGGGGCTTTTTAATAGTGCATCGGTGAGTTTAATTGCGAGAGGGCTGTTATCTTCTCGAATGATTAAAAGCGGTAGTTTTAGGTCTTCATTTTGCAATGGTTTTGAAAAAGCATATCCAAATCCGCTTGCGAGTATTATCGGCACAAGGAAGCAAAGGGCTGCAGCTTTCTTATCGACTAGAAAGAGCTGGATGTCTTTAGAGGCAAGAATCCAAAGTAGATTTAGTTGTTGTTTAAACATCAGGCAACCTTAATTTCACTTAGTTCAAGAAGATATTGTTCAAGAGAATACGTTTCTTCAGCCTGATTTTTTCGCAGCAGGCTTTGATCTGTTAGCAAAGAATCGTAATCTTCTTCGTAAATATAATTGGGGATCGTGGTATTGGTTTTCTTGGCGAGAGCTTTCATGATTATCTGAGCTTGGAATTCTTTCAAGGTGCCATGAAACAACAGTGAACCTTGAGCCATGAAACCAATCTTGTTGCAAAGTCGTACAACTTCTTCGATGTAATGGGTGGTGTAAACAATGGCACACCCTTCGTCCCGAAGTTTATGAAGGCAGGAAAAAACAGCTTCTCGCGATGGTGGATCAAGCCCAACTGTGGGTTCATCGAGTAGAAGTAGTTTAGGTTTATGAATTAGGGCGCAGGCTAGATTAAGCCTTCGTTTCATGCCTCCTGAAAAACCAAAAGATGGAGTGTAGGCACGATCTTCTAACCGTACTAGATTTAGAATTTCAGCAATTCTTTGAGATAGATCATTACCATGAATACCGTAAATTTTTCCAAAGAAGCGTAAGTTGGCATAAGGCGAAAGTTCTTCGTAGAAGGCAAGTTCCTGAGGCACAAAACCGATTTGGGCACGGTAACTAAGCGGGTGCTGGGTGTGCGATTGCCCATCGAGTAAAATACAACCTGAATCGAGCTCATGGTTTCCAGCAATGGCGTTAAGCGTGGTGCTTTTGCCACAACCGTTGGGGCCTAGTAGGCCCAGGATTTCGCCTGAGTATACGGCAAGGTCAAGGTTTTTAACCGCAAGGGTATCGCGGTACTTGAGGCTGACGCTTTTAAGGCAAAGAAGCTCTTGTTGCGTCATCGTAAATCATCCATGACTAAATAAATGCCTAAAAACATCCGTGTTTGCAGGCGAAAGTATCAAAGAATAAATAATCAGTACCTTAAATGGTGATCGATAAGCAAGATCAATGCAAAAAGCGAAAAATAGCTTACTAATTTCTAGGAAAATTGGGTAATATTAGATAAATGAAGCTAGGGAAAGCTATTAATGCCACGGAGGTGGCTATGAAGAAACAAGTGATAATCATTGGAGCGGGGCCTGGAGGTCTTGCAGCAGCTATTTTATTGTCTAAAACTGGGCTTAAGGTCAAGGTTTTAGAAAAACAGGGAAAGGTAGGTGGCAGAACATCTTCCCTTGAGTCTGGGGGGTTTAAGTTCGACCTTGGACCGACTTTTTTTCTTTTTCCCCAAGTTCTTAAAAGCATTTATGCTTCTATGGGCAAAGATCTCTTCAAAGAGATTCCGATGGTTCGACTAGATCCCCAATACCATTTGGTATTTGGAGACGGCGGCGAGATTCTGGCCCGGCCTGATGTCCCCGCGATGGAAGCTGCGATTGCCAAGATCTGCCCCAAGGATGCTGCCAACTTTATTAAATTCTTGACTGATAATCGCATCAAACTAAATGAGTTTAAAAACACGCTGGAAACCCCGTTTCATGGCTGGCTCGACCTTTTCAAAATGAAAATGTTGAAGTTGCTTCCTTTACTAAGGCCTTGGAAATCACTCGATGGCGAGCTAAGCCGATATTTTTCAGACCCACGGGTTAGGTTGGCGTTCTCTTTTCAATCTAAATATTTGGGTATGTCTCCTTTCAATTGCCCCAGTCTTTTTTCTATTCTTTCGTTTTTGGAATATGAGTATGGCGTGTATCATCCGATTGGGGGATGTAATGCGGTAAGCGAAGGGATGGCAAATCTAGCACGCGAAGCTGGGGTTGAAATCTTATTGAATGAAGATGTGCAGGGGATTGATTTTCAAGGTAGAAAGCCTGTCTCCATCAACACCCAGTCTGGAAAGCATGCATGTGATGCATTGGTGATTAATGCAGATTTTGGGCGGGCAATGGAGAGGCTGATTCCAGAGAAAATTCGGCCAGCATGGACCAACAAGAAAATTGAAAGCAAGCGATTTTCCTGTTCTACCTTTATGCTGTATCTTGGGATTGAAGGGCGCTACGATAATCTTCAGCATCATACGATTTACATGTCACGCGATTATCAGGGAAATCTGTTGGACATCGAAAAACGGCATGTTCTTTCCGAAGATCCTTCGTTTTATATTCAGAATGCCAGTATTACTGATCCTACTTTAGCGCCCCAAGGAAAAAGCACGCTTTATGTTTTAGTGCCTGTTACCCATATGCATGGCAATGTTGATTGGGCTAAAGAAAAAGTGCGCTATCGCAATCTGGCTATTAAGCAATTGGGAAAAATCGGTTTGCATGATGTAGAAAAGCGGATTTGCTATGAGCACGTGATCACGCCCATGGATTGGCAAAATAAAATGGAGATTTATAAAGGTGCGACTTTTAACTTAGCGCACAATTTAGGCCAGATGCTTCATTTCAGGCCGCGCAATCGCTTTGCGGAGTTGGACAGTGTTTACTTAGTGGGTGGTGGCACTCATCCAGGTAGTGGTCTGCCTGTGATTTACGAATCAGCAAGAATCTCTTCAAGGCTTTTGTTAGAGGATTTCGGGCTGCCTTTTGATCACTGCATTCCCCCTGATGAATACACACTTGAAGAAGGTGTTCCAGATCTTTTAAGTCAGGGATTAATGAGAAATTTGCACAAGGCTGAATATGGAAAGCCCTTAACCCCGGTTGGGCGCTAGAGAATAACTGACGAATTGTGTAACGATGATTTCAGGAGAAAATTATGGTTAAGTCGAATAATGAAAAAGTATTAGTGATTGGCGGCGGGTTAGCTGGCTTAGCATCCGCCTGCACATTGGCAGCCCGGGGATACAAGGTAGAGCTGTTTGAAAAGAATGATTGGCTGGGCGGCAAGGCTGCAATTCTTCAAAAAGATGGTTACCGTTTTGACATGGGGCCGACTATTCTTACCATTCCCTCGGTGCTTGCCCGGATCTTTTCCGAAGCTAGTAGAAAGATGGAAGATTATATTCCCATGGTTAAGCTGGAGCCTCAATGGCGCTCTTTTTTTGATGATGGTTCAATTCTTGATCTGGTGAGTGATGAAAAAACCATGCAGGAAAATTTGGGGAAATTCGGCCCCAACTGCGCTAGTGGTTATAAGAAATTCCTGCAGTATTCTGAAAGGCTTAATCGTATTTCGCAACGATTCTTCTTTTGGAAATCCATCGGTGGGCTGCGCGACATGTTTGATTGGCGCACTATGTTTCAGCCCGGAAGTTTGACGGATGTGCTTGCAATTAACATGGGTAAATCGGTGGCTCAATGTGTGCGCGGTTTTGTTCCAGAGCATCGTGTTTCGCAAATGATCGATCACTTTACGCAGTATGTTGGTTCTTCGCCTTATCAATCTCCTGCAGTTCTTTGCAGTATCGCCCATATGCAAACCAGCGAAGGCATCTGGTACCCTTTAGGTGGCACCAATGCAGTTCCCAGAGGTCTAAAAAAACTGGGAGAAGAACTGGGCGTTGTATTTCATACGGGTAAGGGGGTCAAGCGGATCATCAATGATGGGAAGAAAGTGCTTGGGATCGTTCTTGAAAATGGCGAAGAGGTTCTAGGCGCTGCTGTTGTTTCGAATTGTGATACGGTAAGAACCCATAGGGAATTGATTCCAGATACCCGCGCAGCCTACAAGTTTGAAGGGCGTCGCAAGTACGAACCTGCATGTTCTGGTGTTGTTCTTTATCTTGGCCTTGATAAAAGATACGAACAATTAGAACACCATGACTTTGTTTTTTCGAAAGACCCTGAAGAGGAATTCGACTGGATTTATAACAAGGGCGAGCCCGCGCCAGACCCTTCTTGTTATGTTTGCGCACCTGCAAAAACGGATCCATCCGTTGCACCTAATGGTTGTGAATCCTTGTATATTCTGGTTCACACCCCTTACTTACGCAAGCATCATGATTGGTCGAAAATGTTGCCTGCATATAGGAAAGTGATATTGGAAAAGATGGAACGCACCGCAGGCTTGAAGGATTTGCAAAAGCACATTCGCTTTGAAGCAGCCCTTACTCCGCAAGATATCAACGATCGCTATCATGTTCTTAATGGGGCAATCTATGGTTTGGCAAGCCATGGTAAGGTTCTCGGGGCATTCAAGCCTTCTAACCGAAGCCCAGATCTTAAGTCTCTGTATTTTTCTGGAGGCTCTGCCCATCCAGGCCCTGGTATGCCCATGGTGCTTATGTCTGGATGGATTGCTGCGGATACCCTCGATCAAGATGGCATCGCACCATCAAATGGTGAAAAGCATGGAAACAAACAGGCCTTGGCGCATAGCAATTCATGAAAGATAGTGCTGTAAAAGAAAAGCAACAGGGTGCTCTTCCCAGGCGCTGGGATTTGATTGCGTTTTGGTTTTTATGGTACTGCCGTAATTATGTTGCCAAGAATTTTCATGCACTTAGGATATCGAAGACAGGGTTGCCCGCAGATCCGGGCGAGGGGCCGCTGGTTTTTCTTTTGAACCATCCCTCATGGTGGGACCCGATAACAGGAATATTGCTTTCGAAGATTTTTACCACTAGGGTTCCTTACTGCCCGATTGATTCACGAGGTTTGGGTAAATACAAATTCTTTTCATGGCTTGGGTTTTATAGTGTGGAAATGGGCACTACAAAAGGGGCTATTGGTTTCTTTAAAACAACCTCTTATATTTTGAATCAGCCGGGCACTATGGTTTGGATTACAGGGCAGGGGCAGTTTTCGGATGCAAGGGAAAGGCCGGTGAAGATTCGCCCTGGGTTGGGCCATCTCGCACGAAAATTGGTCGGGGGGCATGTTGTTCCCGTCGCAATTGAATATCCCTTTTGGAATGAGCGCTACCCTGAGGCATTGGTGCGTTTTGGTGCGCCAATTCCCTTGGGAAAAGGGAAAGATAATACCGTGGAAGAATGGACCGGCATTTTCGAATCAGCACTTGAACAGAACATGAACGCACTTTCTTTAGAAGCCCTTACCCGAGATCCAGCTTTATTTGAAACCCATATCAAAGGTCGTGCCGGGGTTGGAGGCGTCTATGATTTTTGGCGTCGATTAAAATCCTGGGTCCGTGGCAAACCATTTGACCCAGAGCATGGCTTCACCAACGAAGGGCCGAAGGAATGATTTGGATTCTTCTTATTGCTTGTGTTCTTGCAGCAACTTTGCCCTTGCTAATGATAATTTCAAACCTAAAGGAGTATCTTCCGCCACCGGTTCAAGATGAAAATTTAAGACCTCAAATATCTATATTGATCCCAGCAAGAAACGAAGAAGGTGGAATTGAAGCTGCAATTCAATGTGCCTTGGCAACAGAAAATGCAGAGGTAGAGGTTGTGGTGTTGGATGATCACTCCGAAGATAATACTGCAGCAATTGTTTCTAAGATAGCGATTTTGGATTCGAGGGTGCGGCTGGAAAAAGCGCCCGAGCTTCCTCCTGGTTGGTGCGGGAAGCAGCATGCTTGCCATGTTTTATCGCAAAGGGCGCGGTATGATTATTTGTTGTTTCAAGATGCAGATGTAAGATTGAAAAAAGATTGTGCCCCAAGATTAGTGGCATTCATGAAAGCAAGCAAAGCAGAACTGGTGAGCGGCATACCATGGCAGGAAACAGGCACTTGGTCGGAAAAAATGCTGATCCCGCTAATTCATTTTGTGCTGCTCTGTTTTTTGCCCATTAAAAGGATGAGGATGTCCACCAGTCCTGCATTTGCTTCCGGGTGCGGTCAGTTGTTCTTGGCAAGAAAGCAATCCTATGAACAAATGGGGGGGCATGCTTCGATCAAACAATCGTTGCACGATGGTATTACACTGCCCCGGGCCTACAGGAAAAATGGCATGATGACCGATTTGTGTGATGTCACAAACTTGGCAGAGTGCAGGATGTACCGAGGATTTGGGCAAGTTTGGTTTGGGTTGGCGAAAAATGCAACCGAAGGCATGGCCAAGCCTTTTCTTTTAACATTTTTCACCATCTTTCTTCTCATAGGCCAGGTTATTCCATTTGGAATCGTTGGGCTTATCTGGTACTTTGAATCTTGCTGGGGTTTGAGATTAGTATCAGTGCTTGCAGTTTTTCTTGCTTATAGCGCAAGATTCGTTGCAAAAGTGGCGTTTCGGCAATCATTTTTTGGTGCCTTGATGCACCCACTGGGAATTTTGATATTACTGGCAATTCAATGGTACGCATTAATTCGCCAAGGAATAGGCAAACCTTCCGGATGGAAAGGAAGGGCATACCACGGATCATAAAGTGTATGCAGAGGCTACTTGAAAAGTGAATCCACCCCTTTCGAAAAATAAAAAAGCATCTTGGGCTCCGTTAAAAGAAACCCGCAGTTTCATCAAAGAAGTAGTAGGCAGGTTTAGTACAACGGGCGCAATACTTCCTAGTAGTAAATATTTGGCCCGTGCAATATGTGCAACCTTGCGAGTTGAAAGGGCACCTTGGAATATTCTTGAAGTTGGCCCAGGCACTGGCGCCATCACCCGCGAAATTGCAAAAGTTCTAAGACCAGGCGATACCCTCACCGCAATCGAAATCAACGAAAGCTTCGCAGAACATTTGCGCCAAGAAATCCAAACAAAAAAAGAGTACGCAAAAACCAAAGATCAGATACAGGTTCTGGTAGGCAAACTCGAAGACTTGGGTGGGAATGCAGTTTACGATTGCATTATCTCAGGCTTGCCCATGAACAATTTTGAAGGCGAAATAGTCAAACAGATTTTTTCAGTCTTTCGAAGCCTGATGAAACCGGGCGCTCCCCTAAGCTATTACGAATACTTTGCAATTCGTAATTTGAAATATCCCTTCGTGCCCCAGACCGAAAAGAAAAGACTAAGGGATGTAAGCGAAATTGTGGATGAGGAAATTAAGAAGTATCAAGTCCGGGCGAGAAAGGTTTGGATGAATGTGCCACCGGCTGTGGTGCGTACGCTTGTCTTAAATCCTGTCAGCAGTAAATAACTTAGTTTAAAAAAGTGGTTGTTATTAAAAGAAGCCAGGGCCTCCGGTGTATCGGAAGCCCTGGCTTTAAGTTTATCAACTATTCTTTAGGACTAGTTGCAGCAAGAGTTGCAATCGCTCTTCTTGTGGGAAGCAAGCTTGCAGCGAAGGCCGCCAACTTTGCTCTTCAAGTTATCAAGGATGCCACACTTTGCAGCGCAAGGATCACAGTCAACAACTTGCTTTTCAACAGTCTTTTCAACCATTTTGCAAGCCTTAACTTTTTCTTCAACTGGTACACACTTCATTACTTTGCGGGTAGCTTCGTAAGCAACTTTCTTAGGTACGCATACGGTGTACTTTTCGGTCTTAACTTCGGTTACGCATTTCTTAACGCAAACCTGAACTTTGACCTGCTTTTGAACCTTTTTGCAAACTTGAACGTTAACCTTGGTTGGAACGCATTCGGTAACCTTTTCCATCTTGGTTACTTTGCATTCTTCCCAAACCTTGTTGGAAACCCAGCACTTAACGGTCTTGGTCTTAGGTGCGCAAGCATCTTCGCACTTGGTTTCGCAGCAATCGTTCTTCTTGAACTTGCCTAAAAGGCCTTTCAAGCGATCGGTGATGCTAGGGCCACAAGGAACTTCCTTGCATTCCCAATGACCTTTGTCAACACACTTCTTAACAGTGCAAGTAACGGGCTTGCAAGTGGTGACTTTCTTCATGATGGTGCGTTCTTCGCAGGACTTAACCCATTCGCATACAGTGCGGGTTTCTTCCTTCATTTCGTTTACGATTCTGTTTACGTTAACATTGCGGGTGCGTTCTTCTTTTACATTTTCGCATTTGTATGCGGTGTACTTTTCTTCAACGCATTGTTGCTTGTTAACAATCCGAGTGGTTTCATAATACTCGGGTACCAGTACTTTGTAAGAAACAGTACGGGTTGCTGGTGCGGTTACTGGTTTTGCTTCTTCAGCCCGAACGACGTTAGCCGTCGTGGCCATGAAGAAGCTCGCCAACAATGCCAGGCGGGTTCGCTTCCAAAACATGCTCTACTCCTTGGTTGCAGTTACGTCGATCGGTGCCACTCGAAACATTCGGTGACTAATAACGATCAAACCTTTACTCGAAGCAAATATGCCCGCTGCTGCGGATATGGCAAAAAAAAGAAGGATGGTTAATACAAAAAGTTTCCGCAAGGTGTTCCGGTTATTAGCGATCTACCGATTAAGGCGACCCATTTGATTCAGGAGTCAAGCTCGGCTAGGTAAGATGTGCGTAGTATTTAGCGCCTAAAGATGTCTATAAATGTTTCGCAACCGTTACTGTTTGCCTAGAAATGTAGGCTTTCGGAACCTTAACTTCCCTTTAAAGCCATAAATGTTCCCAGCACGAACATACTCAGCCCAAATAGCACCAATAACCAAGATGATATTTTTGGGAATGGATATTCAACTTTGGTATTGGAATCATTAGGCGGGTAAGCGACGCCTTTGAATGGCGGTGCCCAGATTGGTTTGCCTTCAGGATCAATAATACTGAGCTTGGGCCTAGATAAGTGCAATGCCATGCATGAGCACGCTAAAAGGGAAAGTGTGCCGCCATAAAGCCAAAAGGGAGAAGTTACCCCTGCAGCTTCAATCTGGTTTAAGAGTTCGAACGAAGGGCCATCGCGGGAAATTTGAATCAT
>Ga0192647_102187_pt1 | contig 12306 bp, 7 predicted proteins | sample LauGreFa1BDMLBSN_2_FD_133046 | JGI IMG/M metagenome (GOLD analysis project Ga0192647, IMG submission 133046) | Freshwater lake microbial communities from Lake Michigan, USA - Fa13.BD.MLB.SN - reassembly | ecosystem: Environmental > Aquatic > Freshwater > Lake | place: Lake Michigan, USA...
AGGGCAATCATATGGTCAAGTGGGTTGTCCGCAGGTCGCAGAACATCTAACTCTTGCTGGGCAAAGTAGCCAATATTCAATCCTTTGCCTTCGATAATTTCACCGTTGATGGCGGCAAGATCTCGGGCAATGGTTTTCACGACAGTCGATTTGCCTTGTCCGTTAGCACCCAAAATACCAATACGCTGACCGGCCAAAACAGACTTGCTGACATCGCGAACGATCACTGTCGGCGAAGTGCCTTCGCTTGCATCGCTAGCAGCTGGGTAGCCAAAGTCCACATATTGCATGGACAGCATGGGATTAGGGAGATTGGCAGGCTCTTTGAATTCAAATTGAAAATCTGCTTCGGACAACAGCGGGGCGATTTTTTCCATTCGATCCAAAGCTTTGACGCGGCTTTGAGCTTGCTTGGCTTTACTGGCTTTGGCTTTGAACCTGGCAATGAATTTTTGCAAGTGCGCAATCTTGTCTTGCTGCTTGGCAAAAGCATTTTGTTGCAAGGTCATTTGTTCCGCACGCATGTCTTCAAACTTGCTGTAGTTGCCGCCGTAACGCACCAGTTTGCCTGCATCAATGTGCAAGGTGACATTGGTCACTGCATCTAAGAACTCGCGGTCATGGCTGATCACCAACAAGGTGCCTTCATAGCGTTTGAGCCAAGCTTCAAGCCAGACCAAAGCATCCAAATCCAAGTGATTGGTCGGTTCGTCCAACAAAAGCAACTCGGTGGGGCACATCAAGGCACGGGCTAGCTGCAAGCGCATACGCCACCCACCTGAAAAGCTGTTGACCGGCTTGTTCAGCTCTGTGGTTTTGAAACCAAGACCTTGAATCAAAGCTTGGGCACGGGACGCGGCATCGTGCTCACCTGCATCATGCAAGGCCATATAGGCGTTGGCCATGCGTTCACCGTCGTCTGTGGCCTCGGCTGCTGTCACCTCTGCCCGTGCGGCCACCAATTCAGTATCGCCTTCAATCACAAAGTCTGTCGCACTGGCATCGGTCTCGGGCATGTCTTGGGCGACCTGGCCCATGCGCCACTGACTGGGAATATCAAACTCGCCAGAGTCTTCGGTCAAGGTTTTGTTGAGCAAGGCAAACAAGGACGACTTACCCGCCCCATTTCTGCCCACCAAGCCTACTTTTTCGCCAGGGTTCAAACTGACCGATGTTTGGTCAAGCAAAATTTTTGCGCCACGGCGCAAGCTGATATTTTTAAGAGTGATCATGCCAACAATGCCGATTCCGTGATCAGCAGTACCTGTGTATCGCCTGCACTCGTGTACAAGCCTGTGAATTCCAAATGCGGGAATGCCGCTATGAAGTGCTCAAACTCATTGCCAATTTCAAGCACCAAAACGCCATCTTCTTTCAGATATGAGGGCACCACGCGCAGTAACTGGCGAATAAAGTCCATGCCATCTTTACCCCCAGCCAATGCCAACGAGGGTTCAGCTTGAAACTCAAGCGGCAGCCGTGCCATGCTTTGGGCGTTGACGTAGGGCGGGTTGCAGACGATCAGATCGAAAGTGCCTTGTGCTTTTTCTAAACCATCCGATGCAACAAGATGTACACGGTCTTGCAGCCCATGTCTTTCAACATTGATAGCTGCGACCGCCAAAGCATCAGCAGAGATGTCCAAAGCCTGAACATGGAGTTGGGGGTAGGCAAGCGCGACCAACACGGCCAGACTTGCGCCCCCTGTGCACAAATCAAGCGCTGAACTTGCATCAGGATTGAGCCATGGGTCAATGCTGCCATCAGCCAATACTTCGGCAATCAAGCTGCGTGGGATCAAGCACCGTTCATCGACATAAAAAGACACACCTTGCAGCCATGCTTCTTGGGTTAAATAGGCCAAGGGTTTGCGGGTTTGAATGCGCTGGGTCAACAAACCGAGAACAGCTTCGACAGAAGTTTCTGGCAGTTCATCCTGCAGCGTTTGGGAATCTATATCCAAAGGCAGGCCGAGCTTCCACAGTACCAACCAAGCGGCTTCGTCAGCGGCTTGCAATGTGCCTTGGCCAAAGCTGACCTGCGCATCTGCCAAGGCCTTGGCGCAGTGTTCAATCAATGCTGAAGGCGTCATGCGCTGGTGTGGCGCTGCAAGCCTTGCAAAATTCGCAGGTAAATATTTTTCAATGTGTCTATATCGCTTGCGCGGACATACTCGTCAATTTTGTGGATGCTGTCATTGGGGGGGCCCAACTCGATAACTTGGGGGCATATTTGTGCGATGAAACGTGCATCGCTGGTACCACCCGAGGTAGACAACTCTGTGTCAATGCCTGTTTCATCTTGAATAGCTTCTTGCACCACGCCCAACAAATCGCCTGGGGTGGTGAGGAATGGCAGCCCACCCAGAGTCCAGTTCAATTGGTAGTTGAGTCCGTGTTTGCGTAAAACCGCTTCCAAGCGCTGTTTCAAATCGTCTGCAGTCGATTCGGTGCTGAATCGGAAATTGAAATCAATCACCGCCTCGCCAGGGATCACATTATTGGCACCGGTGCCCGCATGGATATTGCTCACTTGCCAACTGGTAGGTTGAAAGAAATCATTGCCCTGGTCCCAGTTGATACTTGTCAATTCAGCCAAGGCAGGCGCAAACAAATGGATAGGGTTGCTGGCCAGTTGCGGATAGGCAATGTGACCTTGCACGCCTTTGATGATGAGTTTGCCGCTCAGTGTGCCTCGACGACCGTTTTTGACCATGTCCCCGATGCGGTGGACCGCCGTGGGTTCTCCCACGATGCACCAATCCAGTTGTTCATTTCGAGATTTCAGCCACTCCACCACTTTCACCGTGCCATCTACCGAGGGACCTTCTTCATCGCTGGTCAGCAAAAAGGCGATGGAAAACCGAGGATGGGCTTCTTGCTTTAAAAACTCCTCAGTTGCGACCACCATCGCAGCCAAAGAGGTTTTCATGTCACTGGCACCACGCCCAAACAATTTGCCATCGCGGTGGCTTGGGGTGAAAGGGTCTGTGGTCCATTTGTTTAAGGGACCTGTAGGCACCACATCGGTGTGGCCAGCAAACACCAAGGTGCGGCCTTGGGGTGAACAGCGCTTGATGGCCCACAGATTGCTCACCCTGAAATTGTCTGGCCCAAAGTTCAAACGCTCTGATTCAAAATGCAAAGCGTTCAAACGCTCGCCCAAAATCTCTAAACAGCCCGCATCATCGGGGGTGACAGAGGGGCGAGCAATCAGTTGCTCAGTCAACTCAAGGGTGGTAGACATCTCAGTCGCGCAAGAGGTCGTTCAGGCTGGTTTTGGCGCGGGTTTGTGCGTCCACGCGTTTGACAATGACAGCGCAGTACAAACTGTATTTGCCGTCTGCGCTGGGCAGGTTGCCAGACACCACTACTGATCCAGCAGGTACGCGTCCATAGCTCACTTCACCTGTGGCACGGTCATAAATTTTGGTGCTTTGACCGATATACACACCCATGGAAATCACCGAGTTTTCTTCGATGATGACGCCTTCAACCACCTCGGAGCGTGCACCAATGAAGCAGTTGTCTTCAATGATGGTGGGGTTGGCTTGCACAGGTTCTAAAACGCCACCAATGCCAACACCACCCGAGAGGTGAACGTTCTTGCCAATCTGCGCACATGAGCCCACGGTCGCCCAAGTGTCGACCATGGTGTTTTCATCGACATAAGCGCCGATGTTGACGTAACTTGGCATGAGAATGGCACCTTTGGCAATGTAGCTGCCTCGTCGGGCAACCGCAGGGGGCACCACACGCACACCGCTGGCCTTCATGTGGGCTTCGTCCATGTTGGAAAACTTGGTTTGCACTTTGTCATAAAAGCCCAAATCACCCGCCTTGACCACAGCGTTGTCTTTCAAGCGAAACGACAGCAGAACCGCTTTCTTGATCCACTGATGGGTGGTCCATTGCCCCACCGCTTCACGGGTAGCGACCCGCAAGCGACCAGCATTGAGTTCGGCGATGACGTGTTCAACAGCGTCGCTCAACTCTTTGGGTGCAGAAGAGGGGCTGTATTGGGTACGGTTTTCCCAAGCGGTGTCAATGATGGATTGCAGTTGTTGGCTCATGAGGATGGTGGGTAGTGGGATTGAACAAATTGAACGATACGTTGTGCGGCCTCAAGACATTCCTGAGGTTGTGCGACCAAGGCCATGCGAATTCGGCCTTGGCCTGGGTTGACGCCATTGACTTCTCGCGCCAAATAACGACCCGGCAACACAGTGACATTGTATTGAGCCAGCAATTCCACCGCAAAAGCCTCATCGTCACCGCCCGGCACACCTGCCCAAAGGTAAAAACCCGCGTCCGGCAAAGCCACATCCAACACTTGCGACAAAAGGGGGGTGATTTGGGCAAATTTTTCTCGGTACAGCGCACGGTTTTCTTCCACATGGACTTCGTCGTTCCAAGCCGCGATGCTGGCTGCTTGCACCATGCCGCCCATGGCGCTGCCGTGGTAGGTGCGGTAGCGCAAAAACGCATCTATCAGCTTGGCGTCGCCAGCCACAAAACCACTGCGCAAACCCGGTACATTGCTGCGCTTGGACAGGCTGGTGAAGCTGACCAAATTTCGAAAATCCGTGCGGCCCGAGAGCATCGCCGCTTCTAGGCCACCCAGGGGTGGTTTGTCGCCGAAATAAATTTCGCTGTAGCACTCATCGCTGGCCAACACAAAGCCATATTGGTCTGACAGTGCAAACAGCTTTTGCCACTCAGCCAAGGGCATGACTGCGCCGGTAGGGTTGCCTGGCGAGCAGACAAACACCAACTGTGTTTTGGCCCACACAGCTTCTGGAACGCTGTCCCAGTCCACTGCAAAATTGTTTTCTGCTCGGCTGGGCACAAAAAAGGCCTGTGCGCCTGCCAGCAAAGCCGCACCTTCATAGATTTGGTAGAACGGGTTGGGACAGACCACCCATGCATCGGGTTGACCATTCAACACCGTCTGCGCGAAAGCAAACAAGGCTTCGCGTGAACCATTCACCGGCAACACTTGCTTGGCAGGGTCTGCGCTGACTTGGTAACGGCGTTTGAGCCAGTCGCTGCAGGCTTGACGCAAAGCCAAACCACCGGCGGTGGCGGGATAAGCTGACAAAGCCTCCATATTTGCCGATAAAGCTTGCAAAACCAAGGCTGGTGCGGGGTGGCGTGGCTCACCAATGCCAAGGCTGATAGCGGTTAAGTTTGGTTTGGGGCTGACACCTGTAAACAAATGGCGTAAACGCTCAAAAGGGTAGGGCTGCAGTTGGGAAAGATGGGGGTTCATGGCTGATATTATCGGGGTCTATGTATAGCTACCTCGACCCCAGCAAAGCCCAAGAGTTCGCCATGGACCAGGCTCAGATGCTGAATTTGGCGCAAACCTTCCAAGACAGCTTGGAAAAGGACCTTGCCTCACTGCACGCCGCTTTGGCCAGCCAAGACACTGAGCCGGTCCAGCGCTTGCTGCACTCGCTCAAGGGTTATGTCACTTTTTTGTCTGGCCCCGACCTCAGCCAGCAGATGATTCAACTCGAAGCCATGAGCCGAGCTAAGCATTTGGCTGAACTTTCCGTCGACATTGGCCAAGCCATTCCCTCTTTGCAAAATCTTTTGGTTGAAGTGGGTCAATGGATTGAAAAAGATTTAAAGCCTGCTACCTGATTTTTTATTCTTCAACGATTCAACCTTTTAAAAGGGCTTTAGGTGCGTCTTAATTCGATCAAGCTCTCCGGTTTCAAGTCTTTCGCTGATCCGACCAATTTTTTATTGCCTGGCCAATTGGTTGGGGTTGTGGGCCCCAATGGCTGCGGTAAATCCAACATCATTGATGCGGTACGTTGGGTGCTGGGTGAAAGCCGTGCCAGCGAGTTGCGTGGCGAGTCCATGCAGGATGTGATTTTCAATGGCACTACCAGCAGGAAACCCGCTAGCCGAGCCAGTGTTGAGCTGGTGTTTGACAATGCCACGCACCGCGCAGGTGGACAGTGGAACCAGTTTGCTGAAATTGCCGTCAAGCGTGTGCTGACACGCGACGGCACCAGCAGTTACTACATCAACAACCAACCCGTGCGCCGCAGGGATGTGCAAGATGTGTTTTTAGGCACCGGTTTAGGTCCACGCGCTTACGCCATCATTGGGCAAGGCACCATCAGCCGCATCATCGAATCCAAGCCTGAAGACTTGCGTTTGTTTTTGGAAGAGGCGGCCGGTGTTTCCAAATACAAAGAACGTCGCCGCGAAACCGAAAACCGCCTTGGTGACACCCGCGAAAACCTCACCCGTGTGGAAGATATTCTGCGTGAGTTGAACGCCAATTTGGAAAAACTCGAACGCCAAGCCGAGGTGGCCCAGCGCTATAAAGATTTGCAAAGCCAGTCCACCCTCAAGCAACACCAGCTATGGTTCTTGAAACGTGCTGAAGCTGAGGTCAGTCAAACCCAGTTGCAGCAACAAGCCGAGCAAGCCAGCAATGCTTTAGAGGCCAAGACGGCAGACTTACGCCATACCGAAAGTCAAATCGAAACACTGCGTCAAGCCCATTACGATTCAGGTGAGCAAGTCAACCAAGCGCAAGGGCAGTTGTACCAAGCCACTGCCGAGGTGGGGCGTTTAGAAGCGGAAATTCGTTTCGTGGTGGAAGGGCGGCAACGGGCCCAAGAGCGTTTGCAACAAATTCAAACGCAAATGGGCCAATGGTCTGCCCAAGCCGCGCAAGCCAGTGAGCAAACCCAAGCTTTGACCCTGGCGCAATCGCAGGCTCAAACCCTGCTTGAAAACACCCAGCAGCAACGCCAGACCTTGGCCGAACAACAACCTGCCAGTGAACAGGTCTGGCGAGACGCACACAAAGCCTCGCAAGACCAAGCGGCCTTGGTGACCCAGGTGCAGCAGCAGATCCAGGTGCTGGCCGCCGAGCAACGTGGCTTGCAAGAGCAAATGCGCCAACTCGAACAACGGCAAAACCGCTTGCAAGTGGACCAACATGCGCTTGCTGCGCCCGACAGCAGCCATCTCCAGCGACTGGAGGCACAGCTGAGCCAAGCGCAGCAGACTGCCAGCCAGTTGTCGCAAGATCTGCAAAACTTGGAAGCCCAAACCCCGGGCTTGGAAGAAGAGCGTAAAGCCGCTCAAACCAGCAGCAACCAGCAATCTGCCACTTTGGTTGAATTGCAAGCGCGTCACCAAGCTTTGACCGCGTTGCAAGAAAAACTTCGCACCGACGAACGCTTGGTGCCTTGGTTGGCCAAACACGGTTTGCAAAATTTAAAGCCTTTGTGGAACCGTGTGCAGGTGACATCCGGTTGGGAGCAAGCTTTTGAAGCGGCGTTGCGTGAACGATTGGCCGCGCTGGAGGTTGGCAAGCTCGACAGTGTCAAATCCTTCGCGTCCGATGTCCCTCTGGCAAAGCTGAGTTTTTACAGCCCAGCGGTGGCCGCCAGTGCAGCCAAATCTTCCAATTTGTCGCCGCTGTTGGATCAGCTGAAAGTCGATGACACTGCCCTCAAGAGCCTGTTGGCGGATTGGTTAACTGGCTGTTACACCGCTCCCAACTTAGATGCTGCCATGGCTTTGAGAGACAAGCTCCAAGCTGGGGAACATATTTTCATTCCCCAAGGTCATGCGGTCGGTTTGTACAGCGTTCATTTTTATGCCCAAGACTCTGAGCAAGCAGGCCTGCTTGCCAGGGCGCAGGAAATTGAAAACCTTGAAAAACAAATTCGTGCGCAGTCTTTGATTGCGCAAGAAGCCAAATCGCAACTCAGCCGCGCCGAGTCTGCAGCTTCTCAAGCTGCCAGCCAAAGAACGCAGCTGCGTCAACAGTCCTCTGACGCGCAAGCCAAGGTGCATGCGCTGAATGTGGATGTGCTGCGTTTGCAACAGCAAGCTCAGCAGGTGAGTGAGCGCCAAGGGCAATTGGCGTCTGAACTCACTGAACTTCAAGCCCAATCTGTTGCGCTTGAACACAAGCAGCAAGCTTCCCACGCTAAATTCGAAGAGCTGGACTTGCAGTTGGCGCAAACCCAAGAGCGCCATGCCCAGCTGCAAGACGCGTCCTTGGCTAAAGAAAAAGAATTTCAAAGCTTGCGTGAATCTTTGCTGCAGATCGATAAGCAATGCCAAGAGGCCGAGTTCCAAGTTCGCAGCTTGCAAGCCCGGCAGCAAGAGTTGCAACGCACCCAAGACACGGCCGCTCAACAAATTGAAACGCTCAACAACGAACAAAGCCGCCAACAAGAAGAGCTCAATGTGTTGAGCGACACCACCGCCCGGGCTGGCTTGCAAGACGCTTTGGCTTTGCAACTTGAACGCGAAACCTTGTTGGCCAGCAAACGCAATGAATACGATGACTTGACCAACCGTTTGCGCACCAGCAACGAAGAAAGACTCAAGATCGAGCATCAACTGGAGCCTTTGCGTCAACGCATAGTGGACACCCAACTCAAGGCACAAGCCGCACGACTTGGGTTTGAGCAGTACGACCAGCTGTTACAGGATGCGCAAACAGACCTTGAGGCTGTTGCTGCCAGCATCGAGCATGAATCAGTCAAGTTGGCGGGTTTGTCCAATGAAATTGACCATCTTCAACGTGAGATGCAATCCTTGGGCGCGGTGAATTTGGCTGCTTTGGAAGAGTTGGGCACTGCGCGTGAACGCAAAACATTCCTTGACGCGCAGTCCGCTGATTTGAACGAAGCCATCACCACACTGGAAGACGCGATACGCAAAATCGATGGAGAAACGCGTCAACTGCTGGGTGACACCTTCGAGACGGTGAACCAGCACTTTGGCCGCATGTTCCCCGAGCTGTTTGGCGGCGGAACGGCCAAACTGGTCATCACAGGCGATGAAATTTTGGATTCGGGTGTTCAAGTCATGGCGCAGCCGCCTGGCAAGAAGAACCAAACCATCTATTTGTTGTCGGGGGGGGAAAAAGCGCTCACCGCCATTGCCTTGGTGTTTGCGATTTTTCAACTCAACCCTGCGCCTTTTTGTTTGCTTGACGAGGTGGATGCTCCCCTGGATGACGCCAACACCGACCGTTACACCAAACTGGTGACACGCATGTCGGGTGAAACCCAGTTTCTCTATATCTCCCACAACAAAATTGCCATGGAAATGGCGGAGCAACTCATTGGCGTGACCATGCAAGAGCAGGGGGTTTCGCGTATTGTTGCCGTAGACATGGAGTCGGCAGTGAATTTGGTTGAACCTGCGGCAAACGTATGAGCAGTCTGCAAATTTGGCTGGCAATCGTAGGCGGCGTGATTTTGGTGGTCTTGGTGGCCTACAACACTTGGACGTCTCGGCAAAACCAGCCCAAACAAGCCGAGCCGTTGATCACCCCTGAAGAACTTGACGCACTGACCCAAAGCGAAACGTCGATTGATGGCTCGCTGCCATTGGCAAGCGACGCACTTGGCGCTTATTCGCAAATGGCCCATGAGTTTCCTCAGCCCAACCAACGGGGGCAGCTTGACCCCTTGATTGATGTGATGGCCAGCATGGAACTGGAGACGCCTGTGTCAGGCGAGGCCGCTTTGGCCGCTTTGCCACCTGTTCGGCGCGTGGGCAGCAAACTCTTTATCGTGGAAGGTTTAAACGCTGACACTGGCGAGTGGGAAAACCTGCAAGCCGGTTTGTTTTACAGCGCTTTCCAAGCCGGCATTCAGGTGGCTAACCGCCAAGGCCCCCTCAACGACATTGAGTTTTCCGAGTTTGTGGTGAAAGCCCAAACTTATGCGGATGCTTTTGGCGTTACCCCTGAGCTGCCCGACATGAGCGAGGCCATTGCCCATGCGCGTGAGTTGGACCAATTTGCAGCTTCCCACGATGCCCAACTCAGCTTCACCATCGCCTCACGCAAAACCGCTTGGAGCCCAGGCTATGTGCAGCAACAGGCGGCGCGTATCGGCTTTGTGCCTGGTGTCATTCCTGGGCGCATGGTGATTGCCGCTTCTACCGCGGGTTTGCCACCAGTGTTGGTGCTGAGTTTTGATGCCCGTGCCGCCATGGCCGAAGACCCCAACCAGTCGGCTTTGCGCAGTATTTCCCTTGGCCTTGATGTGCCACAGGTGGCGCCTTCGGAGCAGGCTTTTGCGCGATTGTGCGAATCTGCCCAAGCCTTGGCCCAAGCCATGGATGGCCAAATCACCGATGACAACGGCCAAGTGCTGTCCGAGGCGGCCATTCAAATCATCGACAACGATTTGAAAAATCTTTACCAAGCACTGGCGGCAAGAGACTTGGCAGCAGGCTCCTTGCAGGCGCGGCGCTTGTTCAGCTAGGACTGGCCATGAAAGACCGTGCTGCGCATTTGCGGCAACTGTTGAACCACCATGCCCATCGCTATTACGTCTTAGATGACCCCAGCATTCCAGATGCAGAGTACGACCGGCTTTTCAAAGAGCTTCAAGCCTTAGAAGCGGCACACCCCGAGCTTTTGAGCCCAGATTCGCCCACGCAGCGAGTAGGTGGAGCGCCTGTAGACGCCTTTGCCAGCGTTCGACACCGTGTGCCCATGCTCAGCATCCACACCGAAACCGATATCTCGGACCTTGGCGCACAGGCTTTCGACCAGCGTGTTCGCAAGCAATTGCAACTCAAAGAAAACGATGCGCCTGTTGAATACGTGGCTGAACTGAAATTTGATGGCTTGGCGATCAGCTTGCGCTACCTTGACCATGTGTTGGTACAAGCCGCCACCCGAGGAGACGGTGAAACCGGCGAGGATGTCACCCACAATATCCGCACCATTGGCCAAATCCCTCTGCGTCTGCCGCCACAAGCGCCTGCTGAACTTGAGGTTCGCGGTGAAGTCTATATGCGGCGTAACGATTTTGAAGCTCTGAATATTCGCCAACGAGAACGTATTGCAGCCGGTGCCAAAAACGAAAAAACCTTTGTCAATCCTCGCAATGCCGCAGCGGGTGCGGTACGGCAACTGGACCCGCAAATCGCGGCCCAACGCCCCTTGAGCTTCTTTGCCTATGCCTTGCATTTTCATCCTCAAGAGCCGCAAAGTTTGTCGCCGCTAGAAGCCACTTTGTGGGGCTTGCAACACTATGGCACCCAAGCCAAGGTACTGCAATGCCTCAAGGCTTGGGGTTTTGCGGTGGCAGAAGAAACCCAAACAGTGACAGGGGCTAAAGGCTTGGTGCAATTTCATCAACACATTGCAGGCTTGCGCGATCAACTGCCGTTTGACATTGATGGCGTGGTTTACAAGGTCAACCGTATCGACCAACAAGCCCAAATGGGCATGGTCAGCCGCGAACCGCGCTGGGCGGTGGCGCATAAATACCCGGCGCAGGAAGAACTGACCACGGTGCTGGCTATCGATGTGCAGGTTGGGCGTACCGGCAAGCTCACGCCTGTGGCCAAACTGGATCCTGTGTTTGTGGGCGGCGTGACGGTCACCAATGCCACTTTGCACAACGAAGACGAAGCACGGCGCAAAGATGTGCGGGTGGGCGACACCGTGGTCGTGCGACGTGCCGGTGATGTCATTCCCGAAGTGGTGTCTGTGGTGATGGAAAAGCGATTGCATGAAGCAGCCATCTTCACCATGCCTAAACTGTGTCCGGTGTGCGCAAGCGCTGCGGTGCGAGAGGAAGGCGAGGCGGATTACCGTTGCACAGGCGGCTTGTTTTGCAGCGCCCAACAAAAGCAAGCTGTTTTGCATTTTGCGCAGCGCCGTGCGGTAGAGATCGAAGACTTGGGCGAAAAACTGGTCGATCAACTGGTGGATGCTGGTTTGGTCAAAACTTTGGCCGATGTCTACAAGCTGGGTTTTAGCCATTTGGCGACGCTGGATCGCATGGCAGAAAAGTCAGCCAACAATTTGCTTGCCAGCCTTGAGAAATCCAAGTCCACCACTTTGCCGCGTTTTGTGTTTGGGTTGGGCATACGCCATGTGGGTGAGGCCACAGCCAAAGATTTGGCCAGGCATTTTGGCGGCATTGACGCCATCATGGATGCCAGCGTTGAACAATTGCTGCAAGTACATGATGTAGGCCCTGTGGTGGCGCAAAGCTTGCGCACCTTTTTCGACCAAGCGCATAACCGCGAGGTGGTCGAGCAGTTGCGTGCCTGTGGTGTGCATTGGCAAGAGTCAGATCCGCAAGGCAGGCTGGATTTGCCGCTCAGCGGTCATACCTATGTCATCACTGGCACCTTGCCCACCTTGTCGCGTGAACAAGCCCAAGCCCTGCTGGAACAAGCCGGTGCCAAAGTGGCGGGCAGCGTCAGCAAAAAAACCACCGCGGTGATTGCTGGCGAAGCTGCAGGCAGCAAGTTGGAGAAGGCCACTGCCTTGGGT
>Ga0192647_102188_pt1 | contig 12303 bp, 22 predicted proteins | sample LauGreFa1BDMLBSN_2_FD_133046 | JGI IMG/M metagenome (GOLD analysis project Ga0192647, IMG submission 133046) | Freshwater lake microbial communities from Lake Michigan, USA - Fa13.BD.MLB.SN - reassembly | ecosystem: Environmental > Aquatic > Freshwater > Lake | place: Lake Michigan, USA...
TAGCCAGCAGCAACAACAGCGCGGCTCGGAGTTCCGAGACGATACTTAGTGCTGACGCGACCCTTAGTGTCAGTGCGACGGTTAGCGTAAACAGCAAAGCCATTGAAACGCAAGTCAGAGACAGTGGCAGTAGGATTGGCAATACCAAAACGTGCCTTGATCTGAGCAGCAGTCAATTGCTCGCCATTACGTAGAGCTTCCAAAAGACGCTCTTGCTTCGTTACAGTTACAGTAGTCATTTTATTTTCCTCTTAGTTTTTGCGTTGTCTTTCAACAACGTAAAGATATTATATGATACTTTACTTGAGGATACAACTGTTTTGGTTACATACATATATCACATTAACCCTTTTGTCTCAATATTAAGGCAACTTGTTCTCCAATTAGAGATAAGACCTGTGGGAAAGGTATTAAAAGCAATTGTATATCTTATTTTATTCAACTTAGAAATAGGCTTCATAAAATGGTACAAACTAGCAGGAAACAATACTAATTTACCTTCTTCCGCAGAAATTTGCCCTGACAGTGGTTTAAAATCCTTATGGATTGTTAAGTTTATACCTTCGGAATTATGTAAAATCCATGGATTTTTTGTATTAAAAATTGTTTCTCCGTGATCAGAGTGGTCTGTCACATAATATAATCCACAAATTACAGAGTTGGGGTGATTATGCTCATTTAATTTATTCATTGTTGTGTATTTGTTTACCCAACAATCTACGATTGGAAATTCAATCTCGTCTTTGTAATAAATTTTTTTAACTTCATTAATTGATTGATTAAAAAAGTCAAACAACTTGTCGTTATAAAATTTTGGATATACATATCCATTTGTTGAATCACTTGCTGGAATAAACTCTAATGTAGAAATTAAATACTGAATATCTTTAATTAAATTAAATTCCGCTTGAAAGGTATAAAAAGGAATATTGATAGCATCTATTTTTTTCATAATAGTTGTTTTAAATTTCTAAAACTAGGTTTTTATCCCAACCACTGTCAGGCTCATGTCCCTCATAACCGCGAGGATTGCAAGCGACCATGGTATTTCCTACCATATAGGTAAAAGCGTGGTGTGTATGACCCTGTGTCCATAGTTTGATATTTGGGTTATCAAGTATGAACTCGCTAAGGTCGCTACAAAATGCACCATTTAAATGATAATCGTTTTTATACTTTTCATGTATGCTGAGATGCGACGGTCCAAAATGTGTAACTACTACACAATTATCATAATTTGGTAAAGTATCCTTTAGCCATTTTACATGATCGTAGTGCCTTTGAACAGTATGTTTAGCACTAATCTTTCTATACCCCAATTTGTCATCACGTATTAATCTATGATCATTTAGTAGATTAGATACATTTAGCATAGTAAGTGGATCTTCTTTGTTTAAGTCTGTCCACAATGTGCAACCGATAAATGGCACACCATCTATAACCTTTACTTCTTTATTAAGAAAATATATATTAGGCCAATGATTGCATTCTTCTTTAAGATGATCCAGTGTTTTGTACCATGTGCCATGATAGTGTTCATGGTTGCCTGCCACATAGATAACATGCGGAAAGTTCTTACTGCAACGATCTAGGAAGTTGCGGAAACGATCAGCCTTCTCGGGACGCATCTGTCCATCTTTCCAAAGATACTCTTTGGGAATATCGTCAGGTCTAACCCATCCACTGCGAGGGTGGTCATGAAGGTCTTGGGCGATGAGGATATCACCGCCCAAGATCAATACATCACAACCATTGTTTGGAATGTCTACATCACTAAATTCAAGATGTAGATCACTCACTAGTTTGATTTTCATCTTTCTTCCAAATCTTTCCAACCTTGCTTTAGCATCATACTAAAATCATATTCGATATCGCCCTTAGGTACATATCCTACACTTGCGAAAAAGCCCTTGCCCCATGTGCTGAGTTCGTTTGTATCTACGTTCAATCCGACTTTATCGTAATAAAACATCTCAGCACTGTTGCTCATAGTGTTATCAAGTGCCACATAAGCAAACTTCTTAGGATCAAAGTCCTCACCATTAGTCATGACATAAAGATGACCAAACACGCCCTTCTGGCTATCATACAGCATGATGACTGGCACGGGGTCAACAATACCTTTCTTAGTATCGTGGACATATAGTTCACGGCTGACTACACAATTATCATAATTGTATGATTGTACCGCGTCAATCTCTCTAGTCATAGTTGCTGACCAGTCGAATGTTTTCTTGCGTGTTTCTTTATCACTCCAACGCAATTCACCATCGACATATTCGGCGCGTGGATCGACAGTTACTTCAGTCACATTGTATGAACCATATTCATAACTGACCATTGTCTCATGTTCGATGTCATCAAAGTCCCAGTATTCACGATTGCCGCTGCCTTCATATACTTCTGGGCTATCCTTGTCAAAGCCTTCGATCTCGTCACGCTCGACTTCTTCATCCTCGTCACTAAAATCGTCGCCATACATAGCCATGTCATTCATGCCATGCATATGGTCCATGAGTAATTCTTTGCGATCTTTGTGTAGCCAATATTGTACAAACTCTTCAGTAGATTTACCAACGATGAGTTCGCCTCCATATCCACCTAATTCGATCTTGAAGAAACGCTTGCCTTTATGTGGGTTAGCGACCTTCTTAGTTGCTATCTTTTTAGCAGGTGTCTTTTTCTTCTTAGGTGCAGGCTTAGCCTTGACCTTAGTAGAACGCTTCGTAGTCTTTGTTTTTTTCTTCGTAGCCATGTTTACCTCTTTTGTTGAATGACCAAGGACGAACTTTTTCTTTATCCTTGAAAAGTTTAAAATGGGGCAATACTAGAAAGAATAACAGAAAAAACCCGCCTAGTAAAGCAAGAACGGGTACTAAGCATAATTTGGCTAAGAAGTTTTTAAAATAATTCAACATAAATCACCATAGCATAAGTTATAACTACTATTGGAACTAATACAAGAGCAGCGAATCTATCAAACTTGTTGTTCCAGTCAAAGGCGTGTTTTTGATTTGGACAACGTCCTTGTTGCCAATCACAGTAGGTGCCAGGACGACCGTCAGCACCTAACTCTTTTTCACAGATATCGCAACGCATATCAGGCTACGATGTTGTATTCTTCACGCAAGATTTTCTTGTATGGCTTGCCTTCTTCCATTAGTGTGCATACTAACTTTAGTTTATCAGCAAGTAATAATTTACCGTCCTTTTGCAGGGCGATAATAACATCACGCAATTCGTCAATATCAATTGGTAGGTCCATATAATCCATCCTCATATGCTTGTCTTTCAAGTTCACGCTGTTGACGCTGTAAACGAACAACGCATCCTGCTATCCATTGACGGCGCAAGTTGTCTTGTCGTTCATAGCGATGTGGTACCTCGTTACGGCACCAACGACGAAAATCATTTTCGTCCAATCTCATAAATTCTGTGTGTTCATTCTTGTTAAGTATACGCTCACCCATACGATAACCGATAATAGCGCCGATCACTGTAGCAGCCTTGCGACCATCACCGTCGCCGATAGTGCTGCCAAGTGCGCCGCCAGCAATCGCACCCAACACTTGTTCCGTACTTGGACCTTCTTGGGCCATCACGCTTGAGCCAAATAGGAGGCCTACAAACATAGCAACTAAAAGTTTTTGTAACATAAATCATAGCTCCTAAAATACTATTTAGATTATACCCATCATTGTAGCGATACCTACAGCATTGATGATCGCCATGATGAAATTGACAAGTATGATAGCCTTATCATTCCATCGTATACCAACATACATCCAACCAACAGCACCGATCCAACTAGCGATGGCGTCATAGATGATGAGGTCGGCATTACCTGTACCGCGACCCAATGCCATACCTACAAGCATGATGATGCTGACAACCCACTTGACGTACCAAATGTGGTCTTGCTGTTTTAGATAATCAATCATGTTTATGATTGTCGTTCTGCTTCATCAAGCAATACAACTGTCCAACCAGTGAAGGCGATAATGTATGCCAACATTAGAGTATAATCATTTGTCAAAAAACTATACAGTACCATGCCGGCAGTAAAAGCACTAAGCAATAATGAAATAGCAATACCAAGTTTCTTACGTGTCATATATCCTCCGTTATTATCCTACAAAGATCCAATACAATGGCACTAATACAAAATACACAAAAAAGGTATTAGCAAGTGCGACCTTATGAAAATTCTCGTCACTAAAAATATCTTTCATATCAAAACCATCCTGAGTATTCAATTAGCCAATAGATAAAACCCATAGCAACGTAGATACCTACGCAAATGAGTAAGAATTCTAACACAACACGCCTCATTCTTCAATATCCTGTTTATCCATTTGTGGATGATATTCGCGTACCAATTGTTCAAACTGACGGAACAGTTTATTGAAACGAATTTCATACATTTGTTCCATACCCATTAGTACATTAGTAATCTGATCCTTAGTCATATCACCCTCAAGTACCTCTTCGCTAAGGTCCTTGATATCAGTAGTGACATGCCAGCAACTCATAATCTGCTGCTCAAAATCAAAACGATTGAACGCCGCAAAAATCTTACCATCCTTATCTACAAATGCTTTAGCCATATTACTTTACTCCAAAATGTTCTTTGATCTGTTTGAAATGTTAGCCGTGTGTGAGCCCAAAATCTTCATATCCAGACTCCTTGGCATGTTCATCGCAAAGAGTGCGAATCCATTTACCGTTTCGAATTTTACCAGACGAGCCACAGACTTCACAGGTCACAGCACTCATTGATTCAGCCATGCTTTCTACTCCACGGCAGTAATCATCCCCTCCATAATAATAGAAACGCAGTGTACCAAACTTCTCTTTGATCTGAGTGGCAATAACTTGAGGACACGCTTCGGGAACTCTTTTACACTGCGGTTCAATATCTTCAAGAACCTTTCTAGCCTCCTGAATGCCATAATCACTTGGCTCTGTTGCATATTTGTCAAATGTAAAGTGCATTTGCAGAGGACGAACATCGCCTCTTACTGCACGACGCAAAGCACGATTGTAGCGCAATGCTCTTGCTCTTTGCGCTCGGGTGTAATCGATATGCCCTTGAATAAGAGAACATGCCTTATCAAGAATGTTATACCAACCATCACGACATTCAAATCCCCAACACATGGCTGTATCGCGCATGTTGCCATTGCGATCCCGAAAGATCTTCGGATACTTCTTACACAGTGCTTCGTCTAGTTCTTTACGCATGTCACTCATCTCCAAAATGTTTCAAAACATAATGACCAGGAGTGTAAGATTGATATTGATTTATTGTTGCAATATCGGCACACTCTTTGATAATCAACTCGGCGAACTTTTGGATAACTGCTGCGTCGCCAAAAAATATCTGTCTTGGACCGTCTATAACATGGGTCCTGGTAGTTGTCTCAAACTTTGCTTGTTCAGCAAGTTCACGAATTCGTTCGTTCATCACTCATCTCCAAAATTTTGTTTCAGCCCACAATGCGGACAATATAATTTCTTGGGCTTCCAATCATCTACTGCTGCAATGCTCCACCAATTACGGCAACTGTCGCAAACGAAATGCCATATCGTTTCTTTACTGACATTAGCCACGGCGCATCCTGCTAATGTCCTTCATCTGCTCTTCGTCAATTACTGGAACAGCATTACTCTTGTGCATGGTAGCGATACCCTTGACAAGTGTACCTGTATACTTCAATGGTTCACGCTTGTTAGTATTACCAGCAACAATACCGAGGCTCTGATGTTGTACACGATCAACATAGCGTGGGTGAGTAGTTGTGCTAGCCTGTAATGTCTTGAACACAGGCTTATCTAACTTGACCTTACCAAGACGGTTATCGCAATACTCATCAAAGGTAATCTTGGACATACCCTGCGACTTACGCAACTTGTTGTCAGCCATCCAGTCAAACTCCCACTCTTCACGCTTACGCTTGGTAAGTTTGAAGGTTGACTTGCGTGTGCTAAGGCTGGATAGACCGCGTTGTAGATGCATCGTCATGTTTATATCTTACTCTAGTTCAGTATCAGTGTCAAGTTCACTTACCCTTTCCTTAACATCATCCATAATCTCTAAAATATCCTGGTTGTCGATGACCTCAAAATCATAAAATTCTATCAGTGCCTTGATGATGCGTATGTCGCGTTCATTGATGACAGTAATATCACGCTGTCCTATATCGTCCAAATATTCAATGAGTGCATCAAGCATACGCACATACTTTTTTTGCCACTCGGGTTCTATATATTCAGATGTCATAACTTATTTTAGCACTTCATCAAGGTGTTTACAATAGTTACGGAAAGTATAGCCCGGGCAAGTGCAAGACTTAGCATCGGGGTCTACCCAATATGTATTACCCTTGCTACCTGCTACCTTGATCAAGTTACTCTCGACCTTGACCTTGAAGGGATTCTGTTTCAGTTCGATGAAAGTGCGACCACGACGATCCAAATTGAGTGGCTTATTGAGCGTGATGATCTTAGTAGTGCCCTTGGGTATGTACGATACGATCTTGCTACCGTCCATGAGGTAAGTATGATTGGGCTGGATGTCGCTTTTCCAAACTGTAGTTTCTTGTATCGCAATCATACATCACCTATATAAAAAGATGCGGGACTTGAACGCTTCAAGTAAGCAGGGGCGCCCGCGGACCCAATCACGAACCAGTAATTAGTAAGAGAGTGTCACCGCTCTTACGAAAGTCCTCAATGTACACATGATGCTCATCACCACTGTCACGGATACAGGCATTAGCCGCGACATAGAGTGCCGCCCAAGTGTTACCATTGATAGCCTGAGTCACAACACCATTGCCCCAATGATCCTTGTAGGATACATACTTAGCACCCTCGTAAGGATGATTGTCGCTAAGGTTGTCGACCTCAGTCACAGACCAAATCGTGTCAAGACCAAGGTCAGTCTTGACCTGGCTGTAGTGATCGTAACGACGATCCTTGATAGCCTGCTCCTGCTCGTAAGCACCCTTGAGCGCGCCACGAATCTCCTCGACTAGTGACTGGACCTCGGGCTTATCAACCTGACCCAAGTACCAGAGGGCGTTGTGAATCGTCTCAAACTCTTTAGCAGTCAATGTAACCGGAACCATAAAAAACTCCTTGAATCAACTATAGATATATGGTAACACAATGTTACCCAAATGTCAAGCCTTAGGCAAACTCGTAAAATTTCACAGAAGGATCCAACTGCTTGAGTTCCCGAGCAGCCTGTGTCAACTCATTGTACAGCGCCTGAACCTGACTACGCGGACGCTCACCATCGCAGGTCAGATTCTCGGGGCTAAGGTCGCTGTCAATGCTGTTAGCGATTTTCTGACGATCCTGTGCGTTATTCAGATCCAGGGCTTTGCCACCGAAAAACTTATTCCAGTCATTCTTGCGGGCAACATAATTCTGAAGAGTTCGCATATCAATCTCCGTTCGTTCAGTATGTAGATATTATACGCCCAAAATGATTGAATGTCAACCGTTTTGAATCGCCTCGTAAACCATCTCACGGACTACGGTATCGGTCGCTTCCTCATAACCATCAAGTGTTCCAATGTCGTACAGAACATCAACGATTTGATCCCATTCAAGATTGTTTGCCTTTGCGGTCAAAACAACACCTTGAATCAAAGCATTACCCGCTTCTGAGAACATTCCGAAATTTGTCATAAAAGTCCTTTAATCAACTGTCTAAGATTCTATTATACGGGTTTTTCAACCCAAAGTCAAGCCTTTTTATCCACTATTTTACCAGAAAAACCATTGGAAATCAATAACTTACGTGGGTGTGTAAGTTATTGATTTTATTAGGGTTATTATTTTACTCGGATTTGGGGCGTTTTTCTAGTACACTGTCAACTAGACCGTAGTCTAATGCCTGTTGTGCTGACATAAAGAAGTCACGTTCCATGTCCTTAGCAAGTTCCTCATAGGTTTTGCCTACGCTGTTGTGCTTGACATAGATATTGGTTAGGTTCTTTTTCATTTCAAGAATCTCACGCACTTGAATTTCCATATCAGTTGCTTGACCACGCGCACCGCCGCTTGGCTGGTGAATCATGTGACGAGCATTTGGAAGAATCATACGCTTACCCTTGGCACCTGCTTGAGCAAGCAAACTACCCATGCTACATGCCTGACCCATTACAATCGTTGTAACGTCTGGGCTGATAAATTGCATAGCATCATAGATAGCCATACCAGCAGTTACGCTACCACCTGGGCTGTTGATGTACAGGCTAATATCCTTTTCAGGATTTTCGCTCTCAAGGTAAAGCAACTGAGCGACAATCAGATTTGCCATCTGATCATGAACCTCGCCTTCAAGCAAGATTACACGGTCGCGCAACAAACGACTGTAGATATCATAACTGCGCTCACCGCGGCTAGTCTGTTCTAAAACAATAGGTACAAGGCTCATAGTAACTCCTATAAAATAAAAACAATTATAGCTGTTGTAATTAGTAAAATCAACCAGAACGGTTATTTTCTTTTTTGTCTGCCTACACCCTTATCAGATTTTGGCTTCATGCTGATTGGCTTACTTGTACCCTGTGCAATTTGTTTTGCTGCTTTGGCTAAATTAATATCGGGTGTAGTTTTCTTGGCGCTTGGTTCGCTATTATCTTCTTTTGGTTTACCTGTGCCTCTATCGATCTTAAATGTAAAGTTACCTTTTATACCTGTGCTAAAATAGTTTTTGCTTGCTGATAGATAGACACCTTTGATGCTTTCGCCGGGATATACAGTATCAAAACTTTGCAATACCCAACTATCCTTATCTTGTTTTGCTTTTGTATATACCTGAACTAATGCACCGTTGTTTAATATTTCAGATGCAGCCTTGCTAAAATCTGTTTTGTCATTGACTTCGATTGCTGCCAGTGTAGCAACACTTGCCAATAAGTGATAAAAGAGATTGACACTTTCTGGATTATCAGTATCACGACCTTTTGCAAGTTTAGTCAAATTTTTACCTAAATTCATTTTGTCGATATCTTTTAGGTTTATAGGCTTCGTATTACGCAATCTCAAAATAGTATCAGCTTCATCTTGCGTGATGATATCATACTTCACACCAAGATATAATGGCGCTTTCACTTGACCTTGATTTTGTATTTCGCGCATCAAATCAATACTATCTTTATAATTTTTTATTAGTTTTCTACCAGCAGGCGTCTCGTTCAACTCATTTACGCTATCTATAAGATTTTTAGCACTTGCTTGCGCACCTTTGCCGCCTTTAGTGCTGACCTTGACAGTCTTGCCTTCATTACTAGTCAATATGCTATCGCTAAGACCTGCGTTCTTCGCGCTGTCGAATGATATCAATGTGCCAGCGAAACTACCACCTAGAAAGATTTCTGCTGCTTCGCCTGCATTACCTGTGTATGAACCAACTTGCAATGCCATTGGTTGTAATATCTCACAGAAGTAATCTCTGAATCCAGTAAAACTAACTCCTTGCGGTATATCAAAACGAATGGGAAATTTCTCACCCTGTGCTATGCGTTTAGCAAGAATAGTCAACGAATTGTTCGGTCCTAATTTAGGATTTTCTTCTAGTTGAGCAATTATATCTGCGCTAGTTAGATTATCTCGCTTTGTTAATAAATCTTGCGGAGTAAGTTCCGATTGTATTTTTTCAGCAGCTCTACCGGCAAATCTATAACCAGCAACTTCATTAGGTATATAATTACTTGTTGGATCAGGTTTTATATTATCTTTAAAAAACCCATATTGAATCTCACCATCACTAGTGTTGAATGTCGCTACAGCTACACCGCCGGTCTTGTTAGTTTTATTGTTTTGCCATTTTACATTTGCTAATTGTCTTAATAATGCTTCTAGTTGAGATTGTTCAAATTTCCCGCCCTCGCGAGGATAAAATTCAATATTGTTGAAAACTATCTCGTCGCCGTTAGCATTTTTAAATTTATCTCCCGGCTTCCTTCCAGCAAGACCGGTACTTTCAGAAAGAACAGTTATGGTGTCTAATAAATCGCGCATAATATAGTATTTAGTTTAAACTTGGGTAACGTCCTGTTTCTTAAACCAGTGATGGTCTTTTAATGTGTTTTGTTTAAGTGCGATACCATATTTTGCTAACTTTTTACGCCAAATATAAAATGTAGGACCATGGCTCATATGTCTAGGCAATCCTCTTTGTACGCGAATATTGCTGTAAACATCCCATTGGTACTGATGTACCATTTCATGTGCTAATGTAGATATAAACCATTGACGGCAATAATAACGATCTGCTAGATGTATGGTACAGTAACTTTTAGTCTTGCGTATAGGACCCTCTGCCCCGCTACACATACCTATAGCATCATATAATCTACATAAAACAAATTTGGGCATAGGTAATCGATTATAGAATATTTCACGGTTTATTAGCCTAAAAAGTGCTTTTACTTCCTTCATTTTGGGTCGATATGGCTTGCTACGCTGTAAACTCTTCCCGGGAAGCGGCTCATCCATGAGCTTTTTAAGGTCTCTAAAGCGCATATCCGTATTTAACTTATAAAAAATAATAGTATTATATTTTGGTAGTAAATATAATTTTAGGAGAAACATATATGTTATGGTTATTATTAGCATTAGTCGCACTCGGTGCATTCATTTGGTGGGTAAACCGCGATAACAAGCTCGACTCAAACGACGATGGAAAGATCGATACTCTAGAAGCAAAGGCTGCCGTTGATAAGGCAGTATCAGTAGCAAAGGCTGCTGCCGACTTAAACAAAGACGGCAAGGTTGATGTCGCTGACGTTAAAGAAGCAGGCAAGAAGGCCAAGGCTGGAGCCAAGAAGGCTGCAGGTAAGGCAAAGGCTGCTGTTAAGAAAGTAAAGAAAGCCTAATACTTTAAATGGTAGACATAGGATTTGATATTATCGGGGATCTTAATTTAGAACCCGAAGATAGTTTTGATTGGGAAGGAAAACCAACAAGCCTATACTGCATAATAGCAGGTAATATCAGTAATGATTTAAGGACGATATATCAGACTTTAAGTCATTTAAATAAATTCTATCAAGGCATATTATACATACCGGGTCTCCTTGAATATAAAGGTCATGATTATGACGTTCGTACCAAGGAGATATCGGTATTGTGTAAAAAGCTTCCTAAGGTTGCATTACTATATCAGCATGTTGTGATAATAGATGGCATAGCAATTGTCGGTGCCAATTGTTATAATGCTGACAATCCGGACGACATCGATTCAGAATTAGTTAGACATCGATTAAATGATATTGCTTACCTTAATAAAAGCGTAAGTAAATTACAAACACATTTAGACGTTAAAAAAATAATTATCGTAACGTCTTGTATACCTCGACGCCAATTGTATTTTGGTAAAATACCTGATCACGTAGAGGATCATATCTATCCTGATTATTGTTTGATGTCCGACACTGAGATGAAGATAACTCATTGGATATTCGGCGGCGTCGAATCCTTTACAGATACGGTAATAGGGGCTGTGAAATATATCAACAACCCCTATTATAAAAAAAGACCTTATTGGCCTAAACGTTTTATCGTTTAAGCTTTCTCAGCTTCAACTTTAACTTGTAATGGATAACCTTGTGCCCTTGCATCAAGTGTTACCTCAATACCTTTTTGTTCAGCAATCTCATATGGAAGAACAGCGACTACAGCACTACCCTTTTCATGAATGTTTATAGTGATAGAACTTGCTGTATCTTGATTATAGTTAAAATATGTGATCAATGAAGTCACAACAAATTCCATGCTTGTAACATCATCATTGATATAAATTATCTTAAAAAGAGGCGGTTCCTGAAGAGTAAGGTTAGGCTTAATCTTTTGCTTGATTTCTGTCTTGTTTCCCATATTATATCCTCGTTAGATTGTTCGCGGTCAATAGTTTGTTCTGTGTTTATCTTCTAGAACTTAAATTCAGACGCCCCGCAGGCAAGAACTGAATAAAACTTATTGACCGCGAACATTTTATCTTACTATTATATTATTTATTGTATGCGATTGCAATCTTCTTGGGCTTCAATTCTTCTGGAACTTTGCGCTCAAGTGTGATTGACAATATACCATTCACGCTCTTAGCATCAACCACTTCAACGTGATCAGCAAGAGTAAAGGTGCGAGTGAAGTTACGCGCACTGATTCCTTGATGTACATATGTGATTTCAGTATCTACATCAAGTTCTTCAAGATTGCGAATTTGATCACCTTCAATAGTAAGAACATTGTTATCAACAGTGATGTTGACATCGCGCTCAC
>Ga0192647_102189_pt1 | contig 12297 bp, 11 predicted proteins | sample LauGreFa1BDMLBSN_2_FD_133046 | JGI IMG/M metagenome (GOLD analysis project Ga0192647, IMG submission 133046) | Freshwater lake microbial communities from Lake Michigan, USA - Fa13.BD.MLB.SN - reassembly | ecosystem: Environmental > Aquatic > Freshwater > Lake | place: Lake Michigan, USA...
TTGGAGTTGCTAAGGCAGAGGATGCCTCAACTCCTGTAATTGATCTTGGTGAAGAGGAAGTCTCTATCTCCATCACCGTGAAATGGGCTTTGAACTAAGAACACTTGTGGTGGGTAGTGGATTTGAACCACTGAAGGCTAAGCCGGTTGATTTACATTCCGCTCGGATTGGCTTAGGCCCTAAGGTATTTCACCCAAATAGAATCTTATTCAAGTGCAGAGTGAGTTTGTCAAAAAACTGCTTAGGGATCTTGCGACCTTCAAATCCTGGACTGCCAACTAATCTTTCACTAGATCAGAGAGTAAATCTATAAAGCGTGAGGCAAATGTTCCAGGATTGGTAGTCAGGAACATGCCAAGGTTAATTTTATCCTTGTCAATATTAGGAGCTGATAAAGCTTTTTGAGTTTCCTCTATTAATGTCCGCTCATCATAGGCAATTACTAGATTTGGTAATTTGGCCAAACCTTTTAGGTGTTCTAATTCTAAAAGCATCTTTCGCATCGAAGTACGGACTGACTTAACGGGCAATGCAGGGACGATTACATAGCATCCGGAAAGTAGGGCTTCAAGAAGCAAGGTTGTTGGAGCAGCAATCACGACTTTCTTTGAACTCAAAGTGTTTGCAAGTGCTAGTTGATTTTGCCAATGAGTTTTATTCTTCGATTTCAATAAAGCTGCTCCTTCTAAGGCTATTTCTGGGAATTCCCATTCTTCCAAGTTCACCGAAAGACCCTGGGGTGCCGGATGAGGCCTGTAAAAGAACTTGGACTGCTTAAAAATAGGTTGAACTGTGGAAGAATTTAGCTCACTTGAAATGACTCTAAGAATCTCTCTATCCTCGAGAGCAATTGATGATCCTGCAATTAGAACTGCGCTCTCTGCGTTTGAATCCCTTTTGAGTTTTCCTTTGTAAACATCGAATCTTGCTGAACCAAGGGCGTATACGCTATCTATTGGAATTTGATGCATTGACTGCGCAAAATTTTTACTTTGATCTCCAAAGCATACTAAAGAGTCAGGTTTGTCGAGCATCACAGCTTTGCTGCTTAAATTATCCCAATTATCATAGACTAATAAACTTTTCGCGCCACTACCTTTTGAAATTAAGATCGTTTCTAACGTCGCAGGCTCTATCGAAGAACACCAGCAAATAACTAAATCAATTTTCTTTTCGTTGACTATTTTTGCCAAGTCTGATTTTCTTATCACTGAAATCCGATATCTCTTGCATAGATTCTGGTAGACGCCAGGTAATGCAAAGAAGCATGCTTTTACTAACCTTATAACTCCAAGTGGACTAAATCCTAGTTTTTTAGGATAGTCTCCAAATAGAAACCTTCTTAGCCTAAATCGGAAAGAACTAGACTTGCTAAGGTTTCGAACTAGAGATGCATCTAGGTAGATTCCAAAAAGTTTCCCCGCCTTGGGTCTTGATTCCACTCTTCGGAGATCAAATTTCGCAGTGACTTCACTAACTTTAATCTCTTCGTTTATAACAAGTGTAAGGTCGAAAAAGTTTTCAATCAAATTTGGCAATTCTCCAGAAAAAAAGCTACGCGCATGAAAATCAGAAGCTAGATAAACTAGAACGCGCTTCTTGGTCACGGTTTATTCGAACCCAAGTGAACGTTGCGCACCAAGGCGATTTAGAATCTGAATCTCACACTTTTCTATTGCATCTTTAGATGCCCCGCCTATATGTGGAGTAATAACGATTCTGATATCCTGCAAAGAAGCCTTCCATAAATTTGACGATGTTATTGGTTTGCCTAAATCCTCACATTCCAGGACATCAGCAAAGTAGAAATTTAATAAGCCATTATTTAATCCCCACAACACTGACTCCTCGTCTACCAGCAGGCCCCTGGAAGTATTAACAAGGACTAACCCTCTTTGAGATTGAGCTAAAGTTTCTTTTGTAATTATTGGCTCTTCACCACTTCGTGTGCTTGCATGAATTGAGACAGCATCACAACTCGATAGAAGTTCAGTAAGACTGCTAGTTACTTGAAATCCGTCTTTTGCGGCCTCAGCTCTTGCTGATTCGTCGATATCCCACACTAGTACTTTTGAACAAATAGTTCTTCCATAATTAGAAACCATTTTGCCTAATCGACCATATCCAATAATTCCAATTTGAGCGGACGCAACTTGTTTTGGCCTGAAATTTTCAACTCGATTCCAATTGCCGTTTTTTACATCATTTGCGGCATGCTGTAAGTTAGTTAATCCCATCAATATAAACGTAAATGCTAATTCCGCCGTTGATGTTATGGTGCTCAGTAAGTCTTTTTCGCTTTTAAGGGAGATAAATCGTGATCCCAGAAATGTAATTATCTCATTTGCAATGTGGGTTGTTCCAGTGCTTGTAGTTACTAAGATACTTTTGTTATTTAAAAACCTTAAATCTTCCCTATGAATTACCGTTCCTACATGTATCCAGACTATTTGACACTCTTTAAAGATACTCTCTCGATTGAGGTTGAAGCTCTCATTACTCAAAAAGTTGACGTCGTAATTAGCAAGTAACAGCTCTTTAGCGACAGAAGTACTCACAGCATCTTGAATTATAGCTATTTTTAACTTGCTCAATTAAAAATTCTCCCAACTAAAAATCGCTCTACCTTCTACAATAGAAGCTACTCTCCCTCTGTAATAAGAAGAGTTAAGTATTTCTACATCAGTTGGTTGAAGACTACTTATCGCAAAGAATTCGCCTAGACGATTTATGTCAGGGCCTAGATTTGCCACTTTATCCACAAGATTCATAGCAGCAAATTCAGATATTTCTTTGCCTTCTACTTCATTTATAGAAACTGGTCCGTCTTTGGTTTCATTTTTTGCCAAAACAGTAAAGTGTCTTTCGACTGCCTTTGCACCAAGGGTTAGGGCAAATTTGGTCGCAAGAAGACCATCCAAATCGGGTCGAGAGTGATCTGAAAACCCTACAGGGAGACCTAAATCATTCAGGGCCACCATCCTAGCCAATCCAGTTTGGTCACCTGGCGTAGGGTAGATAGTTCTTGCATGGAGTAACGCAACTTTGATTCCTAACTCTTGAAAATCCTTTAGCGCCAATGCAGTGGTTTGTACTTGCTCCCAGTGTGTAGCTCCCGTTGAAACAACTATTTCATCTGCAAAAGTTCCCACTCTCCTTATCAAGGGAAGAGAGCCACAGTCGTAACTGGCTATTTTGATGGACTTAAATCCGGCCTGTTTTGCTCTATCGACTCCGATGTGTGAAAACACAGTGATCATTGGAGTTAGATTGACACGCCTACACTCGTGAACAAACCAACTTTCGTCATCCTCACTTAAATCTAAGACTTGCAATCGGGACACTTCTGCTTCATGGGGACGATATATTGCAGCATTTTTGACTTCAAATTGTGGCCTCTTAGTTAACTCATGACTATAAAGTCCTTGAATTTTTCCATGCGTGAATCCTGCTCTGGAGGCAGAAGCAATCATTTCTTTTAGATTGTCTCTATCCCCTTTGTGATTTTGACAAAATTCTGCGATTAAATTAATTTTCATAAATACGCTCCTTAGTTGAAGTAACTCTTTATAGTAGCAACCGACGCACGAGCTAAGATCAAGTCTGACTCGTCATCTAAATTTATATTCCAAGGAAACTCTCTAACGAAGCCTTTAGGGTCATCTAAGACTTGTGTTCCGTTGAGAATTAAATTACGTCCAATAAAGTAGTAGCATCCATCGCGAAGAAATAACTCAGGTAAATCTTGCCTCCTTGATTGTTGATGATTTGGAAAGATTTTTGCATTCTCAAAGTCCTCAGTTCCAATTCGTGAGTACATTCTTGCGGGGTGGCAATCAGTTACCTTTTTAAAGGTAACATAGGAAGAATTTTCTCCAGCCTCAGATTCGAGAAAATGTAAAATTCTCTCCTGATCTGACCTAGATCGAAAAGGTACCGTTGGTTGCATAAGAAGAACCCCAATATATCTTCTGCCCAAAGATTCAAGAGTCTTTATGATCTCTCTTAAAACCGACATAATACTTGTCTCATCTTCAGCCAACCTAGCGGGCCTTTTATGCAAAATTAGTGCTTCTCCTATGAACTCCATTTCATCAACAGTCTCAACTTCATTTGCCTTGAATTTGCTCTGCAGTGTTCCCTTCAACGTATCAAGAAAATCTGAGTTGTCAGTGCTAATTAAGATGTCACACCTCTCCGTAAATTCAAGTGCATGTTCGACAGAATAAGTGATTACTGGTTTTCCATCTAGCTCTAAAAAGTTTTTGCCCTTAATTCCCTTAGAGCCCATACGAGCAGGAATTACTACTAAGAATTTACGCTTCATCTACTCTGGTGCCACGTTTTAGCCATAGACATTGTGATGTAATTTATGGACACGACTTTTCTATTTATTACACAACTGTTTAAATCAATCGTACGCCAAGGATCAAAAATCGTGATTTCTTTGAGGTCTGTTTCGACAAGTATTTTCCGCACTAATAAAGCATTATTTGTGTGATTATTAAGAATACCAATGAAATCAAACCCAGGTCTTTTTAAAATTTCTTTCTCGCTTAATCCGTATTTGATTTGAGATAAATCCACAACCGCATCCCATGTTGCAAAGTTTTTAAAGTATTTGGAAAGTTCTTGCGAGATATACATATTTGTGGAGTTTCTTAAGTCATCTGTCGGGGGAGTTCCCTTGAAAGCTAAGCCAATAGTTAAGCCAGATTGTCTATTTTGAATTTTTGACTTTAAAAAATCTACCAATTGAATCGGAACTGATTCGTTGTATAGTCGAGCTGAAAGAATGGGACTATTTTCCTCCTCTTGGGCGCCAAAGAGGTATGGATCTTTAGTTAAACAAGGTCCACCAACACCTGGAGATGGCGCAGGAATCGTTGAACGTGGGTAATTTAGATTTGACTTGTGTATCACCTCATCTACATCAACATTGTAGCTGCGGGCCACCTCTGAAAGTTTGTTTGCAAATGCGAACGAGTAGTCACGAAAGGCATTACCCGCGAGCTTAACCATCTCGGCTGTCTCTATAGACGAGACTGGAAGTGTTAATTTTGCAACATCGGCAAAGAGTTTTAATCCTCTATCCAGGCAAGCTGGGGTGGCACCGCCAATAATTTGAGGAAGGTCTCTAATTTCTCGAAGCGCATCTCCTTCCACGGTTCTTTCTGGAGCTTGGACATAATAGAAATCTGAACCAACTTTCCAGCTTCTCTTCCTTTCGATGTTTTCAACAATCCTTCGCCCAGTGCCCAGTGGAACTGTTGAACGCAAAACTACGCAGTCACCTTGGTTAAGAACTGGCACTAAAACTTCTAGGAAATTTTCAATGTAAGACAAATCCAATTGCTTGGTCTTCGGATCCAGAGGGGTTGGAAGGCAAATTACATAAACAGCCGCTTGTCCAGATCCTCTTTCTCGAAATACAAAATTTGTCTGAAAAGTTAGATTAATACCAAGTCTATTTGACAGCACTTCATCCAAGCCTTGTTCATAAAGGGGCGAAACCCCTGCCAAAAGTTGATTAACTTTAATTTCATCCAGGTCAAATCCCACAACTCGCATTTCAGAGTCAGCCATCGCTAGAGCAACAGTAAGGCCTACATAACCCAAACCCACAACGATGACTTGGTCCCTTAATTTTTCAATCTCTCTCTCAAAATCTTGGGTATCAATAATTCCTATCGGAATTGAGTCTTGGTTTACTATGGGAACAAAGCGAACAGGATAATTTGTACTCCACCCACGACTCGACATTTGCGTTGCAATTTCACTTGGCCAAAGTTCATTTGGCAATTTCTCCGTAATTGAAATAAAATTTCTATTGGCGACTTCGCCTACTTGACTTGGCATTCTTTTATTTACTAAAAGAAATTTTCTTATATCAGCGTCGGTAACAACACCAGTCAATTTCCCGTTAATATCTGAAACCAACGCAAATCCACTTTGTCTATTCCTAAAAACTTTTTTGGATAGACACGAGAGAAGTGAGTTAAGGTCATCGTCTTCTTTCAAAATGAAATCAACAATTTGACTTCCATGAATCATTGCAACAGTCTATCCAATATTGTCAAGAATTAAATCTACAACAGCTGTTGAGGTAGCGGAGTTGTCCTCCCAAAATCGCTTAACTCGAAAAGAGATCTCTTCATCGTTAAACACTCCCAAATTTGAGTTTTCGGTCAAATTCTTGAAAAGCCCCAACCTATGCAAGTGCTCAGAATTACTCTCTAGCTCTACGTCCCTGCCTTCCCAAAGAGGATGAAAGTACGTTCTACTAGCAAGACAATCCCTAATTGTTCCTAAACCTGGCCTTCCAAAAACCATTTTAGGAAGATTAGGCTTAATGTTCATTCTAAAGGTTTCACATCGAACAATATCAACTGGATTTATTGTTGTCCCAAAATTTGTAGAAATGTTCTCCCCCGTCGTTCCGTTTGCAAACCAAATCTCATCACCCCTAGCCTTAGAATCAAAATTATCTGACTGGTAGCGCAATAGTGGCACTTCTATTACTTTAAGGTTGAATGCAGAATTAAACCCAAACTCTTTTGTTCGAAACCAGGCCTTGCTATTCACCAATAGCTCAAACTCATTTGCAAGCTGATCAGAAATTATGGAATCTTTAAGTTGTTCGAAGGCTGACACTTTATAATAAGAAACCCAATCAAAATGTCCAAATAAGTAGAAATTTTCATTGTATTTCGCAGGCCAAGCGCTATTATCCGAAATTACAATATCTGAGCTAGCAATTTGCTTTTTACAGTCAGAAGTAATATCTTCAAAAGTTGCTAAGTTTTTTAGGTGAAAAGCATCAAGCCCAAAATTCTTTGACTCTATTACCACAAAGTCTATTTTTCTTTGTATTGTCTGGATTTCTGCTTTGAGAAGTCTTGCTTGCTCTATTGATAGAAACAGGGAGAGAGAATTAACCCTTTCTTCAAAACCAGGAATAAGATTTAGCAATCGTCTGGCGTGACCCAATCCATTTGATGAAGCTACTAGGGAGACTCGCATTGGTGTAGTCTACTAAGTCAAAAAGTCTCTAAGTGCTAGACTCTGTGTTGTGAAGCTGCAAATAGATGAGATGGAGCAATGGGAATTTGGGGCCCTTGGTATACACAATCCCAACCGATCAACGTTAACTCCTTACTTTCAACTGGTTCGCGAAACAGAATCAATTTCAGGCGATATTTTGGAGCTGGGGGTCTTAAGAGGAGCATCTTTAATCACTACAGGTCTGCTCTTAGAAAGTCTCTTATCTAAAAGAGTAGTAACTGGCCTTGATACATTCACGGGATTCCCAGGATATACAGAACAGGATAACTTCAATAACTTCTGGAGACTTGAAGAGCTTGGACTTATTTCTTCGGAGCATCTAGAAAAGGTTAAGCGAAACCAATCTTTAGTGAAAATACGCGGTGCTTCTGAAGCCCCAAATTCCATCTCAAATTCTAACAACTTTTCTGATACTTCCTACAATCTCGTAAGGAGTAGAATATTAAACTTAGAATTAGAGCAGAGAGTCTTTGTGCATGAAGTAGACATAACTAAAGAGTTAGGAAATTATCTAAAGGATAAGAAATATTCATTAATTTTAATGGATGTTGATTTGTATCTCCCATATGCCAAGGCATTACCAATACTTTTTGAACACCTTTCGCCGGGTGGAAAAATCTATTTGGACGAGTATTACTCGCTCAAGTTCCCAGGGCCGAGGCTTGCAGTTCATGACTTTCTTAGGGAGAAACAGGATGCAACCTTGGAAAAACTTGAAGATTGGTTAGACTTTGAACGATGGATAATCAAGAAAGATTTGTCAGAGATTGGAGAAAGTCGTGAGGATTGAAATTGCGACAGTGAGCTTTATAACGCAAAAATTAGGAATGCACTCTTTATTCCTATGTATTTGGAATCAAAAGTGGTTTCGTAATTTAATAAATCTACCTAGAAGAATTGGTTTTCATCTTACAGGTAGACACAGACTTGCAGCAAGGTTTGATGCTAGCGAAATTAAGAAAATTTCTGCAGACCTTAAAATGAACGGTATCGCGATAACGCATATTGACAAGCTCCAAGACATGCCTCTGATAGCCGAGTTGCAGAAGGAATACGAATTACTCCTTGAAATAGAGAGCAAGAAACCTCATTCGAGAAAATCTAAAGCTTTCATTGAGCGGTTAATTGACGATGATTATGACTTTAAATCCAATAAAGACAGTGCCATCCATAGTTTTGTTTCAAACCCTGCACTTAAATTAATATCAGAAAACTACTTGAAGTTGGTACCGAAACTTACCTCTTTCAAAATCTGGAGATCTCACTTCACTGGCGACACCGCCAGAACTGCTTCTCAGAATTGGCATCGTGACTACAACGAGTTTCAGATGGTGCGAGTTTTCCTATATTTCAACGAGGTAAAAAGAGAAAATGGTGCAGGTGAATTTGTGATCGGCACACATTATCTTGGTGATTCATATAATATTTTAGAGTACTCCGAGGAACTAGGAACTTACGCTACTGACGAAGAAATAGAACAAAACTTCAGTTTGGAACGTATTGTTTGCGCAATGGGCACTCCAGGAACTTTAGTATTTATGGATACAGCAGGGCTTCATCGAGGAGGCTATCACTCAAAGCCTAGCGAAAGAAGGGTATCTCTCTTAACATACTCCACAGCTGCAGACATTATGCCGACAAAAATAAGTTTAAAGCACTTAAAAAGGAGGAAGTAGTTGTGTTTTTATCTAAATCATCAGCAAGATTTTGTAGGTATGGCGCTTGGATCTAAAGATTGTGAGAAAGCTTGCTAGTCTTCGTAGAGTATTTGCTATCCAAATTTTAGGTATAAAAAAGAATGTAAGTGAATCCAAGATGAGTCTGATTGAAGCACTTACTACAACTTCTCTGTTCATCGATGGTGGTGCCAATATCGGCAAAATTTCGAAGTTAGCAATCCAGGAATCGAAAAATCCTAACTTGGAGATTATGGCCTTTGAGCCAGACCCCGTGGCTTTTGCTGAACTTAGTCTTATTAGAGGGGAGAAATTCCAAGCCTATGAAAAAGCTTTGTTTACAAGAAATGGATTTGCTACTCTATTTAGACATAAAGAATTTCTAAGTAACCTAGCAACAACCTCTTCAACATTGAATGTTACTAAATCTAATGTCGTTAAAGATCACTCAATTCAAGTAAACGTTGTTGATATTATAGATGTCGTTAGGAATCGTGGATTAAATTCAATTATTATGAAACTAGACGTTGAGGGTAGTGAATATGAAATTCTAAATCGTCTATTGAAGACTAAACAAATGGATAAATTCTCAAAGATATGGTGTGAATTTCATCCTCACAAGATTCGGTTTGGCCTCACAAAGCATATTTTGCTTTTTAGTCGTTTGAAATTATCTGGAAATCTCTGGAAAGTAAAAAATTGGGATTGAAGTGGAGTTTAATTCTCATGGGTACATTTGCAAACGAAATATTAGAAAGGTAAATCGATGATATCCCTCCTCAAAAGCCTTAAAAGCCTTTTGGAGCGATCTGTCCGTAAGTTTATTGGTTGGTTTTTTAATACTCTAGGAACTATTGGATACAATTTAATTTCTAGGAGTAACAATTATTTTGCTTATCCGCTGCATCCCTAATCGAATATCGATGCTTATTTCAAGGTCTATCAAAATTATAGAAATTACGAAGAATATACTTTAGTTCAAGAGACCAAAACAAGACGTCGCCTGAAACGCTTTTTCGAAAGCGATAAGTCAATCATGTGGTCATCTGAACGTAATCTTTTAGACTTATCAAGAATCCTTCGTGCACATTTTGGTGAAAACATCTCTGGTGTTTGCATGGGCAGTAGGAGCGGTGAAGAACAATTGTTGTTCAATGAGTACCTAGGAGGAAGTGGACAGGTGATTGGGGTAGAGCTCACTTCTGAGGCTTCGAGAGTCCCTAATGCGGTTATTGCTGATTTTCATGATCTTCCTGAATATTTCTTAGATTCATTTGAATTTGTATATTCAAATTCGCAAGATCAATCAAACAATCCAAGAATGGCCTTCACTGGTTGGATTGATTGTTTGAAAATTGGCGGATGGCTAATTCTCGAACATAGTAGAGCACATGGAAAATCAAAGAGTGGTAGACAAGACCCTTTTGGAATAGAGACAGAGCTGCTTCCCTATGTAATGATGTCTTGGTTTAGCGACAAAATTACACTTGAAAGTATTTCAGATCCACCACAGCCTTTTGATAGTGGACACAAATTTCTTATATTCTCAAAGAAAGCGTAATCTTTTTATTCCTACGGAAGTCACAGTTCACTCTCGATTTTTAGTCATTGTTATTTAAGTAATTTATGAACTATTTCGCATCTCCTATCCATGGATATTCCTCGTCCGAGGCGCTTTTTAACCAGATTTTAATGAATCCATCAGGTTGGCGAGCTTCTTTAGTAGTTTAGACTTCAATTGAAGCATTTTAGTGTATTCCGCAACAGCATTAAAAAGTTTTGCTGAAATGATTGAAGATTCGTCTCTTGATGCACTTAAGGAGTCTGCGATTCGATCTAGTTTATCTTGGGATTTCTCTGCTTTCTTCTCTGCACTTTCTAATTTGTCCTGAGCGCTTAGCAAGAGTAATTTGAGTTGGTTTAATAACCGATTTTGGCTCTCTTGATAGAATTCATCTTGAAGCTTTTTACTTTCAATTTCGCTTTCAATTTTAATTTTGGTCTCAGCAGCGCTAGATAAATTACTAACATTAACGAAAAATTCCGCGCGCGCTGAGTGATTCACGCTATTTACATCTAGAACTTGCAAAATCAAAGTATTTTTCTGATCGCCGATTCGCTCGGCTCTATAGTCACAAGTTAGAGCTGAATAGGTTTGACACAGCAACTTACCATTGTTGCTTTCAACTCTTGCATAATTTTGCCTAGACCCAATTTGTGGCCACTTTATAGATACAATGCCATCTGAAGTTGAATAGCTTATTGAATTTGGCCCTAAATCCCATCTTGAATTATTGATTGTTGAATATGTTGCGAAGGTAGTTGTGGTCATGCGGCCTAATTGACCTAGATTATTCTTCCCCCAGCAAGAAATGTCTGAGTTGTGCAAAGCACAACTGAAATCAGCTCCCGTTTCTATTTGAGTTAGTGAATCTAAGGCAAATTGTGCTACGGAAAATGGAACGAGCGTATTTGACGAAACATTTGAAAAGCCGACTTGGCCAAAAGAGTTTGAGCCCCAACAATAAATTGTGGTTTTATCTAACTTTGCGCATGTTGACCGATCACCAACAGAAAACTCTTCAACTGAGTATTGAGCTAGCGTTGACGTTGATCCCAGTGGAAGCGAGAGATCCCCAATGTCCAGACTTCCTAACTGTCCGCTTTCACCTGCACCCCAACACCTCAGAGATTTGGAGATACTTAAGGCGCAGATTGAGTTTCTTGAGGAGTCTATTTTCTTTTGATTAATTAAGGATCCAACGAGCAAAGGTTTGAAGGTTTTTAAGATTGACCAACCTTGTCCAAGCTGTCCGTAAATATTACTTCCCCAACAATACACATATCCAGTTGTAGTGACTGCGCATGAATGTGATGCACCCAAACCAATATCCAGCACTCCCTCAATCACTACTCGTTCCGCTTGCGGAATGACCAAACTTCCATTTATCTGTCTTGATTCGTCTTTATAAGGCTGTCCGACTTGGCCAAAGGAATTCAATCCCCAACAGAATAATTCCTTTTGTTCAGTTATCGCACAACTATGATCATCGCCTGCGAAAATCGTGGACACATTGATAACACCGTTGACATACTCTGCAAATGCAGATTCCATGAGGACGCTTGATTCAAAGCCCGTTCCCAATTGGCCAAATTCATTTGACCCCCAACAAACCACTCGCTTACTTTGCAATAATGCGCAAGCGTGTTCCCTACCAACAACTACTTGCAAAGCATTAGATACTCCATTAAGTTTAAATGGCGTAGACTCAAAGCTTGACTTTCTTGATGAAACTTGAAATTTTGAGTTTGAACCCCAGCACCAAACTTCTCCAACATCAGAAACTGCACAAGCAGAGTTTTGACCCACTCCCAGATGAACAAAGCTCGGGCGCTTATAAAAGTAGCCCGAAACTTCAGTAGCTGAACTAAAGGTAGGAAAGATATTTACCAAGACCGTCAAGGCAAGGGCCTGAACAATTAATCTGGGAGTTCCTCTCAACTCTTTCACAGCAGGAATATAGTCGATACTCATCACTTACTCAGGAATGCAAAT
>Ga0192647_102191_pt1 | contig 12291 bp, 10 predicted proteins | sample LauGreFa1BDMLBSN_2_FD_133046 | JGI IMG/M metagenome (GOLD analysis project Ga0192647, IMG submission 133046) | Freshwater lake microbial communities from Lake Michigan, USA - Fa13.BD.MLB.SN - reassembly | ecosystem: Environmental > Aquatic > Freshwater > Lake | place: Lake Michigan, USA...
ACCATTTCTTGCACCTGCGCTTTGCCGGCCTTGCCGTGGCCGGCAACGGCTTTTTTCATTTGCAGTGCCGTGTATTCAGCCACCGACAGGTCGCGCGTCACGAGAGCGCTCAGACAAGCGCCGCGGGCTTGCCCCAGGAGCAAGGTGGCTTGCGGGTTCACATTGACAAACACGATTTCCAGCGCCGCACAGCCCGGTTCGTAGCGCTCCACCACCTCCTGCACCCCCTCAAACAGCACGCGCACGCGGGCGGGCAAATCCCCGCGTGGCAAGTGGGTGGTGCGGATGGTGCCACTGGCCACATAAGCCAGTGCACTGCCTTGGGCTTCGACCACCCCAAAACCGGTGGTTTGCAAGCCGGGATCAATACCAAGAATGCGCATGACATCTCCGTGAGGTCTCACGGTAACACAGCGCTGGGCAACCGACCCATGATCACTTCGGCACGGCCTTGTAGATAGGTCGATTGCGGCAGCTTCTCAAAATACTTGGGACGCGGCAACATGACCGCCAAGCGCGAGGCTTCCCACGCATTCAGCGCCGAGGCGGGTTTGTTGAAGTAGTGCTGGGCGGCGGCCTCGGCACCGAACACGCCCTCGCCCCATTCCACGCTGTTGAGATAGATTTCCAGGATACGACGCTTGCTGAGCAGTCCTTCGAGCATCAGGGTGAGCACAAATTCCTGGCCCTTGCGCAACAGCGTTCGCTCGCCGGACAGAAAAAGGTTCTTGGCCAGTTGCTGGGTGATGGTCGAGCCGCCCACCACCTTGGCCGCGCTGCCCTGACGGGCGCGCAGCGCCTGCGCTTCGGCGCGAGCGTTGTGTCGCCAGGCTTTTTCGAGGGCTTCCCATTGCACGCCATCGTGGCGCACGAAGATGTCGTCTTCAGAGACGATCACGGCGCGCTTGAGTGGATCTGCGATCTGCTCGTAGGCGACCCACTCCTGCCGCCAGCGCAAGCCTTTGGGTTGTTGTGACAAGCGCCAGACCTCGGAGCGTTGAAACGCGGTGGATTCGGGTGCCATCACCGCCATCAGCGCCACGCGTCCCACAAAATAGACTTGCAGGGCCAGCACAGCGACTGCCACCAGGATCAGCCCTCGCGTGAGCAGCGCCAGGGGGCGAGGCCAGGTCATCATGGTCCAGTCAACTCGGTTTGCAAGCGATGGTCTCGCGTGAAGGAAAAGCGCGAGACCAGGGCCAGCTGATCGGTGTGACGCTTCATCTCGACGGTGAATGGACCGAAGGGACCCGCGCGCGAGGCAATGGCTTGCGCTCGACGGTCAAGCTCGGGCTGACCCGAGGAGGTGACCACTTCGGTTCCTATCACACGCCCTTGGCTGTCCACGGTGACGATCATGGTCAGGTCACCGTAGAGCTTGCGGGTGCCGATCTGGGGAAACTGTTGCGTGCCCAGGGTTTCAATCTTGCGGCGCAAGCGGTCGTAATACTGGGCGTAGCTCACTTCGCGCGTGGAGGGGCTGAGGTAGCGTTTGCGTGGACGGGCGTTTTCGACCTCAATGCGCTGTTCGATCTCGGCCAGCATTTTGAGGAGCTGGCGGCGCCGGGCCTGGGTGGCTTCGTGCTGCATCTCCTGCTGCGTGGTGGGAAGTTGGGCCAGTTGGGCCTTGACCTGTGCCAGCAATTGGGATTGCTGGGTTTGTAAGGCGGTGACTTGTTGTTCCATGGTGTCCAGGTGCTGACCCATCTGGTGCAAAGGCGAATGGGGCAATGGCGCTCGTGCGCGCGCCGAGTCGTTGCTGCTCCCGCCACCCAGCAGCGTGCTCTGTGCCAAGGCCTGGGGCTTGGTGAGGGTGTCGCGACTGCGGGTTCGCGCATTCACCAGCACGATCTCGAGCGGGCTGTCCTCGATCATGCGCTCGGGTCGAATCGGCGGGCTCACGGTCAGGCTCAGCATGGCGGCATGAAATGCGAGCGAGATCAGCAGCGCCCATTGCAGGTTGCTGAGATGGAGCACTGGAATATGGGGCCAGCGCAGAGACGTTTTCATGATCTGCCCATGAACTGCATGAAGAAGCCGCGTCAAGGAGCCCCTGTTCAGGGGGCTGGCATGGGCTCAGTGGCCGGATGGTCGTTAGACGCTGAGCCCGGGTCCTCAACATCCAGGTCGAGGGCGATGGACAACGGACCTGCGCTCTCGTCCTCGTCCGAGGCATCGTCGAAGACGCTGTCCAAGGTGGCATCGCGCGCGCCGCTGGCGGTTGTGTCGACATCGAGCACCTGGAGCAACTGGCCGCTGATGTCCAGCGTGATGTCATCGGGTTCGCTCAATTGCAATAGCACCCGCGAGCCGCGAGTCAGTGCGGCACCGCCAGCACCGAGGACCGGCAGCACCAGCGGCAGGTGGTCTGCACGCGCCATGGGCGGCATCCCCGGCATCATCTTGAACACAGTGGCTTCGATGTCGCGCAAGCCCTGTTGACGCAGGTGCTGCAAGGTCCAGAACCGTTCCATCGAGGCCTGGTAGCCGTTGTAGGCCGTGTAGGCCGCGTCGAAGGCCGAGATGATGGACATCAGCGCGGTGTCTTTGGGCTTGAAGGGGGCTGCCAGCGCGGCGGTCTTGCCATGGCGAGCACAGGCGATGATCTGCCACTGGTTGACCAGGTCCACATAGCGTCTGAGCGGCGAGGTGCTCCAGGCGTAGCACGGTACCCCAATGCCGGCGTGGGGCAAGGCACGCGTGCTCATGCGAACTTTCACGCCCGGGGCGAGACTGGCCTGGCTGCGGTAGATCGCGGGCACACCCAGCTCGGCCATCCACTGGCCCCAGGTGCTGTTGGCCAGGATCATGGCCTCGGCCACGATGAGATCCAGGGGCGCACCCCGCTGGCGCACGCCCAGTGTCACCGTTTCCGTGCCTTGGGGGCCGTGGTCGCCCACGCCTTCCAGCCGGAAGGTGTAGTCGGGCCGGTTGAAGGTTTCAGGTTTACCTCGCACCTGCTCGCGTTGAGATTTGAGGGCTTGCGCAAGCCGGTGCAAAAAGGCCAGTTCGGCGTGGGGCAAGGCCTCCAGCGCGCTGGCGGGGTGATCACCCGGGATACGGGTGTCAGGCGCATCCGACTGCAACCACGAGTCGGTGACCACGGAGTCGAGTCGGTCGTGGCGCAGATTGGCCACGATGTGCACACGCTCCAAGCGGGTCTCGCTCGAGAGAACGTTGAGGCTGGCCTCGTCGAATTTCACATACAGCGAGAGAGCCGGGCAGTTCTGGCCCTCTTGCAGGGTATAGGTTTGCACCACCTCATCAGGCAACATGGTGATCTTGTGGCCCGGCATGTACACCGTGGACAACCGTGAACGTCCAACCAGGTCGGCTGCGCTCTCGGGCGTGATGGCCAACCCCGGTGCTGCGATGTGGATACCCACAACCACCTCACCGCTGCCCAGACCTTGGACCGACAGCGCATCGTCGATCTCGGTGGTGTGGGAGTCGTCAATCGAATACGCCCGCACCGATGCCAGCGGCAGATCGTCGGTGATCGCAGGCGTGCTGAGGGAGGGAAAGCCCACGCCCTTGGGAAAGTGCTCGAACAGGAAGCGTTGCCAGTGAAATTGGTAGGGCGAGGTGATGGCCCCCGCCCGTTGCAGCAACGCCAAGGGGGCGGTGTGGGTAGCGCGCGCGGCCTCCACCACGGCTTTGTATTCCGGCCCGTTCTTGTCGGGTTTGAACAAAATACGGTAGAGCTGCGAGAGGATGGGTGCGGGGCAGTTGCCTGCTGCCAATTCTTGTGCCCAGGCGTCGATCTGCAACTGGAGCTGCTTTTTTTTCTCGATGGCGACCAAGGCTTGCTGGAGGATCTCGGCGGGCGCTTTCTTGAAGCGTCCCTTGCCAGCGCGGCGGAAATAATGCGGCGCTTCATACAAGCGCATGAGCGCAGCGGCCAGCTCCACGGGGGTGGCGTTGGCACTGAAATACTCGTGCGCCAGGTCGGCAAAACCGAACTCATCGTCTGGGGCAAATTCCCACGCCAGGTCCAGCTCGATGCTCTGGGCCACGGTCGCGGCCTGCTCCATCAGCCGAGCCGGGGCGGGTTGCTCGAAGCGCAACAGCACCTGGGCGGCCTTGGCCTTGACCCGCTTGCCGGACTCCAGCTCGATCTGAGCGGAAGCCTCGGCTTCAGACAGGATGCGGCCGGCGAGAAATTTTCCAGCGTCTTCGAACAATGCGTACATGGTTCAATTGTCCCATGCTCCGGTGCGCGGCAGGACCTGGCACCACGTGGGGGGCGGTTCACAAACCCAGGAAGCCCATGACCTCGGGGAGCAGGGTTTCAAAATCACTCAGCGCGTGGTCTCCTCCCGGTACCACACGCAACTGGCAGGCTGCGTAGCGCTGTCGCATCTCGTCAAAGGGCAGCACCTCGTCGTGAGTCCCCAGGACTGCCAGCAATTTTTCTGGCTGCCCCATGGGCCCCGGCGCCTGGTCGGCGGGCAGCTCCTGCTGCAACATGCGCAACTCTTCGACGAACTCAGGGGTGAAGTGGATGTGCTGGCTCGGGTCGTGCCACACCGGGTGGGTACCGATATAACCGGACAGGCTGCGCGCGGGCTGTACCGAGGGGTTGATGACCACGGCGCGGCAGCCGCGGCGGCGCGAGAGCCAGCTGGCATAAAACCCGCCCAGGGAAGACCCCATCACTGCCATGGTGGGGGTGGGCCAATCCAGCGATCCGCTGAGAATGAGTTCACAGGCCTCACGCGGCGAGGGAGGCAGCGCCGGACTCCACCAGGTCACTCCCGGTGCGTGCTGCTCTACCCAACGCCGGGTGAGTTGTGCCTTGGTCGATTGCGGGGATGACCGAAAGCCATGCAGGTACAACAAATGGGTTGTCGGTGTCGGGATATGGCTCATCCGGGATAATTCTGCCTTATGAGTCTCGTCATCCAAAAACCCGCCCTGTGGCAACGCCTGCTGTTTTGGCTGCGTGGGTTTGATGGGCCGCTGGCCTTTGCGGTGTTCATGCTGGCCTGTGCGGGGCTGATCACCATGTATTCCTCGGGCTATGCCAACGGGGAACGCTTTCTGGATCACGGTCGCAATATTCTGATCGGCGGCTTCATCATGTTTGTGGTGGCACAAATTCCACCGCAGCGCTTGATGGTCCTGGCCGTTCCCTTGTATACCCTGGGTGTGGCGCTCCTGATTGCTGTGGCGCTTTTTGGGCTGACCAAGAAAGGGGCGCGTCGCTGGCTCAATGTCGGGGTGGTGATTCAGCCCAGCGAAATCATGAAGATCGCCATGCCACTGATGCTGGCCTGGTGGTTCCAGAAGCGCGAAGGACAGCTGCGGCCCCTGGACTTCCTGGTGGCGGGCTTGTTGTTGCTGGTGCCGGTGGGGCTGATCGCCCGTCAGCCCGATCTGGGGACGGCCTTGTTGGTCTTGAGTGCCGGGCTGTTCGTGATGTTTTTCGCAGGCCTCAGCTGGCGCCTCATCGTCCCCCCCCTGGTGCTGGGGGTGATCGGACTGTTCTTGCTGGTGGTGTTCGAGCCCGAACTGTGCGCCGAGGGTGTGCGCTGGCCGCTCTTGCATGACTACCAGCAGCAACGCGTGTGCACCCTGCTGGACCCCGAGCGCGACCCGCTGGGCAAGGGCTTTCACATCATCCAGGGCATGATCGCCATCGGCTCAGGGGGGTTCTGGGGCAAGGGCTACATGCAAGGCACGCAAACGCACCTGGACTTCATTCCTGAACGCACCACCGACTTCATCTTTGCCGCCTACGGTGAGGAGTTTGGATTTGTGGGTAACCTGTTGCTGATCCTGGGCTTTTTATTCCTGGTGTTGCGCGGCCTGGCTATTGCGCTGGAAGGACCCACGCTGTTTGCCCGCTTGCTGGCCGGCAGCATCACCATGATTTTCTTCACCTATGCCTTTGTCAACATGGGCATGGTCAGTGGCATTCTTCCGGTGGTGGGCGTGCCCTTGCCCTTTATCAGCTATGGAGGGACTGCGATGGTCACCCTGGGATTTGGATTGGGCATTCTGATGTCAGTGGCCAAGGCCAAACAGTTGGTGCAATCATGAGCGTTCGTCAGACCGTGGGCATTGTGGGCGTGGGCAACATGGGGGGTGGCATGGCTAGACGCCTGCTCGGCCTGGGCTGGGGTGTCCATGTGTGCGACATCGATGAGAGCAAAACCACAGCTTTGCAGGCACTTGGGGCCATCGTGCAGGATTCGCCAGCGGCCTTGACGGCGACGGTGGATCGACTCATTGTGTGTGTGATCGATACGCCCCAGGTGGAGTTGGTGCTGTGGGGCCCGCAGGGTGTGAGCCAGTCCTTGCGCCCAGGGCAGACCGTCATGCTGTGCCCGACGCTGTCACCCGACGATGTCGAGTCCCTGGGGCAACGTTTGGTTGACTTGGGTGCGCATGTCATCGATGCGCCCATGTCCGGTGGACCCCAGCGTGCCGCCGAGGGGACGATGAGCCTGATGGTGGCGGCCCCGACTGCGGTGTTTCAAGCCAACCAGGATTGGCTCGATGCCTTGTCGGGCCTGGTGTTCCATGTCAGCGAGCGCGTGGGTGACGGCGCCCGCACCAAACTGGCCAACAACATGCTGGCCGGGATCAACCTGGTCGGCGCAGCCCAGGTGCTGGCCATGGCCCAGCGCATGGGGCTGGATGGGTCTAAAACCCTCGATGTCATGGAGCGCTCCAGCGGCCAAAGCTGGATTGGTTCCGACCGCTTGCGCCGTGCCTTGGCCAACGACTATGCCCCGCGCGCGCACGTCACCTTGCTCGAGAAAGACACGCGGCTGGCGGTTCAGGCCGGGGACTCAGTGGGCTTCACGCCGGAGCTGGGTCGACTGGCTGCCGACGTGTTCGCCCAGGCACATAAGGCAGGCCTGGCCAACGAGGATGATGCCAGTGTCTTCAAGCTCTATACACTCCAACCATGATCTCACGCGAACCAACTCTTGAGCGACTGGCCATTGCACGTCGCTGTCTGCTCGACCCCTTCGGCCTGGATGAAAGCCATTTGCAGCGAGCGCTGGCCGAAATTCGCCAACACCGGGTGGATGATGCCGACCTGTATTTTCAGACCACCCGCTCGGAAGGCTGGAGCCTGGAGGAAGGTATTGTCAAATCGGGCTCTTTCAGCATTGACCAGGGCGTGGGCGTGCGCGCTGTCTCGGGCGAGAAAACCGCCTTTGCGTATTCCGACGATATTTCCATGGCGTCCTTGCTCGATGCCGCGCGCACGGTGAGATCGATCGCCGCCGCGTCGCGCTCAGCCAGCACCCGCGTGCCTGCGCGCAAGGTGGCCCCCAGTCGATCGCTTTATGCAGACCTGGACCCGATCCTCTCGCTGGACAGCACCGCCAAGGTGGATTTGCTGGGACGTGTGGAAGCGCTGGCGCGCGCACGCGATCCGCGCGTGGTGCAGGTCATGGCCGGATTGGCCAGCGAACACGACGTGGTGCTGATTGCCCGTGCCGATGGCACGCTGGCTGCGGATGTGCGTCCGCTGGTGCGCCTGAGTGTGACGGTGATCGCCGAACACAAAGGCCGTCGTGAAATGGGCTCGGGCGGCGGCGGCGGTCGCTGGGGTCTGGAGCGTTTTGACGATGTGCTGTTGCGCCGCTATGTGGACGAGGCCGTGGACGCGGCCCTCACCAACCTCGAGGCGCGTCCTGCCCCGGCGGGCGAGATGACGGTGGTCCTGGGTCCCGGATGGCCGGGGGTGCTCCTGCATGAGGCGGTGGGCCATGGCTTGGAGGGCGATTTCAACCGCAAAGGCTCGAGTGCGTTCTCGGGCCGTATCGGTCAACGGGTGGCGGCACCCGGCGTGACCGTGCTCGATGACGGCACGCTGGCCGACCGTCGAGGTTCGCTCAACGTGGATGACGAGGGCTGTGCCAGCCAGCGCAATGTGTTGATCGAGGACGGCATTTTGCGTGGCTATATCCAGGACGCGATGAATGCGCGGCTCATGGGGGTCAAGCCCACCGGCAATGGACGTCGCGAGAGCTATGCGCATCTACCCATGCCTCGCATGACCAACACCTACATGCTGGGCGGCAAACACGATCCCCAAGAAATCGTGGCGAGTTTGCGCAAGGGTTTGTACGCCACCAACTTCGGCGGCGGGCAGGTGGACATCACCTCGGGCAAATTTGTGTTCTCGACCAGCCAGGCCTGGTGGGTCGAGAACGGCAAACTGCAGTACCCGGTGAAAGGTGCCACGCTGGTGGGCAATGGACCGGATGTGCTGACTCGGGTGAGCATGATCGGCAACGACATGGGCCTGGACAGCGGGGTGGGCACCTGCGGCAAGGAAGGGCAGAGCGTGCCGGTGGGCGTGGGCCAGCCGACCTTGCGCATCGAAGGCCTCACCGTGGGGGGAACTGCGTAAATCCTTGGCGGTTGGGTTCAGCGCTTGGCGCGTCGCGCTTTGACACCCTTGGCCAAGATTTCCAGCGTCTGCACGGAATCCTCCCAGCCCAGACACGCATCCGTGATGCTTTGACCCAAGTGGAGGCGCTGCGGGTCGTCCTTGCCTGGCGTGAATTTCTGCGCACCGGCTTTGAGGTGGCTTTCAATCATCACCCCAAAGATCTGGCGTGAGCCTTGGGCGAGTTGATGGGCAATGTCTTGCGCCACCTCGCGTTGCTTTTCGTGTTGCTTGCTGCTGTTGGCATGGCTGCAGTCCACCATGAGCCTGGCAGGTAACTTGGCAGCCTCGAGCTCCTTGCAGGCGGCCGCGACACTGGCAGCGTCATAGTTGGGTGCTTTGCCACCACGAAGAATCACATGACAGTCCTGGTTGCCCTGGGTTTGCACGATCGCCACCTGGCCGTTCTTGTGCACCGACAGAAAGTGGTGTCCGCGCGCAGCCGCCTGGATGGCGTCGGTGGCGATCTTGATGTTGCCGTCGGTACCGTTCTTGAAGCCGATGGGGGCCGACAGGCCTGAGGCGAGCTCGCGGTGCACCTGGCTTTCGGTGGTACGTGCGCCAATAGCGCCCCAGCTGATCAGGTCGCCAATGTACTGGGGCGAGATGACGTCGAGAAACTCGCTGCCGGCCGGCAGGCCTTGGCGGTTGATTTCGATGAGCAACTGACGCGCGATGCGCAAACCTTCATCGATGCGGTAGCTTTCGTCCAAGTAGGGGTCATTGATCAGACCCTTCCAGCCCACGGTGGTGCGGGGCTTTTCGAAATACACGCGCATCACGATTTCCAGGGTGTCGGCAAAGCGCTCGCGTTCGGCTTTCAGACGGCGTGCGTATTCCAGCGCAGCGGCGGGGTCGTGGATGGAGCAGGGGCCGATCACCACCAGCAAGCGGTCATCCTGACCGTGCATGATGTGGTGGATGGTATTTCGGGTGTTGGCAATCAATTGCTCGGCAGCCGTGCCTTGGATCGGAAAGAAGCGGATCAGGTGCTCGGGCGGTGGCAGGACGGTGATGTCCTTGATGCGCTGGTCGTCGGTCTGACTGGTGGCATCCGAGTGTGAGCGGGAGTCGAGAGCGGAAGACTTCATGATGACTTTCTGTGAAGGCAGGGCTTGGGCGAGCAAAAAAAAACCGCCGGGCTTGCGGCGGTTGGTGAGTGAGTTCAGACTGCTTCAGCGCTTATGTCCGAGTCTCTCGACCGCCGGGAGGCGTGAGAACCCAAAATAGCTAAAACCGAAACGGGCTGTGACCATGAACAGAAATGTAGCACAGAAACGCGGGGGTGCTTTGGGCGAGCCCCCCGCTCAGCGTGACAGCGCCTGCAGCAGCAGGGCGTGGATGCCACCAAACCCCCCGTTGCTCATGCACAGCAGATGGTCACCCGGTCGGGCTTGCGTCACCACGGACTGGACCAGTTCGGGGATGCTGGCGCAGACGGTGGCCCGCGCGCCCATGGGGGAGAGCGCTTCACGCGCGTCCCAATCCAGTCCGCCGCTGTGGCAAAAGGCCAGGTCGGCTTGCGCCAGGCTCTCGGGCAATTGTGATTTCATGGTGCCCAGCTTCATGGTGTTGCTGCGCGGCTCGAAGAGGGCCAGGATGCGTTCGCCCGGTCGGATCTGGCGTCGCAGACCATCCACCGTGGTGGCGATGGCGGTGGGATGATGAGCAAAGTCGTCGTACACCGTGATAGCCCCTCCCGGGCGGGCCACCGTGCCGCGTACTTCCATGCGCCGGCGCACGTTTTGAAACAAGCCCAGGGCGTCGGCCGCCACGGCTGGGTCGACCCCGACGTGCTCGGCGGCGGCGATGGCCGCCAGGGCGTTGAGTTGGTTGTGCACGCCGCCGATCGACCAACGCACCTGCGCCATCACCTGACCCGCGCGCAAGATGTCAAAGTGCTCGGGTGAACCCCTTACCTGCCAGGCCATGGCCGAGTTGTTGCTGGCGGTGTCGGACATGCCAAAGCCCGCCACTTCGCTCCAGCACCCTTGTCGCAGGACCCGCTGCAGACTGTCCTGCATCGCGTTGACCACGACACGGCCACGGGTCGGCACGGTACGCACCAAGTGATGGAATTGCCGTTCGATGGCCGCGAGATCGTCAAAGATGTCGGCGTGGTCAAACTCCAGGTTGTTGAGCACGGCCGTGCGCGGACGGTAGTGGACGAACTTGCTGCGTTTGTCGAAAAACGCGGTGTCGTATTCATCGGCCTCGATCACGAACAAAGGACGCTCGGTGCGCGGGCTGTGTTGCCCCAGTCGGGCTGAAACGCCGAAGTTCAGCGGAACGCCACCCACCAGAAAACCCGGCTGCAGGCCGGCGTGCTCCAGGATCCAGGCCAGCATGGAGGTCGTGGTGGTCTTGCCGTGCGTGCCCGCCACGGCCAGAACATGACGCGACGCGTGGGCCGTGTGCAGCAAATGGTCGGACAGCCACTGTGGGCCGCTGGTGTAAGGCGAACCTGCTTCCAGGATGGCTTCCATCAGCGGAAACTTGGGGTTGCCGTCCGCCAGACGGGCGCGGGACACCACATTGCCCACCACGAATACGTCGGGCTTGAGCGCCATCTGGTCAGCACCAAAGCCCTCGATCAGGTCGATGCCCAGGGCTCGCAACTGGTCGCTCATGGGCGGATAGACCCCGGCATCGCAACCGGTCACGCGGTGGCCGGCTTCCCGGGCCAGGGCTGCGACACCCCCCATGAAAGTGCCGCAAATCCCCAAGATATGAATGTGCATGGCCTTGGATTCTAGGCGGCCACCTGGGCCGCAGGCACAATGACGCCATGGACAACGCCGCGCTCAGCATTGCCGCCACGGCCGCCCGCTTGATCGCCGAGGATGGTCTGGAGTACGGGGCGGCCAAGCACCAGGCGCTCAAGCTGCTGGGCCTGCCCTCGCGCACCCCGTTGCCCGACAACCAGGTGCTGGAGGAGGCATTGCGAGAACACCTCGAACTCTTTTGCGCCGATACCCAGCCGGGCGAGTTGCGAGCCTTGCGAGAACTCGCCCGTGCCTGGATGGAACGGCTGGCAGAATTCAGGCCCCATTTGGGCGGTGCCGTGTGGCGCGGCACGGCAACGCGATATTCAGACATTTACCTGCAGTTGTTCTGCGATGACTCCAAATCCGCCGAAATTGCACTCATCAACCAAGGCATTGACTACCAGGTTCAACAAATTCGCGGTTTTCAGGGGGGGCTGGTGGATGCTCTGAGCCTGCACAGTTGGTGTGAGGCGCTCCACGAGCATGTGGGCGTGCATTTGATCATCTATGATCATGACGATGTCCGCGGGGCACTGCGCCCGGATTCGCAAGGGCTGACCCAGCGTGGCGACCTGGCCGCTTTGGATCGCTTGCTCGAAATAACATGAACGCCGCTCAAAACACTTCTATGGATGGCTCTTCTGGGCCTAAACGTCGTCATTGGATGATAGGCGTGGCGGGCGGGGCGGTGCTGGCGGGGATGGCCTTATCCTGGTGGCGCAGCCAGGCCGGTCGGCTGTCACCTGCTGCGGAGCAGTTGCTCTGGTCTTCGCAGTTCGAACAACCCGACGGCAGCCCCTTGGCCCTGGAAACCTGCCGTGGACGCCCTCTGGTGATCAACTTCTGGGCCACTTGGTGCCCACCGTGTGTGGAAGAAATGCCCCTTCTTGATCGCTTCTTTCAACAAAATTCGTCAAAAGGCTGGCAAATTGTGGGAATTGCTATTGATCAGCCGTCGGCGGTGCGGCGCTTCCTGGCGGCACAACCTGTCCACTACCCCATCGCCCTGGGGGGCCTGAATGGCAATCATTTGGGACGTCAACTGGGTAATGAGACTGGCAGTTTGCCCTACACCCTGGTGCTGGATGCCCGCGGACACGTGAT
>Ga0192647_102195_pt1 | contig 12273 bp, 10 predicted proteins | sample LauGreFa1BDMLBSN_2_FD_133046 | JGI IMG/M metagenome (GOLD analysis project Ga0192647, IMG submission 133046) | Freshwater lake microbial communities from Lake Michigan, USA - Fa13.BD.MLB.SN - reassembly | ecosystem: Environmental > Aquatic > Freshwater > Lake | place: Lake Michigan, USA...
AGTCAATTGTAAGTCTCGAAAGAGCCTTACTTGTTTTAGCGAACACCACAACACCGCTTACAGGGCGGTCTATGCGGTGAACAGTTCCGCAAAAAACTTCACCGGGTTTATTGTAGGTTATCTTAAGGTATTGTTTAATGATGTCGCTTAGAACCACGTCTCCTGTTTTATCACCTTGAACAATATCGGAATTGCGTTTGTTAACGGCAATAATGTGGTTGTCTTCGTAGAGAATGCGAAGGTTTTCAAGGGTTGTTACTTCAAGCGGTTTTTTTGGTGCTCGGTCCCAAACTTTGGGCGCGTGTTTTTTCATCAATACTGCTCTTTGTTGTTCGGGAAATCTGCGCTTCTTACATCACTAACATATTGCTCTAACGCACCGCGCATTTGCTCTCCCATGTTCAAATATTTTCTCAAAAAGCGAGGAGTGAATCCTTCAGTAATTCCAAGCATATCGTGCAGCACCAATACTTGTCCATCAACGTCACCACCAGCACCAATTCCAATAATTGGAACATGCACTTCTTGAGCAACGCGCTTCGCAAGTGCTGCTGGAATTTTTTCTAAGACAATGGCAAAACAACCACTCTCGGCTAAAAGTTTCGCATCGTGAATCAAACGATCGGCCTCAACTTCTTCCTTCGCACGGACTTGATATGTTCCGAATTTATAAATACTCTGAGGAGTTAACCCAAGGTGTCCCATTACAGGAATACCCGCAGTTAAGATACGTTTTACACTTTCAACAATTTCTTCTCCTCCTTCTAGTTTAACAGCGTGCCCACCTGTTTCCTTCATGATACGAATCGCTGAGTTTAACGCTTCTTTTGAGTTTCCTTGATATGAACCGAAGGGCATATCTACGACAACCAGTGATCGATTGCAAGCGCGAACCACACTGGCCGCGTGATAGATCATTTGGTCCAATGTAATAGGCAGTGTGGTTTCATGTCCAGCCATAACATTCGACGCCGAATCTCCGACCAGGATGACATCAATCCCAGATTGGTCAACTATGAGAGCCATGGAATAGTCGTATGCGGTTAGCATAGCAATCTTCTCGCCCTTGTTCTTCATTTCTTGAAGGGTATGGGTGGTGACTCTTCGAACTACTTTGTTTACTGACATGATTTATTTTTTAGAGCGGCAAAAGTGGGGATTATTCCTTAACAAATATTTTTTTAGCGACAATTCCTTTCAGGCTGTCTGAAATTTGAACGGCATACATTCCAGAGCTGAATTGTGAAACATCGATTCGCGTTGAGCCTTGATTTTGCATGTTTCCGCTGTGAACCAATTTTCCTTGTATATCGAAGATGGAATAGGAAAGTCCTCTGAATTGTGCCTCAGCAACTACTTGGATGTAGTCTTGAGCTGGTGAAGGGTATATTTTAAATACATTGTCATCCTCTTCATTTACATTCACATTCGATTGGAAATGCGCTGTGAATTGAGCAGTGTTCAATGAGATATTTCCTTCCCAAACAGAATCTAAAATGTCATTGATTAAACTGCTGTTATCCCAATAAGCGAATTCATAGCCCGGATTCGCAATGGCTTCAATTTTCAAAGGAACTCCGTCGAAGTATACTCCTGTCCAAGGATATTCCGTTGGTTGAATGGTGCTGATGTGAATTTTTCCAGATCCTATTGGCAGTACATAAAGAGTTACATCTACTTGTTGCGGTAATGCGAATCTGTTTTGAATATGATTGCGAACTTGTTCCGTTCTGCACAACAGTTCCGATTGGAAAGTAAGGTGATTGTTGTAGAAATAATCCATTTGTCCGGGTACATTCCCTGCGTCTCCCCAGCGTTGATATTCATTTGGCATTTCGGGCGCATTGAGGTTGAAGTATCTATTTTCAACAGCAATCAATCTTTCTGGACGGTAGTTCGTGTTCATTAAATCGGCGAATCGGTTAATGAAATAGTGTTTGTATTGCGTGTTTTGAATGCTTTGTAACCAGATGTTAATGTACGGATTGTCGGTGCTTTGTCCAGACATGTAATTGATGTGATCGAAATAACAATCGGTCCAAGCATTCGGATTTAGGGCAAGCTCCATGTCAATAGTTGCGAATCTCCATCTATTGTCTGTTACGTTGGATCTATAAATCTTAATGTTATTTCCCGGCCAGTCTACGTTACCCATCCACGATTCCGAAATAATATAATCGGCATAATACTTCATGTCGAAATGTTGATCCGCTTCGCTCCAATAGTTGGGACTAGTTTCGTTCAACGCATTGAATGCATTGTAGGAATTCCAAAAATTATCTGTAGATCCTTCCACGGCGCGAAGCATTCCGCCGTACCAATAACTCAAAGACATTATTTCTACGGAGTCTTTGTTTGCGCCTTCGTTTTCTTTGAACATTTCAGCATTGTATTTTTCGCGTAGCTCGTAGAGGCCGAAGTATTGTCCATTGATATAAACTGTTGCTGGGCGATACGCGCTGTAATACGCATTGGCTCCGCGACACATGAGTTCCGCTTGGCAGGCTTCTTTGTATGGAAGAGCCAAATATTGATTACTTCCATTGCGAAGATAAAAATCAGAGTACTTATTTCTATTTGGTCTTCCTGGAATGATCACTTCATTCACAGCGTTTTCACCCAATACACTGTGGGCTAGTTCCAAACGGAAAGAGTGCTGCGGTTGAGAGCGGCTTCCACCAGCGCCACCGTCGATTTGCATGCCGGTGTTTTGAGAAAACACAAGCGGGTGTCCTGGAATAGAATCGAAATAATCTACATGCGCATTGCGCAACCAGTCTTGGTCCCAATGGTCGAATATCCCTTGATCTCCATATAAATTAGCATTGTCCGTGGTGATGGAGAGAATAGGAGTGGTGTGACTAATGTTGAATAAGAAAGAAGCTGATGTTACACTGCTCGGAATGTAATTGGGTTTGAAGGCCCGTGCGCGGAATATTTTTGATTGGAAAAATGTTATAGGTGTTCCAGTGTATACTGGCGAACTGCTCGTAGGCTCACTTCCGTCTAGGGTATATCGAATGGTCGAAGGGGCGGTGTTTAAATCAAGAATAGTAGCGTTGAAGGGAGTTGTGTATACACCAGGGTTGTGGTCGAACAATGGTGCAATTGCATATCCCAATGCTGGCGTTCCGCTGTTACTGGCATCTGGAGTTGGAGTGGCAAAAAGTGAGTTCGTATTCGATCCGTTTGGATAGCGCCCAACACTCATGTCAACAGCTTGACAATTGACAACTAAACTGTTTTCAAGAACCTGTGAAGGATTGAATAAAAACAGAGTGTCGCCACCTCCTGAAATTTTAAAAGTCGTGTGAAATTGTGTTCCCGAATTTGGAAGGAACTCGTTAGTCATTGAAGCCTGAGGAGTGTTCTTCATGGCAATTTCGATGTACGTGTAATTTACAGGATCCGTGGCAGCTATATTGAATCCAAGTGAATTGATAGGTCCTGCTGAAAGACCCGCGGCTGTTAGTTCTGCTGCGGGTATGAGCATTTGATTGCGGGCACTCCAATACCAATTTCCATAGGGAGCTGGGTAATCGGTATTACCATTTTGAATATTCCCAGTTCCAATTGTTTCACCATTCAATTTCATGTTGGGACGCTGGTTCGCCACAGTTCCTAGGTTTGCGGAGCAGGAGGCCTCACTTCCATCGTTAAATGCATAAGTTGTTGATCCGTATGATGTAGCAGACTGTCTGAAAATGGAATTGGTAATGTATCCCGTGTTGCTATAAGAGCATACGTTTACTGCGATGCTCGAAACACCGTCCCATTGAAAAGGCGTCGTAAAGTTGTGGGTGTTCCAACCGACAACTGGGGTGAACGAACCGGTATTGATGGTTGTGGTAAAGGGATTGGTTGCAAACCTGTTTTTTTCACTGCAAAAAACAACAAGGAATTCTCCGGGATTCATTGTGTAATGAGGGAAAGTCCATTCTGTTGGAGTGGTTGAATTATCTGTTAGGGAATACCCGAATAAATCAACTGCTGTCATTCCGGCGTTATATAATTCAATCCAATCCTCGTATTCACCGTCCTCATCGGCGATTAGGCTATAGTTCTTATTGCTTCCTTCGTTGATGACAATTTGTGACCAGATGAAATTTGAAATCAAGAATGCAGTGAAAAGTAAAACTAAATTTTTCATTTTATAAAGATACTAATTCTGTTTGCTTTTAATTTTTTGCAGTTCTAGGACAATGGCTTGCTCTACAAGGGGCTCCATGATGAGGTAGCCATCAACATTTGGATGAACTCCGTCTTCGCCCAATTCATAGCGTAATCCATTCCGGTCGTCTTTCATGGGTGTGTGAAAATCCACGAAAGTAATGTCATGCGTTTCCGCATAGAAACGAAGCGCTTCGTTCAACACAATAATTTTTTCAGCGGGTTCTTTGCCTGGGCTCCAAGAGTAATCGAAAACAGGAAGAACAGAGCACAAGACAACTGTGATGTCATTTGCCTTGGCCAATTCAATCATGGAGAAAATATTGTCTTCAATTATGTCCAGTGACACATCGCCCGTATTTCCTGCAATGTCGTTGGTGCCACCAAGAAATACAACAACTTTCGGGTGAAGGTTCACCACATCGGCACGAAAACGAAGAAGCATTTGAGAAGTGGTTTGTCCAGCTATGCCTCTATTCACGTATGTTTTTCCAACAAAGAAATCGGGATGAATGTTTTCCCAGAATTCTGTAATGGAATTCCCCATGAACACCACGCGGTCTTCATTTTCTATAGGGTTTTCAAGAATTGTATTGGCCTTTCTGTAATAGTCCAAATTGGCCCAGTCTTGAGCATTAGTCAGTTGGTTAAGGGCCATAAGTATGCAAAGTGCGAAAATTCTTTTGATCATAAGTCATTTCAAAAATAGACCACACCTTGCGTAATCCATTGTCCGACGTTGATAATTTTGAATTTCAGAGTTCGGGACAAGGAAGTTTCGCATTTTCTTCGAAGAAAATTAAGAGATATGTCGGCTTTTGAAATTGTAGGAGGTAATGCCTTAAAAGGAACAGTAATTCCGCAAGGCGCGAAGAATGAGGCGTTACAGATAATATCTGCTGTTATGCTTACTGCAGAGCCAGTTATTATTCGGAATATTCCTGAAATCATTGATGTGTTGAAGTTGATCGATTTGCTTCAAGACATTGGGGTGAAGGTGGAAAAGTTGGCGAAAGGAGAATACAAATTCATTGCAGACGATGTGAATTTGGAATACCTAACTACCGAAGATTACAAAAAGAAGGCAGCTGCTCTTCGTGGTTCGATCATGCTAGTAGGTCCTATGCTCGGAAGATTTGGGCAAGGCTATATTCCGAAACCAGGTGGAGATAAAATTGGAAGACGTCGTTTAGATACGCACTTTACAGGATTCCAGAATTTGGGCGCCACTTTCAATTATGATGCGGTGAATCACTTTTACAGTGTGACATCAAACCGATTAATGGGTGCCTACATGCTGCTCGATGAGGCTTCAGTGACAGGAACAGCAAACATTGTCATGGCTGCTGCATTGGCTGAGGGAACAACTTCAATATACAATGCTGCATGCGAACCTTATTTGCAGCAATTGTGCAAGATGATCAATCGCATGGGCGGAAAAATTTCCGGCATTGGTTCGAACTTACTTATCATTGAAGGCGTTGAAAAATTAGGGGGAACCGAGCACAGATGTCTTCCAGATATGATTGAAATTGGTTCTTTCATAGGAATGGCTGCCATGACGAAAGGAGATATTTTGATTAAAGACGTTTCATACAACGATTTGGGAATTATACCTGAAATGTTTCGTCGCATGGGAATTCAAGTCAATCTTGTGAATGGAGATGATCTTCATATTCCGGCGCAAGATTCTTATGAGATTGATACATTCATCGACGGTTCAATCATGACCATTAGCGATGCGCCATGGCCGGGATTCACGCCTGACTTAATCTCTATCGCTCTAGTAACAGCTACTCAAGCAAGAGGATCGGTCCTTATTCATCAGAAAATGTTCGAGAGTCGTTTGTTCTTCGTGGACAAGCTTATTGATATGGGTGCGCAGATTATACTTTGCGATCCGCACAGAGCTACTGTCATTGGTTTAGACCGCAAGTCTAACTTGAAGGGCGTAACGATGTCTTCTCCAGATATTCGTGCCGGGGTTTCCTTGCTTATCGCAGCTTTGAGCGCGAAAGGAAAGTCTACTATTCAGAACATTGAGCAGATCGATCGCGGTTATCAAGACATTGAAGCACGTCTTCAAGCATTGGGAGCCGACATCAGAAGAGTGTAAGAAACTCTTTGGCAAGAACTTTGGCTTGAGTGAGAAATACTGTTTTATATTTGAAATGAATTCAATAATTATGAAAAAAAACCTTGTCCCTTTCACTTTGCTTCTCGCAGTAGCAGTGATGTTCAGTTTTACTTCGGTAAACGATAAAAATGCAGTTCCAACAACGGCGAAAATTGGTTTGGAAATCGGCGACGAAGCTCCAAATATTGTAATGAAAGGTGTCGATGGAAAAGACTTAAAGCTTTCTTCTCTAAGAGGAAAATTGGTGTTAATCGATTTCTGGGCTTCGTGGTGCGGACCTTGCCGCAGAGAAAACCCGAATGTTGTTGCAGCTTACAACAAATACAGCAAAGCCAAATTCAAAACAGCAAAAGGATTTGAAATTTTTTCGGTAAGCTTCGATCAAAACAAGACTGCTTGGGAGGAAGCTATTGCAAAAGACGGATTGTTGTGGAAAAACCACGTATGTGATATGAAAGGCTGGGCCAATGCTGCTGGACAGCTATACGGAATCTCAAGTATTCCTTCAAGTGTGTTGATTGATGAAAATGGAATTATTGTCGCGAAGAACCTTCGCGGACCTTCTTTAGATATGGAATTGGACAAGTACGTTTCTTCGTTCAATTGATCTAACGATATAAGTTATCTTTGCGGGCCGAATGACATTCGGCCCGTTTTGTTTTCTGACAGCCTGTCGCGCTTTTTGCCTTGGCTCAACGATTGTCAAACGGGAATTACATAAAATTTTAGGCTATGACAGAAGAATTGAATGACAATCAGTCACAAGAATTGGAAAAGAATGAAGTGAACGAGGCGCCTGTTGAGGAGACTGCAGCGGATGCAACTGCAGAGAATCCGGCAGAACCTACAGCAGAGCAAGTCACGGCAGAGTGGAAAGACAAGTATATGCGCTTAACTGCCGATTTCGATAATTTCAGAAAACAAAAGAATCGTGAAAGAATTGAATTGCTAAGCAACGCTTCACGCGACGTGATAAGTGGCCTACTTCCAGTATTAGATGTTTTCGAATTGGCCATGAAGGCGAATGAGACGAGTGAGGATATGACTGCAGTTAAGGAAGGCTTTGGATTAATCTACGGAAAGCTTGTTGGTGAATTGGAGAAGAAAGGATTGAAACCTATGGTAAGCAACGGTCTGCCTTTCAATGTAGATTTTCATGAAGCAATTACCGAGTTTCCTGCCCCAACAGAGGAGCAAAAAAACACAGTAATAGATACCATGGAGAAGGGCTATTTGTTAAACGATAATGTAATACGCTACGCCAAAGTAGTGGTTGGAAAATAATTATGGCTAAGAAAGATTTCTACGACGTATTGGGTATTGCACGAAGTGCGAACGAGGCTGATATTAAAAAGGCCTATCGCAAATTGGCTATTCAATTCCACCCCGATAAAAATCCTGACGATAGTTCGGCGGAAGAGAAATTCAAAGAAGCTGCCGAGGCTTATGAGGTGTTAAGTGATAATCAAAAGCGTCAGCGCTACGATCAGTTCGGTCATGCCGGAATGGGCGGAGGTGGAGGTGGACAAGGCTATGGCGGAGGAATGAATATGGACGATATCTTCTCTCAATTTGGAGATATCTTCGGAGGATTTGGCGGAGGCGGAGGAAGTAGATCAAGTTCAAGAAGAGTGAAAGGAAGTAACCTGCGCATTCGTGTTAAATTGAATTTGGAAGAAATAGCATTTGGAACAACTAAGAAGATTAAGGTCTTCAAAATGGCGAACGCCGATGGCGTAACCTACGATACCTGTTCTACTTGCGGAGGATCTGGTCAAATACGTCGCGTGCAACAAACCATTTTAGGTGCCATGCAAACCGCGGCAACTTGTCACGTTTGCAGCGGTGCAGGAAAATCAATTAAGGATCGTCCGAAAGATGCCGATGCATACGGACAGGTTCGCAAAGAAGAAACGGTGGAAATTAAAATTCCAGCGGGTGTTGGTGAAGGAATGACGTTGAATGTTTCTGGAAAAGGAAATGCCGGTCCGTTTGGCGGAGTGCCTGGAGATTTACTCGTTCAGATTGAAGAAGAGGAACACACTGAATTGAAACGCGATGGGGTTCACTTGTACTACGATTTGTATTTGAATTTCGTAGATGCCGCTATGGGAGCAAGCATTGAAATTCCTTTGGTAAAGGGCAAGGCTCAAATAAAAATAGAGCCGGGAACTCAAGCTGGAAAAATACTACGTTTGAAAGGAAAAGGAATACCAGATGTAAACGGATACGGTTCTGGAGATTTAATGGTGAACATCAATGTTTGGACACCCCAGAAACTTTCATCAGAAGAAAAGGAAGTCTTAACGAAGCTTCGAGAGTCAGAAAATTTCAAGCCGAATCCTTCTGCTAAAGACAAGAGCTTTTTCCAACGTGTAAAAGAAATGTTTCAGTAATTAGGCAATGGAGCAGGAAGAAGAAAAGACAGAATTTGCACGCTACTTCCTGCAAATAGCCTACGACGGAACCAACTATCACGGTTGGCAACGTCAACCGAATGCTCATTCGGTTCAAGAAGAATTAGAAAAAGCATTGTCCAAGATATTGCGCTTGCCGAAGGTGGTTACGCTCGGATGCGGCCGTACAGATACGGGAGTGCATGCGAGCGATTTTTATCTTCATTTCGTTCCAGAAGTTCAAGATTTGAATGAAGAGGAAACGCTGTTTCGATTGCAGCAAGTTTTGCCAAAGGACATTGCAGCTTATAGACTTTTCAAGGTAAACAATCGGGCACATGCTCGCTTCGATGCAAATGAACGATCTTACGAATATCGCATTGCGAAAAAGAAAGATCCATTTCAACGCAATTATACATACTTCTACGGAAAAGAATTAAACGTAGAGGCCATGAACAACGCAGCGCGTTTAATGTTAGGTTCTCATGATTTTGCTTGCTTCTGCAAATCGGGCGGAGGTCAGATGACTACCGTGTGCGATGTGCGTGACGCGAGATGGGAAGAGAAGGAAGATCTTTTGATTTTTCACATTACCGCCGATCGATTTCTTCGGAATATGGTGCGCGCAGTGGTGGGAACACTGTTACAAGTGGGAAGAGGGGAAATGAATTTAGAAGAATTTCAAGAAGTGTTGAATAGCAAATCAAGAAACGAGGCAGGTGAAAGTGTTCGTCCGAATGGACTGTTTTTAACTCGAGTTATTTATCCGGAATCTACCTTCCGAACAAATTAGAATATGGCAGCAGGGAAGGCGTTTGATTGGAAAATATTTGCTCGACTGTATCAATACAGCAAACCCTATCGCGGAGGTTTCGCGGTGACTTTGATTTTGGTTCTTGTGCTTTCAGGTCTTACAGTGGTGCGTCCGGAACAAATGCGGAACATGCTAGATGTTGCAGTCCCAGGTGGTGATAGCAATCAAATACTGAATGTAGCCATTTGGTTTTTTGTTGTCCTTGCTATTGAAATTGCGCTTCAATACATTCAAACACTTGCTGCGAATAGCGTGGCGCAAAGCATTACCCTTGATATGCGCGAGAAGGTGTATGCCCAAGTGATTCGCTACAAATTGAATTACTTCGATAAGACTCCTGTCGGACAATTAGTAACGCGACACATTGGAGACATTGATGGTATTGCGGAAGTGTTCAGTATTGGTCTGCTCGATATTATTCGCGATACGCTGAAGTTGCTGGTGATCGTGGGTTTCATGTTTTTTCTCGATTGGAAGTTGACTTTGATTGTTATGCTACCGATTCCGATTTTACTATGGGCGACTCGGGTGTTTCAACAAGCCGTGAAGAAATCTTTTCAAGATGTTCGTAACGAAGTGGCGCGCATGAATGTCTTCGTGCAAGAGCACGTAACTGGAATGAATATTGTTCAATTTTTCAATCGTCAGAAAATTGAAAACGAAAAATTCGTAGAAATCAATGCGCAGCAAAGAGATGCTCACATTCGTGGAATTTGGGCGTATTCAGTGTTCTTTCCTGTTGTTGAAATCCTTTCAGCACTCTCTGTCTCCTTGCTGCTTTGGTGGGGCGTGAAGTCGAGTTTGAATTTGGAAATGTCTCCAGGATTAATTTTGGAATTCAGCACGTTCATAGCCATGATGTATAGACCCATTCGTCAGATGGCAGATAACTTCAACGTACTGCAAATGGGGGTAGTGAACGCAGAGCGTGTATTCAAGTTAATGGACGAAGATCATTCTGAAGAAGATGCCCTTCACAAAGAAATGAAAGATGTCAATGGAAGAATTGAATTCCGCGATGTGAGTTTTCAGTATGTGGAAAATCAATCGGTGTTAACTCATTTCAACATGACGATTGAAGCGGGAAAGAACGCGGCCATTGTAGGTTCTACAGGATCTGGAAAATCGACTTTAATTTCTTTGTTGAATCGGTTCTACGAAATAAGCGGCGGTGATATTTTTATTGACGATGTAGAGCTATCGAAGCTACCCTTGATTACCCTTCGGAAAACAATTGGAGTTGTTCTTCAAGATGTTTTTCTTTTCAGCGATTCCATTCGAAACAATCTAACCTTATACAATACGGAAATTTCAGATGAGCGAATGATTGCTGCAGCCAAGATGGTGGGCGCTCATGAATTCATTGTAGCGCTTCCGGGCGGATATGATTTCGATGTGAAGGAAAGAGGAACATTGTTAAGCACAGGACAACGTCAGCTTTTGGCCTTCGTTCGCGTCTTCCTTCAAGATCCGAAAATTGTTATTCTCGACGAAGCGACTTCGAGCATCGACACCGAATCTGAATTACTGATTCAGCGAGCTACTGAGCTTCTCACAAAGGATAGAACATCGATTGTTATTGCACACAGACTTTCAACCATTCAACAGGCAGACGTGATTTTTGTATTGGAAAAAGGAGAGATCATTGAACAAGGAAGTCATTCAGATTTGATGACATTGAGCGGCCATTACCGTAACTTAGTGGAACTTCAATACAAGAAATAATGACCAACGCTGAAAAGATTGTAGATCTAATGTTCACCAACGATGCTTTTAGCCAATGGTTAGGCATTGAGCGTTTGCGCATTGCTCCCGGAATTTGCGATTTGCGAATGACAGTAAGAAGTGAAATGTTAAATGGATTTGCAATTGCTCATGGTGGAATTTCTTATTCACTTGCAGACACCGCCTTGGCCTTTGCAAGCAATGCACACGGATTGAAATGTTATTCGGTGGAGACTTCTATTTCTCATGTGAAGATGGTTGCGCAAGAAGATGTGCTAACAACTGTTGTTGAAGAGAAGAGTTTGTCGAAGCGCATTGGAGTGTATCACATAACGGTCTTCAATCAAAACAACGAAGCTGTGGCCTTTTTCAAGGGCACCGTTCACCGGTCTGAGAAATCTTGGGAAATCGCATAATTTTCAAGGACTTTCTTTCTTAAATCGTAAATTTGCACCATGCAAGAAAATACGCGCGTGGGCAAGGTTTCCCACCTGTTAGAAAAACTGACTGAATCTGCAACGTTGGCCATGTCTCGTATGAGTCGTGAATTGGCTGCAGAGGGGAAGCCTGTAGTTAACCTTTCTATTGGTGAACCCGATTTCAACACACCTGATTTTATTAAGGAAGCCGCTATTGCAGCTATTCACGCGAACGTAACGCATTACCCGCCTGTAAACGGATTCCTGGAATTGCGTCAAGCTATTTCAAACAAATTCAAACGCGATAACGGTCTTACTTATTCACCAGAACAAGTAGTGGTGAGCACCGGAGCAAAGCAGAGTTTAGCAAATGCCATTTTAGCATTGGTGAATCCAGGCGACGAGGTAATTATGCCAAGTCCATATTGGGTAAGCTATTCTGAAATGGTAAAGATGGCAGGTGGAACCGTTGTTGAACTTCACGCCGGTATTGAAAGTAATTTCAAGATTACTCCAGAAGAATTAAGCAACGCAATTAACGATAGAACGAAGTTGATCATTTACAGTTCTCCGTGTAACCCAACGGGCTCAGTATACAGCAAAGAAGAACTT
>Ga0192647_102199_pt1 | contig 12268 bp, 8 predicted proteins | sample LauGreFa1BDMLBSN_2_FD_133046 | JGI IMG/M metagenome (GOLD analysis project Ga0192647, IMG submission 133046) | Freshwater lake microbial communities from Lake Michigan, USA - Fa13.BD.MLB.SN - reassembly | ecosystem: Environmental > Aquatic > Freshwater > Lake | place: Lake Michigan, USA...
GCCTGTTCGCCCAACAGCAGTTCTGCAGAGGCTGCCACATTGTCGGCCTTGCGCTCTAGTTTCAAGCGAACTGGCAAGCCCCTGAGCAACTCGCCCTGCTCTGTGATTTCACGTTGCGGCGGAAAGGCTTTGACGAGTTTGGCCACTTCAGGCGCACGGCCATTTACCGCTACGCGCAAGTACTTGCCGAAGCGACAACGCGCTGAAGGCAAATCCCAGACTTGTTGGATTGCCAAACGATAACCACCTGCAAATCTGTCGACTTGCATCTTGGCCATCACGATGATGAGTTCATCGTCTTTGAAAAGATGACGGTTGGCGTTGATCATGGCCTCGTCGGCCGTGGCTTCCATCATCGCACTTTTGTCGTCTAGCTTAAAGAGGGCCATCTTGCCGCGTTGGCCATTGATAACGCGAAAGTCGCTCACAATGCCGGCCAACAACTGTGGTTCGCGGTTGTCAATCAAATCGTCAATTTTGCGTTTGGCAAACAAGCGAACTTCGCGCTCTACCGCGTCAAACAAATGACCTGACAAGTAAAAACCAAGCGCTGTTTTTTCGTTGGTGAGTTGCTCTTTCACACCCCATGGCAAGACGTCCACCAAATCGGGTTCTTGCGTGCTAGAGCCATGGGCATCGTCGCCCATCATGTCAAACAGGCCACCCTGATTGGCATTGGCGGCTGTGGCCGTAGAGAAATCAAAAGCGCGGTCAATAGAAGCTGCCAAAGACGCGCGATTGCGTTGCAAGGAATCAAACGCGCCCGCCTTGACCAATGCCTCGACAGTTCGTTTGTTCAAGCGACTCCGGTCGACACGCACACAAAAGTCAAACAGGCTGGTGAAGGGGCCGCCCTCCTCACGTGCTTTCACAATGGCATCAATGGCTTGTTGACCCGTGCCCTTGATAGCGCCCAAACCATATCGAATGACTTTGTCAGAAACAGGTTCAAAACGGTGCGTGCCGCGATTGACATCCGGGGGATCGAAGCTCATGCCAAACTTCAAGGCATCTTCAAACAAGACCTTGAGCTTGTCGGTATCGTCCATTTCGATGGTCATGTTGGCGCAGAAAAACTCTGCTGTGAAATGAACTTTCAACCAACCCGTGTGGTACGCCAACAAAGAATAAGCTGCAGCGTGCGATTTGTTGAAACCGTAACCTGCAAACCTTTCCATCAAGTCAAAAACTTCGTCAGCTTTGGCTTCCGACAAGCCATTGACAACTGCACCTTTGCGGAAAATTTCGCGGTGCTCCGCCATTTCTTCCGCTTTTTTCTTACCCATGGCACGGCGCAACAAGTCGGCGCCGCCCAAGCTGTAACCGCCCAAGACCTGTGCAGTTTGCATCACCTGTTCTTGGTACACCATGATGCCGTAGGTTTCGGACAGCACGTTTTCTACCAAAGGGTGAGGATACTCAATTACCTCCCGGCCATGCTTGCGCGCTACGAAACTTGGAATCAAATCCATCGGGCCGGGTCGGTACAAGGCATTTAAGGCAATCAAGTCTTCCAAGCGAGAAGGCCGTGCATCTTTCAACATGCCTTGCATGCCGCGACTTTCAAACTGGAAAACAGACTCGGTACGACCATCTGCAAACAACTTGTAGGTAGCCACATCGTCAAGCGGAATATTCTCAAATGCAAAATTCTCTTGACCCTTGTGGCGCTTCACAATCATCTCGCGCGCCAATTCCAAAATGGTCAAGGTGGCCAGACCTAAGAAGTCAAACTTCACCAGACCAATGGCTTCCACGTCGTCTTTGTCGTACTGACTGACAGCCGATGTGCTGCCAGGTTGTTGGTACAAAGGACAAAAATCGGTAAGCTTGCCAGGCGCAATGAGCACACCGCCGGCGTGCATGCCCACATTGCGGGTCATGCCTTCGAGTTTTTGCGCCAGCGCTAGCAAAGTTTTGACTTCGTCTTCTTTGTCCAGACGCTCGGCCAAAACAGGCTCGACCTTGATGGCGCCATCGATGGTGATGTGCTGGCCAGGCTTATTGGGAATGAGCTTGCTGATGCCATCGCAGAACGTGTAACTCATATCGAGCACACGACCCACGTCGCGAATGGCTGCACGCGCCGCCATGGTGCCAAAGGTGACAATTTGACTCACCGCATCGCGACCGTATTTGTCTTTGACATAGTCAATCACGCGATCGCGATTGGCTTGGCAAAAGTCAATGTCAAAGTCAGGCATGGAAACCCGCTCTGGATTTAAAAATCGCTCAAATAGCAAGTTGTATTGCAGGGGGTCAAGGTCAGTGATTCTCAAAGAATAAGCCACCAAGGAGCCCGCGCCTGAACCTCGACCGGGACCCACTGGACAGCCATTTTTCTTCGCCCAGTTGATGAAATCACCCACGATTAAGAAGTAACCGGGGAAGCCCATTTTCAAAATGGTGTTGATCTCAAATTCCAAACGCTCGGCATAGCGCGGACGCTCGATTTCGCGCTTGGCGGCATCGGGGTACAAGTGCACCAAGCGCTCTTCCAAGCCTTCCACCGACAACAAACGAAAATAATCTGCGATGGGCATGGGTTTGCCATCGGTGAGGGGCGTGGGGTAATTGGGCAATTGCGGTTTGCCCAAGACCAATGACAGGTTACAGCGCTTGGCAATTTCAACCGAGTTGGCCAAGGCACTGGGCACATCGGCAAACAGGGCCTGCATTTCAGCGCTTGTCTTGAAGTATTGATCCTCCGTGAACTTGCGAACACGGCGTTGGTTGCCCAAAATTTCGCCTTCAGAAATACACACGCGTGCTTCGTGCGATTCGTAGTCGTCTTGCTTCAAAAACTGAACGGGATGCGTGGCCACCACGGGCAAGCTCAAGCGCGATGCCAACTTAACGGCCGCCACCACATGCGCATTGTCTTCAGGGCGACCTGCGCGTTGAATTTCCAAATAGAAACGGTGCGTGAAAATGGACGCCAATTGCAAGGCAATTTCGGCGGCACGCGACGTGTCACCCTGCACCAAGGCTTGCCCCACGGGTCCGGCTTGGGCACCAGACAGAAGAATCAAACCTTCAGACAACTCTTGCAGCCACGCCAGCTTGACCACAGCGTTGGTCTTCACCATGTTTTGCGTCCAGGCACGCGCCAGCAATTCAGACAGGTTCAAATAGCCTTGCGAACTTTGCACCAGCAACATGACGCGCGACAAAGCCAGCGGATCGGCACCCAAACCTTCTAAAAAAATCTCTGCGCCCAAAATGGGTTGGACGCCCTTGCCGCGCGCAGCTTTGTAAAACTTGATGGCACCAAACAAATTGCTCAGGTCGGTGATGGCCAAAGCAGGTTGCTGATCGTCTGCCGCCGCCTGCACCACATCGTCAATGCGGCAGGTGGAATCGACAATGGAAAACTCGGTGTGAAGGCGCAAATGAACAAACATGGAGCCATTGTAGAAGCTGCTACAGATGTTTTCTACAATATGGGGGTGAACAATATTTTGAATATTTCTTCTTACAAGTTTGTGCCAGTGCCCGATGCGGCAGAACTGCGTCCTTTGCTCTTAGAACGCTGCCTGGCGCGCGACCTGAAAGGCACGATTTTGCTGGCCGAGGAAGGCATTAATTTATTTTTGGCAGGCCCCGCCGAGGCTGTACGAGGTTTTGTGGCTGAACTCCAGACAGATCCAAGGTTTTCCGACATCCACCCCAAAGAAAGTTGGTCGGATACGGTGCCTTTTAAAAAAATGCTGGTCAAGGTGAAGGGCGAAATCATTCGCATGAACCACCCCACCATTCGACCCGCGGAAGGGCGCGCCCCCGCTGTCACGCCTGCCACGGCCAAAAGATGGCTAGACCAAGGCTTTGACGACAACGGACGCCCCGTGGTCATTTTGGACACCCGCAACGATTACGAAGTGGACGAAGGCACTTTCAAGGGCGCTATCGATTGGCGCCTCACCAAATTCACTGAGTTTCCCGATGCCTTGAGGGCGCACAAAGATGAGCTGCAAGACAAAACTATCATCAGTTTTTGCACAGGCGGCATTCGCTGTGAAAAAGCCGCCATCTTCATGCAACAAAATGGCTTGCCCCACACTTACCAGTTAGAAGGCGGCATTTTGAAATACTTTGAAGAAACCGACGGCTCGCACTACCAGGGCGGCTGCTTCGTGTTCGACGAACGCCGCGCTGTAGATCTGGAATTAGAAACAGTCAAGCCCACCGAAGGGCTTGTTTAAATTAACCGCGCAATTTGGCAGCGATTGCCGCCACACGCGCACCATAAGCTTTGGCAGTGTCCAAGTCGCCTTGTGGAATGTCTTCTGCGGGGCTGGTTGGACCCACTTGCGCCATCACGCCAGAGTTGGAGCCAATGCGATTGGTCGTGCCATCGTTCATGGCTGGCTGACCCACCCAAATCATGCCTTGCTGCATAGACAATGTGATGAAGTATTGCAGGGTCGACAGCTTGTCGCCGCTGGGGCTGGCGGAAATGGTGAAACCACCAGCCACTTTGTCCTTCCAAGCGCCGCTGAACCAACGCTTGGACGATGCATCTGCAAATTTCTTAAACTGCCAAGAAGCCATGCCCATGTAAGTGGGTGAACCAAAGATGATGGCGTCAGCGCCGTCCAATGCAGCCCAATCGGCATCGGAGATATTGCCGTCGGCATCAATGGCGATCAATGCCGCATTGGCGCCTTGCGCCACAAATTGCGCCACGCGCTGTGTGTGACCGTAACCTGAGTGATAAATAACAACTGTTTGAGCCATGAAAATTCTCCTGTAGAAATTAAAAAAATATGTGTAAAAAATTAAGAAGCCAAGTCAAAAACCAAGACCTCGGCATCTTTGCCATGTGTCAGTTCAAGGTTCGATTCCGCCTGTATAAGCGCCGCATCGCCGCCTTTCAAAACTTGTCCATTCACCTGCAACTCGCCTCGAATAAGGTGCACATAGGCTTTGCGCGCAGGGTTCAAAGTCAATTCAGCTTGTTCTGAGCCATCCAACAAACCCGCATACAAAGTGGCATCTGCAGAAATTTGCACAGCATCGCCTTCACCTTGGGGCGATGCCACCACTTTCAAGGCACCGCGTTTGGTAGCCGCTGGCACCGTCTTTTGTTCATAACTGGGCGCAATGCCCATGACATTGGGCTCAATCCAAATTTGGAAAAAGTGCGTGCTCTGACCTTCGGCATGGTTGAACTCACTGTGCATCACGCCTTTGCCAGCGCTCATTCGCTGAATATCCCCAGGCGGAATGCCTTTCACATTGCCCATGCTGTCTTTGTGAGCCAAGTTGCCCGACAACACATAGCTGATGATTTCCATGTCCTTGTGACCATGGGTACCAAAGCCGGTGCCAGGCGCAATGCGGTCTTCGTTGATCACGCGCAAATTGCCCCAACCCATGAATGCAGGGTCGTAGTAGCCAGCAAATGAAAAACTGTGAAACGATTTGAGCCAGCCATGGTCGGCATAGCCACGTTCTGCGGAACGGCGAATTTGAATCACAAACATCTCCTACTTAGGTCAACACAATGAAGTAACTTTATATTGCAATCATTTCAATTTCATGCACGAAATTTGACGCTATCATTCAAATTATTTGAATATTCAAAATGTCCAACGCCGCCAGCGACCTTCTCACACCTGATGCCCTCAGTATGCTTCTGGCCATTGAGGCAACAGGCAGTTTTGCCGCGGCTGCCAGGCAACGTGGCCTGGTGCCCAGCGCCCTCACCTACCGGGTCCGACAAATTGAGGATGCCCTCGACGTCTTGTTGTTTGACCGCAGCAGCCGCCAAGCCAAGCCTACAGAAGCCGGCAAAGAGTTGCTGCGCGAGGCCAAACGCTTGCTGCAAGACGTGGATGCTTTGGCCAATCGCGTGAAGCGAGTGGCCACCGGCTGGGAAGCCGTCTTGACAGTGGCCGTCGACAGCATCATTGCCAGGTCGGTGGTGATGGAACTCTGCGAAGGCTTTTTGGCACTCAACCCACCCACCCGCTTGCGCATCCGCTACGAAACGCTGTCAGGGACCTTGGCAGCACTCAAGTCAGGTCAGGCCGACTTGGCCATTGGTGTTTTTATTTCGCCATCAAGCCACGCCGAGCTGTTGCACGAAACGCTAGGTGAGGTCAGTTTTGTTTATGCCGTAGCGCCTCATCACCCTTTGGCCAATGCCCCAGAGCCCCTAAGCGATGCGGTTCTACAAAAATACCGCGCCGTGGCAGTAGCCGACTCTGTGCCGCGCGGCGAGGGACTCACCATTGGCCTGCTGGGAGGTCAAGACGTTTTCACTGTACCCGACATGCCCAGCAAATTGGAGGCTCAATTGAGAGGTCTGGGAGGCGGATTTTTGCCAGAAAGCTTGGCCCAGCCCTATTTAGAAAGCGGCAGGTTGGTGGCCAAAAAAGTGAGTCGAATACAACGCATCAGCCAAGTTGAATATGCATGGCGTAATCCCCATGGCCAAAGTGTGGGCCATGCATTAAGTTGGTGGCTGTCTCAGTTAAAACAACCGCGAACACAAGAAGCATTGCTCCAACCCCACCATCGCGTGTAGAGTAGCCCTATGAACCAAACCAACACAACAACAAAACCTGTTCAAAAATTTGCCATCATCGGTGCTGGCATGGCAGGCATTGCTTGCGCCAGAACCCTCCTACAAGCTGGCCATCGCGTCACAGTTTTCGAAAAAAGCAAAGGCGCCAGCGGTCGACTATCTACACGCTCTTCTGCATTTGGCACGTTTGACCATGGCGCCCAATACTTCACCGTACGCGACGCCCGGTTTGCCCAAGCCTTGGCCACCACCCCCAACATCTGCAAACCCTGGAGTGCCAATGCGGTCCGCGTTCTCGATGCCATGGGACGCGTCTTAGAAGCCGCGCGACACTCAGAGGACAAGCACTGGGTAGCCACACCCGGCATGAATGCCTTGGTCAAAGCTTGGGCACAGCCTTTGGTGCAAAGCGACAGCATTCACTTTGAATCGAAGGTCTTCAAAATTGAACGCGACACACTGCAGCCATCGCTCTGGCAACTGCACAGCGAAGAGCCCGAAGGTGCTCAATCGGTGTTCAGCGGTTTTGACCAAGTGTTGTTGGCCATTCCCTCAGACCAAGCCATCGACTTGCTGCGCAACTCCAACATCAAAATGGAAAAAGCTGCGGCTCTCAACAAAGTACAAGTCGCCCCTTGCTGGACTCTGATGGTCGCCTTCCCCAATGCTGCGCAGCCTGGGCTCATCACCTTGGGCCCGCAATGGAATGCGGCTCGAAGTGTGCACCACCGCGTGGCATGGTTAGCGCGCGAGTCCTCCAAACCTGGCCGGGGTCACATTGAGCGCTGGACTGTTCAAGCCAGTGCGGCTTGGTCACAAGAGCATTTGGAAGACGCACCCGAACGCGCGCAAGCCAAATTGCTCAAAGCGTTTTCAGAAATCACAGGCATCCGTGCCACACCTGCGCATGCGGAAGTCCATCGCTGGCGCTACGCCAAAACTTTGCAACCCTTGGGTACCTCACACATGCTGAGCAAAAAACAAGGCATTGGTTTGTGTGGCGATTGGTGCTTGGGTCACCGTGTTGAAGATGCGTTTATTTCTGGCTTGGAACTGGCGCTGGACGCACTTTAATTTGGGATGAATCGCGGAAGATTTGCACCCTCACCTACGGGTGCTTTGCACGCAGGCTCTTTGGTAGCGGCACTTGCCAGTTGCTTAGATGCAAGCGCTCTCCAAGGCCAATGGTTGGTGCGGATTGAAGATGTCGACGGGCCTCGATGCATTGAAGGTGCAGCCGCCAATATCTTGAACCAGCTTGCTTTGTGCGGCCTGCATGCCTACGGCGAAGTGGTGTTTCAATCGCATCGAACGAGGCTGTATCAGCAAACCTTAGACCAATTGGTGGCCAAGGGTTTGGCTTACCCGTGCGCTTGTACGCGCAAAGAAATTGAAGAACAACAAGCTGCGATGGGCTTGAGTCTAGAAAGACACAAAGCCGCTGTGTATCCTGGCACTTGTCGCAACGGTTTGAACGGCAAAGAGGCCAGGGCCTGGCGCTTTAACGTTTCACAATGGAGTGCACTGCGAGGGAGTGCCCACGTGCATTGGCAGGACAGGCGTCTTGGCCCTCAGTCACAAAACGTCTTAGAAGAAGTCGGTGACTTTGTTTTGAAGCGTGCCGATGGCTTGTGGGCATACCAACTGGCCGTGGTGGTCGACGATGCAGCGCAAGGTATCACGCATGTGGTGCGCGGTGAAGACCTAGCGGACAACACGGCCAGGCAGCGCTTGCTCCAAGAAGCGCTAGGTTTGGAGCCACCTCAGTATCTTCACACACCTTTGGTATTGGGTGCCAACGGTGAAAAGTTGTCCAAGCAAAACGGTGCTCAGGCTCTTGATTTAAGTTCCGCCAGTAGCGTTTGGGTGGCCTTGCAGGCGGCCGCAAGCGCACTGGGCTTGAGCAGACTGACACAGCCCGTTGAAAACAATCACATCAGCGTTCAAGCGGCCCTTGCGGCATGGACTCAAGAATGGGCAAAGAAGTACCCAGCTGCCAGCCCTTAAAATCAGCGAATGACTTCTGACGCATCCAACCAAGCACCGGCTACGGTCGCTTTTCCCAAAAACATCAAAAGCTTTGTCAAGCGAGCCGGCCGCACCACCACGGGTCAAGCCAAAGCCTTTGAGGTGTGGGGGCCACAATTTTTATTGACCTATGCGCCAGAGCCCTTGAACATGGCCAAAGCGTTTGCCTTGGATGGAAAAGACGCTGCCCCTGCCCCAGTCATTTTAGAAATTGGCTTTGGCATGGGCGAAGCCACCGCCCACATTGCCAAGGTACGCCCCACTGATCACTTCTTGTGTTGCGAAGTTCACGAACCTGGCGTGGGTGCATTGCTCAAGCGCATTGGCGAACAAGACATCCACAACATCCGCATTTTGCAGCACGATGCGGTGGAAGTGATTGACAACATGTTGCCCTTGGCATCGCTGGATGGTGTGCACATATTTTTTCCAGATCCGTGGCACAAGTCGCGGCACAACAAACGTCGGCTGATTCAAACGCCTCTGATTGCCAAGCTGGCAGCACGCCTCAAGCCTGGCGCATACATTCACTGTGCCACCGATTGGGAACCTTACGCCGTTCAAATTTTGGAAGTACTGCGTGCTGAACCTTTGCTACAAAACACGGCCTCCAACGATCAAGGCGGCTATGCCATCAAACCAGACTACCGCCCGCTGACGAAGTTTGAAAATCGCGGCTTGAAACTGGGACACGGTGTGTGGGATGTCGTCTTCAAGCGCATCTAAGCCTTTGCTGCGCAATGGCGTGAGCCCCAGCAAGGTGGGCGTTCCTGCAAAAACAGACACCACAGCCCTTGAATTTCTAGCGCATCGATTTCCAGCTATTTCACGTGAGGTCTGGCTTCAGCGCTTTCTAGAAGGCAGTGTCTTCAATGCATTGGGTCGCAAGCTGGGCCCAGAGCACTGTCTTCTTGACGAGACCCACTTGCTGTACTTTAGGCATGTGGCTGATGAACCCGCTTTGCCCTTCAAGGCAAACGTGATTTATCGAGATGACTACTTGGTGGTGGCCGACAAGCCGCACTTCATGCCAGTGACACCCGGCGGGAAATATTTGCAGCAAAGTTTATTGGTTCAATTAAAACAAGAATTGAATTTACCGGATCTCTCGCCCTTGCACCGAATTGACCGAGAAACGGCAGGCTTAGTGCTATTCAGTGTTCGGGCGCAAGATCGAAACGCCTATCAAGAACAGTTTAGATTGAGGCAAGTTCAAAAAACCTATGAAGCGATCGCAGATGCGCCAGCGTCCTCAAAGCAGAAACTTCAATTTCCCATCACTTACAGAAGCATGATGGTGACTGACGCGCAGTTTTTCAAGATGCGTGAGTTGGCTGCGACCGAGTGCGATCCATCGAATCCATTTAACAGCGAGACTTGGATTGACTGCGTTGAGTCCCTTGAACCTGATGTCTCTGCCTCATCAGCAAGCAAGCAATCACTGAAGTCTTTGGCCAAGTACATTATGAAGCCGGTCACCGGCCAGCGACATCAATTGCGCGTGCACATGAATGCATTAGGCTTGCCCATCTTGCATGATCAGTTTTATCCAACTGTGAAAAAACTGACCACGGAAGAAGACGATTTCGAGCAACCCTTGCAGTTGCTCGCTAAATCCATTGCTTTTTTAGATCCACTCACAGGCCAAACTAGAGAATTTAAAAGTGAGTTGAAACTCCAGCATTGATGAATTCGAAATGAAATCCCTCAACTTAGTTTGCGCCAGCCTTGGCAATTGAGAGTTTGGCTCTCTTGGCCAACTCCAACTTGGCAATGGCGTTACGGTGGACCTCATCTGGGCCATCCACCAAGCGAACTGTCCGCTGGTGTGCATAGGCTTCAGCCAGCCAAAAATCTTGGCTGACACCGGCAGCACCAAAGGCCTGAATTGCCCAATCAACTACTTTGCAAGACACGTTGGGCGCAACGACTTTGATCATGGCAATCTCAGCTTTGGCATCTTTGTTGCCAACAGTGTCCATTTTCCAAGCTGCATTGAAAGTCAAAAGTCGTGCTTGATCAATCATGCACCGAGATTCAGCAATACGCTCGTGCCAAACAGATTGTTCAGAAAGTGGCTTTCCAAAAGCGACGCGGCTCTGCAGACGATCGCACATCATTTCCAGTGCGCGCTCTGCTGCGCCAATGGATCGCATGCAATGGTGAATGCGACCTGGGCCTAAGCGGCCTTGTGCAATTTCAAAACCTCGGCCTTCACCCAACAAAACGTTGGAAACCGGCACACGCACATTTTCCAAAAGAACTTCCATGTGGCCATGCGGCGCATCGTCATAGCCCAAAACTGACAAAGGACGAATGACCGTGACACCAGGGGTATCACGCGGTACAAGCACCATCGATTGTTGAGCGTGTCTTGCCGCAGTCACGTCTGTTTTGCCCATGACAATGAAAATTTTGCAACTAGAGCTACCAGCACCTGACGAGTACCACTTGCGACCATTGATCACATATTCGTCACCTTCGCGGCGAATCGAAGTTTGAATGTTGGTGGCATCAGAAGATGCCACTGCTGGCTCAGTCATCAAAAATGCAGAGCGAATTTTGCCTTCCAGAAGAGGCTCCAGCCAGGCCTTCTTTTGCTCGGCCGTACCATATCGCTCAATGGTTTCCATATTTCCAGTGTCGGGGGCAGAGCAATTAAAGACTTCGCCAGACCATGAAACACGCCCCATGATTTCGCACAATGGCGAATAGTCCAGATTGGAGATACCGCCTTGCCCTTCATAGGGATGGGGCAGAAACATGTTCCAAAGGCCTTGTGATTTGGCAATCACTTTGAGCTCTTCTACCAGCGGCACAGGGCGCCATGGGTTTCCCTCACGACGCATCTCTGCCATTTCATGATGATGTCTCTCTTCGTTGGGGTAGATATAGGTGTCAAAAAACACCTTCAAGCGGTCGACCAAGTCTTGTGATTTTGGGGACAAATCTGCAAACATTCCAATCCTTTTATACGTGCACGAAATTACACGTCAAGCTTGGATTAGACCAACTTCAGAAAAAAATGATATCGCACAAGAGACACCCGAACATTGCCTTCTGCGCCAACCGAATGCACGCGGCCGTTTTTTTTGGCGAAGGCTTTTGGAACTTCTTGGATGTCCAGCCAGTGAAAATTAGGATCAAAAAAATTATCTTTGACCGTCGTTGACCGAAACTTTGTCTTTGGTAAGGCCACCTAAGCGCGAGTGCACTCGACGGCTTATGGCCACTTACAAACGCTCAGTCACCCAAACCTGCACACTGGTCAATGCTGCATGGAGGTTCGTCGCATCCGTCCCTCCGGCCATGGCCATGTCGGGCTTGCCGCCGCCCTTGCCGCCCACTTGCTGAGCCACAAAGTTAACCAACTCACCGGCTTTGACTTTGCCTGTGGTGTCAGCCGTGACGCCTGCAGCCAGTTGCACTTTGTTGCCGTCGACAGCCGCCAACACAATGGCGGCGGTTTTCAGTTTGTCTTTCAACTTGTCCATCGTGTCACGCAATGTTTTGGCATCAGCACCTGGTAGCAATGCGGCCAGTACTTTGACACCTTTCACATCGATCGCCTGCGTCATCAGTTCATCACCTTGTGAAGAAGCCAATTTGCCTTTGAGCGCAGCCATTTCTTTTTCCAAAGTTTTCACTTGGTCCAAGACTTGGGCAATGCGACTATTCAGCTCTGAGGGTGATGCTTTCAAGCTGCCG